>ERZ650306.1151-NODE-1151-length-15374-cov-13.374306_pt1 | contig 15374 bp, 22 predicted proteins | sample MGYA00376242_ERZ650306 | MGnify/ENA primary metagenome ERZ650306 (study PRJEB26733, sample SAMN07839244) | wastewater metagenome | biome: urban; feature: wastewater treatment plant; material: waste water | place: USA: North Carolina | collected 2016-03-31 ... | reverse complement strand
GCTCCGCTCATTGACTATCGCAGGGCGTTCATCAATCGATACCGGATTGGGAATGACACTGCGTTTGCTGTTCTTACCCTTGCGATAGCGTTTGTGACCCTGACGCAGATGCCGGTATAGCGTGCCACCGTTGGCCTTGTCGCGTGCCACATAGCGGTATATCCACTCGTGGCTAACCGGGCAGTTAATCATGTCTCCAACGCCACTGATTTGCTCGGGACTCCAGTCCGCGACCAGCGCCATGCAAACAAAGTCGATGGTATCAGACGGGACAGTACGCTTCTGACTCGTCAGCCGTCGTGCCGTGGCAAGTTGGTGAGCCTGCTGCGGCTGATAGGCCTGCCCAGCACAATTACGACGAAGCTCACGACTGATAGTCGATGGATGAACCCCGAGCTGTTTGGCAATGCGGGCCTGTGACAGGCCATGGTCACGGAGGCAGGCAATCTGGTATCGTAGCCCCTCGGTCAACTGCTGGTATTTCATGGTGTATCGCTTTGTTTCTTTGGCGAGAAGAAGCGTACCCTAACTGGTAGTTGACCGCCTCTCTCCTATGCACCATGGGCATTGCACTTATTATCTGAATTCACGGTTTAACATGGGCTTCCCATTATTCTTTGCCTGGATTGTTTCTCGCGCCTTCTTGTTTTTCAAACACAAGGTAAAAAAAGCCTTCAGATATAATAAATTGAAACTTGCTAAATATATCAAGACGAATAGGCACAATCTCGCAGCAGTGAATTATCAAATGATGATGTCGCTATGTTGTTTTATAACGTTTTTCTTTACCTGTGCACTATATTTATACTTGATTATCACAGGCCCCTTGATACAAGTTAAAGAACAGAGCACAGCGGCCTTTTTCATCTGTTTGATCCCTTTAATTATTATTGAGCTCATTTACCTGAATCAGAGAGACCGCGCCATGCGTCTCGTATCTGAATACAATAAGGTTCGCATCAAGAGAACATGCGCACATGTTAGAAGCCAATGTTAACCACAACCGGTTTCTGCCGCGCTGCGCTTGCCTGCTGGCTTGTTCGTTGCAGCGCAAAGATGCTGCTCCTCAAAGCCCAGTCTTTTCACTCTCTCTGGCCTGCCAAGTGGCAGGTCAGATGCCTGTATTGACCCTTCCAGGTAATGCTAACGCTTGGCGTCACCACGAATGATCGTTTTAACGGCCACAACCGACGCATCGGGGGGCACACTGAGCGAACCGGCCAGTTCCCCCTCAATACTTCTCGTTATCTCCGAGTCCCCTTTAAACCAACACCATTCATAACCAGTCTTGGTATCAGCAGCTTCCAAAATGCCGCTCCGATAGTCGAATGTCACCATGGTCGCTTACCCAATAAACTCGAGATAACGGTCGGCGATCTGTAGATCCTCCCCCCCCTCAATCACGCCCGCCGCCAGCAAGATGCGCCGCCAGGCGTTGTATTCAATAGCGCGATGATTGTTTGCATCAACAGGGCGCTCCCAGCGCCTGACTGTCGGGCAACCTTTTGGATCGATGGGATAGCCCAAAAACGCCCCTAGCTTGGTTTGTGGCCAGCCTAACAAGGCAGTACGGACAAACTTGATTTCATCCGGCGTAGGCTGCACAAATTCAGGCGAATAGCGGTGTCGGACACAGGGCCGCATTTTGAATTCCTCGATAGAACAATCCAGGCCAGTGACATCGTAGATAGCTTTATGTTCAGACATGATAAGGCTCCAGCCGCCCCGTCAGGGGCGGCGCAGTGTTTAAATTAATCCCCGCTCTGCAAATGACATGCTGTTTTCACCGGCGACCACAATATGATCCAGCACCCGAATATCAACGAGATCCAGCGCGGCTTGCAGTCGCTCGGTGATTTGGCGATCTGCACGGCTTGGCTCTGCGACACCGGACGGATGATTGTGAGCCAGTATCACGGCAGCGGCGTTATGTTTCAGTGCGGTTTTGACGACTTCACGCGGATACACGGCGGCGGAATCAATCGTGCCGTGGCTAAGGTCAACGGCGTTGATAACGCGGTGCTGATTGTCCAACAGGATCATGGCAAAGGTTTCATGTTCCAGTGTGGCGAAGCGGGTTTTCAAATACTCGACCACCATCTCGGGGCTGTTCAGTGAGTCCAGCCGAGTGAAGCGGCGAGCAATAATGCTGTGCGCCAGCGCGATAATCCGTTTTTCTCTTTCAGTGAACATACAGGCAATCCTGTTTTTTGGGTCCAGGCCAATCCCGTACCACAAAACAATCATACCATACCAATGGTACGGTTAAAGCATTTTCACCTTAATAAGAAAATAAATGTAATAGGCGGGTATCCCGCCTATTTTTTATTTCACATTATCTCTGCTGTGATATCTGGCGATAACAGTGTTTTGCCATTGCCTCCCTGACCCATGCCGCTTTTTTCATGAGCAATATGATGGCCTGTTCGGCGGGCATGTGAGGAACGTCCATTAGACGTATCCCCCGCTTTTTGTTACTGTGAGTGGTCATGTTTACTCCTGGAACGGGTTTACGTGCTACCCCCTGTTAGCGCAGGGGGTTTTCTTTTTGCACAACGGGTATGCCTGTTATTACGAGCTGGGTATCTCCGTGTATAAATACCATACCGTACCAATGGTATGGTTAAATTGATTGAGATCACAATTCTGAGCAAATAGCAGCAAGTAGCTGCTGGGCTTTGAGGCGCGGCATCGTTTCGCTGCGACGAACAAGCCAGCAGGCAAGCGATAGCGCGGCAGTTGCCTCCCCCGTGCCGAATTCATGCACAGCTAATGGGGACACTTTTGCACCGAATTTGTGGATAACTCTCCCTCCCCTACACCATCTAAGTTTTCCGTGAGTGTTCAGTGGGGCTTTCGCCCCGCGCTTTATTCTCTCCATCAGCACAGCCCCGGCATCAGTGCAAAAACGGCCCACACGTTGACGAGCGCCGACATGAGCGATGTGGGCTTTAATGCACGGAGTCTGGGATATAGACGTTGTGCTAGGGCTAGTATTTGACCCGGTGGATAAAAGAGAGAGGGGAGACAAAAATACGACATGCCGCAGTGGTAATAATGTCGTGTTTTTGCATGCAAAAGTGTCGTATTTTTGTATAATTGGGGTAGATGTAGAAAGGAGGACTCATGATGACCATTGCTGACCGTGTTGAAGCACGAATCAAACGATCTAAGCGAGATGTGTTTCTCCGTGAGGATTTCGATGACTTGGGCGGTTATGACCAAATAGGCAGAGCTTTACGCCAGATGTGTGAAAAGGGTCTGCTTCTGAAGGTCGGCTACGGCGTGTATGCAAAGGCACGGCGTAACCGGATCAATAGTCGCTTGATGATCGCCTCCCCTGGTGGTCCAGACGCCGTACTCATTGCTACGCTTGACCGCCTGAAGGTGCCTTACGAACTGAAGGGCCTGACCGCAGCTTATGCCGCGGGGAAATCCACTCAGGTTCCCGCCTTTATGGAAGTTAAGCCTAAAAAGCGTTTTTCCAGAAAGCTGAAAATAGGAAGCCGAGTGTTCAATGCAGCCTAAAGACTCTTCGATTTTCGCCGACGTTTCTGACTACTTCGGGATCGATAACCCTGCGATAGCAGAAAAGGACTACTACGTCGTCCAGCTGCTCAAACTGCTTGCAAGTCATTATTGCCAGCACCACACCATGGTGTTTGCAGGCGGGACCGCATTAGCCAAAGCTGACGTCAAGCTTCAGCGCATGTCTGAAGATGTCGACATCAAGTTATCTGTTAACGATAGTGCTAAAGATGAATCTCGAAGCGCGATGAAGCGCCATCGCAAAGCCATCCGAGATGGTTTGATTGAAGAGCTCAATGCGACTGGCGTTTTCCAAGTAGAGAAGGCTGAGGTCACTTGTCGGGATGAGCACAGGTACATTGAAATGCCGGTGAGATACCCACAGGCCTTCAGCAAGGCCCCCTGCCTTCGGCCTTTCATCAAGCTCGAACTCATTGAGACTGATCTGCTTGCAGGCCATAACCCCATGCCCATTTGTTCGCTGCACAATGAAGCGATGCAGCAAGAACCTGAAGTGCCAGCCTTCAACACGGTTCCCCTGATCTCCACCCAAGCCGAGAAAGTGTTGTCGATGCTGCGCAGAACAGCCAGCGTCAAGCATGACCCAGAACGATTGGATGATGAGTCGTTGGTTCGCCACATTTATGACACTTATCGCCTGCAACAAAGTACCACCTTTGATTTGGCCGAACTGGCAGGGCTGATAGCTGAAGGGATGAAGATGGATCGTGATCGCTATGGTCCCCAACACCCCGAGTTTGCAGCAGATCCTATCGGTGTGATGCGGTTTGGCCTGGATGTGATTGCTGGTGACCCCCTATACAAAGATCGTTATGAGGCATTCGTGAAGCCGATGGTGTATGGGGATGCGTTGACTTGGGATGAGGCATTTCGCGTGTTCGAGGCTGTTGCGCGCCAGGCTCTAGATCACATTGAGCAACACGAACTTATTTAGTGGTGCGCGAGTGCTAGCGGAACCCCAGCCGCCATATTTGGCCAGCCAACGGCGAGGCTGCCCGGGCTTCTATTGGCTGATGGCCTCCTGCAGCAGTGCATCGATATGAGCCAGGTGCTCTCGCTTGTCGTTTTGTCGGCTTCTCTGGGACATTGGGCGTTGAGGTTGTATCATAGGCGCGGGCGCTTGAGGCTGTTTGTCTCAAGCGCAAGCAAGAGCCAGATAGACGAAAGCCCCGAAGGTCAATTTTCATTAACCAACGAGGCTCGAGTCATGTACGTAGCAATACTGATTCTAAGCCTCTTCAGCCGAAGGAGGCAAGTATGTTTGGAAAAACCGCCGTGGTGTCACTGCTGATCGTGTGCATCACCGCACTGGGGGTCATCTCCCTGGTACGAGACTCCCTGTGTGAACTTGAGGTTCACCAGGGACAAACGGAGATCCGGCTGAACTTGGCCTACGAAGCGAAGAGGTAACCCCGGCAAGGCGGGGTTGTTCAGATGGCTTGTTCATGGTCACCTTTTTATGGCGGATCTCGGGGGAAGAGCAGCGTACCCTGGGGAAATAGATACACTACCTGACATCAGCCACCCCATGAGTAAGTGATGATGAGCCTGAAACAATACCAGAACTACCTGTCCCATTACCTTGTGAGTCGCCGGGATGGTGACCATGCCCTGGCCGCGGAGCTGGCCGGGATGATTTGCGGCTACTGGACACAGCAGGGCAACAGCGCTGAATGCAAGAAGTGGCAGCGGGTGCAGGAGCAGCACCGCGAGAGTATTGACTGAGGTGCTGCAACAATCAAAATGGTCATTTGACTAATCAATGGCGAATTTTGATTGTTTGATACCTGTGCCCCTACAACAAGCTGGCTCACAGGACTCAAGCAATAACTTGTCACGGCTGGGCTTTGATGAGTGGCATCTTTTCGCTGCGACGAACAAGCCAGCAGGCAAGCGAAGCGCTGCAGGCACTGTCCCGGTAAGGTCTGTCTCTACTACTCAGGAACCGTCCTGCCTCTCGTACGCCAAACTCTACGGCCTCACTGGCGACGCTCTGCATTACATCCTCGACCCAGCCAGCATCATGGCGAGGATTACCCCAGCGAAACCTTCCACATGTTGAAAAACAAGGAACTGCGAGAAAATATGGCCAATACCGCACCCAGCGGCTGGTGCTAGAGGCGTGGGATAAATTAGAAACAGGAGAATTGCACTGATGCTAACTCATCTGCATATCAAGAACTTCAAAGCCTGGAAGGATACTGGGCCGATCAAGTTGGCTCCCTTGACGGTGATTTTCGGTGCCAATAGCGCAGGGAAAAGCAGCTTGGGCCATTTGTTACTGGCGCTCAAACAAACCACATTATCGGTCGACCGAAAGCGCCCGCTGCATTTGGGTGACGAAAATGCCTTGATTGATTTGGGTACGTTTTCCGAATGCCTGCATAACCACGATTTGCAAAACGCACTGCAATTTGAACTGGGCTGGGAAACTCAGGGCAAAGACCTGGAGGCACGTGATCCGCTCAGCAAAAAAAAATTTTCCGGGGATGAATTAACGCTTTCAGTCACGCTCTCGGCAGATGCCAAAGAACAGCCAAGAGTGGATAAACTGGCATATCAGCTTTTGCGTAACAGTGAAAATCAACTGATTGTTGATTACAGCAGGGACGAAAAAGGCAAGCTAGAAATCTCGTCGGACGAATACAAGTTTGTGCGCAATACGGGTAGAAGTTGGCCGCTGGATGATCCGGACAAGTTTTACCGTATCTCTGACCAAAGTCGCGCTCGCTTTCAAAATGCAGAGTTTTTGTCGGATTTTGCGCTGAATACGGAAGCCGCGCTCAATAGCGTTTATTACCTTGGGCCACTCCGTGATCACCCCAAACGAATCTATTCATGGTCAGGCGAAACGCCAGAAAGCGTGGGGCAAAAGGGTGAGTTTGTCGTAGCCGCCATCCTAGCTGCCAGTGAGCAAGAGCGGAAACTGAATCGTGGGCTCAAAAGGCATTTGGCACGATTTGATGCCTTTATTGCTCAATGGCTCAAAGACTTGGGAATTATCGACAGTTTTGCAGTAAAGCCTGTCGCTGAGGGCCGGAAGGAATATGAGGTGGTGGTCAAAACCCACGCCACCGCCAGTGAGGTCAAGATTACTGATGTGGGCTTTGGCGTATCGCAGGTTTTGCCAGCCTTGGTTCAGGCATTTTATTGCCCGCCGAATTCGACTATCTGGATGGAGCAGCCAGAAATTCATTTGCACCCACAGGTGCAAGCCGAATTGGCTGATGTTTTTATCTCCGCTACACAGGCCCGTGAAAATCGGAAAGAACGCCATGTTCAACTTATTGTTGAAAGTCATTCCGAACATTTTCTCAATCGCCTGCAACGCCGCATCGCGGAAGGTGCTGTGGCACCAGAGGATGTGGCTGTTTATTTCTGCCGTCGCGCAGGTTCCGCCACTGAGCTGGAGCCGTTACGCCTGAATATGTTTGGCGAAATTGAAAATTGGCCTGAAAACTTCTTCGGCGACGAAATGGCTGATATTGCTGGCCGCACCTTGGCTGCGATGCAGCGTAAGAAAGAAATTGCCAAGGAGGCGGCAAATGATGCGGGCTGTCATTGATACCAATGTTCTGTTGGTTGCCAATGGGCAGCATGTGGACGTGTCGGAGGGTTGTGTCATCGAATGTGTTAAGCGATTACAGACAATGCAAAAGGCTGGCATCACCGTGATCGACGATGACTACCGGATTTTGGGTGAGTATCGAAACAAAACCAGCCTTAACCCGCCCAAAGGTGTTGGCGATGTGTTCCTGAAATGGTTGCTACGCCAAGCTGGCAACCCTGCCCGAGTGGAGCAGATCAGCCTTACCGAGCTGGCCGAAAATGAATTCGCCGAATTCCCAGATACAACCTTACAGCCTGCGTTTGATGCGCCGGATCGCAAATTCGCTGCAGTCGCCCATGCACACCCGGATAAGCCGCCGATTTGGCAAGCCGCCGATTGCAAATGGCTAGACTGGTGGCCCACCTTGCAGGCAAAGGGAGTTCATGTCGAGTTTCTGTGTTCTACGGATGCATGCGGGTTTTATCTCAAAAAGTTCCCCGGCAAACCACTGCCTGCATTGCCAGATTAAGCTATGTCAGACTTCTTTTTTCGCTTCCCTCACACACCGCACCTTGCTTGGCTGGGCGAAGGCTCGCCTCGCGACGACAAGGTACTGTCGCCCAATGAGCTGTCGGGACTGTTGGCAGGTGATGTGGTGGTGGAGGAGAAGCTGGATGGCGCAAATGTGGGCCTGTCTCTCGCCCCAGATGGCAGCTTGCGTGCGCAGAACCGGGGGCAGTATCTCGCGGAGCTCTATGATGGGCAGTTCGCACGTTTACCTGCTTGGCTAGCGCAGCATGATAAAGCGATGCGGTCAGTGCTGACACCCAATCTAATTTTGTTCGGTGAGTGGTGTGCTGCGTGCCATTCATTGGATTACGCAGCACTGCCAGATTGGTTCCTGCTGTTTGATGTGTTCGACCGCTCTTTAAGTCGCTTTTGGAGTAGCTCGCGCCGCAATGAACTGGCTCGTAGTGCGGGGTTAGTAACTGTGCCACTAGTGCAGCAAGGCAAAACTACTGTCGATGCACTCAAGCAATTGGTCGCCACCAAACAGAGCTATTACCGAGAAGGCTCACTGGAGGGCGTGGTAATTCGTCGCGAATCAACAGACTGGTGCGAAGCCCGCGCCAAGCTGGTTCGCCCTGATTTCACGCAAGCCATCAACACCCACTGGCGCAAGAGAGTGCTGGAGTGGAACTGCATTATGAATGCATCAGGGATTCCGGAATGAACGACCGGGCAAACCACTGAAAACCAACTGACCGAAATCAAAGCTGCCGGCTTCCAGGTAGAAAAAAACCGGATCATGACAGAGACGATATCGGGGAGCACAGCAATGGCCCAGCGGCTCGGCTTCTCCAAACTGGTGGACCGAATGGAAGCGGGCGATGTGCTGATCGTGACCAAGCTGGACAGGCTGGGCCGTGATGCGCTGGATGTGAGCGCCACGGTAAAGCAGCTGGGGGAGCAAGGTGTGCGAGTCCACTGCCTGGCGCTGGGAGAGGTCGACCTGACGAGTTCGGCAGGGACGATGACCATGAATGTGCTGAATGCGGTGGCCCAGTTCGAGCGAGACCTGCTGATAGAACGAACCCAGGCAGGGTTGAAGAGAGCCAAAGAGGCAGGCAAGAAGCTGGGCAGGCCAAGCAGTCAGAGCGACGAAGAAAAGCAGGGCGTGTTGAATGCCCTGGCAGCAGGAGAAAGTGTTTCTGCGGTCGCCAAGCGATGGGGCACCAGTAGGCAAACCGTGATGCGGGTGCGGTCAGCAGCCGGAACACAACCAACAGACGCTCTGCTTAAGTGACGCGCGCGGTTGTTCAGCTCGTCTGGCTTAACCTATCCGTCAGTTTCGCTTGCCGCAGAGATCCATTAGGATGGACACAAACCAAAGGAGTGGGCCCTTGCTAATACTTCATTTCTCGGACATTCATTTTCGTAAATCTGAGATATCTACGGCACAAGATCCAAATTTTCATCTGCGCTCTGAATTCTTATCCAACTCAGCAAGTTGCTTGTCAGCGACGGTAGCTCATTCAGACTGTAATAGTTCCTCCATCCCGTCAGGTAGACTTTGAGTTCACCGATGACCTGTTCCAGACTGCGCCCTCTGCTTCGCCCGGTTATCTCCCTGAGACGCGCTCTTGCCCGTCTCATCGATTCCGGGGCGATGCTAAGCCGCACTCTCTCTTTCCAGAGAGTGATGCTGTAGCCTAGGAACTTACGTTCGCCCGGTGGTGACACCGCGCTCTTGCGCTCGTTGACCTTCAGCTTCAGCTTCTTTTCCAGCCACTGGGTGATGCTTTCCTTCACGCGTTTACCGGCTCTTTCACTTCTGACGTAGATGTTGCAGTCATCTGCGTAGCGAACGTGCCTAAGACCTCGCTTCTCAAGCTCCCGGTCCAGATCATCCAGCAACACATTCGACAGCAGCGGCGATAGCGGTCCTCCCTGCGGGGTGCCTTCTGTCTGCGGGCTAACCAGCCCTGCCTCCATGACTCCTGCATTCAAGAATGTCCGAATTAGCTTCAACACACGCTTATCCGTTATCCGCTTCGCCACCCGGTTCATCAGTACATCGTGGTTTACCCGATCAAAGAACTTTTCGAGGTCGATATCCACCACCCAGTGGCGACCTTCTTCCACGTATGTCTTTGCTCGCTTTACCGCCTGATGCGCTGACCTGCCGGGGCGGAACCCATAGCTGTTATCACTGAAAGTCGGCTCCCACTGGTTTTGCAGCACCTGCATCGTTGCTTGCTGAATAAACCTGTCCGTTACCGTCGGGATCCCCAATTGCCGGGTTCCCCCTCCTGGCTTCGATATGTTCACCCTGCGCACAGGTTGCGGTTTGTACCTGCCTTCCAGTAGGCTAAGCCGCAGTTCCGGCCACTGACGTTTCAGGTGTTCGGGAAGTTCGCTCACGCTCATTTCATCCACACCCGGTGCGCCTTTGTTGGCTTTTACCCTCTTCAGTGCTTGTTTCAGATTTTCCGGGTTGAGAATAGCCTCCATGAGGCTATCCCCCGACGACGGGCTTTCTCGCTCCGGCTGTGTCCGAAGGGTTTCAGCCCCTGACGAGATCGGCGTTGGGGCTTCACCCTTTTCGTTCCCGTCGGGGTCGCGTTGCGTTTTCTGCTGCATGACCTTTCCAAACCTCCGGTGGTACTCACCGCTCATAACTGTTCGGGCCTTCGGGTTTCCCCTACTATGCCCTCTGCTGACTTCTGCATAGCGATCAGCGCACCTCACGGTGAACTCAGTCCCGAATTCAGGACGCTATGCAGACCTCCCGGGGTAAGTCCGACCGCCTTCACCACACACCTGCCTGATTTACTCACACGACCCTTGATGGTTATGGCCTTCGCGATCATATGCTCGCTCTGCCGATCGGATGAGCCTTGTATCAGGTTTCTGTTCGTCAGGTCATGGCTTTGCTCCACGCTTCCTTCAGACCCCACCTCACGATGACACCCTTGCGCTTCACTAGTCCTTCGCCACCATCAGGCTGGACAGGGGACTTTCACCCCCAAGCTGTCGGGCATGCCCGGCACACATAAAATAGCCGCTACGAGAGCGGCAATGATCATGGTTCATGCGTGAAGCTTGGCTATGTTATGTCTTTTATGGCCTCAATGAGCTTTCCTGTGTTAATGCTCTTTCGCATATGGATCAGTCCACGCATCAACTTTGCCGCTGTCAGCTTCTTCTTGGTTAGTCCCTGTAGCTCTTCAACCCACAGGTTCAATTCTGCCCGTTCATCCGGGGTCAGCCTGATCGGGGTCGGCGATGTGCCGGTGGTTACGTTACGCCGGCTGCCGACCGTGGTTATTCTATCCGGTCGTTGACTTTCCTTCCGTCTTGCTAGAGCGGAACTGCCTTCAAGTTTTGACATTTGTATTACCTTTGTAATTCATTAATCTTGCTTAAGACTTCCGTAGCAAGCTCTTTGTAGTCCATTGTTGCAAGTGCTCCGGGGCGGTAATATCTGAGTGGCACACTTGTTACGCTGGCCTGCCCAATGGATTCCTCCCGTCGAATGCAGGAATTAAGCACCCCGCCTTTGCCGTTCGTTCCGACCCGATCCCGAAGCCCTTTCAGTTGCTCATCTAGGAACTCGTTAATCAGCTTATTTTGTTTGGCCCGTTCGTTCCTGAACGCAAAATAGGGGACGTTTTCGGTTTCCTTCACTTCTTCCAGGGCATCCAGTAGGTCAGCTAAACCGTTGAGGCTAAATGACCCGCCATCTACCGGGATCAAGAACATGTCGGCAGCCATCATTGCGTTGGTACTGGTCAGGCTGAGATTGGGGGGGCAGTCCAGCAGGATTATGTCGAATTGACCATCTAGCTTGTCCAGGTGGCGCATGAGGATCCGCTCGCGGTGTATCTGTGTAAGGCTTTGCTCGATGACTCTTGATAGGCGGATATCTGCCGGCACCAGGTAAAGATTAGGAATGGGCTCTTTATTGGCCTCTCCCTGGATAATTGTGGCCTGGATATCAACCCGCTTGGGCTTGTCGAACAGGTCGGCAACCGTCATGTTGAATTCATACTGTCCACCGGATAGGACTGTACTGAGGTTTCCCTGCGGGTCCAAATCGAACGCAAGCACTCGCTTCCCCAGTTCTGCAATACGAGCCGCCAGATTTATCACTGTGGTGGTTTTACCGCATCCCCCTTTCTGGTTTATCACTGCAATCGTTGTAGTCATTACCTTATCTCATTAGTTGAATAGGCTTTTTGTGTAGTTCAAATGTAATACATTATGGGTGGGTTTCAACTCTTTAGTGTAGTTCAAATGTAATACATTAATGAATATTAAGCATGCATGTTTGTATTGCATATGAAATACAAACATGCGCGATCAGATGAAAGTCTATCGCCTGTTGTTGGCAAGGGGAGGGGGGGGGAGAGGCAGGGCGAGAGCGTGAACATATTGTTAAATTGATGTCAGTTCAGCTAACCCAGCATCCAGTACCTTTTCCAGATATGGGCTGCTCATGCCCGCAAATTGCTGCTTCTTCCGCAAGCTTGCCTTACGGCTGGTTTCGGCTCGCAGCATGTTTTGCGCCATGTGTCGTGCACAGGCCAATATTTGAGGAGCATCACCTCGATATATCTGGCAGGCATCCTCATTCATCACGACATCCAGAACCCAGTGCAGGCTATTTTCAATTGCCCAGTGCCCTCGTACCGCTGAGGCAAACTGCTCTGGTGTCAGTTCAGCCGAGCTGATGTAGTAGCGATACTCCATCGAAAATTTTTTCATATTTTCAATTCGATAGGATATTGCGACACCAACACTCTTCAGCGCTTTCCACTCTGGAAATTGCTCTGATAGTGCTCCGGCTGGTAACACATGGTACTCGCGGCCATCGATGCGACCGTGCTCTTTCTCGACACTGAGCGTTTCTTCACTCAGCGGCTTCTTGGTCGACTCGGCCAGAGCTGCGCGTACTGCATTATGCAGTGTGGGCTGGTTACCTTTTACCGCCAGCAAGTAGTCGCCACCGCCCTTGACTATGGTTGCGGCTATCCCAGTCTGGCAGCCCATGGCATCGATGGATACCAGGCAGCCTTTTATATCGAGGAGTGCCAGTAATTCAGGAATGGCGGTGATTTCGTTAGATTTCGCATCTGTTTTGACTTGCCCGAGCACCAGACGATTCTCAGCGGCAAAGGCACTGACCATATGAATGGTAGACTGACGACTGTCTCGGTCGTAAGAGCTGCGTAAGGTCTTGCCGTCAATGGCAATCAGCTCACCATCGGTACGTTCTGATGTTGCTTGCATCCAGCGGACAAAGGCGTTCTGGAATTGCTCCGGTTGAATACGGGAGATGATCCTGGCTATGGTGTCGTGAACAGGTAATCCGTTATGAAACAATCCATTACGCTGAAACCATTCTAGATGTGCCTCGCCGAAAAGCTCGATATCTTCCCAACCTTGAGCCCCACCAATAGCAGCACAGACGGTGAGAAAAACCACATCGAAGAAGGGGTACGCGATTTTGGTTGTCTGACGAGGGTCTTCAAGTTCGGAGAAGAATTGGGTAAATGCCGCTTGATGGTTCATGACGAAACTCCCGTAAAAGAGAGTATAAGATCACACCCTGTTCGGTCGGTCAAATCCTCATGTCCTGCTTAAAAAACATTCGCGATCTTGCCCTGGGGGGAGAGGTGGCTGTCACACCACTTAAGGGTGGCTGAGTGTGGACCTTGTCTGGATGGTGCTTTGTATTTCATATGAAATACATTTACCAACCATAACCCCACTGTAATATTGAATATATTACCGTGGGGTGTCTGGTCGTGGTCAAACGTTGAAGCCGATATGTCGTCCTGTAGGAAGCTCTACATCCACACGCAGCTTGCCACCCATAGCCTCCACGTAGCGCTTCATTGTGGATAGTTTGACATCGCTACCGCGCTGCTCCATCGCCACAATAGCTGGTTGTGTGATACCGAGTGCTGAGGCTAATTCCACCTGGGAGACCTCTAGCTCTTCGCGCACAGCTTGCAAGCGTACTTCCAGCATCAGCTCGTCAGCCATATCCTTGATACGTTGCTGGCTATCCGCCGAGCGGGAGGCTAGCATTTCAGTCAGTGTTTTTCCCATTATCGCATCTCCAATTCAGCTAAATGCCTGGCGTATTCAGCCTCAGCAATCGGCAACATTTCTTTGTAAAACCTCTTCTCGTTACCGCCCTTATTGCCGGCACACAGCACAATTGCTTGTCGTAACGGATCAAAAGCGAAGAAGGCCCGCAGCGGTTCTCCCTGGTGCTGAACTCTCAGCTCTTTGAGGTTCGTAAAGCTGGAACCCTTAATGGTATCAACCAAAGGGCGCCCTACCGATGGGCCACCTTGCGCCAAAGCCAGCAACCCGGCCAATACCTTTTCCTGCGTAGCATTGTCTTGAGCGTCGAACCAAGTATCAAACACATCGGTCGTTTTTACTGTCCACATAGTGTACACCACATATAACCTTTAGGTTATATTTTAGTGCGTCACGCAGTAGGCCACAAGAGCGAAGGGGGCAGAACTGAGGTTTTTTATGGTGCACCTAATGAGAACCAGCTAGACGCTACCCTGTCAAAGTAGTAAAACCACTCAAAACAGATGTCATTTTCAGAAGACGATTGCACGGAATGTCAAAAGCCGACTGCACACGACCAGAACGCGTCATCCACCGTTGAGCAGCTTTGCTCCATCCCCGCGTAGCTCGCCTTTTGGCGAAACATGTCGATATAAGGTCTGCCGAGTGATCCCTAGCTCCTGACACAGATCACCAACCTTGGTTTCAGGTTGCCCCATCGCGGCCATCGCCAACCGTAGCTTGGCTGCGGTCATCTTGAACGGTCGGCCACCTTTCCTGCCGCGTGCCCGTGCTGATGCCAACCCCGCAATGGTTCGTTCAGCGATCAACTCTCGTTCAAACTCAGCAAGCGCAGCGAATATGCCGAATACAAGCTTGCCAGCGGCAGTGGTGGTATCGATTGCTGCGCCGTGGCCGGTCAACACTTTGAGGCCAATGCCACGCCCAGTGAGGTCGTGGACTGTGTTGATCAGGTGGCGCAGATCTCGACCGAGACGATCCAGTTTCCAAACGACCAATGTATCGCCTTCGCGCAATGCCTTCAGACAGGCTGCCAATCCTGGGCGGTCTTCTCGTTTTCCGGAAGCCTGATCTTCGTAGAGATGGGAGGGATCGAGACCTGCAGCCAACAGCGCATCGCGCTGTAAGTCAGTTGCTTGTGAACCATCTGCTTTTGATACCCTCATATAGCCAATCAGCATAGTCACACCCGTCACATATACGTTCGATTATGTGACATTTTGAATTGAAAGCGCTTGTTCGTCAAAGCGCGTCACTTAACCAGTCACTTATACTATGAAATGCAAATGGTTCAGTTGGAACATAATGTGACAAAAAATCAGGAGGGATGCCGAGTAATAGTGCTTCTCCAGGTCGACGTGGTAATCCTTGCCAACCAGCACCGACAGCACTTGGGTGTACTGGTAGGGGTACGCTGGCAAGGGCTTGAGTGCCGGCGCATCGAGTTCGGCAAACATCGATGCACGACAACCTGGCAGCTTCTGGAAGGGTTTCTGATTGAGCCGTGTCAGTAACTCGGCGATCCGTTGGTTGAGTTGAGCCAGGCTATGAAAAACCTCATGACGTAATACCGCCAGGATCCAGCGGGTGACGATCTGCACCCCCACCTCGGCCTTGGATTTATCTTTCGGCTTGCGCGGCCTGGCGGGCATGA
>ERZ650306.1145-NODE-1145-length-15411-cov-6.637340_pt1 | contig 15411 bp, 15 predicted proteins | sample MGYA00376242_ERZ650306 | MGnify/ENA primary metagenome ERZ650306 (study PRJEB26733, sample SAMN07839244) | wastewater metagenome | biome: urban; feature: wastewater treatment plant; material: waste water | place: USA: North Carolina | collected 2016-03-31 ... | reverse complement strand
CGGTCTCAAGATCAATACTGGATTTAAGTAGCATTTCGATGGGATACGGGTGAGCCCAGATCTGTCCTCTGATTTCAAAGACCACCATATTGTGTGCAGCCTCGTCGTCCGAGGCGAGGCTGGCATGCACCACAAGCGACTGGGACATCACCCGTGGTTCGAACTGCTGAATTGCTTTCTGGATCGCTCCCTCCAGGTCGCCGAGTTTTACATCCGAAATTCGCTTGCCGGAAAAAGCGGGCAGGCCGAAATTGAGCGTGGATGCGCGCGCATGCGGAAACTCCTGGAGTGCCAGTTCCGCTTCTGCATTTGTTGCATTGAGCAGCCAAGATAGATCGCGGAGGATGATCTGGCGAAGTTGCTTGCGGGTCACAACGCGTTCCGAAACCGTATCGTGTGTGCGGTGCGGAGCCATGTCCGTCAAACGGTCCAGCAACGTAGGCAACAGTCTGTCGGCGTTGCCGTAACTGAATCTGGGGCCGTCAGAGTGGTCCATGCTTCAAAGTATTAATCGTCTTGTCCGGGCTTGGAATCCAGTCGTATCTGACGGGTATCCAGTAGCGATATCTCTTGCACATTCGTGGCAAATGTTTTCACGCCATGACCAATCCATTCACCTTCCGCACTTTCCGTCCAACTGGTCAGGTGCGACTGAAGATGGGCATCTTCCACAACGCCTTCCGCTAGAGGGTAGCGAGCCGGCAAAAGCATGGGGTGCAAGCCTTCGTTTACGAGCTTGATGTGAGCAGGCATCCAGACCAGATCACGAAGATCTTGGGGCGCCTCGATCTGAATTTCGACCACAGATTCAAAGGGCAACCAGTAATAGTCTCCGTTGACAAATACCTCCAGTACTGGACCAAGGCGCGAGTCGGCATCTGCAATCCACTCGAATGGCATCTCATCTACACGACCAGCCACGGCTTGAGCGGCGTCCAGAGCCTGAGCGCGCAGTTCCGCTGCTTGAGGCATATGACCTTTGCCATCCTCTTGGAGAGCCTCGATGAGATAGCCCATCCATGCGGATGGCTTACCGAGCACCTGCGGCGAGCGGATACCCGCAAACACATCTTGCCTGATCAGCTCAGCACGTAGCGCCAGTCGGTACGCCTGGGCGAGCAATTTGTGGCTCTCATTCAACTGGGCAGCAACCTGCAGTTGCGCCAGCGCCTTTTGCCATTTACCGCCTTGTGCATAGAGCTGGAACAAGTGCACACGCAGCTTGTCATCAGACGGTTTTTGGCGCACAGCGCTCTGCACCTGGTCTATCTTGTCCGTGAGAAGAAGTTCTGCCATGTGTTCAGAAAATGGAGGTCAGCTAAAAAATAAGAGAAAAAAGGGGGCATAAAGCCCCCTTGAAATACCAACAAATTGGAGTTACGAGTTGAGTTTGACGTCCCACTCGGCAACCACTGCACCGCCCATGCTGCCGGTGCTGGATTGAGACTTGCCTTCAACCTTGATCTTCTGGAAGTTGAAGCCACAGTCAAACATAGGTTCCGTGGATTCCGCCCCGGACAGGTTCAAGGACGAAATCAGCACATTGGTCATCTTGATGTTCAAGAACTCTTGTTGTGAGCCACCAGCCTTGCAAGCTGAAATCTCCACAGAGCCAATGTGTTCACCGGCCGCGCACTTCTTCATCAACGTGGCGAAACATTTGTCAAAGCGGCCGCGAATGGTCAGATCTTGCCATTGCGCTTTACCCGAACCACCGCCGCCGCCGTAAGCGAAGGCACCCGCGTTAGCTACGCCGCCAGCGATGGATTCGACATGGACCCAGCCTTTGTGCTTCGCGTCTTCTGACTCACCTTCTACGCCGTCGATCTTGCAATAGATATCGACAATGCCACCGACGCGCTGTTCAGGTGCTACGTTGGCCACTGGATTGTTCAAACGATTTACTGCCATAGCTCTTCCCTCATGAAAAAAAAGTTAATGAATGCAACCAATTACACAGATTACTGCGCAGCCGCCTGTTTCACGGAGGGCAGTTTAGACACCAAGCGCAGAGAAACCGTCAAACCCTCAAGCTGGTAATGAGGGCGTAGGAAGAATTTGGCCGAATAATAACCAGGGTTTTCTTCAATTTCTTCAACTACCACTTCAGCTGCGGCCAAAGGTTTCATTGCTTTGACCGCCTCGGATGAATTGGCAGGATCACCGTCAACGTAGTTCATGATCCAGTTATTCAACCAAAGCTGTACGTCGGAGCGTTCTTTAAATGAGCCAATCTTGTCGCGGACGATACATTTGAGATAGTGGGCAAACCGGCAGCATGCAAAAAGATAGGGCAAACGCGCGGCCAAGTTTGCATTAGCGGTTGCGTCAGCATCGTAGTACTCCGCTGGCTTTTGCAGCGATTGAGCACCGATGAATGCTGCTACGTCACTATTTTTCCGATATATCAGTGGCATGAGCCCGTTCTTTGCAAGCTCCGCTTCTCGCCGGTCACTGATCGCAATTTCCGTGGGGCACTTGGTGTCGACGCCACCGTCATCACTTGGAAATACATGCACTGGCAAATCTTCAACAATGCCTCCGGATTCCACACCGCGAATCGAAGTGCACCAACCGTAGTACTTAAACGAGCGGTTAATGTTGGCGGCCATTGCGTAAGCCGAATTGGCCCAACAAAAGTTGTTGTGGCTGGCACCAGCAGTGTCTTCTTCAAAGTCGAAGCCATCGACAGGGTTTTCGGTGGTGCTGTACGGCAGGCGCGAAAGGAATCGTGGCATCGTCAAGCCAAGGTAGCGCGAGTCGTCAGAGTCGCGCAACGCGCGCCATTTGATGTATTCCGTGTTGCCAAAAATCTTCGTAAGATCCCGCGGATTGGCAAGCTCTTGCCATGACTCCATTTGCATCAGCCCGGAGTCCGCACCTGCGATGAACGGGCAATGCGCGGAGGCCGAAATCTTCGACATCTCGGTGAGCAGTGCTACGTCCTGAGGGTTGTGGTCGAAATAGTAGTCGCCTACCAAGCAGCCGAATGGCTCTCCACCAAACTGACCGTACTCCGCCTCATAGACCTTCTTGAAGATGGGACTTTGGTCCCACAAGATGCCCTTGTGGCGCTGCAAGGTGCGGCCCAGCTCCTTCTTGTTGATGTTGAGTATTTGAATCTTCAACATCTCATCGGTCTCGGTGTTGCTGACTAAATAGTGCAGCCCGCGCCAAGAGCCTTCCAGCCGCTGGAAGTCTTCGTGATGAATGATCCGGTTCACCTGTTCAGAGAGCTTGCGATCGATCTCAGCAATCATGCCCTCGACCGTTCGGTATGCGTCGGCCGAAATGATGTTGGTGTTTGCCAGAGCCTGCTCAGCCAGCGTGCGAACGGCGGAAATCACAGCTTCCTGAGCTTGCTCAGACTTGGGCTTGAATTCTTTGTTCAGAAGCGAAGCAAACGCGTCCGTCTCAAGCACTGCTGCTTGCGCCAAACCTTGTTTTTCTGTTGTTCCCATTCTTTAACCTTGATATTGGTTACGATTAGTAAAAGATGTTACTAATCTTTAGATTCTGGTTTTTCAGGCTGCTGATTTGGCGTGGACGACAGTGCTTTCATGAGCGCCGGATCAGCCAAGACTTTGGAGATCAGGTTCTCAGCGCCTGTTTTGCCGTCCATGTAAGAGAGCAAGTTTGCCAACTGTGTGCGCGCCTCGAGCAATTTGCTCAGCGAATCCACCTTCTTGGCGACAGCGTCAGGGGAGAAGTCGTCCATGCTGTCGAACGTGATGTCCACAGCCATATTGCCTTCACCAGTGAGCGTGTTGGGAACCAGAAAGGACACACGAGGCTTGATCGCCTTCATGCGACTGTCGAAATTGTCGACATCAATTTCCAGAAATTTGCGGTCGCCAATCTCTGGCAGCGGCTCAGCGGGCTTGCCTGATAGGTCGGCCATCACGCCCATCACGAAGGGCAGTTGGATCTTTTTCTCAGACCCGTAGACCTCCACGTCATATTCGATTTGCACACGAGGTGCCCGATTGCGGGCAATGAATTTTTGTCCGCTTTTCCCTCGCGCCGCAATACGTTGCTTCATGTTCATGCTAGTGGTCATAGGTAAGTTCAACCAGTGCTGTTAGAGGTATTGTGATGACGATGCAAGTTAGCAACTTGAGGTGCAATCTACACCAAATTTGTTTAAACAATAGTACATGACCTTCGGAAATTGTCGTATTTCTGTGAAATAGTTCTCGCTATCATGGTCTGGAAAAAGTCCAAGGACTGAATGCTCCATAGTTTGGTCTACAGTTCGACCGTGCGATGCACGCAAGTTACCTACCATCGGATCAAGAGGAGATCTCCGGCATGACCCGCACCTTCATCGCGCACAGTCCAATGGGCGATCAACTGGAGTTTCGCTCCCTGGAGGGAAGTGAACAAATCTCCCGGCTGTTTGAACACCGCGTGCGCATGATCAGCCAAAGCGCCTCCATCTCTGCCAAAGCCCTTTTGGGCAAAGACCTGAGCATCGAGATCGACCTCACAACCGAAGTAGGCGGAGGCGGCAAGCGATTCATCTCCGGCCAAGTCACCCAGTTCACCTACATCGGACGTGACGGCGACTTCTACAGCTATGAGGCAGTCTTGCGGCCCTGGCTGTGGCACGCAACACGCCGCTCCGACTTCAAGATCTTCCAGTTTAAAAAAGTCCCCGACATCATCCAGGAAGTGCTGGGGCCGTACGGCTTCAGCATCGAGAACAAACTCACCGGCAGCTACCGCACCTGGGACTACATAGTGCAGTACGGCGAGACCGACTTCAACTTTGTCTCGCGCCTCATGGAGATGGAAGGCGCCTACTTCTACTTCTCCCACAGCCAGGGCAGCCACACCCTGGTGCTGGCCGACGACATCGGATCGCACAGCCCCCTGCCCAATGGCCCCAGCACCATCCCCTACTACAGCGGCGACCGCGCCGCCCATGTACACGACCAAGACTTCATCGACGGGTGGAGTTTTGCTGAGGACATCGCAAGCGGCCACTTTGCTGCCGACGACTACGACTTCAAGAAACCCAAGTCCATTCTGGACACCAAACAGCAGCAGCCCGCCGGGCACACCGAAGACAGCCGAGAACTCTACGAGTGGCCGGGCGGCTACACCGAAATGGGCGATGGAGAGAACTACGCCCGCGTGCGCATCGAACAACAAAAAGCCCAGCGCGAAACCGTGCAAGGCGAAGGCAACGCCCGCAACCTGGCACCGGGCTACCTGTTCACCTTCAGCAAATACCCACGGGGCGACCAGAACAAAGACTACCTGATCGAAGCGGCCTACTACCGGTTTGAAGAAAACGTCCGCCGCAGCGACGGAGCGGGAGGCGCGGGCAACGCCAGCCGAGGTGGCCTGGACAGCCCCACCAGCTACCGCCTGAGCATCAGCGCAGTCCCCAAAACCACCCCCTACCGCAGCCAGCGCACCACACCCAAACCCCACACCACGGGCCCCCAGACGGCGGTGATCACAGGCCCGGCGGGAGAAGAGATTTACACCGACCAGTACGGGCGCGTCAAAGTGCAATTCCACTGGGACCGGTACGGCAGCTTTGACGAGAACTCCAGCTGCTGGATCCGGGTGAGCCAGACGTGGGCGGGGAGCAACTACGGCAGCATGCACATCCCGCGCATAGGGCAGGAAGTGATAGTGGACTTCCTGAATGGGGATCCGGACTATCCGATCATCACCGGGCGGGTTTACAACGCCATGCAGATGCCGCCATGGGAACTGCCGGCCAACAAGACGCAGTCCGGCATCAAGACCCGGAGCAGCAAAGATGGAACCCCGGGAGCGGGCATGAAGAGTGGAGCAGGAGACGCCAACGCCATCCGCTTTGAAGACAGAAAAGGAGCGGAACAACTGTGGCTGCATGCGCAGAAGGACCAACTCACCGAAGTGGAGAACGACGAAGAGAAATGGGTGGGGCAGGACCGCAGGAAGACGGTGGACCGCGACGAGTTCAACACCATCCACCGTGACCGCACCGAAATCGTTGATCGCAACGAGAAGATCAACGTGCACGGCTGGCGCACCGAAGAGGTGGATCTGGATGAGACCATCACGATCCATCAGAACCGCAAGGAGCGGGTGGATCACAGCGAGACCATCTCCATTGGCGCCAACCGCGACAAGACGGTGGGCAAGAACGAGAAGGACAAGATCGGCAAGAACTGGTCGATCAAGGTGGGCAAGTTCAAGACCGAGACCATTGGGCTGGCCTACCTTCAGAACGTGGGGCTGGCCAAGATGGTCAACATTGGCGCGGCGTACAACCTGAACGTGGGCGCGGCCATGATCACCAACGTGGTGCTCACCCGGCAAGACACCGTGGGCCAGAGCCAGAGCGTGAACGTGGGCAAGCACTACAAGCTCAAGGCTGGCGAGAGCATCACGCTGGAGGTGGGCAAGTCCATCCTGGTGATGAAAAAAGACGGCAGCGTCACCCTCAACGGCAAGGAGATCGATGTGGTGGGCAGCCAGCACATCGGGCTGGAGTCCAAGCGCATTGATTTGAACTGAAGAGCGGGAGAAAGCACATGAGCCGTCCCTCTCATGCCCTTCCGGCAGCAATCGAATCTGCGCCGTTGCCAGAGGTGATCAATCACACGGAATGGCCAGCACAATACTTTCAGCACGTCGACCCACATGGTGAGATCTTCCATGTCATGGTCGCCAAAACCAGCTATTCGCTGGCGTCATTTGTAGCTGGCGCCAACGGCCTGCCCGAACCGGCGCTTCTGCCGCCTGACAAACAGCCGCCCTTGTGTGAAGCCGATGCGTTTGCCGGTGAAGTTAACGCAAGCAGCGTGCTGCAGGAAAGCGACTTCGCTCCCTACAAGCCCAAGTGCGACGTGTTGCTGGTAAATACAGTGGCCTACAGCCCAGGTGGCAAGCCTATGCGTCGCTGGCCCGTGGGCTTTCGATTTGGCGACGCGATCCAGAAAACCTTGCAAGTCACTGGGCGTCGGCACTTTGGTCGCTCGCTCGGCACCCTGGGAATGCTGTCGCTCACTGAGCCCGAGCCGTGCACCGAAATACGTATCGATTATGAGCGCGCGTTTGGCGGCCCCAATTTAATTGGCATCGAACGCGCACTGGCTTCATATTCTCAGCCCGCCCACCCCGACAAGCTGGCGCAGCTCCAGCACGATGCCGCGCGGCAGGCAGAACGCGATATCCCACCTCACTATTCGCCCAATCCTATCGGCTGCGGCAGAGAACCTATTGCCGTGAGCAATACGCGGATGGCTTTGGCCCGCGTTGAAGGTATGGCGATGACGGCACAGGACGCCAGACGACACGAAGACGCCGCGCGCCAACAGCCAGTGCTCGGCCCGCAGATCGAGGCTTTTGATCGCCACTATCGTGAGGAGGCCGACTATCCCACCATAGGTTTCGGCCCCGTCGGTCGCTGGTGGGCGCCGCGCATCCGACTGGCTGGCACCCACGACGAACGATGGAAACAAACGCAGTGGCCCAAAAGCCCGCTTGATCACGACTATCGCTATTGGAACTGCGCCCCGGAAGACCAACAAATCGACTATCCGCAAGGCGGAGAAGAAATCGTCTTGGCCAACCTGACGCCGCGGCCAGCCAACGATGGGGGTCCAATCCGCTTCGTACTCCCTCGGCAGGACTTGCAACTGCTGGTCCGATTGGAAGTGGGCGTATTGATGTTCGCCCCAATGAACATCGATACTGTTCTGATCGACTTCAAGACCGCTACTCTTAGCGTCGCTCGCCGGGCCACTGTGAGCGCAAAAGCCGGTGTGCGGCAACTGGAACTGGGTACCTGGCCGCCCGGCACCGCCATGCAACTTGACAACACAGACGAGCAAGTTGCACAGGCGAAGGTCAAGCGGGAGCGACACCATGGCTGAAGAGAACATCGTTTCCAAGGACAGTCGATTCCGCATCGTCTTTCTGACGCCGGACGTCTGCCTGACGCCCACAAAAAACGGGACGCCGGTGCCCTACCCCATCACCCATCAACTTGACCAAAGTGAGCAATGCTCACCTAACGTGTTCCTGCAGGGCAAGCCTGTTTACTTGCACAACGAAAGTTACGTCGACAACGTCAAAGGCGACGAGGCGGGCGCGGGCAAGGGCGTGGTGAGCCAGACCCACGTAAAGATCAGCCACGACATTGACCACAGCAGAACGGTGTACGTGAACGGTCGCCAGATCGTGCGCACGAGCGACATGATGTGGATGAACTGGAAGAAACCAGGACCATCTGCGCCCGGGCCTAAGGGTGGCCCCAAGACAGGCTTGGGCAAGGGCGTAGATGGTGTTGCAGCCAAATCGCCAACTCTCCAAAAAGATCTTGCCGATTTGCAAAAAGACGGATGGAACATTGAGTACGGTCCCAAAGGAGGCGGCAGTTCCGCGAATCGCGCCACCAAGACGATCGTGCTCGATGGAAACCTCCAAAGCAACCCGAACGCGGCGACCCAAGTGCTATCGCACGAAGTCGGCCATGCAAAGTACCCGTACACGGCCGATATGTCGTCCAAGGCTTCCTACGTGAACGGCACGCTGGCCGATGAGGGCGCGGCAACGATGAAAAACATTCAGGTGCAACGAGAGATTACTGCAGCCGGCGGCCCCGACATCGGCATTGCCGGCAACAGTGCCAACCATGCTTCCTACAACAACGCCTACAACCAATATCTGAAAGATGGCAACGCAGCGGCGGCGCGGCAATCCATCGGTACCACCTTCGGCAAGGGCGAGATCACATCCACCACGGGCCAGCCCTACGCAGACTACTACGGCGGCTGGTACGACAAAGTCAAAGGCGGCAAGAAATGAAGGAGCAAATCGTGCAAACCATATGGGCGCTCGCGCAAGCCCTTTCAGGCGCGCTCGCACAACCTGGCATTGACGCGACCGGGGTTGCCAAGGCTGCGGGGGTTGAACTCAAGCTCCACAAAGAAAACGACTACGTTCGCTTCTACGAAAGCACTCGGTCGCTGCGCCTGGCCAATGGTGTGGTGGTAGGCAAGCTGGACATTCGTGAGTCCAAGGACGCAAGCAAGCCCCCCTTCGTCGTCATCTCCGGTCTACAGGGCACCTGCATCACCGTTGACGAGATCCGCCGTCAGATGAGCGAGCTGACGCCACCGGTGCCGCCATCGAACCCGGTGGCCAACGCCACGATCACCCGTGAGGCAAAACTGGCAGGGCATCGAGTGGGGTTGAGCTTCAAGTGGAGCAACCCCGACTGCCTGGAAAGCATCGTGCCGCGCATGGACTGACGCGACCATCGCGCTGAACCGCTTCCATGGCAACCCGGCCCAAGCTACCCGACATTGGCCCTGCATCGACGCAGGCGGCCAAAGTCCACCCCAATCACTATTCGCCGCCTGGCCCCATCGGCAACACCCAAGGCAAGATCGTTCCAGACACCGAGGCGCATCCGGGTGGCAACAGCGCGCCACCGATCAAACCCACCGAGAAAGAAAAGAGCTGGTGGCAGCGCTGGGGCAGTGATGTCGTTCACACCGGCTTGGACATCGTTGGGCTGATCCCTGGTGTGGGAGAAGTGGCCGATGGCGCCAATGCGTTGATCTACTTGGCCGAGGGCGATAAAGTGAACGCGGCCATCAGCGCCGCAGCCATGGTGCCCGGCGCCGGCATGGCAGCTACTGGCGCCAAGTTGGGCAAGAAGGCCGTTGGCGCCGCCGCCGAGGGTGCGGCCAAGAAGGCTGGACGAGAGGCAACGGAAGCGGCCGCCAAGAAAGCCGAGAAGGAAGCTGCAGAGAAGGCCGAGAAGGAACTTGCCGAGAGAAAGGCCAAGAGTAATGATGGGGGAAAGGATAAGAATGCCAAGCCGAAACCAAAATGCGGCGGAAGAGCGACCTATGCGCGTCAAGCAGGCGACTTTGCAGGCAATGCGATGGAGCGAGATCATGTGCCTAGCTTTGCTGCACTAAAAAAGGCCTTATTGAAATATGCGAAAGATAATGGCCACGATCTGGACGAAACACATATAAAAACTCTCTTTGGTGAGACTTCTGATGCGAACCGAACTGGAGATGGGGGCAAGCTCGGTCGACATGCCCAGACAATAGCAGTTCCAGATGACGTTCACAAAGCAGGACGCACCCACGGCAATAAGAATAACCCCAATCAAGTGAGCGGAGATTCGGGAGATCTACAAGGTGCAGCGAAGAAGGATAATCAGGCGCATCGAAAGAACATAAAAAATGATAAACACAAATATTGCGCAGCCGCGCTTAACCAAGCAGCCGACGAAATTGATAAAATCACGAACGACCAGTATGAAAAGTTCTTTGAGAAATTGATTCAAGACACTCTCAAGGGCAAAAATACAGCTGACCCATGGAAAGGAATATTATGACCCTAAAGATTTCAAATGCCGAAGCTATCAATCTGCTTGGTCGACAACAAGATGACAGCAAGATTGTGCATTTTCTTAATCAACTTGGCCTATCTTGGATTGACCTGAAAGTATCGGATAAAGATATAATGAATCGATTCAAGGAACTAAAAGACTATGCCATCGGGATCAATTTTGAAGATATTGGTCAGCTGAGAGATGTGAAGTTTCATGACATAGGGGACGGTCCCTATATACTTGAGAAAATAACCTTTTGGGGATATAATAAAAATTTTTCCGGGCAGGCCAATTTTCCAGTCGATGGCCTCTCATTTGACTCGAGCATTGAGGACGTAATCGCCAAGTTGGGCCCCCCCTCAAAACGCTCAGATGATGCGACTCGACCGATTCAGTGGCTGCGAGAGGGTTACAAGTTGGTCATTCAGTGGACGGAAGATCCTCGTAAAATTCGCAACATCACTTACTGGCTGACGGATTTAGAAGAAAAATCCAAAGCGTTTAGGTGAGGTTGGGCTGGAGGATCTCGCGAGCATCTATGGAAACACTTTCCTTGTTCACAGAGTTCAGCGCGCTTCTAAATTGTCGCAGCGAAGATGCGGCGCTGGGGCAGTTGCTCGATAGTGTCGGGGTGCAGCGCCGCCCGATGAAACCTACCTTTTTCAAAAGCCCTTTTGCGGTCCCTTTTCATGTTAGCAAACTGGGGCTGCTACTTTATTTCGAGGATTCGAACTGGGTGGAAGGCAGGCGTCCACGCACTTGGGGCGACGGGGAGCTGCTTTTGCGATCGGTAGCGGTAACGTCAGGGGTGCCTAATCAGGCTGAGCGGTTTCCGGGCCGTCTACCTGCCGAAATTACTTGGGAAGACAATCGTGAGCGGGTTCGCGCCAAGATGGCCGCGCAGGGTGAAATTGGCGGCGTATTGCATGAAGGCTGGCGCGACTGTTGGTGGCAAGGTGAGCAATTTCTTTCGGTGTTTTACCAACCAGGAGAGATTGGTGCGGCGGATACGCACGGTGTATATGAAATTACGCAAGGACTTTTTGATCCGCCAAGCCAACCTGCGCATGGTTTGCTGCCTGAACAATACCCAAAACCACAAGAAATCATCGACTTGTTCGGCCAATCCGGTAAATCGCTGGGCTTCCGTCACGTGTTTTCTGCATTCGATCCTGAAACATGGGACTGGGATTCGCACATGGACATGAGTTTGGCCTACGGATTCGAACTCTATTTCGATCCTAGTCGCCCAGCAACCGACGGCACCCCGGCGTTCGTGGGGATAAATCTCAAGCGCGATCGACTTGGGCCATCAACTGCTTGGCTGGGAAAGCTGCCTCTTGATCTGAAATGGAATGATTCGATCAACGAGGTGCTGCGTCGGATGGGACGCAGACCAGAGAAATGGGACCTAAGTTCGGCTGTCTGGGGCTGGGCAAAGTGGTTTCAGTCCGACCACCTGTTGTGGGTGAACTTCGATACAATGTGCAATTATCTGGAGTCTATCGCGATAATGGATTTGGAATACGAAATGGCTCGCGCTGAATAGTCGAAGTGCAATTTCTTTCGAAGAAACGATCATGCCCAACGAAGCCGCCACCGCCAAAGACGCCCAGGTCGTCCTCATCAGCATCCTGCCCCGATGTGTGCCTGACGCCCATCAAGAGCAGCTCTCCCGTGCCCTACGCCATCACCCACAAGATGGATCAAAGCGAGCAATGCTCGCCCAACGTCTTCTACCGGGGCAAGCCGGCCTACTTGCACAACGAAAGCTATGTGGACAACCTGAGCTGCGATGAGGCCCGGCGCCGGCAAAGTCGTCATCAGCCGCACCCAAGTGAAGATCAGCCACAACATCGACGAGAGCCCCACTGTTTACGTCAACGGCCGCCAGATCATGCGTACCGCCGACATGATGTGGATGAACTGCAAGAAGTCTTGACTCGGAATCAAATGAGACTCCAGCGCATGCTGGACAGGCGCAAGCAGCTATCAAGTCCAGAGTGATTTCAAGACTCTCCAGCCGCATCGCCGATCCAACCTGATATTTCACAACCCGACTGCGCTGGCGCTGCCCAATGTCCCGACAGCGCCAGCGTGCCGCAAGGCAAACACTGACCTGACAGAGTTCAAGGTCAAATCAGCCTTCAGCCGTTGATAGGCGGGCGCGAGCAGCTATCAATTCCGTAAAACTACGCGCGCGTGCGCATCGAGCGGCACAAGGCGCGCAGCGCGAAGTGGTGCACGGCGCGGGCAATGCGCGCAACCTGGCGTCGGCTAGGCAAGCTGGACATTCGTGAGTCCAAGGACGCAAGCAAGCCCCCCTTCGTCGTCATCTCCGGTCTACAGGGCACCTGCATCACCGTTGACGAGATCCGCCGTCAGATGAGCGAGCTGACGCCACCGGTGCCGCCATCGAACCCGGTGGCCAACGCCACGATCACCCGTGAGGCAAAACTGGCAGGGCATCGAGTGGGGTTGAGCTTCAAGTGGAGCAACCCCGACTGCCTGGAAAGCATCGTGCCGCGCATGGACTGACGCGACCATCGCGCTGAACCGCTTCCATGGCAACCCGGCCCAAGCTACCCGACATTGGCCCTGCATCGACGCAGGCGGCCAAAGTCCACCCCAATCACTATTCGCCGCCTGGCCCCATCGGCAACACCCAAGGCAAGATCGTTCCAGACACCGAGGCGCATCCGGGTGGCAACAGCGCGCCACCGATCAAACCCACCGAGAAAGAAAAGAGCTGGTGGCAGCGCTGGGGCAGTGATGTCGTTCACACCGGCTTGGACATCGTTGGGCTGATCCCTGGTGTGGGAGAAGTGGCCGATGGCGCCAATGCGTTGATCTACTTGGCCGAGGGCGATAAAGTGAACGCGGCCATCAGCGCCGCAGCCATGGTGCCCGGCGCCGGCATGGCAGCTACTGGCGCCAAGTTGGGCAAGAAGGCCGTTGGCGCCGCCGCCGAGGGTGCGGCCAAGAAGGCTGGACGAGAGGCAACGGAAGCGGCCGCCAAGAAAGCCGAGAGGGAAGCAGCAGAGAAGGCCGAGAAGGAACTTGCAGAGAGGAAGGCCAAGAGCAATGATGGCGGCAAGGATAAGAAGACCAAGAAGAAGATGAAGTGCGGCGAGCACGGGAAATATGGTGATCTGAAGAAAAAAACAGGTGATGGCAAGTTTGACCGGGATCACATACCGAGTAAAGCGGCGCTAAAAAAACGTGCTGAAGCGCTTCTTGGCCGCGAACTAAAGGACAGTGAAAAGAAAGCCATTGATACTGCTGGAGACGCAATTGCGATTCCGCGTCAAGCTCACATAGATGTTAGTCCGACGTATGGTCAATCCGCAACCGGTGCAGCTAAAGATGCTGGTGATCTTGCCTCTGCAGCGAAACGTGATATTAAAGCGATGCTGGATAAAATAGACGAATACGACGAAGACGGCGGATGCAAAGACGCCTATAAAAAAGCAAGCGCTGAAATTTTGAGGAAAACAAATGCCGACTACGATAAAATGTTGGCAGATGTGTTAAAAGGAGTAAAAAAGTGAAGCTCTCGGCAGAAGATTTTATTCGATTGCTTGGCAAGCCGCATACCGACAATGACGTAAATTCACTGACACTAAGCTTAGGCATAAAAAACCAAGATATTAGATTGAAACGCGGAGAATATTCGGTCAATTTCACCGTTTACCCCTCTGGAGTCGAGCTAGTATTCTCCGATCCTGCGGATTTTTTAACTGCAGAGACCCTTAAGGAAGGGGTCTTGATTTTTAGCACTGTATTTTTTTACGGCGACAGCAGCCATGAATACACGGAGTTCAAAGGGACGCTACCTGCGGATTTAGCATTCACCCTACCCAGAAATAAAGTTCGTCAAATTTTGGGGAGCACTGAATTTAGCAGCCCCATTCTACCAATTGATCGATGGAAATGGAGAAAACTTAAGCTGGCAATTGATTTTACGGAAGATGAATCGCAGATAGCTTCGATCTCAGTTGGATATCCCAAGACTGATTAATTAAAAGAAACGAATGATCAAGTCATTGGCGATTCATAGGAATAAATCCTGATGAGATGGTAGGCGATATATTGGAGAAAGGACTGTAATGACTCCCGAAGTTCACAGTTTTACTAGATTGCTCGGACGTGTGCACACCGATCCCGACGTTGCAGAGTTGATGCGGAAAATTGGCTTGAGCAATCAACGAATCAAGCTAAAAAAGGGCGACTACAGTGCAAGCTATTCAGCACTTCAACATGGCGTAGATGTTACTTTTGTTGATCCAGCCGAACATCCAAAAATAGAAGCATCACTGGACGGAGCATTGATCTTCGATACGGTTTTCTTCTTTAGTGCGGGCTGCCAAGATCATGATCAATATCCCAGATCCTTACCGTTGAGTTTGGAGTTCAATTTATCTAGAGAAAAGGTTCGAAAACTGCTCTCCACCCCTGAATGGAGCAGCCCGATTCTTCCTGTTGATCGATGGACATGGGAAGGTCTAAAATTGGCGATTCATTTTAGAAAAGATGAATCCTCGATTGCATATCTCTCATGCGGCTTAAAAAAGTAAGCGGATTAGATTTTATCAAGCAGACTAAAGCCTCCATATATGGTCAACCTGCAAAAAGTTGATGCCTTTGAGATAGTCCAGCTACTTGGGTGCACGCTAGCGGACGATAGGGTACAAAACCTGTTAGCGTTCGCTGGCACAGCTAATCGAAAAGTAAAAATCAAACGCGGCGAAACAGACGCGGCAATCGATTGTTCGAGCCACGGACTAGTCTTCAACTTCGAAGACGCGCCAGATACCGCGAATTTGCCGGATGGAACATTAGTTCTTGCGGCAGTTCACGCGATGGCAGAAGGCGTAGAGGGTCATAGGCAATTCTCAGGGACGCTGCCATTTGGCTTGAATTTCAAGATGAACCAAGCTTAAGTAGAAAAGGTTTTAGGGAAGCACGATTGGAGCAGTCCCATCCTCCCAATTCTGCATTGGAACAACGCACAATTTCAATTAGTGGTTGAGTTTTTTGACTGA
>ERZ650306.1135-NODE-1135-length-15501-cov-25.598213_pt1 | contig 15501 bp, 10 predicted proteins | sample MGYA00376242_ERZ650306 | MGnify/ENA primary metagenome ERZ650306 (study PRJEB26733, sample SAMN07839244) | wastewater metagenome | biome: urban; feature: wastewater treatment plant; material: waste water | place: USA: North Carolina | collected 2016-03-31 ... | reverse complement strand
GAGCGTCTGCCTTACAAGCAGAATGTCGGCGGTTCGATCCCGTCAGCGCCCACCATATTCCCTTATCGTAAAAACCTTGCTTATCTCAAGCTGTTTTCATACACTTCTGTGCAATAATAATTTTAAAATATGACAGATTTATGAGAAACCCATATCAACGCAAAGCTGCGTCTAAAAATCAAAATACTGCTTACGATCCTCTTGAAATCTATCGTCTTTTTATCGAAACTATCGTGCATCAAGGCCATGTTATAGCATTATATCAAGATGGCTGGGCTTTATGTGCTACGCCAACCGGTCAACGTTCATTTGCGATGTGGCAGAGTAAAGGTTTAGCACAGCTTTTAGTGAAAGATAATTGGGCAGGCTACGAAATCCAGAGTATTGGTCTTAGCGATTTAGTCGAAAAAGTGATTCCATTCTTACGTGCAGAAAAAACCACGGTTTCGATGAATTTAAGCCCAGAAGGGCAGAATGTCTTGGTTGCACCAGAAAAATTATTATTAGATATCAAAAACTATTTATATCAATTTTCAATGCAGAAGCCTGAATTATTTAAACAATTACAATTACCATCACCACGGACAATTCGCCTCCATTAATTCAAGATGATCCCATTTTAGTATTCATTGAGTAACCAACCACTCCAATATGCAAAATACTCACGTAACCATGCATTATAGCGAGTGGCAAGAGGTGTCTGAGCGCTGATCATGATAGGCGTTTGATAACCCTGACGTATGGCTATAGCACGGCTACGGGGGATATGAAAATCGCTGGTCACAATAGCAATCGGTTGCTGGAGAGAAATATGCTGCTTGGCTAAAATCTTTTTACTATTGATCAGATTTAACTCAGTACTGGTGCTTTGATCTTCGGTATAAATACGCTGTGCTGGGATATGGTGTACATCAATCAGATATTGTCGCATTGCTTCAGCTTCACTATTTTTTTGCTGAAAGGAGAGGCCGCCACTGACGACCATAATGCTGTTGGGATGTAGCTTGGCATAGCTTGCCGCTTGATCTAAACGGCTGGCCAATGTTGGACTCGGTTTGCCATGCTTCAGACCACTGCCAAGAACTACAATAGCGGGTGCAGCGACATGAGGGGTATTTTGTTGATTTGAAAAGCCTAAAAAGACGAAGAAAATGACTAAGCTAAAAACCCAAACAAAGAAAATCGCCCAAGCCCAACGCCATATTGATTGTCTGATTGTATTGGTTTGAATATAGGCGATAAGCTTAGGATAAGCGAGTGCATAAATGATCAGGCCTAGTCCAATCAATAAGGGCAAGAGGGTGCCAAAATTAAAGCGTAGTTGTAAAACAAAATACAAGCCGTCTGCGAACAGTAATGACCCGATAATAAAACTAATGACTCTTTTTGATTTTTGCATACAGGCTTGTGGGTTATCGTTTGCATGATTCTAGCAAATTTACGCATGAAAAAACCGAGCGCTGTGGCTCGGTTTTTTCATTTAGACTTAGTGTTTAGTAAACATCGCGACGGTAACGACCTTCTTGACGGAGTTGATCTAATTTTTCTTCACCTAAGATTTCAATTAGCGCCGCATCGACATCGCTCGCCATCCCATTAATGCTACCGCAGACATAAATTACGGCACCATTTTCAACCCATGTTTTAAGCTCAGTGGCTTGTTCACGTAGTTTATGGTGTACATAAACTTTCTCTGCTTGATCTCGTGAGAACGCTAAATCTAAGCGTTGTAGCATGCCTGTGGTTTGCCACGCTTCAATCGTACTTTGATAGAAGAAATCATGTTCACGTTGACGCTCACCAAAGATCAACCAGTTTTGCGTATAGTCTAGGCGGGTACGTGCATGGAGTAGACTCATTAAACCAGCGATGCCTGTGCCGTTTCCAATACAAATGATAGGACGGTTGTCATTGATCAAGTGGAATGATTCATTGGTACGAATACGTAGTGCGATAGGTTGTTGAAGCTCGGCATGTTGGGTTAACCAACCAGAACCTAAGCCCAGTTCACCTGCTGAATCTTGCTGTTGGCGCACGACCAAACGTAACACTTGTTGAGTTGGTACACTTGCAATCGAGTATTCACGTGTAGGTAAAGGGCTCAACTGTTCCAGTAAATGTTCCAAATTGGCAAAAGGCTCAATCTCTGTGTTGAGGTTCTTATCCCAAAGCGCTTGCTCAATCGAAATGGCTAAAGACTCAACGATGCTCTGTGCTGCAATGTGATGCTTTTGCATAAAGGCTTGGATACGTGCTGTGCTGTTACCTGGTTGAACTTCAGCAATATCACCCGCTTGCCATGTTGCATCGAAGTTGGTTTTTAGCTCAATATTATAAGCATGTGCTCCGACACTGTTTGGATTGAGTACTTCACGTTGTGCCAAAGTCCATTGATCAAAGGTTTTGTCAATATTCATGGCTTGAAGCTCAAGTTTGGTTGCAGAGGCAAGAGCACTGTTCCAACGTTGAATATCATTGTTATCTGCGTTGTTGACTTCAATGGTTGCAAACAAAGCATGTGCGCCATTGGCTTTTAACCAACGGTCAATACGATGTCCAAAACTACAATAGGAATCAGGATATTCTTGAGAGCCTAAAGCCAACACGGCATAGTGAAGGTGTGACAAATCCAAAGTTGTATTTAAAAATTTCTTTTCAAAACTACTGGCTAAGTCAGGTGCTTCACCCGTGCCATAAGTACTTGCAACAAAAAGCACTTGCTCAGCAGCTTTTAAGTCATCCTGTGTTAAGTGTTGCACAGCTTTAACGCTTACAGGTTGTCTTGCTTCTTGTAAGCTGGTTGCAGTACGCCAAGCAATTTGTTCAGAAACACCCGTTTGAGTTGCATAGGCAATGAGCCATGGTTTCGCATGTGGATCAACTGGAACATTCAACGCTCCACCACGGGCTTGCTGAGTGAGTTTCTTTTGTTTACGGCGTTTGAGATACAGCATCCAACCCGTTACAAAGAACAGTGGCATCATCAGTGATGCAAACATGGCAAAGAATTGATAAATTGGGCCAAAGAAGCTACCACGGTGCACAGGAAGCATACTGCTCATGATTTTTTCATTCAGCTTCTTCTGCTCATACAACTCCATTTTTTCAATTTGTGAAGTTTGATAGTTGAAGACCGCTGAGTTTCGCGCCCGCTCATGCTGTGGAATTGCATCTACAAATGAAAGCTCAAGTGTACCATCAGGCTTTTTCGGAATATTTAGGGTCAGGGTTGAATAGCCCCGACCCACTTGTGCGTTAAATCCTGTCCACGTTTGGGTTAAAGCTATTTGTACTTGTTCTGGAGATAAGCCTTTACGCTCACCATGTTGTTCGCCTTGGCCACGTTCGCCACGTGCAGTGTGCTCACCTTGTGGACCGCCACGACCTTGCTCACGTGATTCGCCACCACGAGCACCAGCCTGTTCGCCACGTGGGCCTTGAGCTGCACCAGCATTTGGACGGGGTCCTTCTTGCATTTGTGCTTGTGGGCGTTCAACACCGAGGACTTTAAACATGCCATCGCGCCACCAATCATAAGACCAGTACAGTCCTGTACAGGCCAAGATCAGATAAAAGATCACCACCCAAGTACCAACAACAGCATGCAAATCCCAAATGAAGTTACGTCCTTTCAATTTAGGTTTAATAAAAAACCATTGTTTGATGGAATGACGTTTGGGCCAACGTAAGTACAGGCCACTCAATACAAAGAAAATAAGCATGAGGGTACAAGCGCCAGTAATTTGTTTACCGACAGGACCGACAGTTAAATTACGGTGCAACTGTTGAATAAAGTTAAAAAACTCACGGCCTTTAACTTCGGGTAAGACTTCAGCAGTATACGGGTTCACCATCATGTTATAACCACGACGTGCGCCTTCTTTCTCGATATTGACCGTACTTGAAGTGGTTGGCTCTTGAGCAATCGTAATACTATTGATTTTGATGGCAGGATCTTGTTTTTGGAAATGTAGATACAGCTCAGCAGGGGTTAATTTATTGTTTTGTGTTGCTTGAACGGTATAGCTGTCTGGGTTCATCCATTTTATGATTTGTTGTTCATAAGAATAGATGGCCCCTGTGACGCCCATAAGCGACAGGATAAGACCCGCAGTGATTCCCAAAAACCAATGCACTTGGAAAAATGTTTTTTTAAACATGGCGATACTTAATGGTGAGCGATTTGTTGTGCGGAAATTATACCTGAAGATTGAGAAGATAATATGGATTTAGAAATTAATATTTATTCTCATTATCATTTGTATTCGAGGGTTTGGGATATAAAAAAACCTCCAAAAGTTGGAGGTTTTTTACAGAGGAGAAAGCAGGACTTAAAGTGGCTGTGCTTCACCAACTGTTTCTTTTAAATGTTTACGAATCGTATTAAACGAGAAGTTTTTGCTATCCATGCGTTTTGGCAGAATGTATGCACCTTCTTGGCCTTTCACTTTGAATTTAATCAACAAAAACTCAGGTGTGTTATACCATTCGTAGATGTCTTTCCAACCGATCGCACCGACACCTTCTTGCATGCCCATTTGCTGGCGCATAATCAGACCATGAGGTTGTACGCCTAAACGAATGCCTTTAATTTCCTGAACTGGAAACTCATTCATTTTGCGTTTCACATACCATTCTAAGCCGAATTTACGGACTAAAAGGTAAACCACGACGCAGGCGATTGCGACCCAACAAAAGATGGTTGAATAATTTTTGAGTAAAATTAGGCCAAGAATCGAAAGGGCTGTAACGACAGCCATGATGATCCAAGCTTTCATGCTAATTTTGTTTGTGCTACGCCAAATTTTTAATTGAGCATCGCGTTGTTCAGCTTCAGTGATTTCATAGGTCACAGGCTGTAAAGTATAAGCGTATAAATTTTTCGCGGTCATAGTGAAAGTAACAGATTTAAAACTGCAAAAAGTTTAGCATCATTTAGAGCATTTCAGTGAGTATATTGTTCCAAAATCACCCAAATTATAATGAAGCCAATTCTGTGGCCTCATGATCCCGTTCGTGGCTTAAACTTTGCTTCAAACGACTGAACTGATTCAAGATACTAAACATCAACGAAAGCTGTTGTAAAATGATCAATGCCTTCTGATCTTCCTCATTATTTTGGCTTAAACGCTGACGAATGGTCTGTAGCATATTCTGGGCAGTTAAATCAGGCATTTCATCCCGCAGGAGTGCACCTTGGATATTGTCAAAAGCACGATCCATCAATTCTAAAATTTGTGGGTCTTCAATTTTTTCACGATGTGCACCCAGCGCCGCAATATAACTAATAAAGGTATGATTGAGACACAAGAACTCAAACGCCAAGCTTTTTTGCGTTGGGTCAAAATCGGGCTCGGTGGCTAAAGTGGAAATGAGTGAAGCAACTTCGGCATCGGTATTGTGTGCCGCACGACGGACCACGCGATAATTCAGGCCATTGTTGCGTCCAGACTTATACTGCTCAATCACCTCTGCCAAATAATCACATTGAGCGGAAAGCGAACGGTAAATTGTGCGGGGGAGGCGACGGAACTTCCAGTCTGGGAAAATGAAACTTACACCTAACCATGCCAGTCCACAGCCAATTAAGGTATCCATCATGCGCGGAAGGGCAGCTTCATATCCCATACCATCTAAGTTGAAATTAATCAGCGCCAAAATAGTGATGAAAGCGGTGGCTTGAGCGTATTGTTTACTGCGCAGCTCAAAGAAAAGTACCCCGCTGATAACCAATACGAGAAGTTGTCCTTCAATCGAAGGTACAAAGTACAATACGGCATACCCTAAAATGATTCCGACCAACGTCCCTACGATACGTAAACGTAAACGACGTTTGGTTGCGTTGAAATTGGGCTGACTGACAAATAGTGCTGTCAGTAGAATCCAGTACCCATATTCAATGTTGGTGACTTGGACAAAGATATATCCAACTAATAGTACGATAGACAGACGAATCGCGTGTCTAAATAAAACCGACTCGGGGGTGAGATGTTGTTTAATCCGAACTTTAATGTCATCCCAGCCTTTCAGGTCATCATCTTTGAGCTGGCTTTCGATATGCTTAGCTTTATCGAGTTTAATATTGCGTTCAGTCTCTAAGTTACGTAGCTGTGCATCAATCGACTTTAAGTTTTGATACAGTGAAAACAGAGCATTGACCCAAATTTGGTCATATTGTTGTTCGTCTCTGAGCTTTTCTAATGATAAACGGAGGTTTTCAAAAGCATGTTTAAAGCGTTTATTGTGGGTATAGGTTTGACGGTTTAAAATGCTGCTGCTTAAGTCCTTACAGGCTTTGGCTTGTATAGATAAGATTCGTTGAAAGCGGAATAAAATATCGCTGTGTTGAAAAATTTTCGCCAGTTTTTGATAGTCAATATGTGCTGAATCTGCACGTTCATGAATATCTTGTGCCACAAAATAATATTGCAGACTGCGACGGGTATCTCGTTGTCCACGGTCACCTTTTAAACGGGTGAGTAGGGCGGTTTTCATGTCGTTGAAAATTGCAATTAATTTACCATTTTCCAACGACAGTTCAATCATGCTCTGTTGATAGCTGTTTGCTGTCATATCGACATCAAACAGGTTGGATTTGGCAAACAGAAAATCGGCGAGTGAGGAATAACACTTCGATAGATTGTCTTGTACCTGACGAACGGGAAAGAGCAGAAAACTGATGGTTGAAATAACGCTATACCAAATTGCCCCAATCACCAGCAGAGACGGTTGTGTATACCAGTTGTCAAAAAGTCCGACACCGAGCATGGAGTAAACGGAAACCACTAAGCAACCATAGGAAATGGTGGCATAACGACGTCCCAGTGAGCCCAGTAAAATCAGACCAATACACGAAACGATTAGACCCAGTGCGAATAAAATTGGATGCGGAAATAAAAAGTAAATCGACGTTGCGGTAATGAAAAAGCCAATATAGGTAAAAATTAAATTCATGATTCGCACGGAAAAGCGGTCATCAATATCACTTAAACCCGCAGCAACTGCGCCGAGTGTCAGCGGAATAGTTGCCAGTTGAAAACCCATAAAATATGGAACAAAAGCAGTCCCTGCAAAAGTAATGACCATGCGGAGGTTATACATGAAGGTTGTATTATAAGTAGCCTGTTTTAGACTCGTCAGCCATGCTTTCAAAGGGCACCTTTGTTTGTCACTTGGGGTTGGACCATTTTCAAATATGAGAATATGTGAAATTTCACCTGCTCTGGTATAAATCATACTATGGAGCGTGTAAACTTGTCTGCAAACTCTCCTTCCAAAACATAAATTAATCCTATGTCGACTACACAGGAAAAAGCGGTCTATTCCAACGCTTGGATTCTCTTACTTGCCTCACTGACTGCGCTTGGTCCACTGTCTATTGATATGTATTTACCCGCTTTGCCACAAATGGCAGATGATTTCGGGGTAAGCACACAAATGGTGGCCAACAGCTTACCTGCGTACTTCTTAGGCTTGGCTATTGGACAACTGATTTATGGGCCGGTAAGTGACCGAATTGGGCGGAAAAAACCGCTGTATTTTGGCCTAAGTCTCTACATTATTGCCAGTTTACTGTGTGTGTTTGCAAACAGTGAGTGGAGTCTCATTGCCGCTCGGGTTTTACAAGCCTTAGGCGGTTGTGTAGGTGTGGTGATTGCTCGAGCTGCGATTCGTGACCGTTTAGATATGCAAGCCTCAGCCCAAGCATTTGCCAGTATGATGATCGTGACCACCATCGCGCCGATTATTGCACCGAGTTTAGGCGCGCTGGTACTGAGTTTCAGTAGTTGGCATAGTATTTTCGCCTTTTTGATGGTCGTTGGCTTGGGAAGCCTGTGCTGCGTACATTTTTTCTTTGAGGAAACTCTAGATCCGAAGCGCCGTTTAAAGCTTAACTTTAATCAAGTTTTAAACCTTTATGGCGCGATTTTGCAAGATTCGAGCTTTAGACGCCCGATGTTTGTTGGATGCTTTGCTGGGGCTGTACTCTTTTGCTATATCAGTGCTTCTGCTGCCATTCTGATGGATGGTTACGGCTTAAGTCAGCAAGTTTTTGCCTATGCCTTTGGTGCCAATGCAGTTGGGATTATGCTGTTCTCGACCTTAAATAAACGTCTGGCACAAAAGTTAAGTGTTTTTCAGCGCTTAAAATTAGGCAGTTTTTTGCAGTTGGCTGGTGTGGGGCTGCTGTTGGTAGCGGGTAGCATGACGCATGCGCCCTTATATATCGTATGTGCAGGGATGTTTCTCGCTGTCGCAGCAATCGGTTTTACAGGGCCAAATGCCATGGCGATTGCAATGTCTGAGCAGGGTGCACGGGCAGGAACGGCCAGTGCGATTATGGGCAGTATGCAATTTGGTTGTGGTCTACTTTGTGGCGTGATTCTTAATTTTCTACTCTGGTCGGCACTTTTGAATATGGCCATTGTCATGGCTATTTTTGTGGCTTTGGCTTTGTATTATGTGTTTAAGCTTGAGCACGAAAAAGCCTATAAATTGAAGTCGTGACTATATAAAAAAGAGACTCATTTTAGTGTCTTTTTTTATTTAAATGAATGCATTAAATCGCACTCATTGTTTAAGAATACTGCAAAATCTTCAACTGGCACGCGTGGTGTTATAAAGCGATTGACGATCTGCCTAGGATCCGCATAACCTAGTGCCATGTCGCAGACCAATTCTTCTTTCTGTACAGCATCAAGTATATTCAACACGAGAGCATGAAGATGATTTCATGCGGCTTGTGGGCAAGTCACTGAGTCTCGTGCTTTGGCTGTAATCATGACATTTTGCATCATCATGGCAATATCCATTTTCGTGCTGATGCCCATGGCTGGATTGACTGTGAAGAATAGTTCGGCAGGTGCATCAAAAAATGATCATTCCGCAGTTGCTGCTGTGCCATTTTCGATTTTAACCTTTTTGAATATTGAGCAAACCATACACCCTCAATAAAAGCCGAAATCCATTTTTCAGGATGGTGTGTAAAATTTTCTTGTTATTCGATATTTTTACAGGATGTTCAGACAGTCTAAATAGAGTATGACAGACCCGCTCAAGTATTTCGTTGGGCTTTTTCCCTGCGATCACATGTACTTTTTCTGTGGGTGTGTATTGGTGCCTGAGGGCGTTCAATGAACCATGCTCAATAATCGTCTGAATAGTTAGACTTTTTTGGTGCAAAGACGTAATTTTGACCCATCACTGAGCATAGGTGGTTATCGATTAGACTAAGACTTTAGTTATAAGAAAAAAGTATAGATATCAAATAAAACTCAGTCTATATTTAAGAAAATATGAAGAATTGTTACTTAATTATTGCAAAAGTCTGTCTAAATTGTAATTTGATGCTTCAAAGCCAATCGCGAATAACATCAATTATAGTTTGAAATTGTGTGCATTAGACTTTAGTGGCAAGAGTAATAAAAGGTCATATCTTAAAACATCGAAATGTGCGATTTTTCATCTTTATAAGATTACTTTGCATATGAAAAGACCAAAACGGAGTGGTCTTTTGTGCAAAAAATTTTACTGAAATGGAATTTTTGATTCACTATTAACAATGTAATAAAGGAAGTTTGTGTATGCGTTTAGCCCTCAATAAAAAGCCATTTATCGCTCAAAGCCTAGCACTTAGTGTGGCTGCTCTGATGATGACAACAACTCATGCTGCAACCAAAGAACAACAAGAACTCGCTCAGTTACGTGCCGAAGTTGCAGAGCTAAAAGCATTGATGCAACAGCAGCAACAAGTTCAACAACAACAAGCCGTTCAGATTCAACAAGTCAAAGCACAGCCAGCTCCTGTAAAAGCTGAATCTCCACTGTCTTCGTTCAAATCTAAGTCTGGCGCAGACATTAATCTGTATGGTTTTGTTCGTGGCGATGCAAACTACATTATTGAAGGTCAAGATGACGACTTTAACAAAGTTGCAAGTTCAGATGGTAAAACTAAAGACAAACTTCGTGCAACAGCAAAAACTACACGTTTAGGTTTAGATTTCAATACCAATGTGGCTGGCGATAACAAACTGGGTGGTAAAGTAGAAGTTGATTTTGCGGGCTCGACTACAGATAGCAATGGTGCTTTACGTATTCGTCATGCGTATTTAACTTATAACAACTGGTTATTTGGTCAAACCACATCCAACTTCCTGTCTAACCATGCGCCAGAAATGATTGACTTCGCCACCAACGTGGGTGGCGGTACAGCAGCACGTATTCCACAAGTCCGTTATGGCTTTAATTTAGCGCCTGCAACGAAACTATTTATTTCTGCTGAAGAAGGTGATAGTAGCGGCAAAAACATTAAATACAGCGTACCGAACCTAACAGCGAAATTGACGCAAGGTTTTGCTGATGGCAAAGGCTCTGTATCTGCTCGTGCTTTAGTTGAAAATTATAAATCGGCTGATGACTCTGATACAGCTTGGGGCTTAGCTGCAGGTGTAAATTATCAAGTAATGGACCCGCTAAAAATAAGTGCTGATGTGTCTTATGTGGATGGTAACAGTAACTACTTGTATGGCAGTAACTCTTCATATGTAGTTGATGGTGCAAATGGCAAGATCGCACAAAATGAAGCGTTTGGTGTACAAGTCGGTGGTACGTATAAATTCAACGAAAAATTACGTTCGACTTTAGCGTATGGCGCTCTATTTGCAGATGACGGCACAGATTATGCAACTTTAAACTCAACAGCAAACGAAGAAGTTTACCAAGCATGGATTAACTTCATCTATTCACCAGTTAAGCCATTGGACTTAGGTGTTGAATATATCAATGGTAAACGTGATACCTTTGCTGGTAATAGCTACAAAGACAACCGTGTTGGCTTAATGGCGAAATACAGCTTCTAATCATGTGATGATATAGATGTAGTTTAAAAAACAGGAGCTTTAGGCTCCTGTTTTTTTCATTCTTCATCAAGTCATTTTTAACTGTACTAAATACAACCTAAATATAGACTTAAGTATTAGGGTAGAAAAAGAATAAGTGAAATAGTTTGAAATTATTGTAAAAAATAAAGATTATCTATAAAAAATCTGCATAATGTCCGTCTTTCGCCCATATTGTGCTTTTATTGCTTGTTTTTAAAGCAATATGGGGCGGTTTTTGTGACTCCGTTCAAAAAACCGTATCTGTGTCCAAACATTATTGGGCATTACGTTATTTCAGTTTACTCATCGTGTAGAACTGAACATGTTATGCATCAGATCGCTTAGTTTGTTACCAATTTACCCATTGCCTGAATTTCCATACGCAAGACTGAGTTTGTCTCAGATTTACGAAATATCTCTTGAAGTATCAATGGATTCGGTGGCTTATTAGCCAGATAACAAAATCTAAGCATCCGCTTTATGGACAATTGTCATGGAATTTACTTTTAACGCTTTTTATACCTTGATTGCTGCTGTCATCGTTTTGTTACTTGGCCGCTTCTTGGTAAATAAAATTGGTTTCTTGAAACGCTACAACATTCCTGAGCCTGTCGCAGGTGGTCTAGTTGCAGCGATTATCTCCTTGGTTGTGCATAGTCTTTGGGGCTATAGCATCACGACCAGTAGCGAATTGCAAACAAGTTTTATGCTGATTTTCTTCGCCTCAATTGGTTTAAGTGCAAACTTTGCCAAATTGCGTGAGGGCGGGATCGGTCTGGTTATTTTCTTGATGGCTGTCGCTTCATTTATTGTGGTGCAAAACTTTGTCGGCATTAGCCTTGCAACTTTATTGGGTATTGACCCACTTATTGGTTTGATTGCAGGTTCAATTACCTTAACTGGTGGTCATGGTACTGCGGGTGCTTGGGGTGAAATTTTAGAAGTTAAACATGGTATCCAAGGTGCATTAGCTTTGGGTATGGCGAGTGCGACATTTGGTTTGATTATTGGTGGTTTGATTGGTGGTCCTTTAGCGAAGTTACTTATTAACCGCTATCAATTGGCGACGCCACGTACCAATGAACAAATTGAAAAGAGTGATAACACGCCACTGACTGATATTAATTCAACAGAATATGTACCGTTTGAATATCCACATCGTGTGCGTTTAATCACTGCGGATAATGCGATTACGACATTAGGTTTGTTTGCAGGCTGTTTGGCTTTTGCTGACTTTATGACCGGCCATATGAAAGGCACAATGCTTGAGTTACCGACTTTTGTTTGGGCGCTTGCAGGTGGTGTGATTTTACGTAATGTGTTGGAAGGTATTTTCAAAGTTCAAATCTTTGACCGTGCGATTGATGTATTTGGTAATGCATCACTGTCGTTGTACCTTGCGATGGCTTTGCTTTCATTGAAATTATGGCAATTGGCTGACCTTGCTGGTCCGCTTGTGGTGATTTTAGGTGCACAAATGATTACGATGGGCTTGTATGCTGCATTTGTAACATTCCGTGTGATGGGTAAAAACTACGATGCTGCGGTGTTATCTGCGGGTCACTGTGGATTTGGTATGGGTGCAACACCGACTGCGGTTGCAAACATGCAGGCGATTACCAACATGTATGGTCCTTCGCACAAGGCATTCTTGATTGTGCCTTTATGCGGCGCATTCTTTGTAGACTTGATTAACGTGGCTGTCATTCAGTCTATTTTGCAATATTTTAACTAATTGGAAATGCAATTTGCCCTAGGAAACTAGGGCTTTTTTGCTTTCAGGTCTCTCACAATAATTAGGATATCGAGATGAATGATCAATTAAATGAAACATTACTCGGGTGGGTGAATACACTGAATGGACCTCTGTGGGACTTTTTGGTGATTTTCCTTGTTGCGGTCGGTTTGTTTTACACCCTAATTACGGGTGCAGTACAGGTTCGCTTATTTTTGCACAGCATCAAGGTCATGAAATCAAGCCGTAAGGAATGTGATGATGATCATGGCATTACACCTTTTCAGGCTTTTGTCACTGGGCTTGCTAGTCGTGTAGGTGTGGGTAATGTTGCGGGCGTTGCGATCGCAATTGCGATTGGTGGACCGGGTGCAGTATTTTGGATGTGGGTCACTGCATTTTTGGGTATGAGTTCGGCTTTTGTTGAGTCATCTCTTGCACAGTTGTTCAAGGTGCGCGACCAAGAAAATAAACAGTTCCGTGGTGGACCTGCCTACTATATTACCCAAGGCCTGAAACAAAAATGGTTGGGTGTAGTCTTTGCTGTTGCGCTTATTTCAACCTATGGTTTTGTGTTTAACGCAGTACAAGCCAATGCAATTACAGGTGCAACAGCACATGCATGGGGATGGGATAAAGCCAATCTAGCATTTGAACTCGGTGGCATTCATATTGTGGTGTCTTGGGTTGGACTAGGTCTAGTCTTGCTGACCGCAATGATTATCTTTGGTGGGATCAAACGTATTGCCAAAGTGGCAGAAAGTTTTGTGCCATTGATGGCCTTGTTGTATTTGGCTGTTGCTTTATATATCGCCGTAATTAATTACGCTATTTTACCTGATATCTTCCAGCTCATTTTCTCTAAAGCTTTTGAGTTTGAAGCTGCTGCTGGTGGTTTCTTCGGTGCGATGGTTTCTATGGCAATGATGATGGGGATTAAACGTGGTTTATTCTCTAATGAAGCAGGTATGGGTTCAGCACCGAATGCGGCAGCTGCATCGGATGTAAAGCACCCTGTAAACCAAGGTTTGGTACAAATGCTCGGTGTATTTGTGGATACCTTCGTGGTGTGTTCATGTACAGCGATTATTATTTTGGCCTCAGGACTTTATCATGATGCGGGCTTTGAAGGCGTAGCGCTCACCCAAATGGCTTTAGAGAGCCAAATTGGTTCTTGGGGTGATGACTTCCTTGCAACGATTTTGTTCATGTTTGCCTTTTCATCGGTCATTGGTAACTATGCCTATGCTGAAGGGAATGTGCAATTTATCAATAACAATGCCAAGGTGATGTTCGTCTTCCGTATCTTTGTTTTGATTATGGTATATCTCGGCTCAGTGATGAGTGTGCCTCTCATTTGGAACACTGCAGATTTGTTCATGGGTATCATGGCCACTATTAACTTGTTTGCTATTTTGCTGTTAACACCATTCTTATTGATGCTGTTAAAAGACTATTTGGCACAGCTGAAACAAGGTGTGAAAGAGCCTGTGTTTAAATTGGATAACCATCCTAAATTTAAAGACAAAGTGAAATCAGACATTTGGTAATCTTTTAGCCATAAAAAAGCCTCTACATTGATAGGGGCTTTTTTATGGCTATTTAACCGCTAAAGTAAAAGAACAGCTGATAGAGTGCAAAACTTAAAATCAGGCTTAGCCAAATCGGGAGTTTGGTTCGAAGCAGTAAAATCACCGCGATCACAAAACCTAAGTCAGTCCAATGCTTGAAATAACTTTGTCCCATTTGTATCACTAAACACAGCAGTAAACTTACCACTGCAGCATTAATCCCAATCACGGCTTTTCGTATTGCAGCTTGCTGCATAAGCCAAGACCAATAGGGCAAGGCTGCAAAGATTAAAAAGAATGAGGGCAGAAAGATTGCTAAAGTGGCTAGAACCACATTCAGCCAAACAAAGGGCGTTAAAGGCAGTAAAGCACCTAAGTAACTGGCGAAACTAAATAAGGGGCCGGGCATGAGTTGAGCCAGCGCATAACCCAAGTCAAATTGTTCGGCAGATAAAATATGGCTGACGACGAAGTCCTGATGTAAAAGTGGCAAAATAATATGCCCGCCGCCAAAAACCAAAGATGCAGCTTGATAAAAACTAAACAGGCTCTGTGAGAAGAGTGAAGAAGATGAATGCCACAATATAAAAACTACAAAAGGCAAAACAAAGGCAATCAGCCAAAGATAAGCCTGCTTTGCATGGACTTTTGCTTTTAAGCCGCTGTCTTGGAGCTTTGATGTCGAATCTGATGCGAAATAAATACCGACCAGAGCAGCAACTAAGATGACGATAACTTGGCTGAATGACCATGGTGAAAAGTAAAGAAACAAGCTGCTAAGTAACATTAGTATATATTGCCAAACGCTTTGGCAGAAACTTGTCAACATTTGCCAAAAGGCCCAGATCACCACAGCAAGAACGATCAACTGAATGCTATGTAGTGCCATCGCACTGAGTTGATTGAAATACTGCTGACCCAGTACCGCGAAACATGCCATGAGGAGCATAGACGGCAAAGTAAAACCGAGCCAAGCCGCGCACGCACCGCGGTAGCCTTGCAGTTGATAACCAATGGCAATACCCACTTGGCTGCTGGTCGGTCCTGGGAGCAATTGTGCGAGAGCAACCAACTGGGCATATTCAGCATCACTCAACCACCGAAGTTGTTGTACAAAATGTCGGTGAAAAAACACCAAATGAGCAGCAGGACCACCAAAAGACAAGCAGCCCAATTTTAAAAAATGCAGAAAGATGCGAATGAGCTGCTGAGTGTGCATGTTGAATTATGCTGAAAAATTGAAACAGATTATAATAGAGAAATATGACGCTTTTACGAAAAACAACAGTACTTGGACTGCTGATTTTCATACACT
>ERZ650306.1132-NODE-1132-length-15507-cov-4.354064_pt1 | contig 15507 bp, 8 predicted proteins | sample MGYA00376242_ERZ650306 | MGnify/ENA primary metagenome ERZ650306 (study PRJEB26733, sample SAMN07839244) | wastewater metagenome | biome: urban; feature: wastewater treatment plant; material: waste water | place: USA: North Carolina | collected 2016-03-31 ... | reverse complement strand
CCTCATTTATAATCGTTTACATAAATATCTATAGAAAAAGAATATGTTAAATAAAAAGGTATATCGTTTTTATACCACCTATCTTGTATTTAATCAGTTACTTTGCCATTGGAAATAAAAAACAACCCAATAAATAAAAAAATACAATGGCAAAAAAAGAATCATCTCAACAAGCCTCGGAGCAGCAGGAAGGGAAAGTTGACCGAATAGACAACGCCCTTCAGAAGTTTTCCGACATGCTCATCGCAAGAATGGAGCAAATGAAGGAAAGCAAATGGAAGAAAGGTTGGACGGATGGGCGCACAGCCCAGTTCGGCTTGCCTCAGAATCTCGTGGGTCGCCCTTATACAGGCAGCAATGCTTTCCTGTGCCAAATCCACACCACGATGGAGCATTACAGAATGCCAGTTTACCTTACCATCAAACAGATAAGGGATGCAGGAGGCATGATCAAGAAAGGCGAGCACAGTATTCCTATCTTCAAGTGGGACTTGCGAATCAAGGACAAGGACGGCAAGAAACTGTCAGAAAGCGACTATCGTAACATGACAAAGGAGGAGCAAGCCGAATGCACCGTTCGCCCTTATCTGAAGGTATATAACGAATGGAACATAGACCAAACCAACCTGGAAGAGGTCAACAAAGAAAAATACGATGCCATCTTGAAGCGTTTCAAGTCAGAGCCTATCAAGGACGAGGTAGGAATGTACAAGAACGAGGCCTTCGACAACCTCCTGAAAGAACAGTCTTGGGTGTGTCCTATAGAATACGAGAAGTTCAATGAATCCGCTTTCTATAGTCCCAAAAGAGACCAGATAGTAGTTCCTTCCAAAAAGCAGTTCAACATCAGCAATACCCCTGAGGATGTTTTCAAGGACGGAATGGAGTTTTACGGCACCACCATTCATGAGATGGCTCACTCCACAGGTCACGAGTCACGCCTTGGTCGTGATGGCATCGTAAAGATAGACCAATTTGGCTCAGACCAATACGCCAAGGAAGAACTTGTTGCGGAGCTTACATCAGCCCTCATAGGCAATGCCATGGGTTTTGATAGCAGAATACGAGAGAACAACATAGCTTATCTCCAAAATTGGATAGGTTCGTTGAAGAAAGACCCGAAGTTCTTGAAGTCGGTGATGTCAGATGTGAACAAATCATCCAAGATGGTTTTAGAACACATCGACGAGCAACGCCGAAAATTAGGAGAAAAGGCCCTGTTGGATGGTTCTCTTGATGGTGTGGAAGAAAAAAACAAGAATGAGCAACAACTTCAAGACCTGAAGGAGGAAGATGCTAAGAAAGAGGTCATAGCCAAGGTATGGCCTTCCGTCAACAACAAGATTACAATGCCCTCTGGCGACATTCTCACCGTTGACTACAACAAAGAGAAAGACACTCTTGAAGTTGCATATAAAACATCAGAAGGTGAGGAAAAAGTTCACTGCACTAACTATGACCACAGCCAGGGCATAAACCAGAACTTAGGCTATGTGTGGGAAGAGCTTTCAAACATGAAGCAATTCCAGGAAAAAGAGACAAAGACTGAAATCCTTTCACAAGGAAAGGACTACTTCACTTCATTGATGGAAACTATAACTTCCACTCCCAACAGTGAGCATACAGTTTTGTCTGTGAAGACTCTTCCCGAGCTACGAGACTATTACAAGGGGAATCCCAATGTAGGAGCTTGGATAAATCAAGCATCCAACAAGGAAATCATAGAAGCAGGAGCAGACTTCTTGCCTAACCTCCGCTATAGCCACAAGGAAGGCAGAAGCCTCTACAACATAGAGGCAGCGTATTCAAACATCAACGCATTATATCCCGATGTTGTGGACAATGACGCAAAACGCCAAATTGTTCATCGAATCAAACAAGCCGAGGAGGTGGTAACCTCCTACCATAACAACATCGAGGAAAAATTTGGAAAAGAATTTCTCATGGAAAAAGAAAATATGAACAAGGTTCTTTCTCGAAATGACTACCAGGAGCAAGGTCAGACCATACAGCTTGACCCAAAGGATGAGAAGAAATATTTCTCGTCCTACAACTACTTTCAGATGGAATCCGAGACCGCCGAGTTTGACAAACTAAAGGATGCCGAGAACTATGAAGGCATCCTTGCCCTGGCGAAAGAATATGATCAAGGTGACAGCATGGACTTGGAGCATGTAGAGACCAGCATGACACCAGACTATGGTGATGATGTTCTCATTGATGATGAGAACTATGCTGTTGTATATAACAATTCAGTAGGTGGAACCTACAACTTGTTGAGAAAGTACAGTGAGAATGACATCCGAGAGGCCATCGAGCGTTACGGTATGCCAAAGACTCCAAGCTATGCAGTGAAGTTCATTGACCAGCAGATGGGCTTGGAAAAAGGCGTAAAGCCTTTAGTAGAGATTCCATCCCCAGAGGCAAAGGCTGTAGCCAAGAGCTTTCGAGAAGACTTGACACCTCAATTCACCATGCCGAATGGGAAGGTTCTAGATTACCACTATGACGCTAGCGACAACAAAGTCATAGTAGGAGAAAAGTTAAATGATGGTTCTTTCATAGAAACTTATGTCCACGATTACGACTTTGCTCTCAGCAAGGCAGAAAACATGTCTGCCATATACAAAGAGTTGTCAACTGAATATCAAGCAAAAAAGGCGAGCGAGGAAAAGAAAACTCCTCGTGAAGACAGCAATATCCAGACAGATGTCGTAGGTAAGGCCAAACAGATAGCATCCACAGGTGTTCCTATGGAAGAAGCAGAGAAAAAGGCTTCATCCATTGTGAAAGAAGAGGTTCACAAGGAACACCATAAGCAAGAAGCCGAGAAAGACAAGCAGGAAAAGGACAAGGCAAATCAAGCCGCAGCAGAAGAGAAGAAAGAGCAACAAGAGAAAAAAGAGGAATCAAAAGAGGTCAGCGAGGCGACAGCCAAAGCCCTTACCCATGCAGCCCTTCTCGTTGGAGCATTATCTGCTGCCAAGCAGAATGAGGGAATTTGGATGAACAAATCCCAGAAAGGTAATGCAGAGTTCATCAACACCCACACCCCTATCACGGCCTACAACAACATTATGATGAACCTCAATTCGGATGCCAACAAGTATAAGACGAATGTCTATACTTATTATAATCCTGCCAAGGAGAACCACATGCCTGTAAAGCAGAACGAGAAAGGCATGGAGTTCCATTGGACTAGTTGGGGGTATCAGAACGCCATGGATAAGGACGAAGTCATCACCAGCAAGCAGTTTGACAAACTTCCTGATGACGAGAAGTCTTTCTATACCAAACATGCCACACGAGTTATGCAGAACATCTACAATGTGGAGCAAACCACCATGAACGCCAACAACCATGACGCTTACGTGGAAATTCTGAAGAACAAGGGAGCGCAGCTTTCACAAAACGAGAAAGAGCAAAAAGGGAAATACTCTTCTATTATGAAACAATGGAAAGAGTTGAAGGGCAAGCATCCCGATGCACTTCTATTGTTCCGCATTGGCGATTTCTATGAGATGTACAAGCAGGATGCCAAGCGAGGTTCGGAAGTGTTGGGAATCACCCTGACCAAGATGAATGAAAGTAAAGACTTCCATCTTGCAGGATTTCCACATCAAGCACTTGACACCTACCTTCCAAAACTCATCCGAGCAGGAGAACGAGTAGCCATATGCGACCAGTTGGAATCAAAGAAGACAGTCAGCCAAAGCTTCGACACAAAAGCAATACTGAACAAAGCATACGCCACTGCCAAGGAAGTGGCCAAGCAAAGCGGTATGCAATATGAGCGAGTGATGGTTTTGCAAGATGCCAAATACGATTCCAAGGAAGACAAGATTGTCGTAAGCGGCATGAAAGGCGAAGTTGGAAACGAAAAGATGGCTGCCCTTTACAAAGCAAACGACATCTACAGAGCCGTGGTTGCAGCCACAGGTACAGAGAACCGTCTTGACCGTTCGGGCAGAAACAACCTCCTCCCAGAGGACGATGCCAAGCATGAGCAACTGGTGAGAGAACTTGCAGCAGGAGTTATGATGGCTCGCCAGGGACTTCCTGCCATACTCTCAAAGGAGAATGAGAAACTTATTCCTTATTGGGAACGAGAGATAAAGGAAAATCCAAAACTCTTGGGAATAGTAGAAAGAGATGTGAACAATGCTGTAGAGACCATTGACAACCTTGTGGCAAAGCGAAAGGTTGACTATGAATCCATCCGTGGACAGCTTCCAGGAAAGACGATGGAGAAACCATCAAAATATTCCATCTCCCAAGACTTGGCCAAGCTGCCAAACATAGAGACCAAGGAAATAGTAGTGGTAAAAGACATCTTGCGAAAAGAAGCAGATGTCATTCTCCCTGCTGGAGCATCCTTGGAAGTGAACAACGAGGTTCCTGGCATGAGAAAGGACAGAATCACCATAGCCTTGAAGAAAGAAGGCATTGACGATGTGAGGTTCTATAATGCCGGTGGTTCACTTGGATTGAATAAGCCAAACTCCTATTTCCAAGGGAAAGAAGTCACGCTCAACAACTTGAAGCAGTATGAGTTGGTTCCCCATCATACACTTGATGTAGAGAAACAAGCCGCCCCAAAGAAAGAAGTAATCATCAAGAACTTCCAAGCCATCAAGGATGACAACGGTAGATATGCCTTCTTCATCAAGCCAGAGAACGAGCCTTCTTTCTCTGTATATCCTGCCAAGGAGCACTTGAACACGTTCTACAACGTAATCAAGACGGACAAACAGGCAATAGTCCACAATGCCCTAGCACAAAGATATTACGAGATGGCCACCAAGCATCCTGACACCAAGCTAGACCTTATCACCCCTAAGAAGGTTGATGTGGATATGAAGCTCATAGAGCGTCCTTCCATAACATCGAGCGCACAGGATGCCAAGCAGAAGCTCATCTTTGCCACCATCAATGGGCAGCGTGTACAAGCTCCTATCAACAAGCAACAATGGCAAAAGATGTGGCTTGCCGAAGATATGGGAGCCTACAAGAGGGCTTTGGCCGCCGTCATCTTCGAGCCTATGCTGAAAAGAGGCATGGAAGAAGAGCAATCTCAACAGGCTGTTAGCGAATCAGAGAAAGTAGAGATTAAGGAAAAGCCTGCCCCTGAGAACAAGGTACAGGAAACTGTTACGGAAACTCACAGAACAGGCCTACATATGTAATACACGAGGGTGCATCTAAAGGTGCGCCCTCATAAAACTATCATAAATGGCATTAGACAAGCAAGCGTTTTACAGCCAGTATGCCCAGGTAGCCATCGAGCAACAGAAGAGATATGGTATTCCAGCTTCCATCACCTTGGCACAGATGGGTTTGGAAAGCGGCTTTGGCACATCTACCCATGCAAGAAGGAGCAACAACTTCTTCGGTGTAAAGGTTGGCAGCAGTTGGACTGGAGCCTACGACTATTACAGCGATGACCGTCCAAACGAGAAGTTCCGCAGATACAACAATGTGATGGAAAGCATCGAAGACCACTCCAAGGTCTTGATGAAATCCCGCTACAGCCACTGCCAGAACTATTCGCCCACCGATTATGTTTCTTGGGCAAACGGCATCAAGGCTGGCGGCTACGCCACAGATCCAGACTATGCTTCCAAGCTTATATCCGAGATTAACAAGTATGGGCTAGGAAAATATGATCAAATAGGCATTCAGCAAGCCCAAAGCCAAGGATTGGTAACAGGATATGCTAGAGGTCAGTCGTCAACGACCTCTGTTATAACCCTAACACCCTTGCAAGGCAATTGGGCTTTGCCTATTGATTTATCTGCCGTTAAGCTCAGTTCCGAGTTTGGAGTACAGAGACCAGGGCATAAGCATGGAGGGCTGGACCTCTCCACGCAAGGGAAAAACTATCCTGTATATGCAACCGAAGACAATGGAAAGGTTGTTACCGTTGGCAAACAAGACAAGGGAGCAGGAAACTATGTAGTAATCGAGTATGACAGGCAAGATGGAACAAAAATCCAGACCACCTATATGCATCTCAATCAAATTGGCGTAAAACCAGGCGACATAGTAAATGCAAGGCATCAAATAGGAGTCTCAGGCAACACAGGCCGCTCTTCAGGGCCACACTTACATTTTGAGACAAAATACCTCAATGCCAATGGAAATTGGGAGAAGTTTGACCCTAAGCTATACCTTGCAGAAATGGAGGTTAGAAGTAATCAAGCGACAGCTTTGGATAAGAATGGAAACGATGCGTTAGCCGCTTACCGCAGTCAAATGCTGTTTGCAGGAGGCAAAGCCCCATCCTATCAGCAACAAGCGTCAGACCCGACACAAGCACTTCTGGCATCCATCACCAACAGTAACGACCCCACAAAATGGTTGTCATTGCTAATGAGCAACAACGGAGAAGACCTTTCTGGAAGAGACCCAATCTCTTCACTTATAGGAAGTCTGTTCTCTGCCGCCCTTACAGTAGCCATGCAGTTGAGAAGCAGCGAGGAGATACAAGCCGAGGAAGAAGCCGAAAGCCAGCTTAAACAGCAATCGCCAGACGAGGAAAATAGCAATCTAGTAAAGATGACTCGCCAAGATGTAGAAAAGGCACAGGCAACGGCATCCATGCAATTTGATGCGGAATCCCCAGAGCAACAGCAGCAACAAGGCCAACGCCTCGCATAAATAAAGAAATAATTATATACTTATATAAACATATAAAACAATAAAAATATGATTAAGTGTAACGTAACAGCATGTGGAACCATCAGCAGTTCCGCAGAAGAGAAGCAGAGTAAGGATGGAGAGAAATTCATCTCCTTCGGCATGATTGTTCCTTTGCTGGGAAAGGATGGAACAGCGAAAGAAGTATGGGTAACGGTGTCTGCGCCAGGAAATAAAGAGACAGCCGCCTCTTACTCCGCTGGCAGAAAGGTAACGGTAAACGGCGTGATGTACATCAGAAAACACGACGGAAACATCTACCTGAACCTTCGCACCGACTCCAACATCGAGGTAAACGAGTCCACTACCAATGACCGATTGGAGGGAAGCATGGAGTTCCGAGGCAAGGTAAGCAAGAAAGGCATCAAGGAGCTGAAAGACAAGAAAGGCAAGGACTTTCAGTCGTTCGCAGCATTCTCCTCTGACAAAGAGGGAGAGAACAGAGAGTTTACATGGGTAAGCTTTGTAAACTTCTCCCCTATCCATGAGGATTACTTTGCAGCAGAGAAGTACGTGGAAGTCCATGGAGACTTGCAACTAGGCATCTTCAAAGGAGAACTTCAGATAGAATGCAAGGTAAAGAGCATTGCTGCCTGGGACTTGAACAAAACTACAGATGCAAATGGAACAGCGCAAACAGCACAGTCATAGATTTCTCCACTTCATCTATATATTTGGAGTTTTGGCAGTAGGAGCCATTGGCATCCTACACATGATATTCCCAAAGAAATAACAAGAACACAAACAGGGATAGTGTCATCATGAAAGATGGTACTACCTTCTGTTTGTTTAAGACAAAGCAAGAAATAATGGCAAAAGAAGAAAAGCAAAACATCATTAGTAATTTTCTGAGCGGATGGCAGAAGCTATTCGGTGGAGCAAAAGAACATACCACCCCAAAAGCGAAGCCATTCCCAAAGAACCATTTCTACAGCCCAGAAGAGCTAGAGTATCTTTCACAAAACAAAGAGGGTTCCCTTATTGACCAATGGGCTGTTTCCATTGGCAAATGGGCATTTGAACAAGGAAAGGATAAATCATCCCCTACAAAGTTTGCCGCCGTCAAATGGCAAAATGGATTGATGGCTACATGGATAGACGGAAAGCTCACACCTGACACAAAAGACAGACAGATTGGAAGATTATTACTTCTGAAGGAGCGAGGATATGAACTTCCAGAACGATACGAGAACATGGCGCAAGACTACGAGGCACAAAGCCTTGTAGGCAAATACTTTGTGTCCAATAATGACAAAAGCATCATTAAGATTGACTCCTATGACAGAGGAAGACTGATCTTTGATGCCCCAAGTCTTGTTCTGAAGAAATGGGAAGATGGTAGTCTTTCCTCAAACGAAGAAAAAGTTGCCTACGCTGATTTTCATAAGTCGCTGAATGAAAAATATACCATCATGGAAGAAGAGCGACAAAAGGAATTTCAAGAGAAACTTGCCAACTTCGAAGACGGCAAGGAGCTTTACAAAGGAATGCACAATCTTTTGCGCCAAACCTATCCCCCAACAATAGGTGGCAGTATTCCTATGGAATTACGCACAGCCCACCCTGTAGGTTTCTTCGATGGAAAAGTTATTCCAGTTTCATGGTCACTCACCAGTGAAAAGGATATTAAAGTTAGCGTTTACACCAACCACAGCAACGCTTTAAGTAGCATTACCATCAACGAGGACAACGCATACAAAGCAAAGAGTTTGCTCAACAGCATTGCACATGCAATAAATAACGAGAAGGTTAATGGTTTAACTCGTTCGCTAGTGAATGTTCTGGGCAACAAACTTGGTGAAGACAAAATCTTTGCCAAGGAGAACAACACACCTTTGCTTGAAGCTAGAGAGGGAACAGTCAATGCCGTTACTGCTACCAACGACGGCAGAGTTATAGCTTTCAATCTCAACACCCACAAGGAAATTCCGTTGCATGGAAAAGAAAGCGTTGAATTAATGCAAGCCTTGCTTTTCGAGGGTTTGGATGAGCAATCTCGCCTTCGAAAGGAGTTGAGCATCCCCAAGATGAAGGACTATGTGGAATCTATGGAGGACGAAGAGGACATTCTGTCCGGAAACAAGGAGCTTCTTCCACATGGTTCCAAAGTAGATAGCCTTTACGGTACATATTATAGTGCCGAGGAGGAATATTCAAGCTACGCCCAAGGAACCTTGCCACTAGCTGCAGAAGACAAAGCTGAATTCATAGCAGACCTTCAATCATCATTCATGAACTTCAAGCAAGAACTACAAAATATGGTTGAAGCTTACAAAGACCATGATGGTGTCATCGACACAAATAAAGTGAGCAAGCTAGAAAAACTTGACAGAATTCTGAATATCGAGGCAAGAGGTCAGACTCCTGTCAAACCTGTACCTGTAGCCGCAAAAAGAGAGTCACCAAAGGAATCACTACAGGATGCAGAAGCCGCTTCCAAACAGAATGACCTCAAAGAGGTAAAGAACATAAATGCCGAAGAAGTTGACCAAAAAGCCATTAAGTCCTTCTTTGGCAATGTAAACTATGCACCTAAGAAAGTGAAGGAAGAGAGTTCTAGACAGGTTGCGCCACAGAGATTGACGGAAAAAGAAAAAGACGATGCAATCTCACGAATCGACAAGCGAATCGCAGAACTGCACCGTCTAGGAAAGGAGCAATCTCTCAAATCCAATATTGGAAACTCAGCCGACTCCCACCGTCGTGGGTACCTCCCATCAGGAACGTCTCCTGATGGCGCACAGAGCGTTGCCCCTTCTGATGGCAAAGATAATAAAAAATTTCCATCTAAGTATCTATTTCTTGGGAATTTAGCCCATTTTATAACATCTTTTAATACAAATATAGGTATTAACGCCAGCAATTTTACAAAAGAGTTATATAAAGGCATAGGGTTACACCCTCACGGTAAAGATGTTCAAGTTTCTGAATATATTAATTTTTCCAACGACAAAGGAGAAAAAACAACAGTCCGTCTTTCTGATCATCGAGCTAACGCACTCAGCATCATCAAAAAAGGAGGAAGAGCGGCCGAAGGATATTCTATCGTTATAAAAGTAGAAGATTCTCCCGAAACAAAGTTCAAGGCAAACAAACATTCCCAAGTAAAGGAATACGTTTATGACAATCCAGACCGCCAACGCCTTTTGAACATCGGCAAAGGAATCTTCGACCTCCTGGACAGAGGAGAATACACCGACTTGGCCAATGCCAACGAGATAAACATATCCCCTAGAGGAAGGCAGCATAAAGAACTACGCACTCCTGACGGCAAGCTACTGGGCTTCACCTATCAAGGAAAGATTTACCTTTATCCTGAGGCAAAGGGCTTTGAGCCACCAGTACATGAGTACACCCACTTGTGGGCGGAAGCACTGCAAGACAGGAACTGGAAAGAATGGAAGAATGTCGTAGGCATGATGAAAAAGTCGAACCTCTGGAACGAAGTAAGAGACCTCCACACCGAGCTTATTGCCACCGATGACATTGCCGAGGAAGTCCTTGCCACCTATTCTGGAAGAAGAGGCGCAGAGCGTTTGGAGTCAAAGCTTAAGGAAATTGTTGCTAGCAACAAGAGTATGGACGAGAAGACCGCAGAGACCCAGGCCGTCACTCAAATGAACAATGCCGTTTCAAAGTTCTGGAATGTCATGTCTGACTTTTTGCACATTCACTATACATCCGCAGAAGAAGTAGCAGATAGAGTCTTGTATGAATACACCAAAGGTCTCTACCCTCTCAATTATGAAGAAGTCGCTCAACAAAAGGGCAAGACCAAGCCATATTATGTTTCCGTAGAGGAAAAAGACAATGGTCGATGGCATCGTCCAGAAGTAGAGCAAAGAGCGGCCTATCAGCGTTATGGAGAGATGATGGCTGATAAGCTATCCCTTCAACTCACCTATGGCGATATGCCATGGATAAAGAGCGACAAGCAGGTTCCATGCGACCTAAGCAAGAAGGCATACCAAGGAATGGATTCTTTCATGCTGGCCTTGGACGCAGAAAAGAACGCCTATACCTTACCTATTTATATAAGCAAGGAAGATATCCAGGCAAACAACTTGCTGGTGAAGTCAGATGCCACCTTCTTCCCTATCATAGAAGAAGTTGGTGTAACAGAGTTATATAACATCGAGCAAACCAACTATCCAATCTTGCACCCGAAGGATTACGAGGAGTTAAAACTAGATAGCATCGCCTCCAATCGTTACAAGCAAAGTAACGAACTGGGCCAACTACTCCGCAAAGGAGCATGGCAGACCGCTATTGCCTTCGATGGCAAGCCTAGCCTTGCCTCCTACAGTGCGAAGAACGACACCATCCATGTGGCACCTGTTCAACACTATGAGAAAGAGCAAGATTTCTATCGAGACTTAGGAATGGGACTGACAAGAAGCACCAGAAAGGCAGAGGCAAGAAAGACCAGCTTCGAGTCACTATCCAGAGAAGAATTGGTTTCCTTGGTTGGCAGTGTCATCCTTGGTCAAAAGAACCACTTTGATGTAACAACGCCACAGCAAACATCCATGTGGAAAGAGCGTCTAAGAAAAGACCCAAGCTACACCAAGCAAGTATTATCTTCTGCAGATGTTGCGTCGCAGATCATCATACAACGTATCGACATTCTCAAAAAAGGAGGAAGCCAAGACATTGACCTCCGTTCTTCCACGCCAGTAGAAGTAGATATTGACGGTAACGGCATTGTTGAAAGCCAAGAAAACCTTGCCCCAGACCAAAAACAAAGCTCCAACGAAAGCCAGGAGCAAAGTGACGAAGTTCCTAGGCAAGAGAAGAGACATTTGCACAGATAAAGAAATCCCTCGCTACTTTCACAAGCAGCGAGGGACTGACATTTAACTTTACATTTATGAAAAACTCTATTTACTGTTATCGTAAAACCTATTCCATGCAAGCCTGATTGGCCGCATCAAAAATCAATTCTTTGATATTTGCCAAAGTTGGATTTATCAAAGAAAAGTGTCCATCTCCCATTGCACCCTTGACAAAATCAATGGTGTCCCACCATTCGATGACCTTGTCTTCTAGTAGATGCGTTTGAACGGCACAGTCCGTTTTGCTCGCAGTTGGATTATTGTATCTCCAAAGCGTAACAATAGCAGCCTCTTCACACCCAGTAAGGAGAATATTCACCTTTTCATTTTCATCTACCCACTTTCGGTAGATGTCAACATAAGAAGGCACATCCACTTCCTCTTGTTGATTATCATTCCCTTCATCCTCCTCATTTCCATAGCTGACATTCTCCTCCTCTAGGAATTTTGTTGCAGAAGTGTTGTTGTCAGGAAGGTTGTTGTCGGCAATGAAGGAAAAGTAAGCATCCAACATTCCTTGGGAATGATGCTTCACGTAATCCAATTCCGTTATATCTCTCGACAGGAACATACCATTCAGGCGTTCCTCGTCCACAAAACCTACAATTTCCATATAATCTAGCCTTAATTACATATGTATTCCACGACTTTGTTTAGCCTTTTCTATAGCAGCATCCTGTGCCACACACATCTCCTCGGAATATTCATCCTCCGGGACATAAGAAAGCATGCCTTTGTCATCCTTTGTCCAACAGCCATAGATGCCAAAGTTATACTTGTCTAGCATCACGTTGCCATCTTTTTCCTCCTGCCACTTTTGAGCATCACCGTTGACACTACGGATTCCAGTTTCCTCGTTCAAGTCGATGCCGGCAGAAAACATCTTGCCTTCCTCTCCCTTGGTAACAACCTTTCCTTCTTCAAGTTCCATAACCTCACTTTCAGAAAGCCCCACCTTGTTAGCCAATGTAGATAAGTTCTGGTCAATGATGTCTGCCTTTACAGAAATGGTAGCATTTGTAGCCCCATCGAGCTGCACATAGTTCCAGGAATTGTTCGACGGTAGCAACACCTTCAAAACTTGTCCGTTTTGCAAAGCGGTTTTCTGTTCCTCCGTAAAATACTCAAGATTGTTCTTTGCGATGAGAGGCAAGAACACTGGATGAAGCCCATCCTCTGTTTGCTGTAAGCGGATTCGAGCAAAATCCTTGTGGACAACTCCATCAAAATCAGCTCTCTCAATAGGGAGCAAGGGAGTTCTTTGCCCAGAAAGGAACTTATTCATAATACTTTCAGGAAAGTCGTCTATCATTTCCTGTGAGAGTCCGAAGTTAGCCAACTCCTCGTATGGAATTTCGCTTTCAGAAAATTTCAATTCGTTCATAATCTTATTCTTGTTTAAAGTTTTCGGCAAAAGTACACATTTTCTTATCAAGGCTTTCCACAAATACGATATACCTTTTTATTTAACATAGATTTTATCCCTATCCAAATCAAAGCTCTTGCTACAAATAGCCTTCAACCTTAATAATCTATACCTAAAAACACCGAGGGGTTAAAGGGGGCGAGCAGCCTCATTTATAATAATTTACACAAAAGTCTTTAGAAAAAGAATATGTTAAATAAAAAGCTATTTTATATTTACGCCCATAATTTCTTCCATTCATATTACTTTTGCAAGCTAAAGAAGTATTATTATATAAAGAATAAGGCATGATTAGATTTCTTTCATTTTTACTATTTCTCCTATGTTGCCATTCCCCGATGGGGATGGCGCAAGGAAAGAAAGACATGAAGGACTACTGGATAGACAAATACCTAAGTGTGAGTTTTCCTTTGGAAAGCATAAGGATAAACTCCACCTTTGGCAGTAGGGTTGATCCTTTCACAGGGAAGCACAAGCAACACAAGGGACTTGACCTTAGGGCAAGATACGAGGAAGTACTATCCATGTTCGATGGCTACGTGAAAGGCGTAGGCTACGACAGTGGCTCTGGGAAATATATCACCATGCAGTATGGCGATTACACGGTAAGCTATTGCCATTTATCTGAAATTTGGGTGAGCGACAACCAGAAGGTCTATGCAGGAGACCCAATAGGCATCAGCGGAACTACAGGACGCTCCACTGGGCCACATCTGCATATCACCTGTAGGCTTCGGGGCCGTTTGGAAGACCCATACGACTTGCTTCTTTACATAAAAGAGACGAGAGAGAAAGCCATCAAGGCATTGAAGATAGACGAAGACAAAGTGCTTACGCCCGATGATTTCATCAAGCATTATGCCCAAGCGGCCATGCGCCAACAAAGAAAATACGGCATACCAGCCTCTGTTATACTGGCACAGATGGCGTTTGAAAGCAGATGGGGAAACAGCAGCCTGGCACAAATAGGCTATAATTTCTTTGGAATAAAGGCCAATAGCAACTGGCTCAGAAGAGGCCTACCCTACAGCATTCATGATGATGACCGCAAAAACGAGAAATTCTGCAATTTCTCCTCGGCAGAGGAAAGCATCGAGTATCATTCCAGGTTGTTGATGAGTGACAGATACGCTCGCTGTTGGCGATACAAGCCAACCGACTATCACAACTGGCTTGTCGCAATCAAGGCAGGAGGCTATGCGACTAGAAAAGACTATGTGAAGAAATGCGAGAGCATCATTCTTCAACATAAGCTTTATCTATACGATATAGAAGCTGAGAAAATGTAACATAAGACAAAACTATAATAATAAATAAAATGAAGAAATTAAAGATTTTGCTGGCAGCCTTATTGGTAATAGGCAGCACAGCCAAGGCACAGGTAGTTTATGGAGAGAATGAGAAGGAATATATCAAGGCATCCTCTTTCTCCAATGGCAGAACTGAAAAGAAAGACAGCAAGCCATTCCTTTCCGGACAAGAGAAATATAAGTTATCCAGCATAGGTAGCAATTGGTTTGGCAGCATCAAGGCTGGTATGTCCACCTTCTCTGGAGCACCAGTAGGATGCACAGACTTCTTTGGCCATACACGTCCTACCATGGTATTCAGTTTGGGTAAATGGCATTCACGTTTCTTTGGAACACGCCTGGTGTACCAAGGGTTCAAGTTCACAAATGCAATCGATGAAGCCATGAAGTTCCAAAATTACCATGGAGACTTGATGCTCAACGTATCGAGTTTCTACAGAACCACCTACGATCCACTTCCAAGATGGGACTTGGTTCCATATATTGGAGCTGGTGTAATTCACAACTCAGAGCTACACCATATTCCGTTTGCCCTCTCATACGGCCTACTCTGCAGTTACAGGGCAACCAATCGCTTGCACGTTACCGCCGAGTTGGGAGGAACCAGTACCTACCAAAAGTTTGATGGTTTAGGGAAAAACAAGCATTTCGGTGACAACCTTTTCCAAGCAACCGTTGGACTCACCATCGGTATCGGCAAACAAGGATATGAACGTAAGCCTGTTTTGGAGGTCTTAGACACAGACAACCAAGGCGTAACAGACTTGACCAACTATCCCAAGAACAGTTTTGATGGACTTCGAAAGCTAAGAGACAGAATGGCAAGTGAAGAGCAAGCCGTCGAGAACAGTGGCATTCAACTGGACGCACCTATTCTATTCTTCTTCAAGATAAACTCCACCAACCTTGTTGACAAGCAACAACTGGTAAACATAGGAGAAATAGCAGGAGCTGTGAAGGAGAACAATCTAAGTGTCAAGATTATAGGAGCTGCAGACAGCAAGACTGGCACACCGAAGCACAACAGAGCACTCAGCGTGAAGCGTGCAAAGTATATTGCCAAGCTACTTATGAAGGCAGGAGTAGATAAAAGCAAGATGCAAGGCATCAGCAGAGGCGGCATCAACCTTTACAAACCATACACCGCCAATCGACACACCTGTGTTATCGTGTACAAAGAAGAAACAAAATAACATACATCATTCCTTTTCCATAAAGATCGGAAGAGCGTCGTGTA
>ERZ650306.1128-NODE-1128-length-15553-cov-24.386437_pt1 | contig 15553 bp, 10 predicted proteins | sample MGYA00376242_ERZ650306 | MGnify/ENA primary metagenome ERZ650306 (study PRJEB26733, sample SAMN07839244) | wastewater metagenome | biome: urban; feature: wastewater treatment plant; material: waste water | place: USA: North Carolina | collected 2016-03-31 ... | reverse complement strand
CATGATTTATTCTCAGCCCCCAATATAGGCAAAGCCGTCCTATATTTCAAACCTCAACCACAAAAAAAGCAGCCACAAGGGCTACTTTTTTCATTCGAAACAAATCGATGCTTTAACTTTGCTCAGCGGCATGCTCACGTAGAAGTTTCGCCACCCAGACCACTAAGATTAAAATTGGGATTCCAATGAGTGTGGTCAGCAAGAAGAAATTTGGATAGCCAATATTGGACACAATTGTCCCTGAATATCCACCTAGTATTTTAGGTGTCAACGTCATCAATGAACTAAAAATCGCATACTGAACAGCAGTGAAAGATACGCTGGTCAAACTTGATAGAAATGCAATAAATGCAGCACCAGCTAAACCTGATGCCAAGTTGTCGACAATAATCGCAAAATACAGCCAGTTTGAACTATATTCCTTAATCACCTTCCCTTTAACTTCTAACTGCCCATCAACTGCTTTATTCAAATTAATCGGTTGAAGATCAAAATCTAAAGTTACAGATTTTGCAGCTGCGGGATCCACCTGATAATTCAGCGCAGTGTGTTGTTGCGCACGCTCATTTTGCATCAATATGGCATTCAGCTTTTTAGAGTTTGAATCAAGAAGCAGTTGAGCAGGGATTGCTGCGCTAAACACACCTTCTTTGTCTAACTTTGCATCAAAGCTTTGACCATCTAAGCTCAATTTAATACTTTGGTTTTCAGCCAGTGTAGCAAGGTATTGACCTCGTACCACGATACTTCCTTCAGACTCTCGTTGATCAATCACATTATCAGCCGTGATCGGAAGCAACAGTAATGCCGTAGATGCACCCGTTTGACTGATATAAGGCAATGTGACCGAGACAGGCTGTGAAGTATCATTTTGAAAACTGGCCGTTGCAGTTAGACGTTCATTTGCCTGAAGTTGCTCAACAGGAACCTTAATTGCCCATGCACCTGTCTCATCCGCTTGAGTTTTGAAACTTTGCTCACCAACATTGATCACAACATCATTTAAAGGTTGTCCTGATTTGACCAAACCAATAAAGATGAGATTGGTTGAACTGGCCAAGATTGCTCCGACAAACATCAACTTCATGATGTTCATGCGCTGCGCCAGTAGTCCTCCTAAAAATCCACCCACCAAACTAAAAATCACCCCATAAACTTTTACCGCTTCGGCAATCTGTTCTTTGGTAAAGTTTAAGTCTTGATAGAACACATTGGAGATCACACCTGCAATAATGTCGGAAATACGGTAAAAACCAATCAACAATAGCAATACCAACGCCAATTTCACGCCATAACGCTTAAAGAAGTCAGCAACAGGATTCACCCATGTTTCATAGGCCATTTGTTTGTTCACAGCGCCCATTTTGACAAGGCTTGAACCCACCATAAATGCAACCGCACCAGAGCCAATAAAACGTAAAGCTTCAAAACAAAACAATGCAAAACTATCTTTGATCGTCCAGAGCTGGATCAGCATTTCTGTTAACTTGCCTGAGTAAACATAACTCAGCACAAAACTCACCACAGATACAAAGAAAACCGCCACTAAACGATAATAATCTACGCGTTTATATTCTTTACGTACCCGATCAACTTGTGGCTCACGTATGCATAAAGTGGTTGCAATCCCGACCAACATGACCGCCGCCATTGCCAAATACGTCCACTTCCATGCCTCATAAATATAGTTGCCCTTAGCTGTACCCAAATAAGCCGCTAAAAATAACGCACCCGCACCCGCAACGATCATGCCGATGCGGTAGCCTGCGTTATAAGTTGAAGCCAACACCGTTTGCATTTGCGTTTCTGCAAGCTCAATACGATAGGCATCAATCACAATATCTTGTGTTGCAGCAGAAAAACCTAAAAGCACTGCACCCGCAGCCATTTGATAAAGATAGCTCTGACCAAGAGACGGATCTGAAAAAGCCATGATAGAAATGGCACAGATAATTAACAGTTGCGCGATCAATAACCATGCACGGCGACGACCCAATAATTTGGTCAACACTGGTACAGGTAATTCATCGACCAAAGGGGCCCAAACAAATTTGAATGAATAACCCAGAGCAGCCCAACTAAAAAAAGTCACAGCGCTCTTATCGATACCTGCTTCACCTAGCCATAAAGATAAGCTCGAGAAAATTAACAGGATTGGAATACCTGCTGAGAAACCCAAAAACAGCATGATCAACGCACGGCGATCTAAAAATGCAGTAAAGGCGGATTTCCATCCTGAAGATTGTGTTGTCATTACGTTTTTGTTGTCTTAAAACCAATGCTGCTATTCAAACCCTTAATACAATTTGTTTCAACCTGATTTATAAAATCAATGTTCTATTTTTGTCGACAAACACTGCGACTTTGCTTGATCTTTTGCATTAAACCTGTATACCTTTAAGTTTCTAACGCAATCTTTAGTTTCGGATTTCAAAGTGACCCAAAAACACGATCAAATGAGCTCTTCTTTATCTGTACCTGCATTAAATAGTCAAGAAAATCCAGAAAACAACCTTAGTTCAGCATTTGACCAACCCGAAATTCAAACGACCTTAGCAAAGACACAACTTCAAGCAGAGCAACTGACGCACACCCCTGCTCTGGATAAGATTCCAGCCTCAACGCGTCGTATTAAACCGCTCAATAATTTTTTAGGGCAAGACCGCGCACGTGCTTCAGTTGAAGCAGGTATTTCCTTACCTTATTCTGGCTATAACATCTTTGCCGTAGGGACAGCTGGCTTGGGCAAGCGCACCATGGTCAAGCGTTTACTACAACAACACGCCAAAAATATGCCGACACCGAACGATTGGGTTTACGTTTATAATTTTAAAAGCCCACGTCAACCGATTGCTTTAGAATTACCTGCGGGTCAGGCGGTAAAATTTCAAACCATGTTACATCAAACATGGCAAACCACTTTAAAGCAGCTCGAACGCCGCTTTACTGCTGAAACCTACCACAACCGTATAGAAGCCATTCGCCAACAAACAGGTGATGTTCAGCAACAAGCCTTGATTGAATTGACCCAAGAAGGCGAAGAACTCGACCTCAAACTGATCTCCCGTAATGATGAACACTGCTTTATCCCTGTCCAGTATGTAGACGATAAAGTGTTAGAAATGACGCAGGCCGACATCAATGCTTTAAGCTCTAAAGAACGTTCTGAAATTAATGCCAATATACGCCACATGGACAAAAAACTTGAGCGTTTAGGCATGCATTTAGGCGACTTGGAGGAAGATGCCCGCGATAAAGTTCAAGTGTTGAACCGCGATATTGCCAAGCAAGTTTTATTACCTAAAGTCGAACAGTTACTGACTAAGTTTGCTGAGGTTGAGGGCTTAAAAGACTATTTAAAATATTATGCTGAAGACATTATTAACAATGTCGAGGTGGTACTCGAACAAGAAGAAGATGACTTTACCCCAGGCCTGTTTAGTCGTATCCCTTCGCGCTACCAAGCCAATGTGATTGTGTCGCATAAACCCAATGCTGGCGCACCGGTTATTTTTGAAGACTTCCCAACACACTACAACTTGCTTGGTCATGTAGAGCAACTGACTCAACATGGCACCATTACTACAGATTTTACCTTAATCCGCCCGGGGACATTGCATAAAGCCAATGGTGGTTTTTTAATGTTAGAAGCAGAACAACTGCTTGAACAGCCTTATGCATGGCAAGGTCTAAAACGTGCTTTAAAATCAGGCCAGTTAAAACTTTCTTCACTTGAGCATATGCTGACGCTGACAGGAAGTATCTCAATTGAACCCGAGGCAATTCCGCTGAATTTGAAAGTGGTTTTACTGGCTGAGCCTGAAATTTATTATGAAATACTCGAAGTAGAACCTGAGCTTGGCAGTGTCTTTAAAATCCGTGCCGACTTTACTGATACGTTGCAACGTAATGAAGTAAATGAACAAGCCTATATGCAACTGATTGCAGACTATGTACAGGCCGATAAATTACTTCCTTTCGATCGATCTGCGCTTTCTGCACTTTTAACTGATTCTAGCCGTCAAGCCGAAGATCAAAGCTCCTTATCTCTACATGCCCTCACATTGGGTGATTTGATTCGTGAGGCGCATCATCACGCCTTTCAATCAGGCGATAAAATGGTCTCGGATCAACACATTAATATGGCATTAGATCATCGCAAATATCGCTTAGGCTATTTACGTGAGCTCTATTGGCAGGATTTGTCACGTGGTACGCAGCTCATCGAAACACGCGGACACCGTCTCGGTCAAATTAATGCACTTTCGGTCATTCACTATGCAGATGTTGAGTTTGGCTTACCATCACGTTTAACAGCCTCTGTGTATCAAGGCGGTGGTGATATTCTGGATATTGAGCGTAGCGTCGAACTCGGTGGCTCTCTGCATGCGAAAGGTGTGCTATTGATGTCATCGTTCTTAAAAGCACATTTCGGGCGTGAGCAAACGCTACACTTCTCTGCCGCACTTGCCTTTGAACAAAGCTATGGTCAAGTCGATGGTGACAGTGCTACGGTTGCAGAGCTGTCTGCTTTAATCTCTGCAATTAGTCAGCTACCGATTGATCAGTCTTGGGCGATTACTGGCTCAATGAACCAATTGGGTCAAGTTCAACCGATTGGTGGTGTCAATGCTAAAATTGAAGGTTTCTTTGATGCATGTAAACTTCAAGGTTTAACTGGTAAGCAAGGTGTGATTATTCCACGTCAAAATATGCAGCATTTAATGTTACGTAAAGACGTGATTGAAGCGGTTTCAAATGGCCAGTTCCACATTCATGCTATAGATACGATTGATCAAGCGCTTGAACTACTTATGGCTCGACCAGTCGGCACTTTAGACAAGAAAGGACGCTATACCAAGAAGTCTATTTATGCGGCGGTGATGGATCAGCTAGATTATTGGCAAGCCATTGAAGATGGTGCTGAGTTTGAAGAAGAGCCGAAGAAAAAGAAAAAAAAGAAGAAGGACAAAAAAAAGGCAAAAGCTGAAAAGAAGACCGTTGCAACTGAAAATGCATCGGAACACACTTCTGAAGCCATAAGCACAGTAACTACAGCGGATTAACCCTTTCCCTCAAACAAAAAAAAGCGCCTCAATGGCGCTTTTTTTACAACTGAAGATTAAGCTTCAGGTGCTGGACTATGCTGTTCAACTAAAGGTTGTAATTCACCTTTTTGGAACATGTCTAGAATAATGTCACTACCACCAATCAACTCACCGTTGATCCATAACTGTGGGAATGTAGGCCAGTTTGCAATTTGTGGTAACAAAGCACGAATATCTGGATTTTCAAGAATATTCACATAAGCAAACGGACGACCAATTTGACTAAGCGCTTCTACAGCACGTGCAGAGAAACCACATTGTGGAAACTGTGGGGTGCCTTTCATATAAAGAAGTACAGCGTGTTTTGCAATTTGGTCACGAATTAACGCTTCGGTATCGCGTGCTTGTTCAGTCATTGATCAATCCTCAACTAATCTAACCCGCATTATACCCAAAACGTAGAAAAACAGTATGCCTAAAGCAATATTTCGACTTTTATTTAGATTTAGGCTTTAAAACTACAAGCATAATTGCTTAATATTGGATTTCACTTACCCTCTAACAGATAAGAGTTAGTCATGAATAACATTACCCTTGCTCCTGTACAAACTGATCAACCCTCTCATTTGATGCCAGTATTTGGCCGTCAGCCGATCAGCTTTGTCCGAGGTCGAGGCTCTTATCTGTACACTGAAGATGGTACTGAATACTTTGATGCGCTAACGGGCATTGCAGTCTGTGGTTTAGGCCATGCTCATCCTGTCATTGCAGAAGCGATTGCAGAACAAGCGGCAACGCTCATTCATACCAGTAACTTGTTTGAAGTGCCTTGGCAAACAGCTGCAGCACAAAAACTTGCGGAAGTTGCTGGCATGGAAGAAGTATTCTTTTCAAACAGTGGTGCAGAATCCAATGAGGGCGCAATCAAAATTGCCCGTAAATTTGGCTATATGCAAGGCATTGCCAATCCAAAAATCATTGTTGCAGAGCACTCTTTCCATGGGCGTACCATGGCAACTTTATCGGCAACAGGCAACAAAAAAGTCCAAGAAGGCTTTGGTCCATTGGTTGAAGGTTTTATTCGTGTTCCATTCGGTGACATTGAAGCTATTGAAGAAGCTGCAATTCACCATCCAGACATCGTCGCAATCTTTGTCGAGCCAATTCAGGGCGAAGGTGGGGTCAACACTGCTCCTCAAGGCTTTAGCTATCTGGAAGAGATTCGTCAAATCTGTAATCAACACAACTGGCTAATGATGCTGGATGAAGTTCAAACAGGTAATGGCCGTACAGGTGAATACTTTGCTTACCAACACACCAACATCATTCCTGATGTACTTACCACAGCCAAAGGTTTAGGCAATGGCTTCCCCATTGGTGCGGTGATGACTCAAGGTCGTGGTGTAGGTGTACTGACCGCGGGTAACCACGGTTCAACGTATAGTGGCTCAGCATTGGGTTCGCGTGTGGTGTATACCATCATCGACATTATGCAAAAAGAAAACATCGTTCAAAATGCGGCTGAACAAGGTGCTTACATCGTAGAACAACTGCGTAAGCAACTTGCCGATCAAAATGTGATTGTCCGTGGCTTTGGTTTGATGATTGGTGTGGAGCTACCAAAAGCATGTGGTGACTTGGTCAACATCGCTCGTGATGAATACCACACCATCATTAACGTTACTGCGGGTTCTGTGGTGCGTTTACTGCCGACCTTGAATATTACCAAAGATCAGGCGGATCAACTGATTGAACGTCTAGTGAAAATGATTAAAGCGTACTTAGCTTAAGACAAAAAAGTCTGGTTCTAAAATTGCTTTTTGCATATTTCGGAACCAGACTTTTTGAAATGAATCGGCCAACTAAATATTAAAGTTTTGGATCACGCATTTGAACCAAACTTGCATTGGTTTTAGTTAAGGTTTCTATCACTTTATTCATGACTGCTGGTACCAAGGCATCTGCCATTTGCGCAGCTTGTAAGCCTAACTTCTCACCTAAAGTCGGTTTCTTACGCGTTGAGATGACATAAACATCATGATCGGTCAGCAAATTAAGCAAATAAGCATCTGAAGTTTGTAACTGATCGACCAAATTCAAATCTAAAGCATCTTGCCCATACCAGTGCTCACCTGTCGCTACTTTCTCAACATTGAGTTGTGGACGGTATTTTTCAACAAAGTGTTTAAACAGCACATGCGTCTGTTGTAACTCTTCTTCAAACTTCGCCTTACCTTCTGCTGTATTTTCACCAAACATCGTCACTGTACGTTTATATTGGCCTGCTGTGTACAGTTCAAAATCGATATTGTGTTCTTTTAGCAGACGATTAAAATTAGGGACTTGCGCGACCACACCAATTGAACCGACAACTGCAAAAGGTGCAGCAATAATCTGATTGGCGATACATGCCATCATATAACCGCCACTCGCTGCAACTTTATCGACACAGATCGTGAGATTGAAACCTGCATCACGTAAACGTACCAATTGTGCAGCAGCCAAACCATAACCATGCACCATACCGCCTGGGCTTTCTAAACGCACCACAACACGATCACGCCCTGCTTTGGCTGTCGCTAAAATCAAGGTGATTTCTTCACGTAAGCTTTCTACCGCTGTTGCCGCAGTATCACCTTTAAAATCTAGAATATAAACTTTTTGATTGGCCTTTTTACGATGACGCGACTCTTTAGCTAACTGCTGAGTCAGCTGCAATAACTCTAATTTAGAGGCTGTAGTTTGCGCAATTTTTTTACGTTGTTCATTAATACGCGCATTTAAATGTGTAATTCGAATTTCAGCGGGAAGTTTCGGTAAATGAAATAACATAGAAATTATATTCTCTAAAATAATACGTCGGTATATGACCTAGATTAGGTCAATGGCATTTTTTTTCAATAGCCATTTTTTGTTTTATTCTGTAATGCGTTATCTTTCACATTTTATCATTTATAAGATGAGTCAATCTCTCAGGCAGCACACCTTCGCATCTTTTGTCCAATATGACTGCAATACACAATACCCATTATCATGGCTGTTTTAGTCACCAGACTTAATATCTGCTTATAACAAAAAACAGAGCACTTAGGCTCTGTTTTTTCAAATTTTTCAAATTATGCAGATTAACCGAAACGACCTGTAATATAAGCTTCAGTTAGCTGATGATCTGGCTGAGTGAAGACTTTCTCGGTTGAGTTCACTTCAATCAAGTCACCTAAATGGAAGTAAGCGGTACGGTCTGATACACGTGCAGCCTGCTGCATTGAGTGCGTCACAATCGCAATCGTATACTGCGTTGAAAGCTCAGAAATAAGCTCTTCCACTTTCGCTGTTGCAATCGGGTCAAGCGCTGAACATGGCTCATCCATCAAAATCACTTCAGGGCTTACCGCAATGGTACGCGCAATACATAAACGCTGCTGCTGACCACCCGACAAGCCCGTGCCCGGTTGGTTTAAACGGTCTTTGACTTCGTCCCAAAGGCCCGCTTTACGTAAGCTGTTTTCTACAATTTCTTCTAAGTCATACTTATCACGCGCCAAACCATGCAGTTTAGGGCCATAAGCCACGTTATCAAAAATTGACTTTGGGAATGGGTTTGGTTTCTGGAATACCATACCTACTTGAGCGCGAAGCAGTACCACATCTAGGTTTGGGTCATAAATATCTTGATTATCCAACATCACTTTACCCGTCACACGACAGCTATCAATGGTGTCGTTCATACGGTTCAAAGTACGCAAGAAGGTCGATTTACCGCAGCCTGATGGCCCAATAAATGCAATCACTTCATTTTCGTAGATATTCAGATCAATCCCTTTAATCGCTTCAGCTTCGCCATAGTAAACATGTACATCTGAAGTGCTGAGTTTGACTTGTCCTTGTGCCTGATCTTTCTTAGCAGAAGTCTGTGTATCAAACTGCGACACAAAAGAAGTACCCTGCTGACCTGAGGTCGTATTCGGGTTTGTAAATTGAGTGTGTTCTTGATTCACTGTTTGATCCTGATCTAAGGAATTTTTAACAACGGTATTCATATTTTGCCCTCACTTACCAACGGACTTCAAATTTCTTACGTAACCAAATTGCAATACTGTTGAGTCCAATCATCATTGCAAGCAGAACAATAATCGCAGCCGCTGTACGTCCTTCGAAGAAGTTACGCAGCTCATTACCTTGCCACAAGAAAATCTGTACAGGTAAAGCACTCGATTGATCAAATGGAGTTGTAGGTACACTTGCAACAAATGCACTCATACCAATTAATAACAGCGGTGCAGTCTCACCTAATGCTTGTGCTACACCAATAATTGCACCCGTTAGAATCCCCGGTAGTGCAAGTGGTAAAACGTGATGGAATACGGTTTGTACACGTGAAGCACCTAGCCCTAAAGCTGCCTGACGAATTGATGGTGGTACAGCTTTCAACGATGCACGTGTCGTAATAATCACCGTTGGTAAAGTCATTAAGCTAAGCACTAAACCACCGACCAATGGCGCAGAAAGCGGTAAATGCATCCAGCCAATAAAGATCGCAGCACCGAGCAAACCAAAAACAATTGATGGAACTGCTGCAAGGTTGTTAATGTTGACTTCAATGACGTCAGTGATCCAGTTTTTAGGTGCAAATTCTTCAAGATAAATTGCAGATGCCACACCAATTGGAATCGAAATAATGATCACGATCAGCATCATGAACAGCGACCCCATGAATGCCCCTGCTAAACCTGAAGTTGCAGGAGAACTACGAGAGTCTGGACTGACGAAGATGTTGGTATTGAAAGTATTTTCCATTACCCCTGAAGCTTTCATTTCATCGGCAAGTTGACGAACTTCTGGGCTCAACTGTTGCTGTTCATCAGGCAAACTACGGTCAATATTTCCTGCGAGCCACACATCAACGTTTGCATCGGCAAGTACTTTAATGTCTTCTTTTTTACCGACCAATGATGGATCTTTCATCACCATATCACGTAAGCGATACGCTTCCGAACTGGTGTACAAAGAAGCCAAATCATCGCGTTTAGAAGCAAGTGCTGGGTCTTTTGCAATCATGGCATTCACGATTAAAGCATCCCAATCCACCATGCCCATTTCAGTTTGCCAAGCAATAAAACGCTCCTCAAACTGTGCTGGAGATTCGCCTGAACGCTGTACAGGTTTTGCACCTGTCGTAATAATGGCAGGGTCAAAGTACACGGGTAAACTCATGCTACTTTGCCAAAAAGCAGGTAAGCCTTTCGATAAAATACTGCCAAAAAGTAGCGCGACAAAGAATAAACCTGCAATCACTGCTGAGAAACCAAAGAAACGAAAGGTTTTTTCTTTACGGTGACGTTTTGCCAATGAATTACTGATCGTTTGCTTACGCTTTTCTCGTAATTCTGCCGCATGTTGTGGATCAAATACTTGATCTGCTGTGCTATTAGAAGTCGTCATTAGTCGTATTGCTCACGATATTTACGCACGATGTACAGTGCAACAATGTTCAAACCAAGCGTAATTACAAAGAGGGTCAGACCTAGTGCAAATGCCACCAAAGCTTGCGGGCTTGCAAAGTCAGTATCACCTGTCAATTGGTTTACGATGGTAATGGTCACAGTTGAAATGGCTTCAAGTGGATTGGCATGCAGTAAAGGACTATTCCCTGCTGCAAGCACCACAATCATGGTCTCACCGATGGCACGTGATGCTGCAAGCAAGAACGCACCGATAATGCCCGGAAGTGCTGCTGGTATCACCACCTGACGAATGGTTTCAGACTTTGTCGCACCTAAACCTAATGAGCCATCACGTAATGCACGTGGCACCTGCGTGATAATGTCATCAGACAGCGATGAAACGAAAGGAATAATCATGATACCCATGACGAAACCAGCAGTGAGTGCACTGGTTGCGTTGATGTGTAAACCAACGGACTCACCAAGCATTTTAAAGAATGGACCAATGATCATCAGTGCAAATACACCGTAGACAATGGTTGGAATCCCTGCGAGCACTTCAATGGTTGGTTTTGCCCATGAGCGGAAACCAGAAGATGCATATTCAGCAAGATAGATCGCGATCATTAAACCCACAGGGACTGCAACTAAGAGTGCAATACCACTGACCATTAAGGTGCCCCAAAGTAGCGGAAGCAAACCATAACTGCCATCTGCACTACCTGAAGTACTAAAGCCGGGGTTCCATTCTGTACCGAAGAAAAAGTCGAGTGGACTCACGAAGTGGAAGAATCGCATCGCTTCGCTGAACATCGACATCACGATACCAATCGTGGTTAGAATCGCGACACCAGAACAGAGCGCAAGTGCAACATTAATGGTTTTTTCAACTTGGTTACGCGCGCGGAATTGAGTTGCAATGCGCTTTTTCGCAGCGACTAAACCTGCCAGTGCCGCACAAATCACCACTGCAATTTTTGCAAATGTACCAATGCTTTGAAACTTCGCCAGTTGCTCCGCAGCAGCAAGCTCATACGCGGCTGGTGTATCTGTTACACCAAAACCTGAGGCAATCGCTTCCACACGGTTGATCAACACATCCGTACTAGCAGCATCTAAGGTTGCAGCGACTTGTGCTGGCACGTGATTTAACACCACATGATTCAAAACATTTGGTTCAACAATATTCCAAACAATCAAAATTAAAAAAGCAGGGATACCACACCACAAAGCCACTAACGCACCGTAATACCCCGGACGTGAGTGTAATTTTGCAGAATTATTTCCCTTACCTGCTAAGTTACGGCTCTGACTTAAGCCCATTTGATAGGCTATGGCAATCAGTGCCAATAACACACCTATAAGTAGCAGATTCATGTATTCTCCACGGTTCTTTCAATTTTCATTATTTGAAAAAACTTAATCCTAGTAAAAAACGTCAAAGGTAGGACTTGCCTACCGTTGACTGTTTCTACGCTTAATTACTTAACCGCTTTGCCTGCTTTGAAGTTCGCAAGAACTGCTGCACGCTCTTTGTCTGACATTGAGATCAAACCAGCACGCTCAAGCTTAGAACCTTTACCTGATACTTTCTTGCTGATGAAGTATTCAGTGTATTCTTTTAAGCCTTTGATTGATTTCAAATGCTCACCCTTCACATAGAAGAATAGTGGGCGAGAAACTGGGTATGAACCATTCAAAATCGTCTTTTCAGATGGTGCAACATTGTTCACTGTAGCTACGCGTAACTTGTCACGGTTTTGGTCATAGAAACCTAAACCAAACACACCTACTGCGCTAGGAGACGTTTTTAAGCGCGCTAAAGTTTCAGTGTAGTCACCCGCAATCTCAATCACTTTGCCGTCTTTACGGAAAGTTGAACATGCTTTCTTTTGTGCATCTTTATCCATTGCTTTAATTGCTGCATAAGTTTCGCAGCCTGCATCAACCATTTTTTCTTGGAACACTTCACGTGTACCGTGGTTTGATGCTGGAATCACTAAAGTGATTGGTTCGTTTGGAAGGCTTTTGTCAATTTGGTTCCAACGTGTATATGGGTTTGCAACCATTTTACCGTTAGATGGTAACTGCGCTGCTAAAGCTGCATAGACGTGCTGTGGACGTAATTTGTATGTTGCTTTGCTTGCATTTGAAGCGAACACAATACCGTCATAACCAATTTTGATTTCGATCACTTGGTTCACACCAGCTTTCTTACAAGCAGCTAATTCTGTAGCTTTAATTTTACGAGATGAGTTTGCGATATCGATGGTGTTATCGCCCACACCATTACAGAACTGTTTTAAGCCACCTGAAGAACCGCCAGAACCAACAACTGGTGCTTTAAATTGTGGGAAAGTTTTGCCAAACTCTTCAGCAACAATACTTGCATACGGTAAAACTGTTGAAGAACCCGCAATTTGAATTGTGTCACGAGCTGCGTTTGCCGTGGTTGCTACAGCTGCCCCAGAAACTACTACTGCAAGTGCGATATGGTTTAAGCGCATATTTGTTATCTCACATATTAAACATTTTGGAGTACGCCACTTTTTATTCAGTCTTGTACTTTTTTGGATAACTGCATTTTGATTTCAGAATATGACAAGCAAGTTACAGCATTGTGACACTTTCATGATGTTTATTTTTATTTGTCCATGATTCGTTACACTTTGTTCAATTTCACCCAGTTTAAACACCTAAAGAATTTTTCTTATTCCGATATACCGAGAGTGCGTAATTCATTTTACATCAACATCTTTTACGCTTTTATAAAAAATAAAACACATTTAGAATCAGTACATAAAGCAAAAAAAATTCCATAGATTTTGATTTCTTTAACATTGAATAGCCCTTCTAATCTATAAAAATTTGCGTATACCCATATGCAGAATCCATATAAATTTTCGCCATTTGTCAGAATTTCATAACCTATAAATGACAAATGAGTGGTGTCATATTTAGAAAATTGAGCATCATTTAGGTCTTAATTTTTACCTTTTACCCCCCATTTATTTCTTAGAAAATAGCATACTCATCTTGAATACGAGAGCAAATCTATGACTTTTTAGACTCAGGTACCTTTCTTATTTTTAGAAGTATTTGTCCGAATAATGGGTATTTCTGATGACACCACTTTATCTTTTTTCTAAAAGATAGCTCAAAGAAGGAGATTTTGGGTTTCTCCTCCCCTTACTGCCGCCTTAACCATTCATTTTTCGTAAGAAGCGTGACAAGTCATATGAGTGCGACATTTCCCATGACAGCTAGCCAAACACGTTTATTTGTCCTAATTTGCCTTGATTATGACAAGGACTTGCCTGTTGTAGAGGTCATACCTTTAACTTGAAAATTCGTGAATAAAATCAAAAGCCGGAATATTTAACTTTAGACTTAAGCATTGAAGCTCATTTTCCTGCAGATCCTATTGCAAATATCTGTCGAAAATTACTGCATAAAATGGGTCTGGCTTACTGGTTGCAGTAGTGCAAACTTATTGTGATTTTTCTAAATTTTGTAATAAATTATCCCAATATTTGACAACTTCTATAATTGAGTCGTGGAGAAATCTGAAACCTATTTTCTTCCCTAGATACTCTATTTCCTTATCAAATTTAATATATACGTAATTTGATTCTTGAAACATACCTGATGAAAAACCAGCTATAAAAATACCGTCATTACTTTCTGCTTTTATTTGATCTGTTGAATTTATGTTTTTAGGAATTTTATTATTTTCGTTACCTACCCTTAAAACACCATGTTTTGTGGCATTACAAACATCCCTTATTAATGCAACATCTGGACAGTATTCATAAATCTCTTCTTTCAGAAGCTTTTCAGTAATGGACCACTCATGATTTCTGTTTAACCGTATCGCCAAATAGTCTCGCATATGATCCAAGACAATTGCGGCTAAACGCCCCCTTCTTAAGTCAGATTTATGTTGAAGGAACTCCTCCACGGTAGGTTTAACAATAGTTAAGTAATATTCGAAAATATATTGTTCTTCTTTCATGACATTTAGCTTGCTTTTATCTTTTGCCCACGTAGGTATACATATAGTTTTATCACACATAAAAAAGGAGCTGATATCAGCTCCTTTTTTAACACAAACAATCGATTAAGCAATTGCAGGTGTATAGGTTCCATCTGCGATTGAACCTTTGATACGATCCGCTTCTGCAAGGACAAGACCAAGCAGGTTCTTCACGTTATCTAAAGTCGCAACTGGACTTAAAGTCGTCATTTTCAAAGATTGATTTTGACCTACTTTAGTTACGCCAATATTCGCTTCACCACGTGCAAACAATTCATCTGCAACGTTTTGGTTTAAGGTATCAAGCAATTCTACTGGATAGCCTTCTGGAACCACACGGAACAATACAGATGCAAATTGTGGATCAACCAACATCTCTAAACCAGCAGTTGCATTGATATAATCAGCAACGTCACGAGTTAAAGTAACGCCGTGGTCAATCATAGAACCATACAGTTCTTCACCAAGCGCTTCAACAGTCATCCAAAGCTTCAACGCATCGAAACGACGTGTTGTTTGAAGTGACTTAGACACGAGGTTAGGCACGCCATGCTCTTCGTCATAAGCAGAGTTTAAATACTCAGCTTCATAGTGCATGAAACGATAGTTCGCTTCGTCTTTTAACAAGAACGCACCACAAGAGATGGTTTGGAAGTAATGCTTATGGAAATCCAGCGTAATTGAGTCAGAAAGCTCAATACCATCCAACATATCGCGATGATTGTTCGATAGGATTAAAGCACCGCCCCACGCCGCATCGATGTGCATCCACGCGCCATATTTGTTGGTGATTTCACGAATTTGCTTCAGTGGATCAATTGCACCTGCATCGGTCGTACCCGCAGTTGCAACCACACACGCCACAATCTTACCTTCAGCTTGAAGGTGAGCCATGGTTTTTTCAAGTGCATCCACATCCATCTGCGCGTTCTCGTTCACAGGAACGGTCACGACTGATTGGAAGCCCATGCCCATCATCGCCATGTTCTTTTGCACAGAGAAGTGTGCATTTTCAGAACAAATGA
>ERZ650306.1120-NODE-1120-length-15599-cov-12.751608_pt1 | contig 15599 bp, 12 predicted proteins | sample MGYA00376242_ERZ650306 | MGnify/ENA primary metagenome ERZ650306 (study PRJEB26733, sample SAMN07839244) | wastewater metagenome | biome: urban; feature: wastewater treatment plant; material: waste water | place: USA: North Carolina | collected 2016-03-31 ... | reverse complement strand
AAGACACTCTTTCCCTACACGACGCTCTTCCGTTCTACTCAACGCAGCTGTGGAAGCAGCACGCGCGGGCGAGCAAGGACGGGGCTTTGCCGTGGTCGCCAGTGAAGTGCGGACCCTGGCCAACCGCTCAGCCGAGGCGGCACGCCAGATCAAGGCGCTGATTGCCACCTCTGTGCAGCAAGTCGAAACAGGCTCACGCCTAGCAGGCGATGCCGGGCACACCATGCAGCAGGTGGTGCATGCCATCCGTGAGGCCGCACAAACCATGGCCGATCTCAAAGCCGGCAGCGAGGCGCAAAACGAAGACCTGGCTGCCATCCACACCGCCTTGGCGCAGTTGGACAACATGACGCAGCAAAACGCCGCGCTGGTCGAGCAGTCCTCTGCCGCTACCGAGAGCCTGCGCATCCAGGCCAACGATCTGGCAGGCCTGGTGAGCCAGTTTCTGCTGCCTGGCACGGCAAGCCCCGCCAGCACGGGGGATGAAGCCGACGCCATGGCGTACGCACGCTTGCGCCTGTCAGCACCCTGAAGGCCGCGCCTCCCGAACGCATACGGGACAATCGCCGCATACGGGCCGCATCGAGCCCGGTGCGGAGACTTGTGCGTGCCCCCTTCTTCTTTGTCTGTGAACGCGCCTGCAAGGCATCTGGGCGCCATGCGCCTGCCCCCAGCCTGGCTTGTGGTGCTGTCGGGCGTCGTCATTGCCATGCACGTGGGCAAAATGCCCCCGGCTATCCCCGTGCTGCAACAAGCCCTGGGGGTGACTCTGGTGCAGGCCGGTTTTTTACTTTCTGCCGTACAACTGGCAGGGATGTGCCTGGGAGTGCTGGCCGGCATGAGCGCCGACCGCCTGGGCCTGCGCCGCAGCCTGCTGACCGGGCAGGCCATCTTGGCCACCGCCAGCCTGTGCGGCATGGTGGTGAGCAGTCCTAGCGGTTTGCTCCTGCTGCGCGCACTGGAGGGCCTGGGCTTTTTGCTGGCGGCACTCCCCGCTCCTAGCCTGATTCGACAATTGGTGCGTCCCTCGCAGCTGCCGCTGTACCTGGGCCTGTGGAGCACCTACATGGGCACCGGCATTGCTCTGGCGCTGCTGGCCGGGCCACTGGCCATGCAAGCGCTGGGCTGGCAAGGCTGGTGGGGGAGCATCTATCCGCCGTGTGGCGAACGGGCTTAATTTTTGCTTTTTACATCCACTCACAGAATGGAACGTGGATTGCAGTGGCCAGAAAATTACCGGAGCGCAGGGCAGAACCAAGGCGGTGGACAGGATGGATCAGCGCCGCCACGGCCCTGGCTTTGACGGGAGGCTTGTGGCTTGCGGGAGTGTTGCCTCAGGCCCAGCAGATCTTGTACGACGCTGCTGTGGCCCACGCTTCGCCCGGCGCGATGAGCGAGGCGGTGTTGGTGGACATTGATGCCCGTAGCTTGGCAGCCGCTGGTGGTAACTGGACCTATGACAACCATGCCGCCTTGATTGACCGCCTGGCCCAGGCAGGCGCCAGCACCGTGGTGTACGCCGTACCGTTGGCCCCACCTGCCACGCCGACCGATGCACAAGCGCTGGTGAGCAGCATTGCCCAGGCCCAAAACGTGATCTGGCCAGCGGTATTTGCGGACAAAGGGCCGGCCGCTTCACTGCCACCGGCTTTTCATCGCAGTACCTTGGCAGCCCTTGGCGGCCGTGGGCCAGCCATGGTGCCCGTGCAGATGGGGCCTTTTGCGGAGGCCGCTGCAGGCGTGGGGCATTTGCAATGGGGGGCTGACAGCGATGGCATTCTCCGGCAGGTGCCTCTGGTACTCAGCCACGATAACGTGGGAGTGCCTGCGCTTGCGCTGCTGGCTGCCCAGCGTGTGTTGCATCTCAGCGCCGAAGATATTTCTTGGAGAGGCGGCAGTTCCAGCCCTGGTCTGCTGCTGGGCAGCTTGGCGGTGGGGGTGGATGCGGGTGCGGTGATGCGCCCAGTGTTTGGCGTATCCCTGCCTCGGTTGGCGGCAGCCGATGTGGTGGCTAACCAAGTGCCACCGGCAGCCCTGCGCGACAAGACCGTGGTGGTAGGAATGACGGCAGGGCCGCAAGCCGCTGTGTGGACCGTACCGGGGGGCTCGTCTTTGCACGCATCCGATGTGGTGGCCCAGACCTTGGTCGGATTGCGTGTGGCCCGCTCCGTGACGGCTCCGAACTGGGCCCACACCCTGGCATGGGGTGCAGTGGTCGCCATGGCTTTGGTGGTTGTGGCGCTGCCCGGTTTGCGCACAAGAGTGGCTTGGGGCGTTGCACTGGGGCTCGCCACGTTGCTGCTTGCCATGCAATGGTGGTGGTTGCAACGCGCCTTGCATATGGTGCCTCTTATGGCCGCCGCCGCAGTGGTGCTGTGGGGGCAGATGCTGTGCAGTGTTTGGGCTGCATTACCAAAACGCACGCCGGGTGAAGTGCCGCAAGGCTCTGCCGATGCCGAGCGCATGATGGCGCTGGCCCTGCATGGTCGTGGTGAGTTGCTGCAGGCCTTTGAGCGCTTCAAGCTACTGCCGACCAGCGACGCATTGAAGGAAAACCTCTACCACCTGGGCAAGGACTTTGAGCGCAAAAAAGACTTTGCTCTGGCCAAGAAGGTGTTCAAGCATCTGGTGCATCGCGATGCCGAATACAAAGATGCGCGGGCACGCTACCGCCATGCCAAGACCCACTTGCTGGCCCAGGCTGGCATTTCGCCAGGCCATGGCGCTGGCAGTAGCTTTGGCGAAGGTGCTTCGTCACTGCCTGCCTCCGTGCAAGAAACGCTGCCGCGCCAAAAGGCCTCCGGTGCATTTGCGCACTATGAGCTCAAGCACGAGTTGGGCAAGGGCGCGATGGGGGTCGTCTACCAAGGGCGAGACTTGCGCTCAGGCCGAATGGTGGCGATCAAAACCTTGGCACTGCACCAGGAGTTTGAGGGGGCTGCGCTGGTGGATGCCCGCGAACGTTTTTTCAAAGAGGCAGAAGCCGCAGGGCGGTTGGAGCACCCGAACATCGTGACCATTGATGGCTCTGGGGAAGCGCAGGGGCTCGCCTACATCGCGATGGAGTTCGTGGCCGGCACGGACCTGACCGCTTTCACTCAACCCCCCCACCTATTGCCGGTGGCGCAGGTGTTGGCCATTGGCGCTCGGGTAGCAAGTGCCCTGGACTATGCCCATGCGCACCATGTCGTGCATCGCGATGTCAAACCCGCGAACATCATGTGGGACCCTGCCACCGACACGGTGAAGGTGATGGATTTTGGAGTAGCCCGTATTACCGATGCGAGCAAGACGCGCACGGGCATCGTGCTGGGCACGCCCAGCTTCATGTCGCCTGAACAGCTGTGTGGTGCCAAGGTGGATGGGCGAACAGATCTGTACGCGTTGGGTGTGACCTTGTTCCAGCTGCTCACGGGCGCATTGCCGCTGCGAGCCGAGTCGATGCCAGAACTCATGCACAAGATCGTTCATGTGCCAGCGCCAGACGTTCGCACGCTGCGCCCCGACTTGCCCGAGGCCGTAGCAACACTGGTGGCCAAGGCGTTGAACAAGCGGCCCGAGGACCGTTACCAGACAGGTGCGCAGCTGGCGCAAGCGCTCACGCACGCCATGGACAACGCTCTGCAACAAAGTATTGGCGAAGTAACTGCGGCAGTCGTCTATGATCCAGACCGCTCCCCTGCAGAGCAAAACATGTTGCTGACAAAAACCACGGTGCTGGAGCACCCACAGCAACAAAGCCCAGCATCCAGGCCTGTGGCTGCCCCTGTGGGATGACGCGCTTCCCAATCCATGACTTACGAATTTTTCGCCCAAACCGACCGGGGGCGCGTGCGCGCCAACAATGAAGACGCCGTGGCTGTCGATCGGGAAGCCCAGGTGGCCGTCTTGGCTGACGGCATGGGCGGCTACAACGCGGGCGAAATTGCCAGCGGAATGGCCATTACCTACATTGGCACGGAAATGAGTCGCTGGCTGGCCCAGGCCGGGACTACGCCCCCTGCCACGGATGTGCGGCGAGCGCTGGAGTTGTGTGTGGAAAACGCCAACCATGCCATTTTGGGCGCTTCGCTGTCCAACCCGCAGTACTCCGGCATGGGCACCACGTTGGTGGTGGGCGTTTTTCAGTGCGATCGCCTCATCCTCGGCCACATCGGGGATTCACGCTGCTACCGCTTGCGCGCAGGGGTGTTGCAGCAAATCACGCGAGACCATTCCTGGTTGCAGGAACAGGTCGATGCAGGCATATTGACCCGGGAGCAGGCAGCCGCGTCGTCCAACCGCAATTTGGTTACCCGCGCGTTGGGCGTAGAGCCGCATGTGCAAATGGAAGTGAACGAATTTCAAGTGGCGCCCAGCGACCTGTTTGTGATGTGCTCTGACGGTTTGACCGACATGGTCAATGACGAAGAGCTGGCAGATTTGCTGTGCGCGCCTGGCTCTCTGGAAGAAAAAGCAGGGCTGCTCATTGACACGGCCAATGCCCACGGCGGTCGTGATAACGTCAGCGTATTGCTGGTGCAGGCGGCTGCCGGAGGGAAAAAACGCAGCCTCATGTCCCGTCTTTTGGGCTCTGCCTGACGGACAGCAACACAACAAATCATCAAATCAGGAGTAGATCATCATGCCCAGAATGATCGTTTCGATCGACGGCGTCGTCATCAAAGAAGTGCAACTCACCAAAGAGCGCACGACGCTGGGCCGCCGCCCGTACAACGACATCGTGATCGACAACCTGGCGGTGAGCGGTGAACACGCGGCCATCCACATGGTGCCTGATGGTGTCGAGATTGAAGACCTGGGGAGCACGAACGGCACCTACGTCAACGCCAAGGCAGTCAAGCGCCAAGAGTTGCGCAACGGCGACACCATCGAGGTGGGCAAATACAAGATTCGCTTCTTGCAGGATGCAGACGCCCAGAACTTCGAGAAGACCATGGTGTTCAAGCCGGGAATGGCTCCGGCGCTGAATGCGGCGGCAAGGCCCGGTGGTGTGGTCGCGCCTCCTGCCCCTATGAATGCCGTCATCCGGGTGCTGTCGGGCGCAGCGGCTGGCCGTGAAGTCGCCTTGCACAAGGTGGTGACCACCATCGGCAAACCCGGTGTTGCCGTGGCGTCCATCACCAAGCGCATTCAGGGCTTTGTGCTGGCCCATGTGGAAGGCCCGGACATGCCTCTGCTCAATGGTGTGGCGATTGGCTCCAGCCCTGTCCCGCTCAAAAGCGGCGACAAGCTGGAACTCGCGGGCACCGAAATGCAGTTCGAGCAAACCTGACCGATGTGACGGCCTGGCCTCTGGCACCTTGCCCGGGCTTGGTCAGTTGAGCCCATGCGCAGCTCCTTGTTGTTTCGCCGCTGGCGCCGCGTGCTGCTCACGTTGATCCCGCTGGCACTGGCGCTTCTGCATGTTTCGGCCGCCATGCCCCTGCCGCTGCTGGAGCGGCTGGACCAGTTCATCTACGACGCCCGCCTGCGCCTGGGGATGTCGCGAACCCTTGACGAGCGCATCGTCATTGTGGACATCGATGAAAAGAGCATCGATCGCATCGGGCGCTGGCCCTGGGGCCGAGACAAACTCGCAGACCTGACCCAAGAATTGTTCGCACGCCAGCGTGTGTCTGTGGTGGGCTTCGATGTGGTGTTTGCCGAGCGCGACAACAGCTCCGGGCTGGCATCCCTGCGCGCCTTGGAGCGAGGGCCCTTGGCCAAAACTCCAGGCTTTGCCGAGCAACTGGCTCGTTTGGCTCCTTCCCTCGACCACGATGCTTTGTTTGCTCGCAGCCTTCATGGGCATGCGGCGGTGCTGGGCTACTACTTCACCAGTGATCGGCAGGGGCACACCCAAGGTGCGCTCCCTCTGCCGGTGGTGACTGGCGCCCAGCTGCGCGGCAGGCCGCTGGCAGCCACCACCTGGAATGGCTACGGAGCCAATCTCAGCGAATTGAATCAGGCTGCCGCTCAGGCGGGGTTCTTCAATACCATCAGCGACAACGACGGAGTGATCCGCAGCTTGCCGTTGCTGGCCGAGTACCAGGGGCACTACTACGAATCTCTGGCCCTGGGGATGTTCCGCTCCATGATGGGCATGCCGCGCGTAGAGCCAGGCTTTCCCGCCACGCCATCGCTGGGCACGCATGAGACGCTGGAGAGCGTGGTGCTGGTAGAGGGCGCACGCCGCATGGCTTTGCCGGTGGACGACCGCCTGTCCATGTTGATCCCCTTCCGCGGCCCGGGCGGGCCAGATGGTGGCTCATACCAATACATTGCGGCCAGCGATGTGATCGAGGGCCGCCTTGCGGAAGGCGCCCTGGCTGACAAGGTGGTGTTGGTCGGTACCTCGGCCCCAGGACTGCAGGATGTTCGCGTGACGCCTGTGGGCCTGGTCTACCCCGGCGTGGAAGCCCATGCCAATATGTTGTCTGCCTTGATGGATGGCAATGCGATTGCAATACCAGACTACGCCCGTGGCTTTGATGTGCTGCAACTGCTGTGCGTGGGTTTGGTGCTGGCTCTGGGGCTTTCACTACTGCCTGCGGGCATGGGGCTGCTGCTCAGCTTGGCTGTGATCGCGGCATTGGTGGGGCTGAACTTGTGGCTGTACCGTGTCCATGGATTGGCCATGCCGCTGGCCACGGCAGTGGCCCTGGCACTATCGGCATCAGTGATCAATATGGCCCACGGTTACTTTTTTGAAAGCCGTTCCAAGCGCGCCCTGGCCTCGCGGTTTCGCTCTTACGTGCCCCCCGAGCTGGTCGATGAAATGCTCAAACACCCTGAGCACTACAGCATGCAGGCCGATAACCGCGAGCTCACCGTCATGTTTTGTGACATCCGTGGTTTCACCACCCTGTCCGAGCGCATGGAGCCGGTGCAGTTGCAGGCCTTGCTCAACACCTTGTTCAGTCGGCTCACCCATGTCATCCGCCAGCAGCGCGGAACCATCGACAAATACATGGGCGACTGCGTCATGGCCTTCTGGGGCGCCCCCGTGGCCGCTCCCGACCATGCCCACCTGGCGGTGCAGGCGGCACTGGACATGGTGCAGGCTGTGCACGCGGTCAATACCGAACACCAGGCGCAAGGCCTGCCCGTCATCGGCGTGGGGGTAGGACTCAACACCGGCCCCATGTGCGTGGGCGACATGGGCTCCGACGTGCGCCGCAGCTACACCGTCATCGGCGATGCGGTCAACCTTGGTTCCCGCCTGGAAGGGCTGTGCAAGGCCTATGGAGTCGAGATTGTTGCCAGCGAAAGCACGCGCGCGCAGGCGCCGGGTTTTGTCTGGCTCGAACTGGACCGCGTCCGTGTCAAAGGCAAGGAGCAGGCCGTCGCCATCTACTACCCACTGGGTGTGGCGGGGCGGGTGGCGGGTGAAAACCTCCAGGCCATGGAATCCTGGCACCGCTGGCTGGCCGCATTCCGGGCGCAGAACTGGCCCTTGTGCGATGAACTCTGGCCCAGCATCCAATCCAACCCCGCAGGGGACAAGCTGCTGCACTTTTATGCGCAGCGTCTGCAAGAGCGTAGAGTGCTACCCTACGATCCAGACTGGGATGGGGCAACCCATTTCGACACCAAATAACAAGGCCACACCACCATGCAAGTGCGCGTGCTCGGTTGTTCTGGCGCCATCGCGCGGGACTGCCGCACCACCTCTTTCCTGATTGACGGGCGCATCCTCATCGACGCAGGTACGGGTGTGGGCGACCTCACCCTGGATGAAATGCAGGCGGTGGACGACGTCTTCCTCACCCATTCGCACCTGGACCATATCGCCGCGCTCCCCATGATGCTGGATGCGGTGGCCTCGCGCCGTGCCGAGCCGCTGCGCCTGCATGCGTTGCCCGACACCATTGCCGCGCTGCAGCAGCACATCTTCAATGACGTCATCTGGCCCGACTTCAGCCGCATCCCCAGCCAGACCCGCCCCTTTGTGCGCTACCTGCCCTTGCAGGTGGGGCAAGGCCTCCAAGTGACAGGCATCGACATAGAGGTTCTGCCGGCGCGCCATACCGTGCCGGCCGTGGGTTACGCAGTGCGGGGTGATACAGGGTGGTGGGTGTTCAGCGGTGATACGGGCGGCAACTGCCCGGAGTTCTGGCAACGTGTGAACCGGCTATCGCTGGCCGCACTGGTCATAGAAACCGCCTTCAGCAACCGCGAAGGTTCCCTCGCGCGACTGGCCCAGCACCTGGCTCCCCACAACTTGGCCGAGGAACTGGCGCAACTGGCGCCAGGCCAGCGCTGCCCCATCTACATTACCCACACCAAGCCCTCAGAGACGGATCTCATCATGCAGGAGATCCGCCAGTTTGACGCCCGCACCCCCCAGGGTTTTGCGGCGCCGCATGACATTCGGTGGCTGCAAGCGGGGGATGTGCTGCAGGTTTGACATGTTGGGGTGACAGAAATGTCAATAGTGTTACCGGGGTACTGTGGCATGGGCACTTCCCGGGGGAAGCGCCCTCCGTCGCCAAGCTGGCACGCCATATGCTTAGTTGGTAGCGTCAATCGACTTTTCTCAACTCTCCAAGGAGTGATTTATGAAGCGTACTATGCAAAAGGGTTTCACCCTGATCGAACTGATGATCGTGGTGGCCATCATCGGCATTCTGGCGGCCATTGCGCTGCCTGCTTACCAGGATTACACCAAGCGTACCCATGTGTCCGAGGGCCTGACGCTGGCTGGCGGAGCCAAAGCTTCTGTGACGGAGTATTTCTCGTCGCAAGGCAAGTTCCCCACAAATAATGCATCTGCAGGATTAGCTACCAACACCGATATCAAAGGCAATGCAGTGAAATCGGTGGGGGTTGCGAGTGGCAAGATCACAATTACCTACAACGATAAGGTTACTAATAATGCCACACTTGAACTGAGCCCAACTACGGGCGCTGGTGGTGTGCAATGGAGCTGCAAGGGTGGTACGGTGATTGCAAAATATCGTCCTTCTAACTGCCGTCCTTAATTATTAACGATGCGATAAAAAGCCCACTTCGGTGGGCTTTTTATTTGATAGGTTCTTTCATATTGCCAACACCTAATATTCACATGCAATCCATGAGGGTATTTCATGAAAAAATAACACCAAGTGTGTTGTTTGTTATTTTTTTTGTTGCGGCGTTGGTGGTTTATTGGCATGGCTTGATTGGGCCATTTTTGTTTGATGATGAGCCCAACCTTAAAGCCTTGGGTGATGTTGGCGGAGTGCATGACTGGACAAGCCTAAAAGGCTATATTCTTAGCGGCTGGTCTGGCCCTACTGGCCGCCCTCTATCCTTACTTAGCTTTTTGATTGACGACAACACGTGGCCCAGTGTTGCCGCTTCTTTTAAATACACCAATCTGTGCCTGCATTTATTGTGTGGCCTGTTGTTGGCTTGGGCCACCTATTTGCTGCTGTGTGCCGTGCGTTTTGTGGAGGTGCGCGCCGCGTGGATTGCTGTAGTGGCTGCTGGCCTGTGGATGCTGCATCCCTATTGGGTATCGACCACGCTGTACGTGGTGCAGCGCATGACCATTCTCAGCGGCCTGTTCATGCTGGCCGGTATGGTGGGCTATTTGAAAGGGCGCTTGTGGCTGATGCAGCCTGCGCAGCACCGCCCATTAGCCGCTTATGCGTTGATGACGAGCAGTGCAGGCATCGGCACACTGCTGGCCGTTCTCTCTAAAGAAAACGGCGCCTTATTGCCCCTGTTGCTTTTGGTGGTGGAGGCATTTTTGCATCGCATGCGGGCCAACGCACCACCGAGAAAAATTTGGCTGGCCCTGGTGCTGGGCTTGCCTGCTTTGGCTGTATTGGCCTATTTGGCCAAGCAAATTAACTTCACCCCCCATATTTGGCCCCATCGCCCATTTGATCAGGTAGAGCGCCTGTATTCAGAAACCCGCATTATGTGGGACTATGTGGGCCAGCTTTGGCTGCCACGTATCGAGGGTGCAGGCCTTTTTCAAGATGGCTTTGAAATTTCGCGTGGTATTTTTCAGCCCATCAGTACTGCATGGGCCATTTTGGGCTGGGGTGCAGTTATTTTGGCTTTGCCGCTGCTGTATCGCCGCCTTCCTTTTGTCTGGCTCGCGGTTGTTTTCTTTTTGTGTGGGCATTTGATCGAATCTACGGTCATTGGTTTGGAACTGTATTTTGAGCATCGCAATTACGTTCCGGCATTTTTCATGTTCTTGCCATTGGCTGTAGGCATTGATTGGCTGGGGCAACGGTATCGCCCTAGGATGGCCATGGCCGTCACACTCGCGCTGATCGCCATGCTGGCAGGCATGACATGGCAGCGCAGCCTGCTATGGGCCGATGCTGACCGGCTACAAACCTACTGGGCCATGAAAGATCCGCAATCGGCCCGTGGGCGAAACTACCTGATTAGCCGCTTAGTAGAAGAAAAAAAATATGGTGAAGCATTGGCCTGGGCCGATCAGGCGGTGCAAGAGCTACCCCATAGCTCATTGCTCACCATGAGTTGGCTACGCATTCACGTCAACACCGGCCAAGCGACAGAAGAGCATTTTGAACAAGCCGCCGCGCAGTTGGTGCAGCAGGCTTTTGATGCACAAACGGCATCTGGCCTGCGCATTTTGGTAGATGATGCCGTGGCTGCACCAGAACTCACCCGCTACCACCAGCCTTTGTTGCACTTGTTGAATACCCTGACCGAACGTGGGCCATACAAAGAGTTTCCGTTGTTCCTGCGTGTGGTTGCATACAACAAAGCACGCTTGTATCTTTTAATGGGTGACGTACCCCAAGCCCAAATCCATTACTTAGATGCTATTCAACGCTATGGCCTTGCCAGTTCCGCCATGCAAATGTTTGCAGAGATGGCTGGCGCTGGCCATTTGCAGGAGGCGCAACAGTTGCTTGACCATATTCGGCAGGGTGTAGAGAGCGGCAAGCTCAATACCGACCCATTGGGTCAAAACCATTACCAGCAAGAAATTCAACGGATGCAGAAAATCATGGCAGCCGATCGTGTAACGAAATAAGAAAAACCTACGGTAACTTATGCAGTCTTCAGTGCCCATGCAACTCTCCATCGTTCTTCCTGCTAAAAATGAAGCTGCTGCCATTGGTGCCACAGTAGAGAAAATCCATGCCCAGCTTTTACAAATGCAGATAGTGGGCGAAATAGAAGTGCTGGTAGTCAACGACGGCTCCACCGATGACACCGCTGCCGTGGCCCAAGCCGCCGGGGCACGCGTGGTACAACACCCCTACAGCAAGGGTAATGGCGCAGCCATTAAAACCGGCGCCCGCTCAGCGCTAGGGGAGGTGCTGGTGTTTATGGATGCTGACGGCCAGCATGACCCTGCCGACATTCCGCGCCTATTGAACGAACTGAACCAGGGGAATGACATGGTGGTGGGCGCGCGCCAAAAGGGCTCGCAAGCCAGCGTGGGGCGCGGGCTGGCCAATGGGTTGTACAACCGGCTGGCCAGTTGGATGACTGGGCACAAGGTGGAAGACCTGACCAGCGGTTTTCGCGCCGTGCGGGCAGACAAGTTCCGTGAGTTTCTCTACCTCTTGCCCAATGGCTTTTCTTATCCCACCACCAGCACCATGGCGTTTTTCCGCGCCGGGTACTCGGTGGCCTACGTTCCCATCCACGCGGCCAAGCGCATCGGCAAAAGCCACATCCGCCTGCTGCGCGATGGCACGCGCTTCCTGCTCATCATCTTCAAGATTGGCACGCTGTTTTCGCCAATGAAAATCTTTGCACCGGTAGCATTATTGATGTTTTTTCTGGCCAGCGGCTGGTACGGTTGGACATTTATCACCATGCATAAATTCACCAATATGAGTGCCCTGCTTTATACAGGTAGCGTGATTACCTTCATGATGGGGCTAATATCTGAGCAAATTACGGCGTTGATGTATAAGGATGGCAGTTGATTGTGTTCGATTACCAAATTGCCTGGAATAAATCGTGAGGAAAGCCTAGATTGTTGAAGGTTGAGCAGTTGCTTGGTAAGCCATTGCGTAAGCTGCTGAATGGGCCAATAGCACGAACAACCATCCGCACCAGCTTTGTGCTGGGGCTGCGCTTGGGAGTGCAGGCCGGTACGCTACTACTGGTCGCCCGCATGCTAGGGCCGTCAGACTATGGTGCTTTTGCCGCGATTGCTGCACTAGCTGTGCTCATGGGCACCTTTGCCACTTGTGGCACACACTTGGTGCTGCTGGCTGAAGTGTCTAAAAGCCCCGACCAGCGCCAACCTGTATTGGCCTACGCCGTTCCCATAACCCTCATCAGCGGCAGTGTGCTGTTTTTGCTCTATTTGGCTACAGGCCAATTTTGGCTGGCCAGCACCAGTGTGCCGTTGCAAGTCATGGCCTGCATTGGCCTGACGGAAACCCTGCTGCTGCCCCTTTACCTCCTGCCCGCCACGGAAGATTTGGCACTGGAAAAAACCGCCCGCTCCCAGCTCATGGTGGTCTTCCCATTAGCGCTGCGCATGGCCGTAGCTGGCATGGTGATGGTGCTAGCACCTGCTCAGCCTTTAGCTCTATTTGCGTGGCTCTACCTAGCCACTGCGTTGCTGGCTTTGGTCTGCATGAAAGTCTGCAAACATGATGCTTGGCTACAACCCAAGCACTGGAAGCTGCCCAACCGCGTCCAACTCAAACACAGCATTGGCTATGCCACGCTCAGCCTCACCGCGGCTGGCCCCAGTGAGCTGGACAAGATGCTGGCCGTCAAACTGCTGCCATTAGGGGTGAGCGGCCTGTATGCAGCTGCATCTCGTGTCATAGGTGCGGCCACCTTACCCGTGACGGCACTCTTACTCTCGGCGCTGCCCCGCCTCTTTCGTCAAGCGGGTGAACACAGCGCCCAAAGCCAACGCTTAAACCGCTGGATTTACCTCAGCGTGCTGATATATGGCATGGCGTTGGCTAGCCTGCTCTGGTTCGCCGCCCCTGCGGTGCAATGGTTATTCGGTAGCCAATATCAAGGTATGGGCGACATGCTGCGCTGGCTTTGCATTGCCGTACCGGGCTTGGTCTTGCGTTTAACCGTCGCTAGCATCTTGATGACCCAAGACAAGCCCTGGCTACGCGCAGGGTTTGAAGTGTTTGGCATGGCTACCCTCGCCATAGCCGCTTTTGCCCTCTACCCAATGTTTGGCCCTAAAGGAATGGCGCTTGCATTGGCCGCATCGGAGTGGGGCATGGTGCTGGCAGGGATGGTTTTTATTTTGAAAACTCAACGAAACTGAAAAACAGGTCTTGATATATGGGTATAGACATACACGCATTACAACTTTTAAAGCACAATCAAAAAAACAATGGCAACCTTGGTAAAACCATTACGCTTGGGCGACTTTCTGTATTACTGGGGCCTAAACTGGCTAAAAAATGGGCAGGAACGGATCAAGGCGCATGGTGCGAAGACTTGTTAATGAAGCACTTTGGCGCAACCGAAGTGGACTCCATCGACAACTCAGATTATGAAGGTGCCAAAATCGTTTTTGATTACAACCAACCTGTGCCAAAAGAGCTGCATCAACAATATGATACCGTCATTGATTTTGGCTGTTCAGAGCATATTTTTAATGTTGCACAGGTTTTTAAAAATACAGCTGATATGTGTAAGATAGGCGGCAGAATTTTGCACATACTTCCCGCTGATAATTTTTGTGGCCATGGGTTTTATCAATTTACGCCTGAATTTTTCTTTTCAATTTATTCTGAAGAAAATGGCTATGGAGAGACAGAGATATTTCTATCCGATTTGTATAATTACAAAGAGTGGTACAAGGCAAGCAAACCGAAAAGCGGCGAACGCATTAATATTAAAACAAGAAATGAAACTTACATAATTGTAGTTGCAGAAAAAATTTCAGGAGTTGTGTTAAAGGCACAGCAGTCTGATTATCAACATGTTTGGGACAAATCGCAATCAACCCAAGCCAAGCCACATAAACCCGGAAGACTTATGGCGCTCCAAGAGTTTTTTCAATTCAGCCCGAGTGCGGTAAAAATAATTGTGGCCGTCAATAATCTTCTTGCGACCAATGGGTCGAAAAAATTATGCTCAAACAGACATTTATCAAAACACAAGCTCGATGAAATATAAATTCAATTTCTGCATCCAATGATAACAGTCTCCTCCCCCTTAATGGGGGTTATGCAATTCATTAAATCTGCGAAATAAAAATATAGTTTATGCATTGGTTTAATTACAATGCCATGCTTCTTTGCTAGCTCAATACTGGCACTCCAGTTAAATTTTGCATGCGGCCCGCGCTGCAAAACTTGGATATGACTAAAGCCTGCTTCTTGCATCCACCTCACCAACTCGCTCTGCGAAGGTAAGCAAAGATGATAAGGAGGATGCCAGCCTGCCCATGCAACCCCAAAAGTGGCTGCGCCATAGGCATTTGGGTTTGGTGTTCCTATCCACAAACAACCTTTTTTGTTTAATGCCGCAAAGCAGTCTTTGATTGTTTGTTGCGGGTCGATAACATGCTCGATCACTTGGTTCATTGTGATGACATCAAACTTTTCACTGGAGTCAAAAGCAGTTAAATCGCCAAGTCGTACGTCAAAGCCCTCAGCTTGACAAGAAGTAACGACGACAGGGTCGAAATCACAACCATAGGTTTTCCATCCCATTTGATCTGAAACTTTCAAGAACTCACCAGCACCACAACCAAAGTCAAGTAGCTTGCCTTTGTTTTTAAAACGCTCGTTATGAAGATTTCGACCATAGCGGTCAAGCTTGTATCGGAGTGGTGGTAGCGCCATAAAAAGGTAGTAGCCAAATTTTAAAGTGGGCTGCTCAGTGCGCAATGAAAATCTTTTTCCCAAGTACCCTCTAATGAGCCTCCAAAAAAGACTTTGACTTGTAAAAACAGGATCGCTAGAAATTGGCTTGTGTGTTAAATAATCTTGATACAAGCTAGCTAAGCTGCTTTCGGCAGGTTGTGGGTTAACAAAAGTGGATGTACATTTTTTGCACAGGTAAATCTGCCATTTTTCAGGCATTAAATTTTCATCATCCTGCCTTTCGTATAGCGGGGGCGAGGTGATTTCTTGCTCACACGCAGGACACTTAACCAAATGCCTGAGCTCGCCACGCGACCACTTCATGTTTTTATTTTTCATGGGTTGAATCTAATGTTTTTTGCCAATTGAATACAGCCCTGTTAACTGAAAACTCTTGCGCCCGCTCCAGCATCTCTGCTGCACTAGAGGGCTGAGCTTGGCTTAAAGCTTGGCTGATTCCCACTGCAAGGGCTTGCGGATTCTCATTGTCCACCAGCAAGCCATAGTACCCATTCGCCAAGATTTCTTTTGGCCCATGCGGGCAGTCGGTAGAAACAATGATCACTTGTCCACACAGCGCCTCTATCAGTACCGTAGGTAAACCCTCCCAGCGAGAGGACAACACAAACACATCCGCTTGCCGCAGCATATCTAAGGGTTGACTGGTGTGTCCACACAGGCGTATGTGGTCTTGCAGCCCACATGCTTCAATCTGGTTTTGCAAGACGCTCTTATCTTCGCCATCGCCCCATATTTCTAACTGCCAGGGTTGTGGCACGTGGCGCATGGCAGATCGGAAGAGCGTCGTGTAGGGAAAGAGTG
>ERZ650306.1115-NODE-1115-length-15621-cov-21.214249_pt1 | contig 15621 bp, 12 predicted proteins | sample MGYA00376242_ERZ650306 | MGnify/ENA primary metagenome ERZ650306 (study PRJEB26733, sample SAMN07839244) | wastewater metagenome | biome: urban; feature: wastewater treatment plant; material: waste water | place: USA: North Carolina | collected 2016-03-31 ... | reverse complement strand
GACCGCCTTCACCGGGCTTGGCGCCCTGGGCCATCTTGATCTGGATCTGGTCGGCTGACGAGAGGTATTCCGCCGTCACACCAAAGCGGCCCGACGCCACCTGCTTGATGCGGCTGCGCAGCGAATCGCCGTCCAGCAACGGCAGATCGACCTCCACGTTCTCGGCGCCAATCACGCTCTTGAGCGTGTCGCCCTTCTTGATTGGAATGCCCTTGAGCTCGTTTCGATAGCGGCGCTCGTCCTCACCGCCCTCACCCGTGTTGCTCTTGCCGCCGATGCGGTTCATGGCCACGGCCAGAGTGGCGTGGGCTTCGGTCGAGATCGAACCCAGCGACATGGCACCAGTGGCAAAGCGCTTGACGATTTCCTTGGCAGGCTCGACTTCATCAATCGAGATGGCCTTGGACGGATCGATCTTGAACTCGAACAGGCCGCGCAGCGTCATGTGGCGCTTGCTCTGGTCGTTGATGATCTGGGCGTATTCCTTGTACGTGTTCCAGTTGTTGGCACGCGTGCTGTGCTGCAACTTGGCAATCGCGTCCGGCGTCCACATGTGGTCTTCGCCACGGGCGCGCCAGGCGTATTCACCACCCGCGTCCAGCATGGTTTCGAGCACAGGGTCGTCACCAAACGCGGCCTTGTGCATGCGAATGGCTTCTTCGGCGATTTCGAACACGCCAATGCCTTCCACGCGGCTGGCGGTGCCGGTGAAGTACTTGCTGACGGTTTCCGTGTTCAGACCGATGGCCTCGAACAACTGCGCCCCGCAGTAGCTCATGTACGTGCTCACGCCCATCTTGGACATGATCTTGGACAGACCCTTGCCGATGGCCTTGACGTAGTTGTAGATGGCCTTGTCGGCAGACAGGTCGCCGCCCAGGTCCTTGTGCATGTCGGCCAGGGTTTCCATGGCCAGGTAGGGGTGCACGGCCTCGGCGCCGTAGCCTGCCAGCACGGCGAAGTGGTGCACTTCGCGGGCCGTACCGGTCTCAACCACCAGACCGGCAGTGGTGCGCAGGCCTGCAACCACCAGGTGCTGGTGGATGGCCGACAACGCCAGCAGCGCGGGGATGGCCACCTGCGTGGCGCTCACGGCGCGGTCGCTGATGATGAGGATGTTGGCACCGCCCTTGATGGCGTCCACAGCCTGCGCGCACAGCGAGGCCAGCTTGGCTTCCACGCCTTCACGGCCCCAGCTCAGGGGGTAGGTGATGTCGATGGTCACGCTCTTGAACTTGCCGTTGGTGTGGCGTTCAATGTCGCGCAGCTTGGCCATGTCGGCGAAGTTCAGCACAGGCTGGCTGACTTCGAGGCGCATGGGCGGGTTGACCTGGTTGATGTCCAGCAGGTTGGGCTTGGGGCCGATGAAGCTGTTGAGCGACATCACGATCGCTTCGCGGATCGGGTCGATCGGCGGGTTGGTCACCTGCGCAAACAGCTGCTTGAAGTAGTTGTACAGCGGCTTGTTCTTGCCCGAGAGTACGGCCAGCGGGCTGTCGTTGCCCATGGAGCCAATGCCTTCTTCGCCATTTTTGGCCATGGGGGCCATCAGGAACTTGATGTCTTCCTGCGTGTAGCCAAAGGCTTGCTGGCGGTCCAGCAGGGGCAGGTCAGCAGTTTGTGGGGCCACAGCATCAGCACCGGTTTCAATGCTGTCGAGCTTGATGCGCAGGTTCTCGATCCACTGCTTGTAGGGCTTGGTGTTGACGATGTTGGCCTTGAGCTCATCGTCATCGATCATGCGGCCTTGTTCCAAGTCGATCAGGAACATCTTGCCAGGCTGCAGGCGCCACTTGCGCACGATCTTGTTCTCGGGGATGGGCAACACGCCCGACTCCGAGCCCATGATGACCAGATCGTCGTCGGTGATGCAATAGCGCGAGGGGCGCAGGCCGTTGCGGTCCAGCGTGGCGCCGATCTGGCGACCATCGGTGAACACGATGGAGGCAGGGCCGTCCCAAGGCTCGAGCATGGCGGCGTGGTATTCATAGAAGGCGCGACGGCGCTCATCCATGGTGGTGTGCTGCTCCCAGGGTTCTGGGATCATCATCATCACGGCCTGGCTGATGGGGTAGCCTGCCATCGTCAGCAATTCCAGGCAGTTGTCGAACGTGGCGGTGTCGGACTGGTCGGCAAAGCTGATGGGGTAGAGCTTTTGCAGGTCTGCCGCCAGCACGGGCGAGGCCATCACGCCTTCGCGCGCCTTCATCCAGTTGTAGTTGCCCTTGACGGTGTTGATTTCACCGTTGTGCGCCACATAGCGGTAGGGGTGGGCCAGTGGCCACTCAGGGAAGGTGTTGGTGGAGAAGCGTTGGTGCACCAGGCCGATGGCCGAAACGCAGCGCTCGTCCTGCAGGTCGAGGTAGTACTTGCCCACCTGGTCGGCCAGCAGCAGGCCCTTGTAGACCACGGTGCGGCTGGACATGGACGGAACGTAGTATTCCTTGCTGTGCTTGAGCTTGAGCGCCTGGATGTTGGCGCTGGCCGTCTTGCGGATCACGTACAGCTTGCGCTCCAGCGCGTCCTGCACGATCACGTCGTTGCCACGGCCGATGAAGACCTGGCGCAGGATGGGCTCCTTCTTGCGCACGGTGGGGGACATGGGCATGTCCACATTCACCGGTACATCGCGCCAGCCCAGCAGCACCTGGCCTTCGGCCTTGATGGCGCGCTCCATCTCCTGCTCGCAAGCCAGGCGGGAAGCATGCTCTTTGGGCAGGAAGATCATGCCCACACCGTACTCGCCCGCCGCAGGCAAGGTCACGCCTTGCTTGGCCATTTCTTCGCGGTACAGCGCATCCGGAATCTGGATCAGGATGCCCGCGCCATCGCCCATCAGCGGGTCGGCACCCACGGCGCCACGGTGGTCAATGTTCTCCAGGATCTTCAGCGCTTGCGTCACGATGTCGTGGCGCTTCACACCCTTGATGTGGGCCACAAAGCCGAGCCCGCAGGCGTCGTGTTCGTTACCCGATGAATACAAACCGTGTTGTTGCAGATGCTGAATCTCGGCGGCCGTGGTCATGGCGCACTCCTCATATTTTTCGCAGGGATGCCGAGATTAGTGCAATGCAACATGAGTTGCAAGAAATTTAATTAGGGTCAGATACTAATTAATAAATCACCAGATTGGTGCTTACATTTATTGGGGACACATTAAATACGCACCAAAAAAAGGCATGCATAGAAAGCCTTCAGTTTTCGACGGGAGTCTTGCGTGGCCTGCCAGGCTTGGACTTGATGATGCGCCGAGGGGTTTGTTGCTGCAAGCCCTGCACAAACTCCGGACTGCCGAGCGCCCAGCCGCTCAGCGCAGCATCCGCCAGCAAGCGCTCCACTTGCTGTGATTGACCCTCTTGGAGCATGGAGGCATAGGCTGCCTCGCGGGCAAACGGGGTGTTGCCCAAAGCCCAGTAGGCTGCGTGCGGGCTCAACATGCGGTCATGCCGCAAGCCCAGCCAATGGGCAGCGCTGGACCACGGGTAATCTGCCGCTTGGGCCACCATGCCCGAACGCACGGGGTTCGAGTCAATGAAAGCCATGCAGGGCAACAAGTAGGTCTGCGCTTCCAGCACGGTGGCACGGTAGCGCCCTTCCCACAGCGTGCCGGTGCGTTGGTGCCGCTTGTTGAAATATTGGGCATAGGCCCTGCCGACCGACTGCATCATCTTGGGCAAGCCCTCTTCCGAAGCAGGCGTCACCAAAAGATGAAAATGGTTGGGCATGGCCACGTAGGCATGCACCTGCACCTGGTTTTTGACCGAATGCTCTGCCAGCAGCGCCAAAAACTTTTCAAAGTCTTCAGCATCCGTGAAGACAACCTGGCGGTTGTTTCCACGCTGAATGACGTGGTGGGGATGCTGGGGCAGCGTCAGTCGAGGGAGTCGGGCCATGGAGCGGGCAGTGAGGGCAAGAAGAAACAAAGCCCAATACTAACCCGTCCCCATTTTATTTCTCAGGCTGCGCTGTTCCCAGGCCGAACCGCGGGCCCATGGATTGCTCCAGACCGAACTCGCGCAGCAGCGCCACCAAGCGCTCTGCCGCACTGCGCTTTTTCTGACCGGTGTACCGCGCGATGATCAGCTCGTTCTTCATGCTGTGCTCCCACCCCACCAGCTCGGTCACCGTGACTTGGTAACCCTGCGCCTCCAGATAGAGGCAGCGCAACACGTTGGTCACCTGGCTGCCCAACTCCCGGGTGTGCAGTGGGTGGCGCCACAACTCGGCCAGCGGTGTGCGCCCCAGCTGCAAAGCCTTGTCACGCCGCAAGCAGGCCGCCATTTCAGCCTGGCAGCAAGGCACCAGCACCATGGCCCTGGCCTGCTTCTGAAGGCCGAAGGCAATGGCGTCATCGGTCGCGGTATCGCAGGCATGCAAGGCAGTGACCACATCAATCTGGGCGGGCAACTCGGCCGCATCCATCGACTCGGCCACCGATAGATTGAGAAATGACATGCGGCCAAAACCCAGGCGCGCCGCCAATAACCGTGATCGCTCGACCAGTTCGGCGCGCGTTTCAATGCCATAGATATGACCACGACCCAGCGCCTTGAAGTACAGGTCGTACAGAATGAACCCCAGGTACGACTTGCCCGCTCCATGGTCCGCCAGCGTAGGGCTGCGCCCCTCCGCCGAGAAGTCTTGCAGCAAAGGCTCAATGAAATTGAACAGGTGGTACACCTGCTTGAGCTTGCGGCGAGAGTCCTGGTTCAGCTTTCCTTCTCTGGTCAGGATGTGCAGTTCCTGCAGCAGCTCAATGGATTGACCAGGACGCAGTTCCTGCATCACCGCAGCATCAGCGCCGCGCTCCTTCGCCGTTACATGAGAGGTCGGCTTTCCCGTTTTCATTCCCTGACGGTTCGCTTGGCGTGGAGCATTCATGCATGTTCCCCCTGGCCGTTCACTGAAGGCTGCGCATGCATAGGGCACCTGGGCCCTACATCCAGGTCCGCCCACCCCTGCGGCCCCAGGCCTTCCAGCACTTCAATATTTCTCTCAAAAATGGCATCAGCCTCGGGGAAAACCGCTACAGCACGGTCGATGCTTTCTTCACGCAACAAATGCAAGGTGGGATACGGCGTGCGGTTGGTGCAATTGGAAACGTCGTCTGCCTGCGTGCCAGCAAACTGGAACTGGGGGTGGAAAAAAGCCACCTGCAAGATACCGTCAAGCTCCAGTTCTTCAATCAAATCATCGGCCAGCGCCGTGAAGTCATTGAAATCCAAGAAGTCTTCCATGCACGCAGGCGCGATCAGCAACGTCGTATCGCGCTCTTCGGCAGAGATCGCGTTCAGCGCCAAGAGCTCGCGCCGCAAATCGCCCAGCAACGCCTGTGGCTCCGCCGCCGGGCTGACCACGTAATGCACCTGCCCTTTGACGTGCACGCCTTTGGCAAACGGGCATAGATTGAGGCCGATGACCGCGCGCTCCAGCCATCGCACGGTGTCTTGCAGCACCACGTCTTCACGGATGCCGTTGGGTAAAGGGCTGGTTTCGGTCAAAGAGGAATGTGGGGAAGATGGCATCAGGCACGCAGGGTGAGGGGTCGCGACACGCGAAGGCGCAAATTGTAGGCGCCGGGCCGCCTTGGCCGCTCGGCTACGCTCCATCAAGCCATCAAACGCTCACCCGACAGACGCTCGTGTTCGCGGATGGCAAACCTGTCTGTCATTCCGGCGATGAAGTCAGCCACAGTCACTGCGCGCACCGTGTCGTCACCCTGCTGCGCCTTCCATGCGAAGGCTGGCTTCATCTCAGCCGGACTGTGCACGTAAATGGCAAACAAATCTCGCACAATCCGCTTCGCATTTCCCGTCATCTCCATCACCTGGGGGTGACGGTACAGGGAACGGAACAAAAACCGCTTGAGCTCTAGAGACTGCTCACGCATCAATGGACTGAAACGCACCAGAACCGGCAATGCACGCACCGACTCCACGTCGGTCGGCCGGTATTCATTGATCGCCTCACGCGTCGCATCCATCACATCGTAAACCTGCGCGCTGAGCATTCGACGGATGGATTCATGCAAACAGCGGCGCTGCATGCCTTGGCCCAGCAAATGCGGATGTTCTGTGGTCGCTTCGTCACGAAAGCGCGCAAACAGCGGCACATCGTCCAGCTGATCCAACGTCAAAAGCCCCGAGCGCACACCATCGTCAATATCGTGCGCGTTGTAGGCAATTTCGTCAGCCAAGTTGCACAGCTGGGCTTCCAGGCTCGGTTGCTGCTTGTGCAAAAACCGCCATCCCACGCCATTCGGCTCTTGCCCTTCCAGGCGCTGCGCATTTTGCAAAGAGCAATGCTTGAGGATGCCCTCCCGGGTTTCAAACGTGAGATTGAGGCCATCGTAGGCGGGGTATCTCTCTTCCAGGCTATCGACCACCCGCAAACTCTGCAGGTTGTGCTCAAACCCACCAAAAGGCTTCATGCATTCGTTGAGCGCATCCTGCCCCGCATGACCAAACGGGGTATGCCCCAAATCATGCGCCAGCGAGATGGCCTCCACCAAATCCTCATTGATCTGAAGCGCCCGGGCAATGGAACGCCCCAGCTGGGCAACCTCCAGGGAATGCGTCAACCGCGTACGAAAAAGGTCACCTTCATGGTTCAGGAACACCTGCGTCTTGTAGACAAGGCGCCGGAACGCGGTGGAGTGAACGATGCGATCGCGATCCCTCTGGTAGTCCGTGCGGGTCGGAGCGGCCACCTCAGGGTGCAGGCGCCCTTTGCTGTTGGCAGGATGACAGGCAAACGGGGCAAGATTCATGGCTTCGCATTAAAACGACCTCTAGCGCTTATCAGATAAGCGCTAGAAGCTATCAAATTAATAGCAATCAAGCACAACAGGCATCAATCACTTCACGCACCAGCGCATCGGGCGCGGCACGCACGCAGGCCCGGCCCGGCCCGTCAATCAGCACAAAACGGATTTCGCCCGCCTCCGCCTTCTTGTCCACGCGCATCAGTTCCAGATAGCGACCAGCATTGTCGGCAGCATCCAGCACCGCGCCACGCAGGGGCAGTCCGGCACGCTGCACCAGCACCTTCAAGCGCGCCACAAACGCATCATCTACCAAGCCCAGCCGGTGCGACAGCTCGGCCGCCATCACCATGCCTGCACCCACACCCTCACCATGTAGCCAGGCGCCATAACCCATGCCGGCCTCTATGGCGTGGCCAAAGGTGTGACCAAAATTCAAAATGGCGCGAAGTCCGGCCTCGCGCTCGTCCTGCCCCACCACCCAGGCCTTGATCTCGCAGCTGCGCCGCACCGCATGCGCCAGCGCCGTGCGGTCGCGCGCCAAAAGCGAATCCATGTGCTCTTCCAGCCAGCCCATGAAGTCCATGTCGGCAATCGGCCCGTATTTGATGACCTCAGCCAGGCCGGCAGAAAGCTCGCGCGCAGGCAACGTATCGAGCGTGGCCAAGTCACACACCACCAGCTGCGGCTGGTAGAACGCGCCAATCATGTTCTTGCCCAGCGGGTGGTTGATGGCCGTTTTGCCGCCCACCGACGAATCGACCTGCGCCAGCAGCGTGGTCGGCACCTGCACAAACGGCACACCGCGCATATAGCTGGCAGCGGCGAAGCCCGTCATGTCACCGACCACGCCGCCGCCCAGGGCGAACAACACGGTCTTGCGGTCGCAGCCGTGCTGCAGCAGGGCGTCGAAGATCAGGTTCAGGGTTTGCCAGTTTTTGTGCTCTTCGCCGTCTGGCAGCGTCACCGTGTGCACGACTGGATAGCGTTGCTTCAGTGCCACGACCAACCTTGAACCGTAAAGGGGCTGCACCGTTTCGTTAGTCACAACCAAAGCAGCCGTGCCTGCTGGCACTGCCCCATCACCGCTCAGACCCTGCAGCAGATTTTGACCGATTTGGATGTCGTAGCTACGGTCATCCAGCTGGATGCGCACATTCTCGGCATTGAAAAATACGAACGGCTTCATGCGAAATTTATTCATCAAAAAATAATCCCCGGCTAGCGGGGATCATTTCAACTAAAGAGGTCAGATAAACCAATGCGGAAGCGGAAACTTTTGTTGGATACCAGACACCGTTATACCTTACTGACAACTAGGTGCAGCTACATCCAATCGCACGGTTTGCACGGTCTTGCTAGGCCCTCCAGTAAACGTGAAGATCCAAGTGTCTTTACCGCCAGGGCTACCCGCTTTACCACCGGCTGACAATCGCACTTCTGTACGACCACTGGACCGATCCAGCGTTGGTGAGCCAGCTATTACCGACGGGGTAGCAAGCTCCTTCAGTGAAGTCACTGCGATAGTAGTGCCAGTCGGCGCAGCAAACTTTTTATCAGTACCCAGGAACAAGCTCACGCTTTCATACTTACAAGTTGCTTTGTCGGCCAATGACAGCTGGAGGGCCTCACTTGGTGGAAGTGCCGCATATGAAATCGCGATATCAGAAAGTGCCTTTTCATAGAGGTTAAGCCAACCAACCGAGGTCACCCACAGCTGTATCGAATCGCTGATTAATGTTCCCTGCCCCGTCTGCGTAGAGAACACAACGGTCACGGGCTCACCGTCTGTCGGGCGCGGGTTCTGCACCGTGTAGTCCACGCTGCAAACACCGTTAACGGTAGTGCAACCACCGCGTCCGGATGTTCCGACAGCGCCAAAATCTGCTTGCGCAACCACGGGCACGCCGTCTGCGACCGGATTACCGTTGGCATCAACAATCCTCACAGTCAACTTAGACGAATCGCCGGAAAGATCGTAGTCCAAATTAAACTTTGAGGCAGAAAGGTCAAAACCACTCGGAGTAGCCACACCGGTTGTGACCGTCAACGTGTCGGACTGCGTGCTGATGCTGCTACGGTCACGAACCGCTGCCTTGATGATGACCGAGGTCGGCGAAGACTTCGAGTTCACCGTCGCAATGACCTGACCGGAAGCGTTGGTCGTGCCAGACGAGGCATTCAGGGTCACGCTGTCAGCCGGCACCGCGGTGAAATCCACCACGACGTCCTGGAGCGGTGAGCCACTAGAGTCCACCACGGTAAAAGTCAGCAGGGCTACTTCAGAGCGTCCGTTACCGCCAGCACCTGCAATCACGATGGATTTGTCGCTGGGAGCGACGTTGGTGAAATTGATGGCCGAGGCAGCTGCCTGTGGATTTTGTACCACACCGCCAGAAATAGCCACGTTTTGCCTACCAACCAAAGAGACTTCCGTGCCCGTTTTGCTGGTCACGGCGGTCGTTGCGACAAGCTGTGTTGCCCCCTGCGACGTCACGGTTGCAGCCTTCAAATCGATCTCAGCAACGCCAGCACTATTGGTGAGGGCCGTCGCCGATCCCGGCATGAATGCCAGCAAGCCGGGACCACTTTCAGAAAAAGTAACGATGACATTCGATATGGCATTGCCCGATGGGTCTTTGACGGTCGCCCTGGCGCGCACCGTGGGATCGGAGGACGCGAAGTTATTCACCGCCACGTCCGCGCCAGTGACACGGCTGTACGCCTGAACGGTCACAGTCCCATTGTTCGCAGTACCACCTGTGCCACCACCACTGCCGGAAGTGCCAGGGTCACCACCCCCACCACCGCATGCCACCAATACGGCCACCAATGGCACAGTCAATATTCTGAAAAGTTTTCGCATTTTTTCTCCAATCATGAATTTATTTATCGCACTGGACCACGGTCAGTAATGACCTTCGGCGTAATAAAAACCAACATTTCACGTTTCAAAGACTCTTTTGTCCGGCTCTTGAACAAATTGCCCACCACCGGCACATCCCCCAAAACAGGAATTTTATTTTCCTGATTTGACTCTTCCATCTCAAAAATACCACCAATAACAACCGTACCACCATTTTCAATCAAAACTTGAGTTTTAATATGTTTTGTATCAATGGCGACACCTTGAGTTGTTGTTTCACCTCGACTGTCCTTGTTAACATCCAAGTCCAAGATAATATTACCTTCTGGCGTTATTTGAGGTGTGACTTCGAGCTTCAAAACAGCTTTCTTGAAAGCAATAGTAGTGGCTCCGTTAGGTGCGGTAACCGAATAGGGGTACTCAGTCCCCTGCTCGATCAGAGCTTTTGTCTGATCCGCAGTGATCAATCTTGGGCTAGAAACAATTTTACCTTGCCCTTCCGCCTCCATGGCAGAGAGTTCAAGCGTCAAAAATCTGTTAGCTGCTGAGTTGAAAATGGAAAGAGCAAAAGATCCAAAACTTTCTGTGCCAGACAATGACGCTGGCAAATTGACAAATGTACCCGAGGTGTCAAAAGTAGAACCATAACCCGTAGAAGTGGTTGCGTTTTGGTAGCTGGTGCCAAATGCTATGCGATTGTTCCCACCAATGCCGTACCCCCCATCTCCCCCGCGCTGAGCGCGAAGATCTCCGCCTCCAAGCTTCACACCGAGAGAGCGACCAAATGTGTCACGAGCCTCAACAATCCGAGCCTCAATTACAACCTGACGTACGGCGACATCCAAGGTATTCAAAAGCTGGCGAACCTCTTCCAGCTTTGCTGGCGTATCCGTGACAAAAATTTGATTAGTTCGAGGTTCAGAAATCGCACTCCCTCTCTCAGAGAGAAACCTGTTTGAACTACTACCAGCGGTGGAGCCGCTAGAAGTGGTGAGTTGGTTAACCATATCAGCGGCTTTGGCATAATTCAACTGAAATGCCTGAGTTCGTAAAGGCTCCAATTTCTGAATTGCTTGAGCAGCCTGATAATCCTTCTTCGTACGATCATCTATCTCGTCTTTAGGAGCGATCCACAGCACGCTGCCAGTTTTTCGCATCCCGAGACCCTTGGCATCCATGATGATTTGCAAAGCCTGGTCCCACGGAACGTCCTTTAAACGCAGGGTAAGTGCCCCAGTTACCGTGTCTGACGTGACAATATTGAAATTGGTAAAGTCTGCAATAACTTGCAAAAGTGAGCGAACTTCAATATTCTGGAAATTCAAAGACAATTTTTCTCCGCTATAGCTTGGGCCAGAAGTCAGCTTTGAAAGATCGATTTTTTTCTGACGAACCTCAATGACAAACTGATTATCACTTTGGTAAGCACTATGCTCCCACTCACCGACTGGCTCAACCAACATCCGAACTTTATCGCCCTGCTGAGTAGTGGTCACCGTTTGAATGGGGGTACCAAAGTCACCCACATCTAACCGGCGACGCAAGCCCTCAGGCAAGCTAGACCGAAGAAACTCAACCGCTAGTCCTTTACCCTGCTGCTGAAGATCAACACCTATCTGATTGTTAGGGAGTTCCACGATCACTCGTCCAGAGCCATCAGCGCCACGACGAAAATCAATATCTTTGATTGCAAGAGTATTGTTGTTATAGCTATCCGAAAACTTTACAGGGGTCTGCACCTGATTCAGAGACGAAGAGCTCACCGCATCCAACATGATCAGCAGCGAGTTGCCCTGCAACTCTGCCTTGTACGATGTGGGCTGTTTAAGGTTCAGAACGATTCGTGATCGCCCACCTGCCTCCACCACGTTTGCAGACCTAAGATTGCCTTGATTAATTTCCACCACGCTCCGCCCGGAGCCGTTCGTGGCTCCAGGGAAATCCAACGCAATGCGAGCAGGGGATTGCGTGGAGAAGCCGGTTGGCAAGGCAGACAAAGGCTCGGCGAGTTCTACACGGAGCACCTCTGCCCCCCCCTGAACGGAGCCAGTCACTGATCGTATGGACTGATCTGCAATAGCAAAGAACGGAACGGCGACAGCGCAGAAGGCCAAAGTCCCTCGTTGGATATTCTTGATGAATAAATTATTTTTCAGGATCATTTTTTTGCACCCTCTTGCAAATCGAGTGAAGTCATTTTCTCGGTCCAATCCCCAGTGGAGTCCTGGACAATTTCCCTCAACTGAATTGCAGATTCAGTTATTTTCACTACACGACCGTAATTCTGCCCAAGATAATCACCGACTTGAACTTGATATAGAAGATTATCAACCTTTAACAAAGCAGTCGGCTTGCCAGCTTTGGTGAGACTTCCCACCATTGCCATGGTATCCAATGGATACGCCTCCAAAGGCTGCTTCCGCCTGATTTGCTCCGGCGCTATGAGCGAAGCATTCGCACCTGTTTGGGAAGAGTCCCGTTTCAACGCCTGAACCAATTTCAAACTGTTAAACGGATCCACTTCAGACGCCACAACGTAGGCCTGAGGTTCGAACTTTTTCGGCTCCGATATAGGAGTCACACGAGGTTTAGTTTGCGCCCTCTCATTTGCCATCCACTGCTGCAAATCATCTTCACTAGAGGAAACACATGCAGAAAGCATCCCTGCAATCAGCGATATAAGTACTAATTTAGGCGCAATCACTTGGAAGCTCCCGGTTTAGTGGAACCAGCTTTTCGTTGAGCCTGAATTTCTTCCCCATCTAAGTACCTAAAAGTTCGAGCCGTCCCCTCCAAAACTAGCACATTGGTGTCTTTCGGATTTCCAGAAATCGATAGATCATTCAGAGTGACAATGCGAGAAAGATGTGCCACATCAGCAGCAAAAGAGCCAATGTCGTGATACTTGCCAGTTACTTTTAACGCAATAGGCAATTCTGCGTAATAGTCTCTAACCACTAACTGCCCAGGCCTGAAAAGCTCAAACTGCAAACTGCGCCCAAGACCTGCTTGATTGATATCAGAGAGCAAAGCAGCCATTTCCGCCTTGCTGGGCAATTGTTTCTCTAACTGAAGAACATACTGCTGCACCTGCTCACGCTGCTTTTTCAAAGCATCCAAGCTCACAGCTTTTAAGAGTTTTTTCTGATAATCGGCACGAAGTGATACCTCTGTGCTTCGCTCAGTCTCCAGCTCTGCCACATAATCTTGCAAGACCACAAACCACAGAACCACTGCCACAATCATGGAGGTAGCAACATACAACAAAACGCGCGGCAAAACAGGCCAAAGCGACGGATCTTTTGCATCCAACCCACCAAATTGACGCTGCAGATATATCTGCAGATCCTCTAGGTTAAGTCGCGAAGATGATTTCTTATTGGTCATGGTTGCTTTTCCCCTGACACACCAGTTTTTGTGGATGAAGCACCGGAAGCTTTTGCAACTTCACTAGGACGCATCAGGGTGAATTGCATCTTAAAGCTAGCCACACGGCGCTGATCTTTAGGGCCCACAGAAACATTCGCTGCAGTAATCTCAAGCAACTCCGGTTTAGAAATCCATGGCGTGTTGTTCGAAAGGTTTCTTAGAAGCTCAGAAACTCTCTCATTCGACTGCGCCACCCCCTGCATCATGACGGTGTTGTTGCTTTGCTTAAAATTAGATACATACACCCCATCAGGCAACTGACGCACCAGTTCATTCAGCAAATGAACTGGCATATTTCTATCTGCCTGAAGATTTTCGACAGCTTTTTGCCGAGAAATAAGCGCTGATATTTCCTCCTCGATCGTGGCTATTTCCTTGATCTGCCCTTCCAAAACGGCAATTTCCCTACTCAAAAATTGGTTTCTTCCCTGCTGATCTGCTATCAGCATTTGCAGCCACCAGTAAATCACACCCGCTATGATTAGCCCCACCAAAAAAGAGGCAAACAAAGATGCCTGGAATGCTTCCCGGCGGCGCTTTCTGGCAACCTCTCGGTGAGGAAGTAAATTAATCAAAATCACCGCAAAAACCTCCGCATAGCCAGTCCACACGATGTGAGATAAGAGGGCGCCTCACGCACCATCTTCTTCAATCGCACCCCGCTTCCAATCTCCATACCATCAAAAGGATTGAGGGAGCTGCATGGAAAACCAGATTGCTGAGTCACAGCCTCAGTCAATCCCGGCAAAGGGGCGGAGCCTCCGGCCAGCATGATGTGATCCACACGGTTGTGCGGGGTACTGGTGAAAAAGAACTGAAGAGCTCTTACGATCTCTTGAGCCATACTATCGACGAAGGGGCGCAGAACCGCCGACTGGTAGTCCTCCGGCAGATCACCGTTTCGCTTCTTGGTCTCAGCCTCCTCCACGGAGAATCCATATTGGCGGACGATGAGTTGTGTAAGCTGGGCACCACCGAATGCCTGATCTCGGTCGTACAGCACCTCGTCGTTCAAAATCACCTGCATGCTCGTGGTCAAAGCACCCACCTCGAAGAGGGCCACCATGGCATTTGAGCCTTTCCCCGGCAAGGCTTCTATGAGCCGCCCGGCAGCCAAGCGGGATGCATTGGACTCGATGTCAACAACGATAGGCTTGAGGCCTGCCGCCTCCGCCAAGCCCTGTCGATCTTGGACTTTCTCCCGCCGCGAGGCAGCAATAAGCACATCAATGTCACCAGGGGAGTTTTTGCTAGGGCCAATAACGCAAAAATCTAAACTCACCTCATCCAGCGAGAACGGAATGTACTGATTTGCCTCAGACTCCACCTGAACCTCAAGCTCCTGCTCAGTCATCCCCCCGGGCAAAGTTATGCGCTTGGTGATCACGGCTGATGAAGGGAGAGCGAGCGCTACGTTCTTTGTGCGAGTACCACTTTTCTTGACAACGCGGCGCACTGCTTCAGCAACCTCGTCGAATTTTTCGATGTTGCCATCCGTTATCCAGCCACGCTCCAAGGGCTCGATAGCGCAACGTTCAAGAACCAGGCCTCCCGCCTTGTCCTTTCCCAACTCGACCAGCTTGACACTAGACGAACTGATGTCGATACCCAGCAGCGGTGCAGACTGGCGACTAAAAAAGGACCCCGTAGAGATCAAGATTGGTCTCCTGTAACTTGCCAAAATGACGCAACAAAACTTAACATTTCACATGAATGCTATCAGTAAGGTACTTCACCAGCAAAGGTTTTCAGGCACGCACAATCTTTCAAACGTTGCCAAAAGCAGACGGTTCGTTGCTTCGCGACACTGCCATTGATGCATTCGTCGGCCGTCCTGGCTGGCCGATAAGATTGAGGGCGCACCCCCTACAACTGCATCAGTCGCCGCCGTTTTTATAATGGGGGCTCTTTTCCATTCGGAGCGATATGGCGCCCCCCAAGTCCCCCAAACAACCTCAAAAGCCAGACGCTTCGGCAACTGGTCGACGCCCCGGCTGGTTCCGCTGGATTTTTCGTGCTTTTTTATGGATCGGTGGGCTCGGGTTGGCAGGAGGAATCGCATTGCTGCTGACCGTTGGCGTGGCGCTTTCCATGGCCTACCCCAATCTTCCCGACGTATCAGACCTTGCAGACTACCGACCCAAGCTTCCTCTGCGGATCTACTCGTCGGAAGGTGCTTTGCTGGGAGAGTTCGGCGAGGAAAGGCGCAACCTGACGCCCATAGGCGAGATCCCCACCGTGGTGAAAGACGCAGTGCTGGCCATTGAAGATGCACGGTTCTTCCAGCACGGCGGGGTGGACTACAAAGGCGTTCTGCGAGCGGGTCTCGCCAATCTGGGCCGGGTAAAAAGCCAAGGCGCTTCCACGATCACCATGCAGGTGGCGCGCAATGTTTATCTGTCCTCAGAAAAAACATTTACTCGCAAAATTTACGAAATCTTACTAACCTTTAAATTGGAACATTTGCTGACCAAGGATCAGATTCTTGAGATTTACATGAATCAGATTTTCCTCGGCAATCGTGCTTACGGTTTTGCGGCTGCCTCCGAAGCTTATTAGATCG
>ERZ650306.1110-NODE-1110-length-15656-cov-23.275880_pt1 | contig 15656 bp, 15 predicted proteins | sample MGYA00376242_ERZ650306 | MGnify/ENA primary metagenome ERZ650306 (study PRJEB26733, sample SAMN07839244) | wastewater metagenome | biome: urban; feature: wastewater treatment plant; material: waste water | place: USA: North Carolina | collected 2016-03-31 ... | reverse complement strand
GATCTACACAGGCGAAGACACTCTTTCCCTACACGACGCTCTTCCGATCTGGTACAGCGCCGCCGCAGCGCGCGCGCCCAGGCGCACCACCAGGGTGCGCTTGCCTACCTGGGCATCGGCGGGGGCATCGGGAAAGCCATTGATCAGCAAAATGTTCGCGGCCAGCACGGCAAAGCTCAGGGCCGTGAGCGCCGGAATGAGGAAAAAGCCGCGCCGCTGCACATAGTCGGCGCCCAGCACCACCAGCCACCAGGCCAGCGCCACGCTCAATTCGCCCACGCCGCGCGTCATCAAGGCCAAGGGCGGGGCGGAATAGGCCCAGGCCAGCAGCAAACCGGCAGCCCCAATCAAGAGCAGCCCGCCGCCGCTGTACAGCGCCAGCAGCAGCCCGGCAGGCACCAACAGCAAAAGCAGCACGATGGCCCAGCGCCGCGTGTCTGCCTCAGAGACCAAGTGGTTCTGAATCAGCCGTGCGCCCCCGGTAAAGGGCGCCAGGGCCTGGGTGTTGGCGGCATCGGCACCGCTGCGCGCGTCGTGGTAGTCGTTGAGCACATTCGCTCCCGCATGGGCTACCAGGGCCAGCACCAGGGTGGCCGCTGCTTTGACCCCATCGAAGCCGCAACCGCAGGCCCAGGCAAAAGACATGCCCAGCACACAGGCTGCCGCCGTGAGGCTGAGAAAGGCCGGGCGCGTCATGCGCAGCAGCATGGCCCAGTTGGGCGGCGGGGGCGCTACGCAGGCTGCAGGCGTGGCAGGGGGCGAAGATGGTGGCGTGTTCATAGCGATGGCGGGGCCTGATGGTGCAGTGCCTACACGTCCACCTCCACCGCATCGCCATGCAACTCCATCAGTGCGCGGCGCGAGCTGGCCTCGCCCTTGCCCATGAGCTGGGTCATCAGCGCCTCGGTGGCGGCAAACTCTTGGGCATCGACTTGCACGGGCAGCAGGCGGCGCGTGTCGGGGTTGAGCGTGGTTTCCCACAGCTGCTCGGCGTTCATCTCGCCCAGGCCCTTGAAGCGGCTGATCTGGCACTTCTCGCGCGGCACGCCTTCCTTTGCGCATTTGTCGAGGATGGCATTGAGTTCACCATCGTCCAGCGCATACATCTTGGCCGCAGGCTTTTTGCCGCGCGCGGGCACGTCCACGCGGAACAGCGGGGGGCGCGCCACGTAGATGTGCCCTGCTTCAATGAGCTTGGGAAAGTGACGGAAGAACAGCGTGAGCAGCAGCACCTGGATGTGCGAGCCGTCCACGTCCGCATCGCTCAAGATGCAAATCTTGCCGTAGCGCAGGCCGCTCAAATCGGGGGTGTCATTGGGCCCATGCGGATCCACACCAATGGCTACTGAAATGTCGTGGATTTCGTTGTTGGCAAACAGCCGGTCGCGCTCAACCTCCCAGGTATTGAGCACCTTGCCGCGCAGCGGCAGGATGGCCTGGCTTTCCTTGTCGCGGCCCATCTTGGCGCTGCCGCCAGCCGAGTCGCCCTCCACCAGAAACACCTCGTTGTGGCTGGTGTCGCGGCTTTCGCAGTCCGTCAGCTTGCCAGGCAGCACGGCCACGCCAGAACCCTTGCGTTTTTCCACCTTCTGGCCTGCCTTCTGGCGCGTTTGCGCGGCCTTGATGGCCAGCTCGGCCAGCTTCTTGCCGTATTCGACATGCTGGTTCAGCCACAGCTCCAGCGCCGGGCGCACAAAGCCGCTGACCAGGCGCACAGCGTCGCGGGAGTTCAGGCGCTCCTTGATCTGGCCTTGGAACTGCGGGTCCAACACCTTGGCGCTCAGCACATAGCTGGCGCGCGCAAACACGTCTTCGGGCAGCAGCTTGACGCCCTTGGGAGCCAGGCTGTGCAGCTCGATGAAGCTCTTGACGGCGTTGAACAGACCATCGCGCAGGCCGCTGTCGTGCGTACCGCCTGCGCTGGTGGGGATCAGGTTGACGTAGCTCTCGCGCACCGGCGCGCCTTCTTCGGTGAAGGCCACGGCCCACGCGGCGCCTTCACCTTCGGCAAAGCTCTCGTTGCCGCTGTCGGCAAAGCCTTCACCTTCAAACAGGGGGATGACCGGGTCGGCAGTCAGCGTCTGCGTCAGGTAGTCGCGCAGGCCGCCCTTGTATTGCCAGGTCTGCGTGTCACGCGTCTTCTCATTGATGAGCGACACAGACACGCCGGGCATCAGCACCGCCTTGCTGCGTAACAGGTGGGTGAGTTCACCCATGGGCAACGCGCTCGATTCAAAGTACTTGGCATCAGGCCACACGCGCACGGTGGTGCCCTGCTTGCGCTCACCGGCCTCCAGCGGGCGGACCACCAGCGGCTCGACCACATCGCCGCCCGAGAACACCAGGCGTGCCACCTGCCCTTCGCGGTGGCTGCAAGCCTCCAGCCGCGTAGCCAGTGCGTTGGTCACGCTCACGCCCACGCCGTGCAAGCCGCCCGAGAAGCTGTAAGCCCCGCCCTTGCCCTTGTCAAACTTGCCACCCGCGTGCAAGCGGGTGAAGACCAGTTCAATCACCGGGGCCTTCTCTTCGGGGTGCATGCCAAACGGAATGCCCCGGCCATCGTCTTCGATGCTCACCGAGCCATCTGTGTGCAGCGTGACCTTGATCTTTTTGCCGTAGCCGGCCAGTGCCTCGTCGGCGGCGTTGTCCAGCACTTCCTGAATGATGTGCAGGGGGTTGTCGGTGCGGGTGTACATGCCCGGGCGCTGCTTGACGGGCTCCAGGCCCTTGAGCACGCGGATCGAGCCTTCGGAATATTCGCTTGCGGAAACTGAGGAGGGTTTGGCTGCCATGGCGCGGATTGTAGTGGGGCAGTGCCGCAAAGGCTGGATAAAAAACCAGTCGCGCGCCCCGTCTCTCGCACTGTATTGGTCACTGGTGTGCCAGCACAATTCCCGCAATCTGGCTACATTCCTGTGAATGCATATGAATCCTCCGAAACTATCCATGTTCCAGGTGCTGGCCTGCGGGGCTGCCATCGTCACGCTGTCCATGGGCGTGCGCCACGGCTTTGGCTTGTGGCTACAGCCCATCACCCAAGAGATGGGGTGGACCCGCCAGTCGTTCGCTTTTGCGATTGCGCTGCAAAACCTGTCGTGGGGCGTGATCGGGATCTTTGCGGGCATGGCGGCCGACCGGTTTGGCGCGTTCCGCGTGCTGATGGGCGGTGCCGTTTTGTACGGCCTGGGGCTGGCGGGCATGGCGCTTTCGCCCACCCCGCTCTTGTTTGCACTCACCACCGGCCTCTTGATCGGGGCAGCGCAGGCAGGCACCACCTACGCCGTGATCTACGGCGTGCTGGGCCGGCAGATTGCGCCCGAGAGGCGCTCGTGGGCCATGGGCGTGGCCGCAGCGGCAGGCTCGTTCGGGCAGTTTCTGATGGTGCCGGTGGAAGGGTGGCTGATTGCCAGCCTGGGCTGGCAGCAGGCATTGCTGGCGCTGTCGATGGCCGTGCTGCTGATCATTCCGCTGGCATTTGGCCTGCGGGAACCGGGCTTTCAGGGGGCCGCCCCACCGAAGCGTGACCAGACCATTGGCCAAGCCCTGCGGGAGGCCTTCAGCTACCCCAGCTTCAATTTGCTGATGGCGGGCTACTTTGTGTGCGGCTTCCAGGTGGTGTTCATTGGCGTGCACATGCCCAGTTACCTCAGGGACAACGGCTTGTCGCCCCAGGTGGCCAGCTATGCGCTGGCACTGATCGGGCTGTTCAACGTGTTTGGCACCTACATCGCGGGCACCCTGGGGCAGCGCATGCCACGGCGCTTCATCCTCTCGTTCATTTACCTGGCGCGGGCCGTGGCGATCAGCGTCTTTTTGCTGGTGCCGCTGTCGCCCCTGTCGGTCTACATCTTCTCGGCCGTGATGGGCACCTTGTGGCTGTCTACGGTGCCCCCCACCAACGCCACCATTGCCCAGATTTTTGGGGTGCAGCACCTCTCGATGCTGGGCGGGTTTGTGTTCTTCAGCCACCAGCTCGGCAGCTTCATGGGCGTGTGGCTGGGCGGTTACCTGTACGACGCCACTGGCAGCTATGACATCGTCTGGTACATCGCCATTGGGCTGGGTGTGCTGGCGGGGCTGGTGAACCTGCCCATCAAGGAAGCGCCCATCCAGCGGGCACAGCCGCAAGCGGCGTGAACAACGCAGTTTTTGCCGCCATGGCTTCACATTCCCCCACCACCCCACCCCGCCGCCCGTGGCTGCGCGGGCTGGGCTGGTTTGCAGCCATCGCCGCCTGCCTGGCCGTGTTTGCGATGTACACGGTGCCAGACTTCATGGTGATGGTGGCCGACAAGGTGTGGTCGTGTTTTTGACTTCAAGCATTTCTGGCCTCTAGCGCTTGATAGATAAGCGCAAGTAGCTATCAATTCAATAGCACAACCACATGCACGGTACGGAAGCTCCCTCGTCCTGGGTCCAGCGATGGACGCATCTGATTCCACCCCACGCCACGGCGCTGGACCTGGCCTGCGGCGCAGGTCGCCACATGCGCTGGCTACAGGCCCAGGGCCTGCAGGTGACGGGCGTGGACCGCTCCCCCGAAGCCATTGCCGCCTGCACCGGACTGGGCGAGCTGATCTGCGCCGACATTGAAAACGGGCCCTGGCCTTTGCCCAGCCGGCAGTTCGGGGCCGTGGTGGTGACCAACTACCTGTGGCGCCCCTTGCTGCCCGCCGTGCTGGCCAGCCTGGCGCCCGGCGGCGTTCTGATTTACGAAACCTTCGCGCAGGGGCATGAAACCGTGGGCAGGCCCAGCCGGGCCGATTTTTTGCTGCGCCCCGGCGAGCTGCTGCAGGCTTTTGGCGCGCTGCGCACCGTGGCCTACGAAGACGGATACCTCGAAAACCCGGCGCGGTTTGTGCAGCGCATTGCCGCCGTGCGGGAAACACCTCACCCCGAGGCACCTGCGCGCCACAGACTGCAGCCCTTGTCTAGTTAGAATGCCCTTTTACCGTTTCCATCTGCGGACATGACCTCTTCTTCCGTGCCCCTCACCGGCAGCATCGTCGCCCTTGTCACCCCCATGCATGAGGACGGTAGCGTTGACTACCCCGCCTTGCGCAAACTGATCGACTGGCACATCGCTGAAGGCACCGATTGCATCGGCGTCGTTGGCACCACGGGCGAATCGCCCACGGTGAATGTGGAAGAGCACTGCGAAATCATTCGCGTGGCCGTGGAGCAAGCCGCCAAGCGCGTGCCCATCATGGCCGGTTGCGGTGCCAACTCCACTGCCGAAGCCATCGAACTGGCCAAGTTCGCCAAGAAGGTCGGCGCCGACACGCAGCTCCAGGTAGTGCCCTACTACAACAAGCCCACGCAAGAAGGCCAATACCAGCATTTCAAGGCGATTGCCGAGGCCGTGGGTGACCTGCCCACCATCCTCTACAACGTGCCCGGCCGCTCGGTGGCGGATATGCAGCACGACACCGTGCTGCGCCTGGCCCAGGTGCCCGGCATCATCGGCATCAAGGAAGCCACCGGCAACATCGAACGCGCCCAGTGGCTCATCCGCGAAGCCCCCAAGGGCTTCGGCATCTACTCGGGTGACGACCCCACCGCCGTCGCCCTCATGCTGTGCGGCGGCCATGGCAACGTGAGCGTCACAGCCAACGTGGCCCCCCGGCTGATGCACGAACTGTGCGTGGCGGCCATTGCAGGTGACGCGCGCCGCGCCATGGAAATCCAGTTCCAGCTGATGCCCGTACACAAGCACCTGTTCGTGGAAGCCAACCCCATTCCCGTGAAGTGGGCGGTGGCCCGCATGGGCCTGTGCGGCGGAACCTTGCGCCTGCCCATGACTCCACTGTCCAAGAGCAACGAAGCCGTGGTCGAAGGCGCGCTGCGCAGCAGCGGCCTGCTCTGAGCCGCGAACCCTCCCCGACATTCCAAGGATTTCCGAGTGAACGCAAATACCCGCCTGGGCCTGCTGGCCCTTGTTGCTGCCCTGTCAGCCTGCTCGACCCTTGAAGGCGACAAGATCGACTACAAAAGCGCCACCAAGGGCTCGACCCTGGAAGTGCCCCCCGACCTGACCCAGCTCGCCAAAGATTCGCGCTACGCCGTGCCTGGCGGCACCGTTTCTGCAGCCGCTCTGCAGGCGGGCCAGCAAGCGGCACAACCCACTGCCGCCAGCCAGGCCGCCGCCACCTCCATCGGTGACGTGCGCATTGAGCGCGATGGCAACCAGCGCTGGCTCGTGGTCAACCGCCCCGCAGATAAGCTGTGGGAGCCCGTGCGCGAGTTCTGGCTGGAGAACGGTTTCATCTTCACCCAGGACCAGGCCAACCTGGGCATCCTGGAAACCGACTGGGCTGAAAACCGTGCCAAGCTGCCGCAGGATGTCGTCCGCGCTGCTTTGGGCAAGGTGTTCGATTCTTTGTACTCCACTGGCGAACGCGACAAGTTCCGCACCCGCCTGGAGCGCAACGCCAACGGCGGCACCGACATCTTCATCAGCCACCGCGGCATGATCGAGGTGTACACCAACACCCAGAAGGACCAGACCGTCTGGCAGCCCCGCGCGGCAGACCCCGAACTGGAAACTGAATTTCTGCGCCGCCTGATGGTCAAGCTGGGCGTGAGCCAGGAACAATCCAAGGCGATTGCCGCCACCGCGCCTACGCAGCAAACCCCGGCAGCCCGCATTGCCACGGTGAACAACGCGCCCGTGGTGCAACTGGCTGAGAACTTTGACCGCGCCTGGCGCCGTGTGGGCCTCGCCCTGGACCGCACCGGCTTCACAGTGGAAGACCGCAATCGCAACGACGGTTTGTACTTCGTGCGCTATGTGGCGCCCAACGCCGACAAGAAAGAGCCCGGCTTCTTTGGCAAGCTCTTTGGCGGCTCGTCTGCTGCCGTTCCACCGCTGAAGTACCGCATCGCCGTGCGCAGCGAGGGCAATGCCTCCACCGTGTCCGTGCTCAACGAAGCTGGCGCCCCCGAGTCGTCCGCCAACGCAGAGCGCATTGTTCGCGTGATTGCCGACGAGTTGAAGTAACCCTCTGCCCACTCAGGCCCTGCGCCTGACGTGCCCCGCCAGCTCCCCACAGGGCTGCGGGGCTTTTTTTATGCACACACCAAAACGTCTCCCATGCTGCGACTGAAAAACCTGGGCAGCGGCAGCGCCGGTAACGCGACCTTGATTGAAGGCAGCGACGGGCTGCGCACACGCCGCCTGCTGGTGGATTGCGGCCTGGGCGTGCGGCAGCTCGCAGCCCGGCTGGACCAGGCGGGCCTGGCCTGGAGCGACATTGCGGCCATCTTCATCACCCACGAGCACTCAGATCACATTGGCTGCGCGCGGTCTATCGCACTGAAGCATCGCATCCCCATCTGGATGAGCCACGGCACACATGCCGCCCTGGGCTCCCCGGACTTCAACGGGCTGCTGTGCATTGCTCACGACCTGGAGCCCATCGACCTGGGCTGCTGGCAAGCCACTCCCTTCACCGTACCGCACGATGCCCGCGAACCGCTGCAACTGAGAGGCACCGATGGCGCAGTGCACCTGGGCATTCTGACCGACCTGGGACACGCCAGCGAGCATGTCAAAACGCAACTGGCGGGCTGTCACACCCTGCTGGTGGAGGCCAATCATGACCCTGCCATGCTGGCGGCATCGCGCTACCCTCTGTTCCTGCAACGCCGCATTGCAGGCCCCTATGGTCACATGGCCAATACAGCGACCGCTGAGCTTTTGGCAGCGCTGAAACACCCGTCGCTAGGCCACGTGGTGGCCGCCCACCTGAGCGCCCACAACAACACACCCGCGCTGGCGCAGGAGGCCCTGGCCAGCGCGCTGGATTGGCCGCCTGAGCGCATCGGCGTGGCCCGCCAGACGGAGGGAACGCCTTGGATCTCGGTGGGAATGGCTGGATAGAAAGCAAATCCTGCTGGCAAAGCAAGCGATGACCCCAACGGCTGCCCCGTTGCAATATGAGCAACGGCATGGTGCCACCAAAAACAAAAACCCCGCTTTTTCGCAAAAGCGGGGCTTTGGGGTGGCGATGCAACCTCTCCCTGCGGAGGGGCTACTTCATCACGAATTACTTGGCTTCGGAAGCAGCGCCAGTGGCAGCGGCAGCAGCGGTGTCAGCAGCAGCCTTGGCAGCGTCAGCAGCAGGAGCGGCGGCGTCAGAAGCAGCAGGAGCAGCTTCGGAAGCAGCTGGGGCTGCAGGAGCGGCTTCAGCAGCAGGAGCGGGAGCAGCTGCGGGAGCAGGTGCTGGAGCGGGTTCTTCTTTTTTACCGCAAGCGGCCAGAGCAGCAGCAGCGATCAGAGCGGCCAGAACGACGGAGTTCTTCATTTCAAATTTCCTAGTTGGACAAACAAAAATCTTGAAAAGCCACGGCGACCGGCGCGTTGAAGCCCTGGTACGCATTGGCGCAATGCATTTGACAGTTGCACCATTTTGCGGTGCAGCCGTAAATTATATTGGCATTTAGTCAATAGTGACTAACACTGAAAAAAGGTTTACAGCAAGTTGACATAGGCGCAGACGCAACACCCTGTGGAGCGCTGGCTGCGGCGCGAGCTTACCCCAGGCTTGACGGGCATCAAAGTCCCAACGTGGTGGATGGGAAACCGGGGGAACTTTTACTGCGCAGCCATTCGTTCAGAACCTCGCGCACCAGCACTCTGCGATCGGCTTCGCCTCCCGCCACGCCAGCACATCGCACCGGGTCCAGTCGCTGCATGACCCACCCGGGCGACCAGAGCACGCTGGGCAATTCCAGCGGGTCTGCCGCGGGGCTTTTACGGCAGGTCATGATGTGATCCCAAGTGCCGCGCCACCCCACAAAACGCGCGTGCCGCCGAATGACATCGTCGTAGCTGACGGCCAGCATGGTGAAGCGGCGCCCACCTTTTGCCCAGGCCTGGAGCGACTCCACGACTGCCCGCTCCCCCAGCGGCCAATCGTGAAAGTTGGCATCGCTGATCAGAATTTCGGCCCAGCCCTCGCATGCAGCAGTGGCGAAGGCGTCGCGCACCATTTGCTGAAAAGCCTCGCGCCCAGCAAACCGCCCCTCGGGCAAGCCAGAGGGGCTGGACACAGGCAAGTCGCTGGTAGTCATGGGGTAGTGGTGTCGTCGGAGCAGGCGTGCGCCCAGCCGTCATCGCACCAAATCGAGAGCAACTCCAGCGCCTCGTCGCTGGCACGCTGGATGTCTTTGGAGCTGAGGTAGCGCTGGTTGGCCAGGCGGCGCATCAAAGTGGCGTCTTTGCCCCCAGCACGGTAGCTTTCGCCGTTGATGAAGATGTGCTGCGCGTCGTACATCATGCGCGTGCGGCGGTCCAGGCGCACCGCTTCCAGCATGGCGCCACCATCACTGGCTTCAAACCAGACGTTGGGCTTGGGCTCGGTCAGGTATTCCCCAAGGGCGCGCTCCAAGGCCAAAGGCTGCGACAGGGCACGCTCCAGCGCCTCCTTGGCAAAGGCTTGCAGTTCGGCAGGAATCGCACCCGGCTCTGCCACCGCTTCCTGCTTGGCATCGCGGTACATCTGCACCTGCTCATCCTCCGCCGCATCCTCCGACAGGCGCACCAGCAACTCCTGAGCCAGTTCGGCACGGGCGGGCGCACGGAAGCCTATCGAGTAGGTCATGCATTCGCCCTCGGCAATCCCGTCATGAGCATAGCGAGGAGGCAGGTACAACATGTCGCCCGGCTCCAGCACAAACTCTTCCTCCGGCTCAAACTCCGCCAGCACCTTGAGAGGAATGCCTTCCTTGAGGGTCAAGTCCTTCTGGCGACCAATGCGCCAGCGACGGCGACCGTGGGCCTGCAACAAAAAGACATCGTAGCTGTCGAAATGCGGCCCTACCCCGCCACCGTCAGTGGCGTAGCTGATCATCAAATCGTCTAACCGCGCCTCTGGCACAAACCGGAACTGTTGCATCAACTGGTGCACCGCATCGTTGTGCAGATCAACCCCCTGCACCAGCAACGTCCACTCGCGCTGGCTCATTGCGGGCAAGGAGCGGCGCGCAAACGGGCCATGGCGGAGCTTCCAGCCACCCTTGATTTGTTGCACCAGGCGCGACTCCACAGATTCCTCGGCCGCCAGCGCAAACATCTCGGGACGCAGCACCGGTGGCTGGAAATTGGGAATGGCCTGGCGCACCAGCAAAGGCTTTTTGTGCCAATGGCGGCGCATGAACTGGGCTGGCGTGAGACCACCCAGCAGGGTCAAGGGTTGTTGGATATCCATGGATGAAGGCACCTGCCCCTGGCGGGGCTGTTGGTCAAACTGCGACAATTCTCCTATGGAAATTACCCAACAATGCGTGGTCGCACTGACCTGGACCCTCAAAGACACCCTTGGTGAAGAACTCGACGTGCTGGATGAGCCGGTGGAATTCCTGCTGGGCGGCAACGATTTGCTGCCCCGCATCGAAGAAGCCCTGCAAGGCCACAGCGCAGGCGCCAAGCTGTCACTGCACCTGGAACCTGAGGATGCCTTTGGCGACTTCAACGACCAGCTGCTCTTCCTGGAACCCCGCCACCTTTTCCCTGCCGAAGTGGAAGAAGGAATGACTTTTGAAGGCACGGCTTTGCCCGAAGGTTGCAACCCCGATGCACCCCGTACCGGCCTGTACACCGTGGCAGAAATTTACCCTGAACACATCGTGCTCGACGGCAACCACCCACTGGCGGGCATTGCACTGCGCCTGCAACTGAAGGTGGAGTCGGTGCGCGAAGCCACCGAAGAGGAAGTAGGCCGCGGCACGGCAGGTACCGGCTTCTTCCGCATTGAAGCCCAGGCGCCCGGCAACCAGTTGCTGCACTGAAACCCGCACAAGCCCAGCACCGGCGGGATGAGCCCCCCGCATGAACACTACGGGGGTTCAACGCACCGGACGCGCCGGGTTATTGGCGAGAAATCTGGCCGTTGTAAAGGCGCACGCGATCGCCAATGCGCAAATCGCCGGGCGAGCTCACGTCGTAGGCCCGGTAGCCGCCCTGATCGAGCTGGACCGAGATGCGATAGCCCTGGGCGTAGTCACCGGGGTTGTTGCGGCCCTCAATCGCGTTGCCGGCCACGGCGCCGCCAATCACACCCACGGCAGTGGCTGCTGCGCGGCCTGAGCCCTTGCCCACCTGGTTACCAAGCACCCCACCCACCACGGCACCCAGCACTGCGCCGGCACCCGATGTTTGCCCGCCACCGCGGCTTTGGTTATGAAGCACCTCGATATTGCTCACACGCCCGAATTCCGTGGCGTATGGGTTCTGTGAAGGCGCGGGATACGCAGGGGCTGTGCCCTGGTAGCCGCCGCCGTAATAGGGGTCGTTACGATTGCTCGCACAAGCGGTCAATGCCAACACGGCGGCAGCAGAGACGGCTGCAACGGCGGTCCGGTAAAAATGGCGCATCAGTTTCTCCTTGAAGGGGTGGCAATCGGGTGCCGCGAACGCAACATGCACCCGCACGATCTAAGCACTGTCCATCACACCAACGATTCAACGCCGCATCCAGTGCACGCCGACCACAGCGCAGGTCAGTAACAAGCCCTACCAAACGTAAGAAAAGTCTGACATGGCGGGCTGGATCACGATGAGCCGCCCTATCGCTTTGCCACTTCAGGCAGTGCCGGTAGAGCCGTAGCCGCCAGCGCCGCGCTCGGTCGCCACAAAATCTGTCACCACGTTGAACTGGGCTTGCACCACCGGCACGATGACCATTTGTGCCAGGCGCTCCATCGGCTCGATCGTGAACGCCACATCGCTGCGATTCCAGGCGCTCACCATCAACTGCCCCTGATAGTCGCTATCGATCAAACCCACCAGGTTGCCCAAAACGATGCCATGTTTGTGGCCCAGGCCCGAGCGAGGCAGGATCAGCGCGGCATAGCCAGGGTCCTTGAGGTACACCGCGATGCCCGTGGGCACCAATTGCCACGCGTTGGGCTGCAGCGTGAGGGGCGCATCCAGACATGCGCGCAGGTCCAGGCCGGCGCTGCCAGGGGTGGCATAGGTCGGCAGTTGCTCGGCCATGCGCGGATCAAGAATCTTGACGTCGATCTTCATGAAACAGGTTCTCTTGAGACAGTAAATGGGAGGCCTACGGCGAAAGCCTTCCGCGCACCGCAGAAAGCCCTGATCTTCGCCATGGCTGGCGCACAACAAGGTGCGCCACGCTCAGCGCGGCAACCGCCGAGCTATTTCTGCGACCAGTTGTTGCGCCAGTGCGCGCTTGGAGGCATGCGGCAGTTCGCGGTGGCCCTGCTCGTCTACCAGCAGCAGGGCATTGTCGTCTTGACCAAAAGTGGCGGGGCCAATGTTGCCCACCAGCAGCGGCACACCCTTGCGCAAACGCTTCGCAGTGGCATGGGCCAGCAAATCGTGGCTTTCAGCGGCAAAGCCCACGCAGTACAACGCCCCAGACTGGGCGCGGGGCGATTGGGCCACGCGGGCCAGGATGTCGGGGTTCTCCACAAAATTCAGCGCCGGGGGCTGGCCAGAGCCATCCTTCTTGATTTTTTCGGTGGACTGGCTTGCCACGCGCCAGTCCGCAACGGCCGCAGTTGCTATAAATAGAGTAGCGCCTTGCGCTTGCCCCTCAACGGCTTCGAGCATATTTTGTGCTGATTTCACATCCAGCCTGCGTACGCCGCGGGGCGTGGGCAAATGCACAGGCCCTGCCACCAGAGTCACGTCGGCACCCGCTTCACGCGCAGCGCGGGCAATGGCAAAACCCATTTTTCCGCTCGAAAGGTTCGTGATGCCCCGCACGGGGTCGATGGCCTCGAACGTCGGGCCGGCCGTGATCAGCACTTTTTGACCTGCCAGCACCTTGGGGGCAAAAAAGGCAATCACCTCTTCCAGCAATTCGCTGGGCTCCAGCATGCGCCCATCGCCGGTTTCGCCGCAGGCCTGGTCGCCGTTGCCCACACCCAGCACCGTGGCACCGTCCTGCGCCACCTGGGCCAGGTTGCGCTGGGTGGCGGGGTGCGCCCACATCTCGCGGTTCATGGCGGGCGCCAGCAGCAGGGGTACACGGTCGATGGGCCGGGCCAGGCACATCAGGCTCAGCAGCTCGTCGGCCCGGCCTTGCACCAGGCGGGCAATGAAATCAGCGCTGCACGGCGCAATCACGATGGCATCAGCCTCGCGGCTGAGGTTGATGTGCGGCATGTTGTTGGGCTCGCGGGCGTCCCACTGCGAGCCGTACACCGTGCGGCCCGACAGCGCCTGCATGGTGACGGGCGTGATGAACTGCTCGGCGGCCTCGGTCATCACGACCTGCACAGTGGCCCCCGCCTTGATGAGCTGGCGGCAAAAATCGGCCGCCTTGTAGCAAGCCACGCCTCCACTCAGACCCAGAACAATGTGTTTGCCAGCAAGCTCATTCATGGGCGCGAATTTAGCAGACCCCAGCGCGGGCAATGCGCAGGCCCGCAAGAGCGCGAAGGTAGCGCCCATCTATAATCCCAATTTCCCACCACCATAAAACGACATGACCAAATTTGTCTTCGTCACCGGCGGTGTGGTGTCTTCCCTCGGTAAGGGAATCGCCTCAGCCTCCCTTGCCGCGATCCTCGAATCGCGGGGACTCAAAGTCACCCTCATCAAGCTCGACCCCTACATCAACGTAGACCCCGGCACGATGTCGCCCTTCCAGCACGGCGAAGTTTTCGTGACCGATGACGGCGCAGAAACCGACCTGGACCTGGGCCACTACGAGCGTTTCATTGAAACGCGCATGAAGAAGTCCAACAACTTCACCACGGGCAAAATCTACCAGTCCGTGCTCGAAAAAGAGCGCCGTGGCGACTACCTGGGCAAGACCGTGCAGGTCATCCCGCACGTCACCAACGAAATCCAGGAATACATCAAGCGTGGCGCGGGCATTGGCACCGACGACGCGGTGGACGTGGCCATCTGCGAAGTGGGCGGCACCGTGGGCGACATTGAATCGCTGCCCTTCCTGGAAGCCGTGCGCCAGTTGAGCCTCAAGCTCGGCCCCAACAACTCGGCCTTCGTGCACCTGACTTACCTGCCCTGGATTGCCACGGCCGGCGAGCTCAAGACCAAGCCTACCCAGCACACCGTGCAAGAGCTGCGCAAGATCGGCATCCAGCCCGATGCGCTGCTGTGCCGCGCACAAAAGCCGGTGCCGGAAGAAGAGCGCGAAAAAATCTCGCTGTTCACCAACGTGCCCGAATGGGGCGTGATCAGCATGTGGGATGTGGGCACCATCTACAAGGTGCCCCGCATGCTGCACGAGCAAGGCCTGGACGGCCTGATCTGCGACAAGCTGCGCCTGAACACGCCCCCTACCAGCCTCAAGCGCTGGGATGAACTGGTGCACGAAACCGAGCACCCCCAAGGCGAAGTCACCATCGCCATGGTGGGCAAGTACGTGGACCTGTCGGACAGCTACAAGTCCGTCAATGAGGCGCTGCGCCACGCCGGCATGAAGAACCATGTGCGCGTGAAGATCGAGCACCTGGATTCCGAAACCATCGACAGCGCCAACGCCGCTGGCAAGCTGGCCAAGTACGACGCCATTCTGGTGCCCGGCGGCTTCGGCAGCCGCGGTGTGGAAGGCAAGATCAGCACCGCCCAGTTTGCCCGCGAGCACAAGGTGCCCTACCTCGGCATCTGCCTGGGCATGCAGGTGGCCACCATCGAATACGCCCGCCACGTCGCAGGGCTGGAAGGTGCCAACTCGACCGAGTTCGACCCACAGGCCAAGCACCCCGTGATCGCACTGATCACCGAGTGGAAGGATGCCGACGGCACCATCAAGACGCGCGATGCGAACTCTGACCTGGGCGGCACGATGCGTCTGGGCGCGCAATCGTCTGACGTGCAGGCCGGCACCCTGGCCCATCGCATCTATGGCGACGTGGTGACCGAGCGCCACCGCCACCGCTACGAAGCCAACGTGAACTACCTGGACCAGCTGCGCAAGGCGGGCCTGGTGATTTCGGCCCTGACGCAGCGCGAGCAGCTCACCGAAATCGTGGAACTGCCCACCACCGTGCACCCCTGGTACATCGGCGTGCAATTCCACCCCGAGTTCAAGTCCACCCCCTGGGACGGCCATCCGCTGTTCAACGCCTTCATCAAGGCAGCGGTGGAACACCAGCAAGCGGCGAAAAAAGCCTGAAGGAAACGGCCATGCAACTGTGCGGATTCGACGTCGGCCTGAACCACCGGTTCTTCCTCATCGCGGGCACCTGCTCCATTGAAAGCCTGCAGATGTCACTGGACGTGGCGGGCCAGCTCAAGGAAGTCTGCACCTCTCTGGGCATTCCGCTCATCTACAAGGGCTCGTTCGACAAGGCCAACCGCTCCTCTGGCACCAGCCAGCGCGGCGTGGGGCTGGACGCGGGCCTGAAGATCCTGGACGAAGTGCGCCGCCAGTTGCATCTGCCCATCCTGACCGACGTACACGACGAATCGCAGGTCGCCCCCGTGGCCAGCGTGGTCGATGTGCTGCAAACACCCGCCTTCCTGTGCCGCCAGACGGACTTCATCCGCGCCGTGGCCCAGTCGGGCAAGCCGGTCAACATCAAGAAGGGGCAGTTCCTGGCCCCCTGGGACATGAAGAACGTCATTGACAAGGCCCGCGCTGCCGCGAACGAAGCCGGCCTGTCGGAAGACCGCTTCCTGGCCTGCGAACGCGGGGTGAGCTTTGGCTACA
>ERZ650306.1103-NODE-1103-length-15690-cov-25.456284_pt1 | contig 15690 bp, 11 predicted proteins | sample MGYA00376242_ERZ650306 | MGnify/ENA primary metagenome ERZ650306 (study PRJEB26733, sample SAMN07839244) | wastewater metagenome | biome: urban; feature: wastewater treatment plant; material: waste water | place: USA: North Carolina | collected 2016-03-31 ... | reverse complement strand
TGATCGAGGTGGTGCTGGCGCACGCGCAGGGCAACCAGACCCGCGCCGCCGAACTGCTCGGGCTGAACCGCAACACCCTGCGCAAGAAAATGAAGCAATACGACCTCATCTGACCGCCCCCCGGCGGCCGATGCGCTCCCCCGTTGACTGTTGAACACTCCGATACTTTTGCCAAGGCGAATCGTGACCATGACTCCCATCACCCGCGCGCTGATCAGCGTTTCCGACAAAACCGGCATCGTCGAATTTGCCCAGACCCTGGTCGAGGCCGGCGTTGAAATCCTCTCCACTGGCGGCACCGCCAAACTGCTGGCGGAAAAAGGCCTGCCGGTGATCGAAGTGGCCGACTACACCGGCTTTCCGGAAATGCTCGATGGCCGGGTGAAAACCCTGCACCCCAAGGTGCACGGCGGCATTCTGGGTCGCCGCGACCTGCCCGAGCATGTGGCCAAGATGGCCGAGCACGGCATCGGCAATATTGATCTGGTGTGCGTCAACCTGTACCCGTTTGAAGCCACCATCGCCAACCCGGACTGCACGCTGGAAGACGCCATCGAAAACATCGACATCGGCGGCCCGACCATGGTGCGCTCGGCGGCCAAAAACTGGGCGCACGTGGCCATCGTCACCGACAGCGCCGACTACGCCGCGCTGAGCGAAGAGCTGCGCGCCAACGCCGGCAAATTGTCCAAGGCCACCCGCTTTGCCCTGGCCAAGAAAGCCTTCACCCACACCGCCGCCTACGATGGCGCGATTTCCAACTACCTGACCAGCCTGGCCGAAGGCGAAGTCACCGGCGCGCCGCAGCGCGTGGCCTTCCCCAACCGCCTGAATCTGCAACTGGTCAAGGTGCAGGACATGCGCTACGGCGAAAACCCGCATCAGGCCGCTGCTTTCTACCGCGACCTCGACCCGGCCGCCGGCAGCATCGCCAACTACCGCCAGCTGCAAGGCAAGGAACTGTCGTACAACAATATCGCCGACGCCGACGCCGCCTGGGAAGCCGTCAAGACTTTCGACGCCCCGGCCTGCGTCATCGTCAAGCACGCCAACCCGTGTGGCGTGGCGGTGGCCGCCGATCCGCTCAGCGCCTACAAACTGGCCTTCGCCACCGACACCACCAGCGCCTTTGGCGGCATCATCGCCTTTAACCGTGAAGTGGACGCCGCCACCGTGGAAGTGGTCAGCGCCCAGTTCCTGGAAGTGCTGCTCGCCCCGTCGTTCACCGACGAAGCCAAGGCGCTGATTGCCGCCAAGAAAAACGTGCGCGTGCTGGAAATCCCGCTGGCGCCGGGCGCCAACCCGTTCGAGCTCAAGCGTGTCGGCGGTGGCGTGCTGGTGCAAACCCCGGACGTGCGCAACGTCACCCTGCCGGAACTGCGCGTGGTCACCGAGCGCGCGCCCAGCGAACAAGAAATGTCCGACCTGCTGTTTGCCTGGCGCGTGGCCAAGTTCGTCAAGTCCAACGCTATTGTGTTCTGCAAGGATGGCCAGACCGCCGGCATTGGCGCGGGCCAGATGAGCCGGGTGGATTCCACCCGCATCGCCGCGCGCAAGGCGGCTGACGCCGGCCTGCCGCTGGTGGGCGCCGTGGCCGCTTCGGATGCCTTCTTCCCGTTCCGCGACGGCATCGACGTGATCGCCGAACAGGGCATCAAGGCCATCATCCATCCGGGCGGCTCGATGCGCGACGAAGAAGTGTTCGCCGCCGCCAACGAGCACGGCATCGCCATGGTGCTGACCGGCGTGCGCCACTTCCGCCATTGATTCGACCCGACCGCAAGGATAGACCATGAATATTCTCGTCATCGGCTCCGGCGGCCGCGAGCACGCGCTGGCCTGGCGCATCGCCCAGTCGCCGCGCGCCGGCCAGGTGTTTGTCGCTCCCGGCAACGCCGGCACCGCCCAGGACCCGCGCCTGAGCAATGTCGCGCTCAACAGCATCCCCGAACTGGTGGTGTTTGCCCGCGAACAGAACATCGCCTTTACCGTGGTTGGCCCGGAAGCGCCGCTGGCCGCTGGCGTGGTGGACGCTTTCCGCGCCGCCGGCCTGCGCATCTTTGGCCCCACCCAGTACGCCGCCCAGCTGGAAAGCTCGAAAGACTTCGCCAAGGCCTTCATGCAGCGCCACGGCATCCCCACCGCTGGCTACCAGACCTTCACTGACGCCGCCGCCGCCCGCGCCTATGTGGACGGCAAGGGCGCGCCGATTGTCATCAAGGCCGACGGCCTGGCCGCCGGCAAGGGCGTGGTGGTGGCGATGACGCTGGCAGAAGCACACGCCGCCATCGACGACATGCTGCTGGGCAACAAGATGGGCGCCGCTGGCGCGCGCGTGGTGATCGAAGACTTCCTGCAAGGCGAAGAGGCCAGCTTCATCGTCATGGTGGACGGCGAGCACGTGCTGGCCATGGCCACCAGCCAGGACCACAAGCGCCTGCTGGACGACGACCAAGGCCCGAACACTGGCGGCATGGGCGCCTACAGCCCGGCCCCGGTGGTCACCGACGCCGTGCACCAGAAGGTGATGGAGCGCATCATTCTGCCGACCGTGCGCGGCATGCAGGCCGATGGCCACACCTACACCGGCTTCTTGTACGCCGGCCTGATGATCGACGCCCACGGCGACCCGTACACCATCGAGTTCAACTGCCGCTTTGGCGACCCGGAAACCCAGCCGATCATGGCTCGTCTGGCCAGCGACTTCACCGTGCTGCTGGAAGCCGGCATCGACGGCAAGCTGGACACGGTCAGCGCCGACTGGGATCCGCGCGTGGCCATGGGCGTGGTGCTGGCCGCCGCCGGCTACCCGGACGCCCCGCGCAAGGGCGACGTGATCACCGGCATTCCGGCCGCCACCGCCGACAGCGTCACCTTCCACGCCGGCACCGCCTTCAATGCCGACGGCCAGCTGGTCACCAGCGGCGGGCGGGTGCTGTGCGCCGTGGGCCTGGGCGACACGGTGCAAAGCGCGCGGGAAACCGCCTACGCCGTGGCCGACGCCATCCAGTTTGACGGCCGCCAGCTGCGCCGTGATATCGGCGCACGGGCATTGAACCGCCAGCCTGGCTGATTGTTGCCCTGCCATATCAAAACGCCCCGCGCCGGTTTGCCGACGTGGGGCGTTTTGATGTTGTCCCGAGCGCTGGGCGCTGCGCCAGGATGAGTCAAGCAGCACGGTGAAGCGGTGTATCGCTCAATGCCGAGTGTCGCCAAACACCTCATCCAGCGAGCTCGCATCCAGGACTCGATCACCCCAGGTTTCCAGCTGGGCGGGGGTGGCAGCGGCAATACGGGTCAGCTGCGCGGCCGGCAGCGTGCCGAAACGGCGAGTCAGCTGTCGTTGCAACAACAAAGCCTCGCCTTGCTGCATCCCTTGCTGTAATCCCTGCAAGATGCCTTTTTGCACGCCCTGCGCCTCATAGCTCAGCGCCCATTCTTCCAGTCGTTCCGCCAGCATGATGTTCAGCTCCTGCAAATCATCTACCTCAGGTAATACAATACGATACTCCACTTTGCGCATCAATGTAGCGCGTATCCACAGTGCAAACATTCTGCGCAGATCAGGCCGGTCGGCAAGCCAATCGTTCAGCAGGCTGAGCAGGTCGCTGATTTTTTCTGGTGTGGCCGGGTGCTCAATCCGGAAGACGGCGGCCACCAGGTTTTTGATGGATGCCAATTCGCTGTCGCTGTAGGCGTTTTCATCGATCAGCAGGTATTTGGCCTTAGGCTTGAATTGCGCCACCAGGCCTGGAGTGGGAGGAATCAAATCAAAGACATCGGTGGGCGATGTCCAGCGTTGGCTGCCGTTGTAGAGCACGATGGGCAAGATGGGCGGCAGACGGCCATCGGCCAGCACTTCGCCGCGCTTGATCAGATCCTGATAGAGCAGGCCTTGATACACCATCATGCGTAGCGCCATGTACTTATCAACGCTGCTCTGAAACTCAATCAGCAGATACAGATACACCCACTCACCCCCGACCTTGACCCGCCAGACGATGTCGTCGGCGCGGTGACGAAAGTCCTCGGTGACGTAGCTGCCGGGGACTTTTTCCAGGGTGGAATAATCCAGGCTGTGCAGCCATTCGTCCGGGACGAAACCGATGATCAGGTCACGCACCAGTTCGGGCGTGGAAAAAAGAAACTTGTAGCTGCTGTCGTGATCGGTGGCCATGCAGGGGCTTTTTAACTCAAAACGGCGAAGTGGGGTTAACGAAACCTTTCTGGCGTGCTTACCCCACTTTGCCGTAGTCGGTGTGGCCATTGTGCTGAGTGTGGCGCGCGACGCTTACTGCCCGCGCGTGGACAGCGACAGCCCCAGAAAAATCGCGCTGATGCCAGCCAGGTGATACCAAGCCAGGGTTTCGCCCAGGAACACCGTGGACAATAGCGCGCCAAACGCCGGCATCAGGTGGATGAACATCGCCGCGCGCGCCGGGCCCAGGCGGGCGACGCCATAGTTGAAGAACAAATAAGCCACCACCGACGGAAACACGCCCACATAGGCAAAGGTGGCCAGGGTGGCGGTGTTCAGCTCGACCACGCGGCCGCTGGTTACTTCCCAGACAAAAAACGGCAGGATGGCCAGCAGGCCGACCATCACCATGGTGATCAGCAGGCCAAAGCGGTTCAGCCCGGTGGGCAGGCCGCGCAGCGCCAGGGTGTACAGCGCCCAGCTGACCATGGCCAGAAACACGATCAAATCGCCCTGGTTGAGGTTCAGCCCGACCAGCCGCGTCCATTCGCCATGCGACACAATCGCCAGCACGCCCACAAACGACACCGCCAGCCCCAGCATTTGCCGCCCGCCCAGACGCTGGCCAAACCACAGCGCGCCAAACAGCACGGTGAGAATGGGGATAAACGAGTTCAGCAGCACGGCGTTGGTGGCGGTGGTGGTCTGCACGCCGGTGTACACCAGCGAATTAAACGCAGTGATGCCCAAGAGCGACAGCGCCAGAATCCGGCCGCGACACTGCCACAGCAGCGCGCGTTCGCGCCAGGCGTGGCGCAGCGAAAATGGCGCCAGCAAGGCAAAGGCAATCAGCCAGCGCATGAAAGAAAGCGTCATCGGCGGCACGGCGGCGTGCATGGCGCGGGCCAGGACAAAATTACCCGACCAAAACAGCGCGGTGAGCACCAGCAGCACATAGGCCAGGCGATGGGAGGGGGCAGAAGTCGTCATCAGCCTAGAGTGCCAAGGATTGCCCAACTCGGCAAGCGCTGGCTTGGTGGTCTGGCCAATTTGCGCCGCGCACAAAACTCAGCGCAGCGGCCCTGGCTGGGAACACGACCGCAGACAGGACAGGGAGTACGGCAAGGTGACATACCACCACCAGGGGCTTTGTGAGCCGCTCTTCGCATGCGGGTGAGTGCGTTGGCTTGGCCTATGACATGCATTGCCCGGTGGGGCGGCCCGCTTGCTTTTTTCGAGACGCTCAGTCTAATATTGGTACATGCACACACCTGCCCTGATGCCCCCCCGCCGCCGAGGCCGCCCGCCCAAGTCGCGCGACGCGCTGACCGACACGCGCGAGCTCTTGCTGCGCGCCGGGCTGGAAACCCTCACCGAAAAAGGCTTCGCCACCGCCGGGCTGGATGAAATCCTGGGCCGCGTCGGCGTGCCCAAGGGCTCGTTTTATCACTACTTTGCCAGCAAAGAGGCGTTTGGCCTGGCGCTGATCGAGCGCTACGCCCACTTTTTTGCCCGCAAGCTGGACCGCCACTTGCTGCGCGCCGAGCTGACGCCGCTGGCGCGGGTGCAGGCGTTTGTCGATGACGCCCAGGCCGGCATGGCGCGGTATGACTACCGGCGCGGCTGTTTGATTGGCAATCTGGGCCAGGAGATGGGCGCGCTGCCAGAAAGCTTTCGCGCCCAGCTGCAGGCGGTGTTCGCCGACTGGCAGGCGCGGCTGGCCGCCTGCCTGCGCCTGGCGCAGCAGGCGGGCGAAATGTCGGCCACCGCAGACGCCGAGCAACTGGCGGCGTTTTTCTGGATCGGTTGGGAAGGCGCGGTGTTGCGCGCCAAGCTGGCGCAAAGCGCCGAGCCGCTGACGGTGTTTGCCCGGTTTTTTCTGGCCGGATTGCCGCGCTGAATTTTTTTGCCAATAAGTAGACAGTCAGTCTAAATTAAGAGGGAGAAACCATGTTCAAGGCAGTGCTGATTGAAAAAGACGACGCCGGCTATCGCGCCAGCGTGCAGACGCTGGACGATGCCGCCTTGCCCGAGGGCAATGTCAGCGTGCGCGTCAGCCATTCCACGCTCAACTACAAAGACGCGCTGGCCATCACCGGCCAAGGCCCGGTGGTGCGCAAATTCCCCATGGTGCCCGGTATTGATCTGGTCGGCGTGGTGGCGGCCAGCCAGCACCCGGATTATCAGCCGGGTGATGCGGTGTTGCTGAATGGCTGGGGCGTGGGCGAAAGCTATTGGGGTGGGCTGGCGCAACAAGCGCGCTTGAATGGCGATTGGCTGATTCCGCTGCCGGCAGGCTTGACCGCCCAGCAGGCGATGGCGATTGGCACCGCCGGCTACACCGCCATGCTGTGTGTGATGACGCTGGAGCGCTATGGCGTGCAGCCCAAAGATGGCGAGGTGCTGGTGACCGGCGCGGCGGGTGGCGTGGGCAGTGTGGCGGTGGCCTTGCTCAGCCAGTTGGGCTATCGGGTGACGGCGATGACCGGCCGCTTGCAAGACGCCGACTATCTGCGCGCGCTGGGCGCGGCGGAGGTGATCGAGCGCGGGCAGTACGCCGAGCCTGGCAAGCCGCTGGGCAAAGAGCGCTGGGCGGGCGCGGTGGACGTGGCGGGCGGCCATGTGCTGGCCAATGTCTGCGCCAGCATGCAATACCAAGGCGTGGTGACGGCGTGCGGCCTGGCCGCCGGCATGGCGCTGCCGGCCACCGTGGCGCCGTTTATTTTGCGCGGTGTCACCCTGGCCGGGGTGGACAGCGTGATGCGCCCGCGCGCCGACCGGCTGGTGGCCTGGCAGCGGCTGACGCAGGAATTGTCGTTGGACAAGCTGGCGCTGATCGGCAGCCAGGAAGTGGGGCTGGATGAGGCGATTGGCCTGGCGGCGCGCCTGCTGAAGGGTGAGGTGCGCGGCCGCGTGGTGGTGGACGTCAACCGTTAAGCGCGGCTAACACGCGCTCACCACATGCTCCTCTGGCCATGTGGTGTGGCGCACACTGTTGCCGCGTCACCCGGCGGGGCAGAGATATTTTTTATTTTTCAGGAATTTGTCATGAGTGCTGACCTCACCCCGGCCATCAGCCGTTTTCCCGTGCCGGAACTGGACGCCCTGCCCGAAGACCTGCGTGCGCGCATCCTGGCCGTGCAGGAAAAATCCGGTTTTATCCCCAATGTGTTCCTCACCCTGGCGCACCGGCCGGATGAGTTTCGCGCCTTTTTTGCCTACCACGACGCGCTGATGGACAAGCCCGGCAAGCTGAGCAAGGCCGAGCGCGAGATGATTGTGGTGGCCACCAGCAACCTGAACCAATGCCAGTATTGCGTGGTGGCGCATGGGGCGATTTTGCGCATTCGCGCCAAAGACCCGCTGATTGCCGATCAGGTGGCGATCAACTACCGCAAGGCGGACATCAGCGAACGGCAAAAAGCCATGCTGGACTTTGCCGTCAAGGTGTCGGCCAGCGCGCATCTGGTGGGCGAGGCGGATTTTGCCGCGCTGAAGGCGCATGATTTTGACGAAGAAGACATCTGGGACATCGCCGCAATTTCGGCGTTTTTTGGCATGTCCAACCGGCTGGCCAATGTGACCAGCATGCGGCCAAATGCCGAGTTTTACGCACTGGGCCGCTAAGCGCCGCTCACACAACCCTCGTGGCGTAGTTGCACGGTCTCGCCGTACTGCTGACCTGTCTGTGCACGCCTCGCCAAGTGCGTTGCTTAGCGCGGTTCAAACGCGCTGAGGCGGGCAGGTGGATCACACCTGCCCGCCGGGCCGTGGCCGGGGATCACCCGGCGAAGCGGTTTCGTGAGTCAGGGGCGGATCGCGCCTCAGACTTCGGTTTGCGGATTCATGCGCTCGCCACGCTGGCTCAGGCGATTGAGTGCGGACAGATACGCCTTGGCGCTGGCGACAATGATGTCGGTGTCGGCGCCCTGGCCGTTGGCGATGCGGCCGTCGCGCGCCAGGCGCACGGTGACTTCGCCTTGCGATTCGGTGCCCTTGGTGATGGCGTTCACCGAGTACAGCTCCAGTTCGGCGCCGCTGTTCACCAGCGATTCAATGGCCTTGAACGCTGCGTCCACCGGGCCCGAGCCGCCGGATTCGGCGCGTTTTTCCACGCCGTGTTCGGCAAACACGATATTGGCCAGCGGGGTTTCCCCGGTTTCGGTCGCCACTTTCAGCGAGATGAATTTGTAGCTGTCACTGCTGTGGCCGGCGTCGCCGTCGGACAGCAAGGCGTGCAGGTCTTCGTCGAAGATTTCGCGCTTGCGGTCGGCCAGGTCCTTGAAGCGGGCAAAAGCGGCGTTGATGGCTTCTTCGCCAGACAATTCAATGCCCAGTTCGGCCAGCTTGGTCTTGAAGGCGTTGCGGCCAGACAGCTTGCCCAGGGTCAGGCGGTTGGCGCTCCAGCCCACCGACTCGGCGCTCATGATTTCGTAGGTTTCGCGGTGCTTGAGCACGCCATCCTGGTGGATGCCTGATTCGTGCGAGAAGGCGTTGGCGCCAACAATCGCTTTGTTCGGCTGCACCGGGTAACCAGTGATGGTGGACACCAGCTTGGAGGTCGGCACGATCTGGGTGGGCTCGATGCCGGTGTCGACATTGAACAGATCACGGCGGGTTTTGACCGCCATCACCACTTCTTCCAGCGAGGCATTGCCGGCGCGCTCGCCCAGGCCGTTGATGGTGCATTCCACCTGACGGGCGCCGCCTTGCACGGCGGCCAGCGAGTTGGCCACCGCCATGCCCAGGTCGTTGTGGCAGTGGGTGGACCAGATCACCTGGTCGCTGTTTCGCACCCGGCTGATCAGCGTTTCAAAACGCTCGCGCCAGGCCGACGGAATGCTGTAGCCCACGGTGTCCGGCACATTGATGGTCTTGGCGCCGGCGTCGATCACCGCTTCAAAGATGCGCACCAGAAAATCCATGTCCGAGCGCACGGCGTCTTCGGCGGAGAATTCCACGTCGTCGGTGTATTCCTTGGCGATGCGCACGGCGGCCACGGCGGCGTCCACCACCTGGTCCGGCGTCATGCGCAGCTTTTTCTCCATGTGGATCGGGCTGGTGGCGATGAAGGTGTGGATGCGGCCCTTGGCGGCCGGGCGGATGGCCTCGCCGGCGGTGCGCACGTCGCGCTCGTTGGCGCGCGCCAGGCTACAGACGGTGGAGTGCTTGACCACTTCGGCAATGGCGCGGATGGCGTCGGCGTCGCCGGGGCTGGCGGCGGCAAAGCCGGCCTCGATCACATCGACACCCAGCTTTTCCAGCTGGCGGGCGATGCGGATTTTTTCTTCCTTGGTCATCGCCGCGCCGGGGCTTTGTTCGCCATCGCGCAAGGTGGTGTCAAAAATGATGAGGCGGTCAGTCATGATGCGATTCTCCGTCGTCGCCGGCGGCTTCAGGCCGGTCAAATAATCGTTGAAGCTGAAAGTCTGGCCGCGCAGGGCGGCCAGTTGGGCCAGTTTGTTCAGTTGCGCCAGCGGCAGGCTGCCGCGTTCGCGCCACTTGTAAATCGCCGCCCGGGAAACCGGCTCTTGCGGAAAAGCCTGGGTGAGTGCGTCAGCCAGGGCGGACGGGCCTCCGAAATCGGCAATCAAGCGGTCAATGTCCAATTGCATGGCGGTTTCCTTGTCTTGCTGTGTCACAGGATAGCGAATCATTGGACACGGAGTCAAATAATTTCTGTCGATTGCGGCCAGAAAATGCGCCTTCCGACGGATTTAGTCTAATTTTCTTGGACATTATGTCTAAGTTTTTTGATTTTGTCTGGTGGCTGGACATGGCTCCCCATCTGAAATGCAAAAAAGGTGGCCGTAGCCACCTTTTTTACCATCCCTATCACGCTCAGGGCGTTTGCGTGGGCGACGGCCCGGGGCGCAGGTAGCGCAGGGCAGCCATCACATAGCCAGACAGGCTGTACAGCACGAAAAAGCCAAACAGCAGCAAAGTAATCTGACCATCAACCCATCTAAATCGATCAACTAATGTGCTCATTTCATTTTTTATAATATAAAAACTCACCAAACTGAAGATAATATAACTGAGCGAGCTTTAAATAATCTTGTTCATTAGGTAATTCTAACTCTACCTGAAATGATTTAATCAAGTCTTCCCAGCTAGGTAGCTTTATTCCATCAGTCTCTGATGATTTAGAAACACCAGCCCCAACAAAAACACAAAGTCTCTGTTCGTTCATGGCATGGTGTAATTCTTTTATATTTTGATTAATCATTACTATCTCATTAGTGAAATGCTAATATAGTTCAATGCTTGTTTCATAACAATTTATTAGATGGGATTACTCCGTAAAAAATCAGCAAAACAGTATTTTTTACGGAAAAATCTACTAGCTGTAAAGGCGGAATCTATCCGTATTTCATGCTGTTTGAATGGTCTTTTTAGCGAGGGAGCACGCTACCGCAGGACCACACTAAGACGATCTTGGGCTGTCAATGATGACAGATGTTTCCATCCTACTCCCATCAGTCACTTGTTTCAAAACATTAGCAATAGAATACTGTTTTAGCTCAGCGATATTGGACACATAGTTAAGCTATTTTCTGTTGCTCAAATTTACCTGTGCCTGGTTTTCGAATTTTTCCCATGCATTGCTTCTACCTTCCGGCTATGGAAAAGCTCTTCTGAACAGGCATTATCATAACAATAGCTTTTTGCACGCATACTGCATGTTATTTGGTATTCACGTGATAATGATGTTCTTTTGACGCCCATTTCAACCTTAGATGACGGCGCCGTTTCTTGACTGGATGTCGACGTTTTACCAAGCGTAGGTAAACTTTAGAGAGTAAGAGTTGCAACCTCATGTTACTGCTGAAGTGATGATATTTAAAAGTTGGTTTCCAAGTTAATAATTTGATCAATACCTATATTAGTTTGACTCAGTCGTGATAAAAATATTATTAAGCCCAAAATTCCAATGATTGAAACACAACATAATATTGGGAGGAAACATGGATCAATCCATAATCACTGCGCTTTCTGCTGTAATGGGTTCTTTAGTTGGAAATAGGCAGGCAATGAGATCGCCTTCTCTTGCTTCGGTATTTCTCTTTTGGGATGAAAGCCCCTCAAATGCATTCAGGTAACCTGTTTTCCGGCTGACATAATCCATGATTTCAATAATACCCATATGCCGGAGCTGGCTGTATACGGGATTATCGATACTGGATTTCCAGCGACGGTTTGCAAGGCTCCATGTCAGCCGGTTGGATCGTGGCAGGCATTTAACAAAATCATTGGCATCGGCGTTGATGTTAGCCGTTACCCGCGTCAGAAGATTGTTGAAATTATATTCCAGCTCCTTCAAGGTCTGAGCAATCGGCTGATGAAGCCTTTCCAGACCAGTTTTCTCAATCAGATCCTGCTTTTCTCTGTTCCAGATATCTATCTTGATCAAATCATCGTCCAGGCGTTTATTCTGTTCGCTTTCGCTCACAAAAATCCGGCCTTGCTCCAGCATACGTACTACTTTCTGATAGAGATAAATCTCAAATCGCCGGGGATTTACTTCATCTTCATCAAGCAGGTAAATTTGGTCGCGAAGACGGATCAGCTCGCGATCGATTGTCTTAATACTTCGCTGCTGCGTCAGCTCTGCTTTGGCGTGTGTGATCTGTTCAGCCCAAAGCTGCTGGCCGACATCACACTCGATGTCGATAGAAATAAACAGTTTGCGCAGGGAGTTAGCTGTTTTTCGGGCCTGATCATCGGTGTACTGCCATTGATAACTCTCCAGATCAAAATCTTTCTGATGAAGATGCTGGCTGATCTTCCTGATATCATCTGAGTCAATAAATGAAAACGCCTGCTTGCGGATCTCACCAAAGGGCGTTGCATCGTCCAGCGAATCATCTACGAAAAAGTGTAAAATACTGCCTGCATCCTTGAGTTTTTTCCGGATAACTTCCAGCTCTTCCGCCACCTTTTGTTGGGCAAAGGCTTTCGCTGCCAGGCTATATTTGTTCACCAGATAACTGAACGCCGTCACCAGTTTATCGTTGTTTTCTCTGTAGCGAAAAAACAGGTAACAGATCAAATAAAGTCGACCCTGCCATTTTGGGGTTCGTCGTAGTTTGTAAACGGATCGGTGTTTCACCAAGGATGCATAATAAAGCATGTTTCCCCGGGAAAGACTGAGTGTATCGAGTAACTGCTTCAGCTCTGGATATAGTGCTTTTATCGTCTGATGTGTCTGTAGCTCTCGATCCAGCTCCGATGGTGAAAATCCCCGGGCTGACCCCTGATATCCGGCCAGGCTGTTGAGAAGTCCTTTATCAGCCATTATGGACTGAAGTGTCCTGACTGCGTTTCTCGACATATTCTGAGAAAGGATCTGTTCCGTCCGTTGCCGCTCGGTGCTCATTGCCTGAGTGACAAAATCCTGTAACGATGAATAGGCTGGCAGCGCAATGCGCTGTTGCCCCAAAAAGGCCATACATTCATCAAAGATATAGCGGGGATTGTTGTATATGGTTGCCACATCCTGCAACCGTGTTGCCAGACGTACTGAGGTTTGTGGTGTCAATTGTTCAAACCCGAGGAAATCAATCACCTGATTCATCAGTCTGGAGCGGGTTGATTTAGGCAATATCGTGTATTGCGGTTTTGCACCGGCAAAGTAGGTCTGGCAGATATAACGGACATCTTGTCTGACATCCCTTAAGTGAAACTGAGGAATGACCGGTTTTGAGCGGAAATAACCAATAAAAAGAATGAAATGGATCTTTGATTCGAGTTTTTCCATTTTTCGGACATGCCCGAGCGCCAGGGTATCGAGGGAGAAAAACTCTTCACGTTCTGTCTGATTGAACTCTGGCCGTCGATAGAGATCATCGATTTCTGTCGCGGTGAGGATCTGTATTCGTCCTTGGCGTGTGGACTGCATGGGCTACCTCGAGAGGGTATAAGAAGGGCGTGTTGGGAAATATTCGGTATTATTGATCCCAAAAAGCCAATAGGCGGAGGTCACAGCGCCTCCGCGCAGAAAATGGCTGGGGTTACAATCCGCGTCCGCCCAATATGGCCCCGTTGCAATAAACCCGCGCGTCGATCACCAGTGACCAGATAATCCGCATCACCAGCCAATGCCATTGCTAACAAAAAAGCATCATCAGGATCATCGGCTTCATGCTCAATTGTCAATCGCTCCAAAACGATGGCCCGTTGCAAATTATTGAGCATGGTCCCGACTTTGGCTGGTTGCAAAACAGCCTGTAATTTAGGGTATCGACTGGCTCGACGGATCTCATCCAGTTGTACCAGTGAGGTGACGATTTCGAAACGCGCAGTACGCCAGGCGCGGTAAATTCTATCGGGTGTGCCATGTGGCGAAATCAGCGCACTGAACAGAATATTGGTATCCAGAACAACTCTCATTAACGATGACGAGCCCAATCAAGTGCTTCATCAACCATGGAAGTTATTTCAGCTTCATCCAAGTGTGCATTGGCTGTTTTGGCCTGTACGGCTGTTAATTCCAAAATATGTGCTTGTACGGCGTCTTCGATGAAGCGTGATAGATCACCTTTTTTCCCTTGTCCCTGACTGGCCAAAAACATACGTAAAGCCTGATCGGTCGAAGCAGAGACGGCAACATTCCAGCGAGTTGTTTGCATAGTCCATTCTCTCAATGTGTGTTTATGTGTTTATACACCCAAATATTCCACTATGCAATGGTTCTATAAAACGGAGGTTTTATAGAACTTTAATAGTAATGATAAATATGCTCTGGTTTGCAAAGTTTATAGCGCGATAAGGTATAAAATACTGGTTCTTAAAATCAAAGTTTAACTATTATTAATACAGTTGAGTAAATGGAACTTTATTGATGAAAATTGGCTACGCACGAGTGAGCACCAAAGACCAAACCGTAGATCTACAACTTGATGCACTCAAACAAGCAGGATGTGAACGCATCTATCAAGAGGTTGCCAGCGGAGCAAAAACGGCAAGGCCGGAATTGGATCGTTTATTAGTGGATATTCGTACTGGCGATACGATCGTGATCTGGAAGCTGGATCGGCTTGGCCGTTCGCTTAAACACCTGGTTGAGCTCGTGGGCAAATTGGCCGAACGAAAAATTGGCCTGCTCAGTCTGAATGATCCTGTTGATACTACAAACGCCCAAGGGCGTTTGGTCTTTAATCTGTTTGCATCCTTGGCAGAGTTTGAGCGTGAATTAATTCAAGAACGCACCCTCGCGGGGTTATCCGCCGCACGAGCAAGAGGTCGGGTAGGCGGAAGACCCAAAGGTTTATCTGCACCGGCGGAAAGTACCGCAATGGCGGCTGAAACGTTATATCGAGAAGGGCGGCTCAGTGTCAGCGCGATTGGTAAAAAGCTGCATATATCCAAAGGCACACTCTATCGCTATTTACGGTCACGAGGTGTTGAAATTGGTAAGCAGAAAAAGAACCAGTTAACGGATACGTTACAAACCACAGCAATGAATGGATCTCCGATCACCAAAACAGCCACCGTAAGCTTGCTGTTCAGCATTGAGAATAATAGCAAATTTGTCCGAGGTAAGAAGCGCGCCCAGACAAACATCGAACAATACAGCCTGGCCATCTATGACAATAAACAGTTAGCGCCAGGAAAATATGAGTTGCGCATTCCCTATGAAAATGAACATGAATTGAATGAAACGATGCATCAACTGCTGTCAGATATACACCGAGAGGCTGATTTATGTAATTGCAATGTTGATGCAAATGCATGGGAAGATGGGACTGAACGGCGATGGTAGGCGCTTACATTGCTCTCCAATCCACTATCTATATGAATTATATATGAAAAATAGTTTTCATGGAACTTATCGGTGAATTGGGCGCAATACCCCTCATATCAAGCGATGCAGAGGAATTTGATTCTGTAGCGTATGAGTTGATTTTCGTGGTGAGGGATTGTGTTACTGAGCTATCTGAACTTTCGGCGTTATCAGAATACTTGTTCTGAACTTCTTGTAATTTGTTTTCGGAGGCGATGGATTCTGGGGTGGTTTGGTAGGTATTTTGAATTTGCTGATATATTCGTTCTGACTCGTCGGCGAACGCTCGCCCGGGGGATAAAACAGATCCGAAGAGTATTCCCAGTACAGCCGGGTGTATTACAAAAACAGATGAATAACCGATGACGAGTGCTGTAGCTATAGCCTTATCGTGCTTTTTTCTCATGATGAGTAACCCCGACAATCAAAACGAATCTTGTTCGATACCACTTGCGACTAATTTTTCTCTAATAGCATCACGGATAAACGCTTGCCATGATCCACTATAGTGTCTGTTTTTTATCTGTTCATTAAAGAGCTTTAAGGCTTCTTCATTTTTCAAAATAGACGGGGGAACAATACAAGATTGTTCTTTCATAGAAACATATCTCTGGCTTTGCTGCGAGTAACTGGCCATTCTGTGGCGCACAAGCTGGTGCGTCGCTACACGGCTAAGCCCATCGACCGCAAATGTAAAGAGACATGC
>ERZ650306.1101-NODE-1101-length-15706-cov-5.155645_pt1 | contig 15706 bp, 9 predicted proteins | sample MGYA00376242_ERZ650306 | MGnify/ENA primary metagenome ERZ650306 (study PRJEB26733, sample SAMN07839244) | wastewater metagenome | biome: urban; feature: wastewater treatment plant; material: waste water | place: USA: North Carolina | collected 2016-03-31 ... | reverse complement strand
CGATGGTGGTGCTGATGTTCCTGTACACGCTGGCGTATTACCAGATCGTCAGCGGACTTCCGATTTCGATGACGCAGATTGGGCTTGGTACGGACGAATATTCCAGCCTGCTGACCATTAACGGCGGCATTCTGTGCCTGCTGCAGATTCCTGCGATCGCGCTGTTCCAGCGGATGAGCAACACCCGTGTGCTGGTGCTGGGCATGTCCATTACCGCGGTTGGCTATGCGTTCCAAATCGGCGCCGATTCGTGGGTGACGTTCGCGATTGCGACCGTGCTGTGGACGCTCGGCGAGCTTGGCACATTCCCGATTGCCGCTACGACGGTGGCGAATATCGCGCCGAAGGATGTACGCGGCACGTATCAGGGCTTGTACAACCTGGTGTGGTCGCTATCCAACGCGTTTTCGCCGCTTGTCGGAGGCTGGATTTTGAACGCGTTCGGCAGTCACGTGCTGTGGACCTGCTGCACGGTGATGTTCGTAATTGTGGCGATTGGTTTCTACGTGACGCGCGGCCCCCGCGAACGCGCCGCAGCCCGCAATCTTGCGATGGAGGAACTGTAGCGGTTGCGCTGCGCAGGTGGCGTGCGGTAGATACGCCACCGAACTTGCCAGACAACTTAACATAACTTAACAGCAACTTCGCATCTGTTAAGTTCGCTGGTAAGTTGCTGTTAAGTTCGTGCGAAGTTGACGGAAAGCGATGTATTGGCGTGATTGTGTGGCACAAATAATGGACATTGCCGGCAAGACAGGGGTGCATGTGCGCGTATGAAAAAGCGGGAGGCCGCGATTCGGTTGGAATCGCGGCCTCCCGCTATGCGATTTAAAAAATCGGAAAGAAGAGAATCGGTGCCGCAGCGTTCGCTGCGGCGGTGCCTTGCCTCACGCGGTCTGTTTCAAAGAGATGGCCTGACGCGGTTCGGCTTGCCTTCCTGCTTGAAGGTCTTACTTGTTGAGGACCTTCTTCATCAGATCAGCGGAAGCCTTGGCAAGTGCGAACTGGCCGAAGCCCGGATCGATGGAAGCGAGGTTGGAGTTGAGGATCTGGTTGAAAGTGTCGTTGTTCTTCATGATGTTTCCTTTCGGACGACCGCCTGGTTTCTTGCTTCTTTTTTTCTTCTCTACATCGTGCGGTGCGTCGCTATTGTGTTGTTTTTCTTGTTCTTCGTTCTTCTGTTGTTTTTCTGTTGTGCCTTTACTATACGCACGTCGGTATGCGTCTGGCATGCCGCAATCGTCATTTCTATTGTAAAATCATCGGGTTATCTTGAAGAAAATGTGATTACTGTGCCCGCATAACAACACAATCGCCGTATCGTACGCTGACACGAGACGGAACATATCCATTCCCATGTCAACGCACGATACGGCGATATCGGCGTAAATCAGCGGAATAATCGTAAATCAGCGGGGCTGACGGAAGTGACGGTCACCGATTGGATCGAACGGCGTGTGCGGTTCAAGCTGGTACCAGTATGCCACCGACGCGACGTCATCCTGCCGCTCGAAATTGCCGGCTTCCTCGGTGCCGATCTGCTGCCAGGTGACGCGCAGGTCAGAATCGAAATAAATCGGATCCGGAATGTGCCAGCGGTACAGGCCGCGCATGACGGGTGTGGCCACATCCCAGTAGTCGCTTTCGCGGTGCGCGGCAAGACGCTGCGAATAGAACGGGAATCCTAGGTACGGTCCGGTGAACGTGTTCTCGCGCATGCGGCCATGCTCGTCGAAGTCGGCGAAGCTCCACGCGCCGCCGAAGTAGTCTTCCGCTCCGGTGCTGCACCACGTCGGGTACTGTTCATCGCCGTCGATGTACATTTTGACTTCGCCTTCGCCCCACCAGCGGCTTTCCAGCGCGGTCAGCGCAAGGTAGGTGCCGATGTACGCGCCATGGCCGTGCACATTGTCGAGAATCGTGTAGTCACGGGCAATTTCGGTGACGCGTTCGCGGCGCCACTGCGCATGGAAGCGCATCGCATCGGCTGGCAGCGCGTCGTATTCCGTGTAGTCGATTTGGTAGAAGAAGGCCGGCACGTCCTCGTTGTGATCGTTGCGCAGCACAATGCGCGCGTGCTCGAACGGCATGGCGAAATAGCAGTTGAAACCTCGATTTGGCACCACCATGATCGGGATGGAATTGATACGGCAGGCCTGTGCGTGACCGCAGCAGAAGAAATCGCCGATCGGGCACTGCACGGACGGCGTCTCCTCGCCATCCCAATAGAATTCGAGGATGAGATTGCGCAGTACGTTCGGACCGGTCGGGGAAGTGCGGTCGGTGACCGTCATCCAAATGTGGCGAATCACGCCCGGGCCATCGACGTCCATCAGCGTGACCGAATCGCCCGCCTTGATCGTCTGGATGCAAGGGCTGCCCTTACGTGACGGGCCGAGCGCGCTGGCGGCGGTGGCTGCAGTGCCCTTGCCGCCGGTCGGGTTTTCGGCGTTGACGCAACGTGTACGGCCGTGGTCCGTCGCGATTGCTAGCGAATCGAGGGCACCGTTGCCGAAACCGGAAGTCGCCATAGTATTCATTGTTCTCTCCTTTGTTAAACAGCTTGGGAAACGCGGAAATGGGTGCGCCGCCTACCACTGCCGACTATCGTAGATCCCCCTTGCAGTGGGCGCGTCGATAATGCCGGCCACGGTGCTGAAAGCCGCCGCGGCCGGTTGTATCTGTTTTTGCGTTATTTCACAACATCCCAGCGTTGTTGGGTCGCGTTACTTCACTGCACCGGCGGTGATACCCTGCGACAGCTTGCGCTGGAAGATGATGAAGAAGATGATGGTCGGGATGATGCTCAGCAGCGAAGCCGATGCCAGCGTGGTCGCTTCCATGGTGCGCTGGCCCTGCAGGGTGGCGAGTGCCAGCGGAATGGTCTGTACGTCATCGCTCATGAGGAACGCCATCGGAATCATGTATTCGTTCCACGTCCACACGAAGAAGAACACGAACAGCACGCTGATGGTCGGCCAAGAAATTGGCAGCACCACCTTGCGCAGGATTTGCCAGCGAGAGGCGCCGTCGATGGCCGCGGCCTCAAGGATGGCCTGCGGGAACGTGCCGTATACGGAGGACAGCAGATAGGTGCCGTAGGCGCTTTGGATGATGGTGAAGATGATGATGATCGCGAGTTTGGTGTTGTACAGACCGACCTGCTTGAACATGGTGTACAGCGGGTAGAGCAGCGCTTCCTGCGGCATCATGTTGGCGAGCATGATGCCGAGCACGATCCAGGTGTTGCCCTTGACCTTGCCGATGCCGAGCGCGAAGGAGTTGAGCACCGACAGCACGACCGCCGCGACAGCCACCACTAGGGAGATGATGAAGCTGTTCCAGAACTTCAGCGGGAAGTTGGTGGTAGTCCAGAAGGAGATGATGCCCTCCATGGTGAAGTGCTTCGGCAGGGAGAGCGGGCCGGTGGCGTTGTAATCGGCGGAGGTCTTGAACGCGTTGACGGTCAGGACGAGCAGCGGGAACAGGACGAGCAGAGCTCCGGCGACGAGCAGGATCAGGGTGATCCAGTCACCTGCGGAACGCACGTGCTGCGTTTTCTTCGAGGCCTTGCGCGCGGCGGCCGTGGACATGGAATAAGTCATGATGGCACCTTTGCTTTTCGGATTTTTAGTATGTTCTTGCGATTGTTTTTCGGGTTTTCTCTCAGACGAGTTCCTTCTCGACGTGCTTCTGCACGAGGGTGAACACGATGGAGAAGACGATGATTACCACAGTCAGCGCTGTGGAGATTGCGGCACCGTAGCCCACCTGCTGCACCTGGAAGAACTGGTTGTAGGAGTAGTACGACGGAACCGTGGTGGAGGTGCCCGGACCGCCCTTGGTGAGCAGGTAGACCGGAGCGAAGGTCTTCAGTGCGCCGATGGTTGCGGTGAGGATGACCACCAGCAGTTCAGGGATGATGGACGGCAGGGTGACCACGCGGAACTTCTGCCACCAGTTGGCGCCGTCAAGACCTGCGGCCTCGTAGAGTTCCGGATCGACGCGCTGCAGGCCCGACATGAAGATGACGATCGGGTAGCCGAGCTGGATCCACACCAGGATGAACATGAGGATCGGCAGTGCGCTGTCAGGGCTGCCCAGCCAGTTGTGCTGCAATGCACCCAAGCCGATCTTGGCGAGCAGTGCGTTGACGGCACCGTCCTCCGGGCGGAAGATCCAGCCCATGATGATTGCGGCGACGGCCACCGGAAGCAGCTGCGGCAAATAGAACAGCGCGCGCAGGAAGGAAGCGGTTTTGCCGCCGAACTTCTTTTGGATCACGTCGGTGAGCAGAGACGAGATGAACAGGCCGAGGATGGTAGGGATGACCACGATAGCCACGATGATCCAGAACGAGTTAGCGAAGGAAATCCAGAACGTCGAATCGGAGAACAGGCGTTTCCAGTTTTTCAGGCCGACCCACTTGACGGGACCGACGCCACGCCAGCGGGTGAAGCTCAGGTAGATGTTCCAGATGAACGGAACAACAACTACCGCGAACAGACCGATGAGGCCGGGGATGAGGTATGGAACGAATTTCGCGGAGCGGTTGCCGGGAAGTCTCGACATGGAGGCTTCGTGCTTGGTCTTTTGAGACATTGCAAGTCCTTTGAAATGTTGATGATCCGAGGGATTTCCGATGGATTGTTCTGTGATGACGCACGATTTGGCGCGATGCGACGTGCGGAATGTATGGGGGAGGAAAGGGTTGGTGCGGTCCGCCCGAAGGCGGGCCGCACCATTATTGGAGTTGGAATGGAAAGGAAGGATCGGTTGTTTTTAGTTGTTCTTGACGCCCATATCCTCGACGCCGGTGTCGTACTTCTCGTGGATGTTCTTGAGCACGTCTGCCGGCTTCTTGGTGCCGTTGACCAGCTCCTGGAACTCCGCTGGAACCGCGTCGGTGAGGTTGGAGGCCGCGTAATCCGGGTAGTAGCTGAGCTTGCCGTCCTTGGCGTAGGAATCGTATTCCTCGATCATGGCCTTGCTCTTCGCGTCGGTGATCTTGCTGGTGTCTGCCGCTACCGGAATGCCGCCTGCGTTGCCGAGGAAGTTCTGCACATCATCGGAGAGGACGTAGTCGATGAACTTGGCGGACAGATCCTTGTGGTGCGACTTCTCGGGAATCACCAGCAGGTTGCCTGCGCAGCCGACTGCGTAGTTGGATTCCGGCATGACGGCCGCGTCCCAATCGAACGACTTGATCTGCTTGACGAAACGGCCCTGGTTCCAAGTACCAGTCTGGTAGATCGGATATTCGCCCTTGATGAAGGCCTGCGTGGTGTCCTCGGCCTTCATGCCAGTGGCGTTGCGGGAGATGAAGCCCTTGTCAAGCCACTCGTTGATGGTCTTGACGGAGTTGGTCAGCACTTTGGAATTCCAGTCGACGTCACCCCTGTACAGCTGCCAGTTGTCGATGAACTTGGAGTCGGCATTCTTGGAAACGAGCTGCCACCACAGCCACATCACGCCGTATTCCTGCGCGTCGGCTGCAATCGGGGTCACGCCGGCGTCCACGAACTTCTGGCAGGCGTCCACGAACTCGTCGTAGGTGGTCGGAATCTTGATGTTGTACTTGGCGAACAGGTCCTTGTTGTAGTAGACGCGCTGGAATTCAGCGTAGCTGGTCATACCGTACCAGGTATCGCCGTCCATGATGCCGTTCTCGTCGTACTTGGCGACTGCTGCGTTTGCGCCGGTCACCTTCTTGTCCCAGCCGTACTGCTTGACATAGTCGCCGAGGTCGGTGAGCAGGCCCATGGTGGAGAGCACGCCGGCGGAGCCGTTGCCGCGGTTGGATTCCATGAGGTCTGGCGCTTCGTCGGAGTTCAGGAATTGGCTGCCGTTCTGCGCGATTTGGGTGAACGACTTTCGTTCGAAGTTGATCTTGACGCCGGTCTCTTTTTCGAAGGCCTTGGCCGCGCGACGCCAAGCCTGAGTCTGGCCTGCGTCGTCCTCTTCGTAATACCAGAACGACAGGCTGTCCGGCTTTTCCTCGTCCTGTGCGGTATCGCTACCACATGCGGCGAGGGAGGTCAGCGACAGTGCTGCGATGGCCAGTGTGGCCAGTCCTCGTTTGATGTTCATTGCTATTCTCCTTGTTTCCTTCTTGAGGCGCGCCCTGCGGCACGGCTCACATCTGGTTGTATTGAAACGTTTCGATGACGTGCGTGCGATTCCGCGGTCCGTTTGGATTCGCCGGATTTCGCCCGGCTTGTTCGTTTGTTCGGTTTCTTCGGAGACCGTTGTATCGTCATTGAAACGTTTCGATTATCCGTATGAAATTATGTTGCCTTGCGATTCCGTCCGGCCGCTCTGCCTTCCGGTAATCGCAGGAAAATCTATATTGTTCCGCCGGACCCCGCTTCCGCAACGGATCCGCGTCGCTTCAGCGCGGGTTCGATGAGTTCCACGGAACCTTTGATGTCGGTGTGCTCCTCGATGGCGGAGACCAACAGGTTCATGGCTTCGGCGCACAGCTCCTCCGGCATGACCGGCATTTCGGTGATGGGGAAGCGCGTCGGCTCGCCTTCGAAATACGTGCCGCACGACAGGACCGAAACGTCCTGCGGAATCGACATGCCCGCGTCGTGCAACGCCATCAGCACCTGGCTGAGGACGCTTGCGTTCGCCTGGTTGATGATGGCGGTCGGGCGGTCGGGGTGCGCGAAGACGGTGCTGACGAAGTGCTGCGCGTCGAAGCTGTCCGCTTCGTAATGCTCGGATTCGATGACCGTCATGCCGAGCTCCTTCGCGTGCGCCAGCAGGCTTTCGCGGAAGATGACGACGTAACCGGAATGGCGGTTGTAGTCGGATTCGTTGTTGCGCAGGAACACGACGGTGCGGTGTCCCTTCTCGTACAGGAAGTCGACGGCCTTGCGGCCCATCAGCGCGAAATCGATGTCCACGCAGGCGCAGCCGGCGTGCGACGACGGATAGCCGATAGCCACGCACGGCTTGGAAAAAGTGCCGGATTGAGCGGCGCGCTCGTCATCCTGCTCCACGTCGAGCAGCACGATGCCATCCGCAAGATTGCTTTGCGTCACGCGGCGGATATCCTTCACTGCATCCGGACCGGTCAGCAACATCACGTCATACCCTGCATTCCTTGCGGCCCATGCGGTGCGCAGGAAGTAGGCGTTGTACCTGGCCTGGTTGATGTCGCCTCGAATCGGGGCGCTCAACGCGATGATCTGGTTGCGCATGCCGCGCATCTTACGGGCGCTGGCGTCCGGAGTGTAACCGAGCTTCTCTACGGCGGCCATGACTTTGTCGGTGGTTTTCGCAGAGATTGAACGCTTGCCGGATAGTACATAGGAGACGGTGCTGGCGGAAACTCCCGCTTCGCGGGCCACGTCTTTGATGCCTGCCATGCGTCTCGCCTCCCTCTTGTGCCGTTCTATCCGCTATTTATCGAATCGTTTCGTCGAAACGTTTCACTTAGCATAGCGCGACTATAAAATCATGTCAATCGTACGGCACGTCGCGTTCTCCCGTATGGGTTTATCGCCTATACGGGAGAACTACGCGTAGTTAGCGCTTCTTGCCGGACTTGCCGACCTTGCCAAACGTGAACGCGCGGACGATCGCCACAATGCCAAGTGCAACCAACGCGCATCCGCCAAACAGAATCAGCCAACCGGTGGAGGCCAGCGGGCTGAACAGCATGATGCAGCCGGCCACAATCGAAATCAGCGCGTAAATCACAGCCCATGCGGAACTTGGCATATGCCACGACTCAACCAGCGCCATCACGCCTTCCATCATCCAGCCGAGGCCCACCACCATAGTGACGAGCACTGCCAGCATGGCGCCGGACAGGGTCGCATTCTTCAGCATGACCACGCCACCGACTGTCAGCAACAGGCCGACCAGAATGTCAAGCACGCGCCAGCCTCCCGGCAGACCGAGCTCCACAATTGCGGTGACGATACGGATCACCCCGGAAATCACGAAATACGCGCCCAACGCAACCGCGGCGATCTTCAGCGTCACCCCCGGCCAGATGAGTAGCGCAATGCCGAGCACAATCGCCATCACGCCGAGCACGCCGTACACACCGCGAATGGCATTCTTCGCGCGTTGCGGCAGCCACGATTCCACCAACTTGAACGGGCTTACCGGCTCCCACTCGCCACTGTCGTTGCTATGGCTATTCGGGTCGTAACCATACGGATTACCGTACGGATATCCATACGGATTGCCGTAGGGGTTGCCATATGGATTGCCGGAATAGCGAGGGGTCTGCTCGGCATCTGGTCCGCCGCTTTGTGGACCGTCCTGCTGTTGCGATTGCTGCGCTTGCTGGCTCGGTGCATAGGCGCCGTATCCCGGCTGCGGTGGTTGACTGGGGTCGTTGGGATTGCCGGGATTCATATTTGGATAGCTCATGATGCCCTCCTTCAGAAAAACATGCTTTGAGGCGTCGTTTGCTTCAAAGACGTGCTTTCATTTTAGGCACCCTGCCTGTTTTCAGCCATCAACAGAATCGGCCGGCCTGCCTATTGGCAAGTCGGCCGGAATTATGCCGCGAATCGGCGGTTATGCTTGAGGCTGAAGCTGGCTTAGCTTAGAACAGCTTGAGCTGAACGTTGAGGCTGAGCGGCTGGTCGGCGGGCAGCTGGTACTGCTCATGCACCGGCGACATCCACGAATCGTCGCCGCCGACGCCCATTTGCGCGGCCAGCAGACGCAGGAACATGTGACGCGGCTTCGGCAGCTCATCCTGATGCAGCGCCTCTTCCAGCATCGTGCTCGAATACGGCAGTAGGCTCATCGCGAACGGCTTTGCGCCGGCACCGCGCTTCACGCGCACACCGTGGCCGGAATCGTCCGTGATCTCCGCCCAACGCACATCCTCATGATTGCCGGTTTCCTGCGGCAGCAGGTACGGCGCGCAATCATCGCCAGCCGTCGTGCTCCATACACCCAGCTTCGCGTGCCTGCGGTCGGCGTACGTCTCTTCCGGACCGGCGCCGTAGAATCGCAGGTTCGCATATTCCACCGGCAGCGCCCATTCGATACCGAACGCCGGAATCGTTGGCAGATCGCCGTTCTTCTCGCCTGGATACTCGACGTCGAGCGAAACGAGGCCGGCCGTGTCGGCAACGTAACGGACCGTCACTTTCGTGCGCTGCGGAATCGCCAATTCGTACGTATACGTGGCTTCCACGGCATTTTCTCCACGATTTGCGATCGCGCAGTCGACGCAACGCGCATACTTTCCTGCGACCGCCCACGCGGCACGTTCGAAAGCGTGTCCAGCACCGCGATCGTTGTCCGTCAGCGGACGGAACGTGGTGATCGACGGGCGGCGCAGCACGAATTCGCGCTCGCCGAACGTATATGAAACCATACCCCCTTGTGTGCGGGAGAACAGTGCTTCACGACCCTGTCCGCGCACGCCGGCGTTCCAGCGGCCAAGGGTGACGGTGCCGTCGGCCGGAGCTCCGGCCGCGTCAACGGCATCTGCAGTGGTCTTCGCACCTGCCACCACGCACTGGCCGAACGCCAGCTCGTAGCCGGCCGGTGCCCAATCGCAAGCGTTGCCAAGCTGCTGCGATACCTCCAAAACCAGCTCTTCGGCGTTGCTGCGGTAGTCATCAACCGGCCAATCGACTTCGAATGAAGCGCTCTCGCCGGCGGCCACGTCGAAACGGCGCGTAGTCGACCATACCGGCTTGCCGTCGGCCAAAATCCGCAGCACGAAGCGATAATCGCCCGTAGACACGAACAGATTGTCGTTCGTAATACGCGCTTCATCGACCGAAACCGCAATTTTCACGTTCGCATACAGCTGCTTGACTTCCTGCGCTTTCGGCGAGGGGGTGCGGTCGGCGAACAGCAGGCCGTCGCCGGAGAATTCGTAATCGCTTGGACGATCGCCGAAATCGCCGCCGTAGCACATGCGTGTCGTGCCGTCGGGCAGCTTGGTCTCGATTGCCTGGTCGATGAAATCCCAAATGAAACCGCCCTGGTACATCGGGTAGCGTTCCAACGCCGTGTATTCGTCCATATTGCCGCACGAATTGCCCATTGCGTGCATGTATTCGCAGGAAATGTACGGCTTCTTTGGACCGTCCGTATGTGCCGGGCTGCCGTCGTTCAGATAGCGTTCGATTTCGTCAGCATGCGCGTACATACGGCTTTCGATGTCCGTCACATCCTCGAATTCGCGCATGTGCACGGAACCCTCGTAATGTACCGGACGATTCGGATCAATCGTGTGCGCGTGGCGATACATCGCACGAAAAACCTCGCCCGCGCTCGACTCGTTGCCAAGCGACCAGATCAGCACGCTCGGATGGTTGTAATCGCGGCGCATCATGCTGTTGATGCGGTCCACGCACGCGCCCTCCCATTCGGGGCGGCTGCCGGGGATGCCGTCTTCAGGACGCTCGACATTGTTTGCCACCCACGTGCCGTGCGTCTCCATATTCGTCTCGTCGATCAGATACAGACCGTACTCGTCGCACAGGTCGTACCAATACTCCTGGTTGGGGTAGTGGGAGGTGCGGATGGCGTTGATGTTGTGCCGCTTGCAGAAGACCACGTCGGAAAGCATGTCCTCGCGGGTGATCGCGCGGCCGCGCTTCGCGTCGAATTCGTGGCGGTCCGCGCCCTTGAACACGATGCGCTTGCCATTGAGCGTCATAATGCCGTTTTCGATGCGGAACGTGCGGAAGCCGATCTTCTGCGTCACGGTTTCGATGATGGCGCCGTCATGTCCGACGACGCGTACGGTCAGCGTGTACAGCGTCGGCGATTCCGCGCTCCACGGCGCGATGTTCGTCATTTTGCCGGAATTAAGGGCGATTTCGCCGTTGCAGGCCTGCGTTGATTCCCATACGACATTTCCGTCGCCGTCGCGCAGCGTGCTTTCGATAGTCATCGCGTCGGCGGGGTTGCGCAAGGTGAGTGCCGCGTTGAGTTCGGCGGTGTCGGCCGTACCGGCGGTGTCGGCTGCGGTGTAGTCGGCTTCAAGCTGCACGGTTTCGACGTGCGTATGCGGCTGGGCGGCGAGCTCGACGGTGCGGAACAGGCCGTGCAGTCGCCAGAAATCCTGGTCTTCCAGCCAAGAGGCGCTCGAATATTCGTAGCAGGCGACGGTGAGCGTATGCTCGGCTTCGGGGGAATCGGCGGCGTTGCCATTGCCGTTTCGCAGCGCTTCCGTCACATCGAATTCGCTCGGCGTGAATCCGTCCTCGCCGTAACCCACGAACGTGCCGTCAAGCCATACGTAGATCGCGGTGGCGGCACCGTGGAAGGTGAGGCTGACCGTGCCGTCGTTTTCCAGCGTGCGCGCAAGCTGCGCGTCGAGCGCGAATCGACGGCGGTAGATCGCCACATGGTTGTTTTCCGGAATATTTGGCGCCTGCGGATCCTCGTGACCGTCCCACGGATATTGGATGTTGACGTACTTGTTCTTGAGATAGCCGGCCATCTGCAAGTGGCCCGGCACCTCGATCGCGCCGAAATCGCCATCCTCGAAATCGACGGCCGCGAACGGAGCGCTTTCCACGTCCACGTTGCGCGCTTGTTCGATACGAACCTTCCATTCGCCGTCGAGGCTCTGCTTCGGCTCGCTCGTCTCGCCGATGACATATCGGTGGCTGGAATGTGCCGGCTTGCGGTTCGCTGCGAACACCGTCGGATCGGTGAGCCAGCTTGCACTTGCCGTGGTTGCATGTACGATTGCGAGTTCGGCTGTATCTGCCATCTTGCATCCCCCTGTATTACTTGATGTCACTGCATCGTTGCGGTTGCGCCGTGCGATGTTGCACGACCGTTTAGTAATGAATTTTACTAACTACCGATAATATATCACACTTCATGGTATCGTGCATCCGTCGCGTGCCATGCATCGTTCCGCCACATGTCCATTTTTCACACGCCGAGGATGTGCGATAATAACAGGATGCGCCGATGGCGTCCGCCCGGTGCCCACAACCGCGCAGCGTTGCCTCGCCTTTGCAAAATGCTTGCGATTCCGCGGATTTTCGATTTCCGCGATTCGAGGCATACGTAAGACGGGGGAGAGCTGACTACTCCGCGGCGCTCCCAAGGAGATCACCATGGATGATCGCAAGAAAGATCAGTCCATCCAGTCCCATGCCAATTTTGACGGCGATTCCGCTACGGGCGATCGCACGCAGATTCGGCAGGATCAGCAAAACCAGCAGCCGCCACAAATCGACCCGTCGCTTGCCGACGCGCAAGCCGTGGCCGCATCGCTCGGCGTCGATCCGAACACCGGTCTGAGCCAAGCCGAAGCTGAACGCCGACTCGCGCAATACGGGCCGAACGAGCTCGCATCCGCACCACCCGTGCCAAAATGGAAGAAGTTCCTGGCGCAGTTCAAAGACCCCCTCGTCTACCTGCTGCTCGCTGCCACCGGCATCTCGCTCATCGCATGGTTCATCGAAAAAGCCAACGCTGCGCCAGGCGCGGAAGGCGGCGAAATACTGCCGTTCGACGCCATCGTCATTGTGCTTATCCTTATCGTCAACGCGGTACTCGGCTACATTCAGGAATCGAAAGCGGAAGAAGCCGTCGAAGCGCTCTCCCAAATGACCGCGCCGCAAACCAACGTGCTGCGCGACGGCAAAATCGCACGCATCAACACCGTCGACGTGGTGCCGGGAGACATGGTCGTGCTCGGTGAAGGCGACTCCATTCCCGCCGACGGACGTCTGCTCGCCGCCGCCAGCCTGCGCGTGGCGGAAGCGAGCCTGACCGGCGAAAGCGTACCGGTCGGCAAAAACGTCGACACACTTGCCGAAGCCAAGGCCTTGGGTGATCGCGCCAATATGGTGTTCAACGGCACGTCCGTGACGCAAGGCACCGGCCGCGCAATCGTGACGAGCACCGGCATGCGCACGCAGGTCGGTAAAATCGCGGACCTTCTGCAGGCCACGGATGATGATGACAGTCCGCTGCAGAAGGAAATGAACTACGTTTCCAAGATTCTCGGCATCGCGGTGTGCATTATCGCGGCGGTCGTGCTGGTGGCGCTTGCGCTGACCGAAGGCTTCAACGACATCCACGACGTAATCGATTCGCTGCTGCTATCCGTTTCGCTGGCCGTCGCGGCCGTGCCGGAAGGGCTCGCCGCGATTCTGACAGTCGTGCTCGCGCTCGGCGTGCGCCGCATGGCCGAACATCATGCGATCGTCAAGAAACTGCATTCCGTGGAAACGCTCGGTTCCGCGTCGGTGATCTGCTCCGACAAAACCGGCACGCTCACCCGCAACGAGATGACGGTGGAACGCGTGGTCACGCCGAGCGGCGAGGTGCAGCTGACTGGGACCGGCTATGCGCCAGAAGGCAGAATGATTGCGATTCCCGACGCTGCTCTGTCTGGTTCCGCCGCTTCCGCCGCACAGGTCGAAGCCGTCGCCACGCTCGCCGTGGGCTCGCTGGCCAACGACGGCGAATTGCGCGAAAACACAGGTGCCGGCGATGGTTCCGCTGCTTCCGACATAACGTGGGAAGCCGTCGGCGACCCGACCGAAGTGTCGCTTATCGTCGCCGCACGCAAGGTGAAGGCCGATCGCAAGTACGCGAACTACACGCGCGTGGGCGAGATTCCCTTCACTTCCGATCGCAAACGCATGACCGTCGTCGCGCAGGATAACACTGATGCCGGGCGTCTCACCGTCTTCGCCAAGGGTGCCCCCGATGTACTGCTCGGCTACTGCAGCCGCATCGCGGTCAACGGTGCCGTACGACCGATGACGCAAGGCGATCGCCAGCAGATCCTCGCCGCCGTGGAACGCCTGTCCGCCGAAGCGTATCGTACGCTGGGCCAGGCGTACCGGCCACTCGGCACCGCGTCGCTCGCCGCAGTGCCAGGCGTGCGCATCAACGCCGCCGGTCACGTCGCCGACATCGCCGACCAAAGCGATGTGCTGGAAAGCGACTTGATCTGGGTCGGCATGGTCGGCATCATCGATCCGCCGCGTACCGAAGTGCGCGATTCCGTCGCCGAAGCGCATCGCGCCGGCATCCGCACCGTCATGATTACCGGTGACCATCCGCTTACCGCGGCACGCATCGCCAGCGATCTGGGCATCATCGAAACGGACGGAGACGGCAGCTCGGTCGGCAGCGCCGACCTTAGTAGCAAAGTGCTCACCGGCGTTCAACTCGACGAGCTGCCGGACGAGCAAGCGTTCGACAAGGCCACCCGCGAAATCTCCGTGTACGCGCGCGTTGCGCCGGAACACAAGCTGAAAATCGTCGAATCGCTGCAACGGCAAGGCAATATCGTGGCTATGACCGGCGACGGCGTAAACGATGCTCCCGCCGTCAAAACCGCGGACATCGGCGTCGCGATGGGCATCACCGGTACCGAAGTTACCAAGCAGAGTGCCAAGATGATCCTCGCCGACGACAACTTCAGCACCATCGTCGAGGCGGTACGCGAAGGCCGTGGCATTTTCGACAACATCCGTAAGTTCCTGCGCTATCTGCTGAGCTCCAACGTCGGCGAGGTGTTCACCGTCTTCGGCGGTGTGATGCTCGCCGGATTCCTCGGCATCACCCAGCCTGGCAGCCAAGGTGTCACCGTGCCGCTGCTCGCCACGCAGCTGCTGTGGATCAACCTGCTTACCGACGCAGCTCCGGCGCTCGCCATGGGTGTCGACCCGTCCACCGACGACGTGATGGCACGCAAACCGCGCAAACTCACCGATCGCGTGATCGACGGACAGATGTGGGGCGACATCATCTTCATCGGCATCATCATGGCCGCCGTCACGCTGATCGGCATGGACATGCACCTTGAAGGTGGCCTGTTCACCGACCGCTCCATCGGCGGCACCCACGAATTCCAGATGATCGAGGCCCGTACGATGGGCTTCACGATTCTCGTGTTTGCGCAGCTGTTCAACGCGATCGCATCGCGTTCCGCACGTCAGTCCGCGTTCGTCGGCCTGTTCTCCAACAAGTGGCTGTGGGGGGCGATCGGCCTGTCTGTCGTGCTGCAGCTCGTGGTGATCTACGTGCCGTTCCTCAACTCCGCGTTCGGCACCACGCCGCTCGGACCGTGGGCATGGGTCGAGTGCATCTGCCTCGCCGCGGTCGTGCTGATCGCCTCGGAAATCTACAAGGCGATCATGCGCGCCATCGACCGCAAGCGCGGCATCATGGCATAACAATGCCATAAGCCTCCACCGGCAGTCAGGGCTCCCGCTCTCCACATCGGAAAACGGGAGCCCTTCTCATACCCCGGAATCGCTGAATATGCGGTGACATGACGGAACGATGTCGTAGCATCGGAGGCGAACCATATATCAATGGCACGTTCCGAAGGGATTCGCAATGTCACTCATCGAACAATTCCATGGCGCCGCCGCCGATGGAACGGAACTCACCGCTATTTATGCTGAGCAGCCGGCTGCTGATGTGGCGTTCGCGCTGATCTTCGCCGGTCACGGTCTTCCGCGCTTCGTGCACTGGGGCCGCCCGCTCGCGGCGCCGGGAACCGTACTCGCCGCATACGACGCCCTGCGGCCGCAGCGCGTGTCCGGCGCGCTGGACGAGACCGCCTGGCCAAGCATCATGCCCACGCAAAGCGAGTCGTGGATAGGGGCACCGCGACTGGATATCCGGCGCGCCGGCGTAACGCCGTTCTGTGCATTCACGGTGACCGGCATCGCAATCCGTCAGGACGAACGCCAAGGCGTTGACGTGTCTGACG
>ERZ650306.1090-NODE-1090-length-15819-cov-31.366404_pt1 | contig 15819 bp, 15 predicted proteins | sample MGYA00376242_ERZ650306 | MGnify/ENA primary metagenome ERZ650306 (study PRJEB26733, sample SAMN07839244) | wastewater metagenome | biome: urban; feature: wastewater treatment plant; material: waste water | place: USA: North Carolina | collected 2016-03-31 ... | reverse complement strand
CCGGCGGCTACTACATCCAGCCGACCCTGTTCAAGGGCCACAACAAGATGCGCGTCTTCCAGGAAGAGATCTTCGGGCCGGTGCTGGCCGTGACCACCTTCAAGGACGAAGCCGAAGCCCTCGAGATCGCCAACGACACCCCGTACGGCCTCGGCGCCGGCGTGTGGAGCCGTGACGGCAGCCGCGCCTACCGCATGGGCCGCAACATCAAGGCCGGCCGCGTGTGGACCAACTGCTACCACGCCTACCCGGCCCACGCCACCTTCGGCGGCTACAAGGAATCCGGCATCGGTCGCGAAACCCACAAGATGATGCTCGACCACTACCAGCAGACCAAGAACCTGCTGGTCAGCTACAGCCCGAACGCCCTCGGCTTCTTCTGATGTGTTTGTGTCGTCCCTGTTGTAAGTAAGGCAAGGTGTTGCGGGGCGGGAGGAATCCCGTCCCGCTTTTTTCTTGGAGGAGCCCCATGACACCGAGAATCATTGCCACCGACGCCGCCCTCGCCTTCATCAACGAGCTGCGCGGTGAATTCGGCCCCCTGATGTTCGTGCTCTCCGGCGGCTGCTGTGACGGCAGCGTGCCCAACTGCTACAAGCTCGGCGAGGTCATCCCCGGCCAGACCATGCTCCTGCTCGGCGAAGTGGGCGGCGCCCCCTTCTACCTGGGTCATCAGGAGTTCGCCTACTACGGTTCATCCCAGCTCACCCTCGACGTGCGGCCCGGCGGCGGCGGGGATTTCTCCCTCGACTGCGGCAAGGGACGTGCCTTCGTCACCCGCTCGCGGCTGTTCAGCGACGAGGAGCTTGCCGCCGCGGCGCCGGTTTCGGGCGGATAAACCACGCCCGACATTGCCCGGCGCCCGCTTCGCGTATATCTTTTTGTATAGACAACCTAAAGCTGCAGCGATTGGCTGACGTAACAAACGTCGAGCCCGGCCGTTGCAATCCGAAGGTCGGCTCGTCCGCGACCATCCCGGCGCGGGCAACACTCCAGCCCCGGCGGAACTCGAAGATGGCAACCCTTCTCTGGCTTCAGACTGGCGCATGCAGCGGCGACACCATGTCGCTCCTGAACGCCGACAGCCCATCGGTCGAGAGCCTCGTCCGTAGCGGCAGCCTCGACATCCTGTGGCACCCGTCCCTCAGCGCCAAGCCGGCCGGCGCCCTGGGCGAGCTGATCGCCGCCATCGAGGCCGGCACCCAGAGCCTCGACATCCTGTGCGTCGAAGGCAGCATGATCACCGGCCCCTACGGCACCGGCATGTTCGACAGCTACCGGGGTCGCGCCAAGATCGACATCACCCGCGCGCTGGCCGCGCGGGCGCGCCACGTGGTGGCGGTGGGAACCTGCTCGGCCTTCGGCGGCATCCCCGCCGCGCCGCCCAACCCCACCGACTGCACCGGCCTGCAGTTCGACCGCGAACAGCCCGGCGGAATGCTCCCGCCCGAATGGCGCTCGACATCCGGCAACCCGGTCATCAACCTGGCCGGCTGCCCGGTGCATCCCAACACCATCACCCGCAGCCTCGCGCTGCTGGCCCAGGACCAGCCCCTCGAGCTGGATTTCCTCAACCGCCCCCGCGCCTTTTTCAGCAGCACGGTGCACCAGGGCTGCACCCGCAACGAATACCACGAGTACGACATCGAGGAAAAAGACTTCGGCGGCCGCGGCTGCCTGTTCTTCAACCTCGGCTGCCAGGGCCCCAACACCCTCGCCAACTGCAACAGTGATCTATGGAACCGGCGCAGCAGCAAGACCCGCGCCGGCGTGCCCTGCTTCGGCTGCACCTCACCAGGCTTCCCGCGGGATGGCGACCTGTTCCGCACCGAAAAGATCGGCGCCGTGCCGGTGGCCCTGCCCCTGGGCGTCTCCCGTGCCCACTACATGGCCTACAAGAACCTCGCCCACGCCGCTGCGCCGCTGCGCATCAAGAACCGGGACATGGAGACCTGACCCCACCATGGCCCGCACCACCCTCAACGTCGATCTCAACCGCGTCGAAGGCGACCTGGAGTTCCAGGTGGACCTGGACGGCAACCGCATCGTCGACGCCCGCTGCGTCGGCACCCTGTTCCGCGGCTTCGAGCAGCTCCTGATCGGCCGCGCCCCCAAGGACGGCCTCGTCATCACCCCGCGGGTGTGCGGCATCTGCGGCACGGCCCACCTGTACACCGCGGCCCTCGCGCTGGAGCGCCTCGCCCAGCTGCCGGTGCCGCCCCAGGCCACGCTGATTCGCAACCTGTGCCTGATGGCCGAGAACGTCCAGAGCGACCTGCGCCAGAGCTTCCTGTTCTTCACGCCGGATTTCATCCATCCGCGCTACGCCGGCCAGCGCCTCTACCCGGACATCGAAGCCGCCTTCGCGCCCCTCAAGGGCAAGGTGGTGCGCTCCACCCTGGCGGTGTCCCGCAAGGTGGTCGAGCTGGTGGCAATCTTCGGCGGGCAGTGGCCCCACTCGTCGTACATGCTGCCCGGTGGCGTCACCCGCGGCGCCTCCGCCCGCGACCTGATCGACTGCCAGGACATCGTCGATCAGGCCATCGAGTGGTACGAGCAGGACGCCATCGGCGACAGCCTCGACAACTGGCTGGCCCTCGACAGCAGCGACGCCTTTTTCAGCTGGCTCGAAGCCGACGCCCACGCCGCCAGCGCCATCGGCCTCCTCACCCGCTTCGCCCGCGCCATCGGTCTTCAGAAGATCGGCGGCGGCGCCCGCCACTTCCTGTCAGCCGGCGCCTGGCACGACCCGCAGCGCTGGGCCCCGCCCTACACCGACGGCGCAACCCTGATGCCCGCCGGCATCTACCACGCCGACGGGGCCCGCCTCGAAGCCTTCGACCAGGCCCTCGTCAACGAGCACGTCCGCCACGCCTGGTATCGCCCCTACCCCGGCGGCCGCCACCCCTTTGCGGGGGAGACGGTGCCCGACTACCAGCCCGACACCGACCGCTACACCTGGGCCAAGGCCCCGCGTTACGGCGATCTGGTCGTCGAGACCGGCCCGCTGGCCGAGCTCCTCACCGGCGGCGACGCCCTGGTGGCCAGCCTGCTCGCCCTCGAAGGCCCCAACACCTGGCTGCGCCAGTTCGCCCGCCTGCGCCGCACCGCCCACACCCTGCACTGGATGAAGCACCATCTGGCCGACCTTGCCGGCCTGATCGGCACGCCCCACTACATCCCGCCCCCGGCCGACGCCTTCCAGAATGGCGAAGGCTACGGTTTCGTGCAGGCCGCCCGCGGCACCCTCGGCCACTGGCTGCAGATCGAAGACGGCCGCATCAGCCGCTACCAGATCGTCACCCCCACCGCCTGGAACGCCTCGCCGAAAGACAGCGCCGGCCGCCACGGGCACTGGGAGGAGAGCGTGATCGGCGTCGAGCTGGCCGACCCCGCCGACCCGATCGAGATCGGCCACATCGTCCGCTCCCACGACCCGTGCCTGGTGTGCACGGTGCATTTCGTCGGCAGCGGGGAGCGCCATCGCTATGGCGTCTGACCTCCCCCGAGAGGGACGGGGCCTTGCGCCCCGCTCCATTCACGTCATCTGCTTCGGCAACGAGCTGCACGGCGACGACGGCTTCGGCAACGAGCTGCACGGCGACGACGGCTTCGGCCCCGCAGTGCACGCCCGCCTCGCCGCCGCTCCGCTCCCGGCCGGGGTGCGCCTGATGCGCGCCGACCTGGCCGGGCTCTCCGCCATCGGCTGCTTTGAAGGCTGCGCCGAAGCCATCATCGTCGACGCCGTCGCCGGCTTCGGCCCGCCGGGCTCGCTGCACGAACTCGACGCCGACGACTTCGCCGACGCCGCCGCCCGCGACGAAGCCCCGGCCGGCTTCCACGGCGCCGGGGTTGGCGGGCTGCTCCGGCTGCTGCCCGCCGCCCTCGACCACCTGCCGGCGATCCGCCTGGTGGGCGTCGAGGCCGGCCAAATAGCTGCCTTCTCGCCGGGGCTGTCGGCCCCCGTGGCCGACGCGGTGGACGCCGCCGCCACCCGCATCCGGGCGCTGTGGTCATGACCCACACCGACGCCATCCCGATCCGCAACCTGCGCGAGGTCGTCGGCCGGCCAGACCGCCTGTGCGGCGTCGTCGCCCTGCCCGGGCACAACACGCCACTGCACATCCTGGTCGTCCAGCGCAACGATGGCTGGGTCGCCCTGCCCGCTGCCTGCCCCCACGAAGGCCACCGCCTCGACCACAGCCCCGAAGACAGCGACGGCCGCCTGATCTGCCCGGCCCACGGCCTGCAGGTCGAGACCGCCGACGAGAACGCCATCCTCCAGGTGCGTCAGGTGGGCGATGATTTCTGCATCGTGACGACCGACAGCAGCGCCATCACGCACCCCACCCGGGGCGAGGTCGCCCGCCTGCGCATGGAGGTCGAAGCCCTCCGCCAGGCCAACGCCACCCTCGAACAGCAGATCACGGCCGTCACCGGCATGATGGACGCCATGGTGGACGAGGTCAGCGCCAAGTCCCGCCTGCTCGAACAGCAGAGCGCCGAGCAGGTGCGCCTGAGCAGCTTCATCACCAACGTGATGGACACCATGGACAGCCTGCTGCTGGTAATCGACCGCTTCGGGCTCATCAGCCGCGCCAACGCCGCCGTCCGCCGCAGCCTGGGCATCAACCCGACCAAGCTCATCGGCGTCTCGCCCGACACCCTGCTCGCCGACGAGACCCTGGCCGGGCTGCGCGCAGCGTCCCCCAGCTTCGGCCCCGGCACGGTACTGTTCCGCACCATCCTGCAGCAGGGCAGCGTCGAGATGGAGACCTGCCTCGAGAGCCGGCTGCCCGGCATGGGCACGCGCCACTACATCCTGCGTGCCGCGCCCCTCCACGACCGCAGTGGCAAGCTCGAAGGCGTGGTCATCGTCGGTTCCGACATCACCACCCTGCGCCTGCGCGAGCAGGCCCTGAAGGACAGCGAGCAGCGCTTCCGCGACTACTCCGAAGTCTCATCCGACTGGTACTGGGAAACCGACGCCGACATGCGTTTCACCAGCTACATCGGCCGCGGCCCCGAGGGGCACACCATGATCGATCTGGTGCGCGGGCGACGGCGCGAGGAGTTCGCCGCCCCGGAAGATCTGGCCGACACCGAAAAGTGGGCCCGCTTCCACGCCGCGATCGCCGCCCGGCAGGAGTTCCGTGATTTCGAGTACCGCGTCCACCACCCGGTGAAGCTCATCAGCTGGCTGAGCCTGTCCGGCCTGCCGGTCATCTCGCCGGAAGGCGAGTTCCTGGGCTATCGGGGCACCTCCAAGGACATCTCGGCGCGCAAGGCCATCGAGGCCGAGCTGCGCAGCCACCGGGATCACCTCTCCGAACTGGTCGCTGCCCAGACCGCCGATCTCGTCTCCGCCAAGGAAGCCGCCGAGCGGGCCAGCCAGCTCAAGAGCGAGTTCCTGGCCAACATGTCCCACGAGTTCCGCACCCCGCTCCACGGCATCATGTCCTACGCGCGGCTGGGCGAAACCCGCACCGGCCAGGTGCCCAACGAGAAGCTCATCAACTACTTCCAGCGCATCCACCAGAGCGGCTCGCGCCTCGCCGATCTGGTGAACGACCTCCTCGACCTGGCCAAGCTCGAAGCCCGCCGGATCAACTTTGCGCTGCACCCGGGCGACATTGCGGTGGTCGTCGACCGCGTCCATGCGGATCTGGGGGCGCTGTTCAAGCAGCACGGGCTCAATTTCGCCATCGACCGCCAGACCCGCAACACCGTCGCCCGCATCGACCCCCAGCAGCTCCACCACGCGGTGCAGAACCTGCTCTCCAACGCCATCAAGTTCTCGCCGCCGGGCGGCACCATCACCGTCACCTACCGGGATTGCATGCTCGGCAAGCGCGAGGCGGTCGCCTTCAGCGTGCGCGACCAGGGCGTCGGCATTCCGACCGGCGAAGAGCAGCAGATCTTCGAGAAGTTCGTCCAGAGCAGCGCCACCAAGACCGGCGCCGGCGGCACCGGGCTCGGGCTGGCGATCACCAGCGAGATCGTCCGCGGCCACGACGGCAGCATCAACGCCCGCAACCACCCGGACGGCGGCGCGGTGTTCGAGATCCGCATCCCGCGCAGCGCCGAATAAGCCCGGCGCTACTCCGGCACGTACACCAGCCCGCCGTCGGGCATCCGGTAGGCGCTGCCGGCGCGCACCCCGCCCGCCGCCGACTGGCTCGCCCCGTCGCCGCGGAAGTGCTCGATCTTCCGGCCCTCCTTCACCACCACCTCCATGCCCGGCGTGCCCGGGTTGCGGACCACCGTCACCCGCTCGTCGGTGAAGGGGTTGAGCGGGTTCTTCGCCACCGCCAGCAACAGCGCCGCGATGAGCACCAGAAACACGTCGATCAGGTTCACCACCGACAGCAGCGGGTCGTCCCCGTCGGCATCTTCCGTCAGCCGGCGCCGCAGGCCGCTCATCGCGCCACCTCGGCGGCCATGGCGGACGGGCGCAACGCCAGATCGCCCTTCTCGATGGCCAGCAGGTCGTCGGCGTACCAGCGCCGGCGTACGTGGCCGACCCAGTAGGTCAGCGCCGCCGCGATCAACGCCAGGATCACCGCCGAGAAGGCCACCGTCAGGCTGCGCGACACGTCACCCAGATCGCCCTCACCCAGCGCCTTGAGGGCCGGGCCCATGGGGATCATCGTCGCCACCAGCCCCAGCATCGGCGCCATCCGGGTGGCGATGCGCACCAGCTCCAGCCGGGCCACGGCGATGGACTCCAGCTCGGCCGGCTGCAGGCGCGGGTCAGCCCGGCGGGCCAGGGCCAGCTCGAAGCCCGCCGCCACGCCCGCCCGGCGCTGGACCATCTGCCACAGAAAGGCGCCCAGCGCGTAGAAGGCGTACAGGAAGAGCAAGCCGATGGCGGCGAGCACCGGGATCAGGAACAGCTGGCTGGCCTCGTACATCAGGCCGTCGATGGAAGGGGGCATGGTTCAGGCTCCGGAAAGGACAGGGGAAGGGGCGACGCGCCGGCCCCGCAGGGCCTGCCCGAGGGCGCCGGCGGCAAAGGCGGTGAGCAGCACCGCCAGCAGGCCGGCGGCGGGTTGCGATGGGGCGGGCACGGCGGGCGAAGCCACCGGCTCGAGGCGCAGGCCGGCGGGTAGAGGCGGCGGGGCCGGATCGACGACAGGCCGGGCTTGGTCAGGCGCATCCGCCGGCGGCAGCGCTGGCGCGGCAACGGGGGGCAAGGCCGGCGTCTGGCTGAGCCGACGGGCCAGCGGCGCCGCCGGGCCCATGCGCTCCACCGGCCGCGCGGCCTGCTCCTGCAGTTCGCCCGGCAAGGGGCTGGCTTGCACCGGCGGCGGCACGCCCACGCCGCGGGTCGAGCCGTCCCGGTCGCCCACGTGGTAGCCGGTACGCAGGAATTCGATGGCGTCGGGGTTGCCCTCCGCCGCAGCGGCCTCGAACCACCGGCGGGCAGCGGCCTCGTCCTTCGGCACGCCCTTGCCCTCGTGCAGCGCACTGGCGTAGTGGAGCTTGCCCAGCACCGCGTAGGGCGAATCGCCGGATTCGGCGGCGCGACGCATCAGCTCGGCCGCGCCGGCCAGATCGCGGGGGATTTCGGCGCCATCCTGGAGCATCAGCGCCTTCCAGATCATTGCGCCGATGTAGCCGGCGGCGATGCAGCGGTCGAAGATCTTCATCGCCGTCGCGTGGTCGCCGCACTTCTCAAACAGGTAGCCCTTGCTGCACACCATCAGGCTGGCGGGCTGGTCGGCGAGGTATTCCAGGGTCTGGTCGCCCACCACATGGGCGAGGTCGGTGGGCTCGCCGGTCTGAGGCACCGGGCCGCCGCAGAACAGGTTGCCCGCCGCGGCCGCCGCGCCAGAGGCACACATCAGGGCCACAACAGCGGCCCTCTTCAGATCGAGCATGGTGGTTTCCGTCGGTTGCGGACAGGGCCACCGGGCACCCGTCTCCCGACCCACTCTAGGGCCGCGCCGGCGGGCGGTCTGCGGCATCCTGCCCTGGATCAAACGGGCAATTTGCCCGACCCCGGCCGCCCGCCAGAAACGGGCGCAATGCCCGGCACCCGGCGGGCAGATTGACCTCGGCGAGCCCGCACCAGGCAGGGTTTACTGGCAGCCGCCAACCGGCCAGACCCCATCACCCCAGGAGACCCCATGCCCCACGCCTTCAACACCGACGCCATCCGCTGGCAGCCCTTCGGCGACTTTCCCCACTTTGCGTATTCGATCCTGCAGGTGGACCTGCCGCGCCGCATCGCCGACGTGCTGTTCCGCTTCGACGCCGGCCAGCAGATCGTCCTGCACCGCCACAAAGCCCTCAACCACACCTTCGTGATCCGCGGCGAGCACCGGCTCTACGAGATGGACGGCCGCCTGCGCGAGGTGCGCCCCAGCGGCAGCTACACCGTCTCGCCCGCCAGCGAAGCGCCCCACCGGGAAGGCGGCGGCGCGGAGGACGCGATCGTGCTGTTCAGCATGCGGCCGCTGCCGGGCGAGATCCTCTACGAGATCCTCGACGACGCCGGCCAGACCATCGCCGAGCTGACGCTGGAAACCCTGCAGGCGCTGTTCGAGGCCCAGCAGGCCGCCGAGGCCGCGCCCGCCTGAACCGCCTCAGATCAGCCCGAGGCGCAGCGCCAGCCGGGTCAGCTCGATGTCGCTGCGCACACCCAGCTTGCTCTTGATCTGGTAGTGGCAGTTCTGCACCGTCTTGGCCGAGATCGACAGGCGCGTGCCGATCTCCTCCGGCCCCAGCCCATCGAGCAAGAGGCGCAGGATCTCGAACTCCCGCGGGGCCAGCTCGGCGAGCGGCTCCCGCGGGCGGTCGATGAGGGCCAGGGCCAGCTCCGGCGCGATGTCCGGGCTGATCACCTGACGTCGCGCCGCCACCTGATACACCGCGTTCACCAGCACCTCGGGCGGGCTGCTCTTGGTCACGTAGCCCAGGGCGCCGGCCCGCAGGGCCTGGGTGGCGAAGAGCGGCTCGCGGTGCATCGAGAACACCAGGATGCGTGCCCCGGCGTCCCGCTGGAGCAGACGCCGGATCAGCTCGACCCCGCCCATGTCGGGCAGGCTCAGGTCGAGCACCACCACGTCGGGCCCGTGGATGCGGAAGCGGTCCATCGCCTCCCGGGCGGTGGCCGCCTCGGCCACGATGGCCAGATCGGGCCGGGTTTCCAGCAGGCGGCGGTAGCCCTCGCGCACCACCGCGTGGTCGTCCACCAGCAGCAGGCGGGTCTGTTCAAGCATCATCGTGCTCCGTGGCCAGCAGCGCTTCGGGCGGAAAATCCGCCCGCACCCGCATCCCGCGGGGCGCCAGGGGTTCGAGGGCGAAGCGCCCGCCCAGTGCCTCGACGCGCTCGCGCATGCCCAGCACGCCCAGGCCGCTACCGGGGCTCGGCGGGGCATCGCCGTCGCCGTCGTCCTCCACCCGCAGCCGGCAGCCGGCGCCGTCGCGCTCAAGGCTCACCGCCACCCGGCCGGGCGTGCCGTGGCGCAGGGCGTTGGTGAGGCTCTCCTGCACGATGCGGTACAGGCTCACGGTCAGATCAGCGGGCAGCGCGTCGATCTCGCCTTCCACCACCAGCGCAAAATCGCAGCCGGGCTCACGCCGCCGCCAGCCGGCCACCAGCTGATCCAGCGCGGCAGCGAGGCCGAACTCTTCCAGCCCCACCGGCCGCAGCTGGTGCAGGATGCCCTGCAGGCTTTCCATCATGTGCCCGGTCACCGCCGACACCGCCCGGGCCGCCGGCAGCAGCGTGGGGTCGGTCGATTCGGCCCGCGCGGCGATGAAGGCCGCCTCGGCCCCCACCGACGCCAGGCACTGGCCGAACTCGTCGTGCAGCTCGCGGGCCAGCCGGCGGCGCTCCTCCTCGCGCACCGCCAGCAGGCGCTGGGCCAGCTGGCGCTGGGCGGCGAGAGTCTTCTGGAGCTGCTCGGCCAGGTGGTCGAAGCCGGCGGCGATGCGGCGCAGCTCGATCAGCCGCGGGCGCGGCATCCGCGCCGACAGGTCGCCGGCCTCCATCCGCCCGAGCACCGCCAGGATCTGGTCGGCCGGGCGCAGGGCGCGGCGCACCGGGCGGTAGATCAGCAGGTTGAGGAGCAGGATCGCCAGGCTCATGCCCAGCACGGTGCGGATCTGCACCCACGCGGCGTGGCCCTCGCTGTCCAGATCCGGCGTGACGACGAACTCGCCCACCTTGACGCCCGGGTACTGGCCGATCACCCCGCGATAGGCGAGATCCGGGCCGATCAAGCGCTCCAGCAGCCAGCGCACCGGGGCCGGCGCCGCGCCGTCTTCGTGGAAGCAGCGATTCACCACCGGACGTTTGTAAAGGTCTTCCACCGCCACGCAGATGCCCAGCAGCGGGCCGATGCCATCCAGCGACGACAGGGAGAGGCCGTCCAGGCTGCGCCGGAAGGCGTCACGCAGTTGGTCCGCCTCGCCGGCGATCAGCCGCTCGACGGTGACGCCGGAGCGGGAGATATGGCCCCGGATGCGCTCCCGCGTCTGGTGGAGCACCACCACGGTGGCCAGCACGCCGATGGCCAGCGCAAAGAGGCTCACCCGCAGGAGCAGGTGGTGTTTGAGATCCACCGCGGCCGGGGCGGCGGGCGGTGCGGGCGGGCGATCGGTCATGCAGGCAGAAGGGGGATGAGGACACCGCCCCGCCGTGGGCGGCAGGGCGTCATGCGCCCCGCAGATTACCCCATCCCCGCCGGGCAATTTGCCCGGATCGCCACGGCGGCGCGGCCTGCCGTGGCGTGGCGTCGATCAGCGACGGCGGCGCAGCAGGCCGCCCACGCCCAGCGCGCCCAGCAGCAGCGCCAGGCTGCCGGGCTCCGGCGCCTCATGCACCGAGAAGGCGGTGGCGTCGGGGCTGGAGAAGTTCAGCGCAAACGGGTCGCCGTTATAGAGCGAGACGCCGGCGAGGTGGAAGGTAGCCTTGTCGTCGGCCAGGCAGAACCAGCCGTTGTCGCGGTTGGTGCCGGGATCGCCGCAGCGCACGCCCACGGTGTAGGCCACGAAGGGGTCGATACCCAGCACGAAGTCGTTGTCGAAGCTGTTCACCAGCTTGATGTCGGTGAAATCGAAGGTCCAGTTGCCCCGCTCCGGCAGATACATGTAGAGGTCGCGGGCTGCGCCGTTTACGTCGAAATAGACGTTTTGCGACAAGACCGTACCGTTCTGGCTGGTGGCCTTGAGCACCGTCGACACCGCCTGCGGGGTGAATTTCAGGTTCTCCTGGATCTTCAGATCCACCCCGGCCTTCACGCTGCCGATGCCGATGTTGGCGCCCACGCCGGGCGAGGCGAAGGTCATCACGTCGCTGGCAGTGGTGACCTGATCGAGGGCCGGCCCGGTGGCCAGCGTGCCACTCAGGGAGTAATTGGCACAGATGATGCATACATCGCTACCAATCGCATGGGCGATCACATTGAGGCTGGCGCCGATCGACGACGTGAGCGACTGCCCGGCCGTGCCGTTGAAAGCAAAGGTGCCGCGCCACACCTCGCTGTCGCCACCGGCCCAGTTCATGTACGAACCGCTGATGGTGCCGGCGTAGGCGCCGGAAATCGTGCCCGTGCTGGCCGACACCGCGTACGAAATGCCCAGCCCGTCCGAACCGAACATGCGCGACGAACTGAAGCTCGCCGACGAGCCGCCGGGCCCCCAGAAGCTCTGGCTGGCGGCGTTGAAGACGAGATTCTGGCTGTAGCTGACGACGGTGGCGTGGGCAGCCGGCGCAACAGCGGCGCCGGCCAGCAGCGCGGCTGCCGTCCAGGATTTGAAAGACATGGTGAGACCCCCTGAAGCGTGTTGTTTTATCGACATGGCAGACCGCGACGCAAGCGCTGCCTGCGAAGCCCAGCCTATCCGACAAAGGGTTCCAGATCGGTTACACCCGGCTACCATCCGCCCCGGGCGGAACAAAGCCCCGGGCGCGCCAGTCCGACCCGCATACTTCAAATAACAATCATTCCCCCAACACGATCATGCCGACCCTCGAAACCCTGCCCTTCGACAACGCCTTCGCCCGGCTGCCGGACGCCTTCTACACCCGGCTGCCGCCCACCCCGTTGCCCGATCCCTACCTCGTCGCCGCCAGCCCCGCCGCCGCCGCGCTGATACAGCTCGACCCCGCCGAGTTCGCCCGGCCCGAGTTTGCCCAGATCTTTGCCGGCAACCAGCTGCTGCCGGGCAGCGAGCCCCTGGCCGCGGTGTATTCCGGCCACCAGTTCGGGATGTGGGCCGGCCAGCTGGGCGACGGCCGCGCCCACCTCCTGGGCGAAGTCGCCGGCGCAGGCAGCGGCTGGGAGATCCAGCTGAAGGGCGCCGGTCAGACGCCCTACTCGCGCTTTGCCGACGGCCGCGCGGTGCTGCGCTCGAGCATCCGCGAGTTCCTGTGCTCCGAGGCGATGGCCGCGCTGGGCATCCCCACCACCCGCGCCCTGTGCGTGGTGGGCTCCAACGAGCCGGTGCGCCGCGAGACCATCGAGACCGCCGCGGTGGTCACCCGCCTCGCGCCGAGCTTCATCCGCTTCGGCTCCTTCGAGCACTGGGCCGCCCGCAAGCGCACCGACGAACTCCGCCAGCTGGCCGACTACGTGATCGACCGCTTCCGCCCCGAATGCCGCGACGCCGCCAACCCCTACGCCGCGCTGCTGGCCGATGTGGCCCGGCGCACCGCCAGCCTGATGGCCCAGTGGCAGACCGTGGGCTTCATGCACGGGGTGATGAACACCGACAACATGTCCATCCTCGGCCTCACGCTCGACTACGGCCCCTTCGGCTTCATGGACGCCTTCGACGCCGGCCACATCTGCAACCACTCCGACGACCACGGCCGCTACAGCTACCGCGCCCAGCCCCAGATCGGCCACTGGAACCTCTACGCCCTGGGCCACGCCCTGTCGTCGCTGGTGGGCGAGCGGGCCGACGTGCAGGCCGCCATCGAGGACAACTACACCACCACCTTCGAGGCCACCTTCATGGCCCGGGTGCGCGCCAAGCTGGGCTTTGCCGATGCGTTGCCCGGCGACGAGGATTTCGTCGGCGAGACCTTCGGCCTGCTCCAGCGCCTGCGCATCGACTTCACCCAGTTCTTCCGCTTCCTGTCGGCCCTGCCGGCCGAGGTGGACGACGCCCACCGCGCCGCCACCGACGCCCCGCTGCGCGACATCGTGATCGACCGCTTCGCGCTGGACGCGTGGATCGACCTGTGGCGCGCGCGACTCAAGGCCGAAGGCCGGCCTGACGCCGAACGCCAGGCCGCCATGCGGGCCGTCAATCCCAAGTACGTGCTGCGCAACTGGATCGCCGAATCCGCCATCCGCGCCGCCCAGGCGGGGGATTTCAGCGAGACGGCCACGGTGCTTGCCTGCCTGTCGAAGCCCTTCGACGAGCAGCCTGATTTCGAGCGCTTCGCCGCCCCGCCGCCGGATTGGGCGGGGAGCCTGTCGGTGAGCTGTTCGAGCTGAAAACGCGCGCTGGCGCGGCTCACCGCCGCCAGCGCTCATGACCGGCGAATGACCGTCTGCACCAGGCGTGCGGACGGCATGAAAGGAGGCGTTTCACGCTTCGTGCAGCACGGCACGAATTGTAAAAAATCGGGTCAGATTTGCGTGGGCGGTGCCGTAAAGCCTGCCTGTCCCGATCGGAGCCTCCCCATGCCCCACGCGCCGCCGGCCCACATCGCGTCGGCCCTTTTCGTCCATAGCCCGGAAGCGCTCGTCTGCTGTCGCCAGGGGGGCGAGGTCGTCGCGGCCAACGAGGCAGCGTGCCGGCTGCTGGGCTACGCGACGGACGCATTGCTCGGGCGCAATGTTGCCGAGCTGTGCGACCTGCCCCAAGCCGGGCTCGACACCGCCACCGAAGGGGCCCGCTGGCAGGGTGAGTTCCGCTGCCGGCGCGCCGGCAACGCCGACTTCATCGCCGAATTCCACGCCAGCGCCTTCCAGACCGACGACGCGGGGCTCTGGATCTGCCTCGCCCTGCGCGACATCACGCGCCAGCGCACCGCCGAACAGCAGCTGCGCGCCAGCGACGAGCGCCACGCGCGGGTGCTTGAAGGGAGCAACCAGGGCTTCCGGGAATGGAACCTCAAGACCGGGGCCTTCGAGGTGAGCGCCCGCTACGAGTCGATGCTCGGCTTCGAGCTGGGCGAGCGCACGCTGGCGGTGGAGGCGTGGCCCAAGGCGGTACACCCGGATGATTTTCCGACGGCCGTAGCATCCATCGAGCGCCACCTCCAGGGCCTGGCGCCCTTTCACGAAGCCGAGCTGCGCTGCCTGACCAAGGACGGCAGCTGGAAGTGGATCCTGACCAAGGGCCGCGTCATCGAGTGGGACACCGATGGCTCACCGCTGCTGATGGCCGGCACCCACTCCGACATTTCCGAGCGCAAGCAGGTCGAAGCCGAGCTCGACCGCCATCGCAACCACCTCGAAGACCTCGTGCGCCAGCGCAGCGCCGAGATCGACGTGCTCTACAACCAGGCACCCTGCGGCTACCACTCCATCGACGCGCAAGGCCAGTTCGTCGCCATCAACGACACCGGGCTGCGGATGCTCGGCTACCGCCGCGACGAGGTGATCGGCAAACTCAACATCCGCGACGTCCTGGCGCCCCACGAGATCCCCCGCTTCGAGCGGCAGTTTGCCGAGTTCAAGGAAACCGGGCGGATCACCGACGTGGAGATCGACGTCCTGCGCAAGGATCGCAGCATGCTGCCCGTGCGGATCAGTGCCGAACTGATCCGCAACGCCCAGACCAGCCTGCGCCTGCACGATGGCGTCTGGCTCGTCGCCAACCTCGACGATGGGAATCCACAGCACGTCGTGACCGGCGGCAAACCACAGAAGGACTTCGGCTTGCATTTCCAAGGCCTGCGGGCCGAGGGGTTGAATGATGTGATGACTCATGGGATGACCTCCAGTTTTTGGATGGGATCGGGTTGAAGGGAGGCCGGTTTGCGCGATGCCTTTCGCGCTTGGCACCGGCAGGCCTTGCGTGGCATGGGCGGAGTCGGACTGGCGAACACGACCCAACTCCAGTCCGAAGCGGACGGCGGATATGCCACGACTGCCCGCCGTGTGCCTCATGAATCAGGCACTTGGCCTTTCCGAGGCCAGCTTCGCGCGGGCAGCTTCGATGTACTCGTTCGGAATCTCAATCTCGTACTTGCTCTCACGGCGGCTGCGGTAACCACAGGCGTGATTCGTGACGGAGGCGCGGGCCAGCGCGTCGTAGAGGTGGGGCAACTGCTCGTGGAGATCGATCTTGGCCACCGTGGCCTGCGCGTGCTCGAACGCGCGTTCGGCGTCCCGGTGCTGGTTCGGGATGGCTGCGATATCGGCATCGAGTGCCCGAAACTTGCCGGTGACGTTCTCCAGCGTGGCGCGCGCCACCCGCAGTTCCACGTCGAGTTTCGTCAGCGCCTCTGGCAAGACGAATTCGCTTCGGAGGCCGCCATCGTTTCGCTGGCGAACTGGGTTTCATCGATGATGCGCTGCTCCAGTTCGCCGATGCGTTTCTCCAACTTGGAGATGAGCTTGCTGTTCTGCTCGTGCTCGGCTTGAAGCGCATTGCGGCGACGGCGCAATTCGATGATGGTCGTGCGTGCGCTCTCCAACTTTCCCGGCCCTTCAGCGAAGGCTCGATCAGCCTCCATGAGGGCTATGCCAAACCGCTGGATGGCCCGCGTGAGGTTCACCATCTGCACGACGCGTTTCACCTCTACCTCATCCCACCAGCCGGAAAGCGAGCAAAAGACCCGCAGGTTCTGCCAGCCGCTGAGGTAGTCGTAAAAATGAGCCGCTTCATAACTGGCGCCGATCT
>ERZ650306.1083-NODE-1083-length-15901-cov-15.636123_pt1 | contig 15901 bp, 16 predicted proteins | sample MGYA00376242_ERZ650306 | MGnify/ENA primary metagenome ERZ650306 (study PRJEB26733, sample SAMN07839244) | wastewater metagenome | biome: urban; feature: wastewater treatment plant; material: waste water | place: USA: North Carolina | collected 2016-03-31 ... | reverse complement strand
CGTGTCAAAGTAATTCTGATAGGAGAAATCCTATCACACCAGAACTTAAATTTTAAGTTCACTATCTAATCTTCCTTCAAAAAATATTGCCAGTTGTGAAAGAGTTAAACTCCAATTCCAAACTGGCATTGTCCATTTTTTCTCAGCATTTTTTATTCCCATAAACAGTAATTTTAAAAGTGAATTTTCATTTGGAAATGCACCTTTAGTTTTAGTCAATTTTCTAAATTGTCTATGTACTGATTCAATAATATTTGTAGTATAAATTACTTTTCTAATCTCTTTAGGATATTTAAAATAAACAGATAAATTTTCCCATTTATTATTCCAAGATTGTAAAACTATTGGATATTTCTTACCCCATTTTTCTTCAAGTTTTAGTAGTTCATCTTCAGCTAAATCTTTTGTACTTGCTTCATAAACTAATCTTAAATCTTTCATAAACTCTTTTTGGTCTTTAGAAGCTACATATCTTAGAGAATTTCTAATCTGATGAATAATACAAAGTTGTACTTCAGTTTTAGGAAATATCGCTTTAATTGCTTCTGGAAAGCCTTTTAAACCATCAACAGAAGCAATAAGAATATCTTTTAATCCTCTATTGTTTAAATCTGTAAGCACACTAAGCCAAAAATTTGCACCTTCTGATTCTGATAGATAAAGTCCTAGAATCTCTTTTCTGCCTTCCATATTTACACCAAGTACTGTGTAAACAGCTTTACTTACATATTTACCACCATCTTTTATTTTATAATGTATTGCATCAAGCCAAACAAATGGATAAATAGTTTCAAGAGGTCTTGCTTGCCAAGCTTTTACTTTATCAATTATTTTGTCTGTAATAGGCTACATTTACATAAAGGTACTAAAAGCGACACACGTCTTAAAGATTACTTAATCTAAAGTATCAAAGGTTTTAAAATAGCCCTATAAATCTATTAATTCTCGTTGAAATATAAACTTAGCCTCTTATAATTCTAAAAGTGCTACCATTACGAAATCTAAACAAAGATAGATTTTTATAATAAATAGGGTACTTCTGCATAAAGGTACGAAAAGTTCCAAGTTGCTTAAATATGGAGTATAGCCCTACAAAGGTATTTTTTTACTAACAATATTTAAACTAAGCTTAATATATTTTTTCTCAAAAAAGAAAAATACCAAAATAGATTGGATAAAGTTATTCAAATCAAGTTTTTGTAAAATTCATTAATAATTCGTTAAATAAATTTTGATATAATTGCACTTGAACTTACGAAAGGAATTTATGAAAAAAAATATCGTTTTATCTATTGTTTTTTTTTCTATCTTATTTTCTTCTGTACACTCGTTTGCTTTTGAGTTTTTCAATGATGAAAAAAACTGTGTTATAACTTCCAAACAGTGTGCAACAGAGTTTAATACATCTTCAGTAGATACTGAAGTTTGTGAAAAGCATCATAAGTGCCACCACTCTTATGTCCTTAACCAAAATGATTATATTTCAAAATTTGAATTTAGAAATATCAATGAAACTTTAAAAGCAACAAACTATATCTTTCAATTCTCCACATTTCTACTCAAACCACCTATTATTTAATTTACTTTCATTCATTCTATCTCTATATTTATAGAGCAAACTTATACTAAGGAAAGTAAATGATAAAAAATAGATTAATTTCTATGTTTATCTTGTTTTCTTGCAGTAGTGGAGTACTTTTTGCAGATGATTTTAATCAATTTTTAAATAAAGCAATTGAAAAAAGTCCTTATTTGCAATCTTCAGCTATTGGAGTTGAACAAGCTAAACAAGAAAGTTATAAACAATTACGATATGAAAACCCCACTTTAAGTGGAGAGTTTTCAAAATATAAACCCAATGATGGTTCTAATGATAGTGGTTATAATATTAGCCTTACCCAACCATTTAGATTATGGGGCGTATCAGGTGATAAAGAGCGTTTTTCACAAGCAATTGTAAAAGGTGCTAACAGTGAATATATGTTAAATAGATCCGATTTTATTCGAAATATCTCTTTATATTTTACTGTTTATGCACAAGAAAAAATGCTTCTTGACTTAATGCTAGATGCGACGAACATTGCAAAGACCATTTATGATATTTCTCAAGAACGTCATGCTGTTGGTTCAATTTCACGAGCAGATATGCTTCAAGCCAAAGCTATATTTTTGGAACAACAAACACAATATGATAGTTTAAATATATCTTCGATTGAAAGCTATTATGAGTTATTGAAACTTGCAGGTATCAAAGAAAAAATTGAGATAAACACGAATCATACTTTTGAAGTTAAGAAATCAGATATCTCTGAAAACCCTGAGTTAAACCTTCTGATTCATAAAAAAGATATTGCACAAGCTGAAGCTGAATTAACTTCCAATATTCTTGAAACAGTTGATGTGACTGCTTCATACAGTAAAGAACCTGACCAAATTGTCAATGGTGTTGCTCTAAGTTTTCCTTTTCCTCTTTTTAATACAAAGTATGAAGAAAAAAGAATAGCACAATTAGAAGCAAAAAAAATGAATTTTTTAATTGAGAATGAAAAAAACTCCATACAGACAGAACACTCTAAACTTTTAATACAAAGAGAGTTACTGGAAAAGTTAAAATTAAAAAATGAGAATGTATTAAAATTAAAAATGGAAGTTCTTGAAATGTTTTTAGAAAAATATAAAGTTTCTCAAACAACCCTAATGGAGCTTTTAAATATAAAAAACCAAGTGATTCAAACAAAAGAGAATCTTATTAAAATCAATATTGCATTAAATCAAAATGCAATTAACATAAATTACATCCAAGGAGATATCAATGCACAAAATCTTATTAATTAGTTTATCTTTTATTATTGGACTTTATGCGATTGAAATACCCATAGAAAAAGTTCAAATTCATGAATTTGGGAAATCGATTGAATTAAATTCAAAAATTGTTCAGCTCTCTTCGGCAAAACAATCCATCATGACTTTGTTGGATGGTCAAATTACAGAGTACTATGTTAAAGAAGGAGAAACAGTTAACAAAGGTCAAAAAATAGCTTTGATTGAATCAATTGAACTGTCAAAAATGAGTGCTGAATATCTCTCTTTAAAAAATCAATATTTGAGTATGAATAAAACGTATGAAGCCAACAAACAGCTTTATGATAAAGGCATCATATCTTTAGAAGCATTAAATCGTATCAATATTGAAAACAATGAAATGTTAGCCAAACTTGAGACCTTAACATCACAGTTAGAGACCTTAGGAATAGAAACAAAAAATATAAGTAATACTACATCAAAATATATTTTAAGAGCACACAATGCAGGACGTATTGGAACATTGTTAAAGGGAAAACATGCAACTGTTTCAAAAGATACAGAAATTGCTACAGTTATAAAGGAGCAAGCTTTTTATCTTAAATCTTATATTCCTTTATCCTATGCAAATGATTTAAAAGTGGGACAAAAAATTACTATTACACATAACAACAAAACCTTTGCCACTTATATAGACAAAATCTTGCCTGAATTGGATGAAACCACTCAAAGAATTGTTGTATTATCAAGTATAAATGAACCTATTGATGGATTATTTATCAATTCATATATTAACTCTACTTTATATATCAATACTGATAAAAAATATTTGGCAGTTAAAAAAACCGCACTGACTTTTTTAAATAATGAATGGGTTGTTTTTGTACCAAAACAGGAAGTTCATGAAGAGAAAGCAAAAAGCAGTAAAGAACACAATGATGAGCATGATAAAGAAGATAAGCATGAAGATAAAGATGGGCATAAAGATGAACATAATGACAAAGATGAACATAATGATGAACATAAAAAAGAGGGTGATTCTCATGAAGAAGAACCTCAATATGAAGCAAGAGATGTAAAAATTGTTAATCAAGATGACTCTTATGTTGCCATTGAAGGTTTAAATATTAATGAAGAGTATGTCAGTGATAAAACATATTATGTGAAGTCATTGGTATTAAAATCATCAATGGGTGACGGACATGGGCACTAGGGGATATTATGTTAGATAAACTTATTGACCTATCTTTAAAATACAGACTTTTAGTCATTGTTCTTTTTATATCCATTTGTGCATTGGGATTTAGAGCCTATAAAAATATCCCTGTTGATGCATTTCCTGATATTACTCCTAAGCAAGTAGTGATTTATACAGAAAGCCCAGGGAATTCTGCAGAAGATATTGAAAAGTTAATTACTTATCCGATTGAATCAGCAATGTCTGGTATGGCAGGCGTTGAAATGATAACGTCCAATTCTATATTTGGATTATCGTATGTCTCTATATTTTTTGAAGATGATATGGATATAAACTTTCTAAGACAACTTGTAAGTGAGCGATTAAATACAGTTGACATTCCAAATGGTTGGGGAAAACCTACACTTGGACCCAATACAACAGGTTTAGGACAAGTATTTTGGTATGAGATAAAAGATAAAAACAATCAATACTCTTTGCAAGAGTTAAGAGAAATGCAAGAGTATATTGTAAGTCCTTTGTTTAAAAGTGTAAAAGGTGTTGAAGAAGTCATTGGATGGGGAGGAAAAGAAAAACAATATGATGTCTTAATTGATACTAAAAAGCTACAAAGCTTAAATATTACTTATGATGATGTCGTTCAAGCACTACAACGAAGTAATATAGCAGCAGGTGGACAATATTTAGAGTTTAATAAAGAACAGTATCTTATTCGAGGTGCTGGTTTATATAAAAATATTGATGATATAAAAAATAGTGTGATTAAATCACAAAATGGACAAGCAATCGTTATTCAAGATGTTGCAAAAGTACAAATAGGTTCGATGCCAAGATTTGGAGCCATCTCTATTGATGGAAAAGAAGCTGTTATTGGAATGGTATTACAAAGAACAGAAACAAATGCGGCAAAAGTAGTTGAATTATTAAAAGAAAAAATTTTAACAGTTAACTCAACATTGCCAGATGGTGTAGAAATAAACCCAATTTATGACCGTTCAGAAATCACATTAAAAGCAGTGAATACTATGACATCTGCATTAACTTCAGGAGTTGTTTTAGTTGCAATTGTACTGTTTTTATTCTTATTTGAACTTCGTTCCGCATTTATTGTTATATTATCATTACCTGTATCTTTACTTATTGCCTTTTTACTTATGGAGTATTTTGGATTAAGTGCAAACTTGATGAGTCTAAGTGGTTTAGCAATTGCAGTTGGTATGATTGTTGATGGTACCATTGTAATTGTTGAAAATACTTTTAGAAAACTTCATGATGAAAAAGATAAAAGTAAATTTGAAATTGTCGCAGAATCCACAAAAGAAGTAGCTACTCCTGTAACATTTGCTATTTTAGTTATTGCAGCAGTATTTATACCATTGTTAAGTTTAGGTGGTTTAGCAGGAAAACTCTACAGTCCTATGGCGATTAATATTGTATTTGTTATGTTGGGTTCATTAGCTGTTGCTTTAATCTTAGTTCCTGTATTAACTTACTTATTGCTAAAACCAGCAAAGAGTTCTGATAACTCAATTATGAAAAAGATTAAACATGGATACAGTCCAATATTGGTTTTTGCTTTAAATAATGCAAAAAAGCTTTTTATAGGTATATCTGCTTTGTTTTTTATCTGCGTAGCATTATTGTCTTTTCAAGGACGAGAGTTTATGCCAACTTTAAATGAAGAATCAATCATGTACAGAGTAGTAGCAATTCCTGGAACAAGTCTTAGTCAATCAGTTGAAATGGCACAAGAAGTTGAGAAGTATATCTTAAAAGAGTATCCCAAAGAGGTTCTTTCTGTTTTATCAATGATGGGAAGAAGTGAAAAAGGTGAAACTGCTCAACCAAACTATATGGAAGTCTTATTAACGCTTAGTAATGATATTGAAGATTTAGAACAATTGACAAATGAACTTAATGAAAAACTTGAGAAAAAGTTTGAATATGTACAATTTGTTCCTACACAACCTATTGCTATGAGAGTTGAAGAGTTATTAGCAGGTGTTAAAGCTGAATTAGCCATAAAAGTATTTGGAAATGACCAAAAAGTACTTAATGATATTGCCACAAAAATACAGCAAAACATTAGTGATATTGATGGTGCAAAACAATTGAGTCTTGAATCACAATTGGGACAATCTCAAATTAAAATTGAACCTGATTATTTGGCACTTGCTCGATATGGAATTAATGTTGATGAAGTAATGAGTGTGATTCGAAATGGTATAGGAGAAGAAGAAGTTACAGAAAAAATTGAAGGTGTAAAACGATTTGGTATTGTCGCAAAAATAGAAAATGCTAAAGAGGATATTCAAAGTATTAAAGAATTAACCTTGCGTTCTTCTTCAGGAGCTGTTGTAACATTAGAACAAATCAGTAAAATATCGATTGTTCAAGGTCCCTCATTTATTAAAAGAGAGAATTTAAATCGTTATATGGTACTTTCTATAGAAGTTGATGGAAGAGATATTGCATCATTTGTTAAAGAAGCAAATGAGATAATACAAGAAAAAGTGGATATGCCAACGGGTTATTTTATAGAATGGGCAGGTGATTTTAAAAATATGCAGGAAGCTACGCAAAAGCTTATGATACTAGTACCTTTATCAGTATTTCTTGTAATATTGCTATTATATACTGCCTTTAATTCATTAAAAAAAGCCTTATTGATTTTATTGAATGTTCCATTTGGTTTAATTGGTGCTATTTTAGCGTTGGTAGCAAGTGGTGTATATTTATCGGTATCTGCTATTGTAGGATTTATTGCAATTTTTGCTATTGCTATACTCAATGGAATCGTACTTGTTAGTTTTATCGATGAATTAAGAGAAAAATTTCCCCATGTGGATTTAAAAACTCTTCTAAAAGATGCAACACTATTGCGACTCAGACCTGTTTTAATGACAGCATTTACAACACTTTTTGGTATTTTACCTTTGTTGTTTGCTACAGGAGTAGGAAGTGAAATACAATATCCCTTATCCGTCGTTGTAATTGGAGGAATAATAAGTTCAACACTATTAACCCTTCTGATTTTACCTTCAACATATTATTTGTTTTATAAAAACGATCATCATGGAGAAGAAAAAGTCACAGTTAGCTTAAAAGCTCAATAATATAATTTAAATCAAACAAAAGGAAAAAAAGGAAAAATTTACTCAGAATATTACTTGTATCAGGAATTTTATTAAGTGGGACTACTTCTTTAAATGCAAAAGAGATATATTTATCACATCAAACTACTAAAGACTATAGAGTTTTAGTAAAAGTGTACGATGAATTAAAATTAGGAGATAATGAATTTAATATAAAAATTCTTTATCAGAATAAACCATTGGATAAAGTAAATGTAAATTTAAAAGTATATAAACCAAATGGTGAAGTAGTTGAGTATAATAGTAATAAAGTAAATGATAAAAAAAACTATTCATTTAATGTTACGCTTTCAGAAAAGGGTGAATATGGATACGTTATCACATATAATATAATGACAGGAGGAGTTACTCGAACTTCAAAAGGTTCTTTTGCATTTAATTAACGAAAAATAAGTAAGATAAGAGATATTTAACATCTCTTATCTTTTACTTTAAAGGAAAAATATCAATGACAACAGTAAAACTTCAAAATCTTGATTGTGCAAATTGTGCGGGAAAAATCGAAAAAAGATTAAATGAACTCGATGAACTTAGTAATGTAAAATTAAATTTTGCTACTTCGACTTTGAGTTTTGAACAAAAAAGTGAAAAAAATTTATTAGACAAAATTGAAAATGAGATTCAAAAAATCGAGAAACAAGTCCTAATTATAAAAGATGAAACAAAAAAACAGAGAACTTTTTGGGAACTTCTTAATAAAAAACTTTTATTAATTACAATTATTTCTATTATTTTAACATTTATATCTTACAACTATGTAAGCAATAAAAACCTTCAACTCATTTTATATGTAACTGCTTATTTGTTAGTTGGTCGGGATGTAATATTTCAAGCTATTAAAAATATAAAAAATGGTAAAGTATTTGATGAACATTTTTTAATGAGCATTGCAACTATTGGAGCCTTTGCATTGGGTGAATATGTTGAGGGGATTGCTGTTATGCTATTTTATCAAATAGGAGAGATGTTCCAAGCAGTTGCTGTTAATAATTCAAGAGATAATATTAATGCACTTATAGATATTAAACCTGAATTTGCAAATGTTAAAGAGGGTGAAAATATTATTCAAAAAACACCTGAAAATGTAAAAATCGGCGATACTATTTTAGTTAAAGTAGGAGAAAAAGTACCTGTAGATGGGATACTTCTTTCAAAAAAATGTTCTTTTGATACAAGTACAATTACAGGTGAATTTAAACCTAAAACCATCAATGAAAATGAAGAACTTATCAGTGGTTATATCAATATATCAAATGCTTCATATATAAAAGTAAAATCCCTTTATAAAGACTCAACTATTGCTAAAATTGTAGAACTCATTGAAAATGCAGCTTCAAAAAAAGCATCTGCTGAGAAATTTATCTCGAAGTTCGCTGCTGTTTATACACCCATTGTAGTTATTCTTGCTGTTTTATTAAGTACACTTCCCCCATTATTTATCCAAGGAGCAGTGTTTACAGATTGGATAGAAAGAGGATTAATTTTTTTAGTAATTTCTTGCCCTTGTGCTTTAGTGGTTTCTGTTCCATTATCTTTTTTTAGTGCCATTGGTGCTATATCTAAAAGAGGTGTATTGGTAAAAGGTGCAAACTATGTAGAAAAACTAACAGAAATAAGAAATATTGTATTTGATAAAACAGGTACACTTACCCATGGAGTATTTGAAGTCACAGATATTAAGAGCAAACTATTACCAGAAGATGAACTTTTAAAACTTGCAGCCTATTCAGAGAGTTTTTCAACGCATCCTATTGCACTGTCTATTGTAAAGGCTTATGGTAAAGAAATTGACTTAAAACATATAATAACTCATGAAGAGTTTGGTGGCATGGGAATAAAAGCAATTGTAGATAACAAAGAAGTTTTAATAGGAAATACAAAACTTCTTACAAAATTTAATATACAATATGATGATGTAAAAGAGAATTTAAGTGCAATCTTAATCGCCATTGATAATGTATTTGCAGGTTATATTGTAGTAGATGATATTATCAAAACTGAAGCAAAAAGCGTCATTAGTGAACTCAAAAAACTCAATATCAATAAAACGTATATGTTAACAGGAGATAAAAAGGAAGTTGCTTTAAATGTAGCTACTGTATTGGGCATAGATGAAGTAAAATATGAACTTTTACCTCAAGAAAAATTGACTTATTTTGAGAAGATAAAAAAACAGACGAATCAACCTACGGCTTTTGTAGGTGATGGAATAAATGATGCTCCAACTTTAGCAAACGCAGATCTTGGAATTGCTATGGGTGGAATTGGTAGTGATTTAGCTGTAAAATCTGCTGATATTATTCTTTTAAATGATAATATACAATCTATTGTTGATGCTATAAAAATTGCTAAAAAAACTAAAACAATTGTTTATCAAAATATTGTTTTTATTATGATAGTTAAAATTGGTTTTCTTTTCCTTGGTGCAGGAGCAATCATTGGGATGAAAGAGGCTATTTTTGCAGATGTTGGTGTGGCTTTACTTGCCATTTTTAACTCTATGAGAATTTTAAGAATGATAAAAGAAAAATAAAATAAATGATAGGTAATTTAGGGATATTCTTTTTAGCAGCTTTTTTTGAAATATTTGGCTGTTTTGCTTTTTGGTTGTATTTTAGACTTGGAAAAACTCCTTGGTGGATAGTGTTAGGGGTTATTTCTTTAATTCTTTTTGCTTATGTTTTAACCAAAATTGATGTGGAAAATGCAGGAAGAATTTATGCTATATATGGTGGGATTTATATAATAGCTTCTTTAATTTGGCTTGTTTTAGTTGAAAGAGAGAGTTTTAATAGATGGGATATTATAGGTGCAAGTTTAGCAATGATTGGAGCATTTATTATATTTATTGGAAATAAAGCAAACTAATTGGGAATGTCAAGATAAATTTTGATAGGAGTACACTAAGCTCCTTCATTTTTGAATGTATTACATTATAAAAGTTTTAATTTCTGCTATTTTAATTGTAGGTATATCAGAACTTTCAAAAAGAAGTTCATTGATTGGAGCTATCTTAGCATCTATACCTTTTGTATCCGTGTTGGCTTTTATTTGGATATATGTTGATACAAAAAATGTAGAAACTATCTCAAAACTTTCATATTCAATTTTTTGGTTAGTTATTCCCTCTTTAGTATTATTTGTTATTTTGCCTATTTTTCTCAAATATTTTAACTTCTATATCTCATTATTGGGTTCAATATTTATTACAATTATTAGTTATTATATAATGATTTCTTTACTTCAAAAATTTAATATTAGTTTGTGATTCGTAAAATAAACAACAGAGAAAAACAAATTTTATTTTTTTATGTTGCAGGAATCCATCTATAAAGTGTAGCTAAAGATACACCTAAATCTTTTGCTACATCTTTTGGTGAAATACCAGATTCTAAGAGTTTTTTTGCACTTGCTAGTTTACTATCGGTCATAGTTCTTTTTCTTCCACCAACACGTCCTAGTTTTTTAGCAGATTCTAGTCCAGCTTTTGTTCTTTCAACTATTAATTCTCTTTCCATTTGGGCTAAACTTGCCATTACATGAAAGAAAAATCTTCCACTTGGTGTTGATGTATCTATTGAATCAGTTAAACTTTTAAAATGTATATTTTTAGAATTTAGAACACTTACAAGTTCAATTAAACTTTTTACACTTCTTCCTAATCTATCAAGTTTCCATACAACTAAAGTATCATTTTCTCTTAGCATCTCAAGAGCTTTTAAAAGACCTGGGCGATTATCTTTTGTACCACTTAGTTCATCTTCATAAATTCTTTCGCATCCAGCTTTTTCTAAAGCATCTTTTTGAAGTGTTAAGTTTTGGTCAGTTGTAGAAACTCTTGCATATCCTATAAGCATTAAATTATCCTAGTGAAAATTTTTACAAAGAGCTTGTATTACTAAATCATATTCTTCATTTGAAAGTTTTGCAATTTTTTCTTTGATTCTTGTTTTTGATAAAGTTCTAATTTGATTGATTAAAATATCAGAATCTTCTTTTAGATTATCTCTTTTTTCTATTCTTAATCTATATGGAAACATATCATCTATTAAATCAGTTGAAAGAGGAAGTAAAATAACAGTATCTAAAATTGAATTTTCATCATTTCCTGAAATAATTACAGCTGGTCTAATTTTTCCAACTTCATCACCTTTTTTAGGATATAGATTTACAATTACAATATCTCCTCTATTTAATTCCATCATCAACTCCAATTTCTACAAATTCTAAATCTTGATGTTGTTTTAATTTATTTAACTTTGCTAATTTTTCTTCCCTATCAATTTTTTCAATTATTGGTTTAATATAATTATCATATTTTGAAGAGATAAAATATCCTAAAGTTGTATGAGCTCTTTTATCTATTATCTTAGCTATATCTATAGCTTTTATTAAAGATGGTTTATTCTGAATATCTGTAACACCATAAGTTATCATTATATATCCTTTAAATTGTTTTAATCTATTATGATTATATCTAATAATATAAGATATATCAAATATTATATTATTTTTACTTGCTAAAATATTCTTAAAACTCATTATAATTATAGTAAATTAAGAATTGGTTTTGAGAATAGTTTTTGAGAATTTAAAAGTATGATTTTATGGAATTTAGTAATTTGCTTTTTTTCATTCTTAAAAACCACCATTTATGAGAAAGATTTTTTATGCTAAGAGTTAAATGTTGATTTTTTTCTAAGTTGAAGAATAATTAAAATTGTTAGCAAAAAGAATCACTTTGTAAGTCAAAGTTATTTTAAAAGTTAAGTTATATTAGATTAAGCTATATTTAAGAACCATGGCGCATTTGGTACCATTGTGCAAACTTAGCCGTGCGACAAGAAGTCGCTTAGTTTGATGTCGGGTGGCACCGATAAAATATTCTGTTGTTTTCTCCCTATTTGTTGGTGCATTGTTGGTAACGATGGTGTGCTAAGCAACAAAGAAATGATTGGATAAATTCTAAATGCAATAGAATTTATAGGTTGGGAAATTGGATATGGTTAAGAAATTGAATCATTGTTTGACGCTCCGTCAAAGCAAGACAGTGAAAGTGCATTGATACACTGTAACTAAAAAGTATAGGGTTGAGGATATGATGTTGGTTAACCATCATACACAGACAATTAAACCTTCGGAGTATAGATGAAACCTAAGTCCGAAGCTAAACAAACTAAGTGGAACTTGGTAAGCCCAATGAGTTGTTATGATAAATTTATTTTCACTTTTATTATAACAAACTTTTCAGTAATGAGAAGCGATAATTTAGTGGGTATAGGAGATAAGAGAAAGCGAATGGTTGTATGTAATATATGACATAGGGGTTCAAACTTTGCCTCATATTGAAAGATAGCAGACTTCTTATTGGTGCTGATGTCAATGACATTTGTAGTAATAAATTTTTAAAATAGAAAGGTATAAAGTGATAGAGTCTTGTAAAAAAGATATCACCCACATAAACTGGTTAGCCGTTGACTTTGATGTTGTAGAGCAATCAGTAAAGATATTACAAAATCGAATTGTAAAAGCTAAACTAACAGGTAGAACAAGAATGGTAAAGAAACTCCAATCTCTACTTGTAAAATCTTTGAATGCTAGAATATTAGCAGTAAAAAGAGTGAGTGAAAATAAAGGTAAAAAAACAGCTGGTGTTGATGGAAAACTTCTTGATACTAGTATAAAAAAGTGTAAATGTGTTGATGAACTTAAAATAAAACTGCCCGATTACAAATCTATGCCACTAAAACGTATTGAAATTCCCAAGAAAAATGGTAAATTAAGACCTTTAGGAATTCCTACTATGTTTGATAGAAGCCTTCAAGCTTTATATAAATTAGCTCTTGAACCTATTGCTGAAGTTGTTGCAGATAAAAACTCCTATGGATTTCGTCCAAAACGAAGCACTCAAGATGCTATGAAGCAAGTTTGGATTTGTACTTCTAAAAGAAATGGTGGAGAATGGATATTAGAAGCAGATATAAAAGGATGCTTTGACAACATAAGCCATCAATGGATTTATGACAATATTCCACTTGATAATCGACTTTTAAAACAATGGCTAAAATCTGGATTTATTAAAGATGATACCTTGTTTCCAACAGATAGTGGAACACCACAAGGTGGAATTATATCTCCAATACTAGCTAATATGGTTTTAGATGGAATTGAAGAAGTTGTGAAAAGGCATAAAGCTAGATTTCAAAAGATGAAAGATGGAGTTATCTTATATCGTCATACTAATCGTCTAAATTTTATAAGATACGCCGATGATTTTGTCATAACAGGGCATAGTCCAAAATATTTACGATTACTTCAAAAAGATATTGAAATTTTCTTAAATCAAAGAGGCTTAGAACTATCAAAAGAGAAAACGCATATTACACATATTAGAGATGGATTTAATTTTCTAGGCTTTAACTTTAGGAAATATCCTAATAATAAAGTGATAGTTAAACCCACTAAAGATGGGATAAAATCTTTTAAGTCTAAAATTAAAGAGATATTTAAAAAGTATAATTCATCGAGTTTATCAATGCTTATAACAAAACTCAATCCTCTTTTAAGAGGATGGGCAAACTATTACAGATTTGTAAATAGTAAAGTTGTATTTGATAAGATTGATACTTATATTTGGAGAAAATCACTTAATTGGATGAAAAGGATTCATCAAAGAAAAGAAACTATAAAATATTATAAACAATATTTTAAACCATTCCCAAACTACAAATCAGATGTATTATCAGATGGAAAACAATTCGTTTATAGACTAGCTACACTCCCACTTAAAGAGTTTATCAAAATTAAAAGCGAAGCTAACCCATATGATAAATCTTTTGATGAATATTTTATCAAAAGATATTTTGCCCTTAAAAACCTCACAAAAGTTTAGTTCAGTGCTTGAGCCGTATGCGGTGAAAGTCGCAAGTACGGTTCTTAGGAGAGGATGTCACTGTGAAGTGATGTTCTTATCCGACATTATTTGATTCTTCTAGTTTAAAACTCTTCTTAATTTTTTCAGCTTTACCAAAATGAAGTTCAATTCTACTATCATCTGACCATACTCCTTTCATGGCATCTGTAAAAGGCTGATAAAATGCTCCAAATAAAGTTACTTTCTTCACCTTTTGATATTTTAATTCTTCTATCTGATTCATCATCTCCACCTTGATGTGAAAACGTCACCTCAGAAAAGGCTTTGACGATAACATCTTTTCTGTCTTTGTCTTTAGCCGTGTATTGCGGATTAAAGCGTGGCGTTAGTTTATCGTTGGCATAGCGCTGGAACGTGCTGATCACGTTCATGTCTTGCCCTTGGTCTTGCAAAATCCAATCGGTAAACGTATTGGGTTGGATTTTTAGCTTCGGCTCTGCATCAGCATCTAAGTCGTTATCCCAGTAAAACAAGTCCTCGGTGAAGGCGTTGTAATAGAGGATCTTGTTGCGTGACAAACCGGTCTGATCATCGCCTTCATCGCCTTCATCGCCAGCAGCGCCTCCTCGTTGCCGTGCTTGCCCCACTGCTTCACATCGCTCACCCTGCCGTTCATAATCATCAGTACGATGCCCGAGAGCAACTGGAGCATCATCTTGCGAGGCACACGCTTATAGAATACCTGGCGGAGGAAATCTACCGGGTCGGCCTTGAACGTGGGATAGAGCGAATATGGGAAGGCATAGAGCTGCTGTTCTATGGCGTCCAGCTGGTCCTTATAGTCGTAGGCGCCCGTCTGCTTCTTCTTGATGGCGATAGGCGCTTCTACGAAGAAAGACTGGGCTGCACGCTCACGATAAGCGGAACTGGTAATGAATCCCATCTCCGTATACAGTTGCTCGCCCATGCGATGGATTTCCTCATCGTCTATGAGGTCGAGGTTGTTGAGAATGCGGTTTCTCGTCTGCGTCATCTCGCGCGAATAATCGCTTCGCTGTATTTCCATGAAGCTGCTGAGCCGCTCCCTAGCCTCTTCCAGGTTGTCGCGCAGCTCTGCCTCCAGCGCCGCCCGGGAATCGGCATCAAGAGGGTTCTTATCGGCATCTGCGGAATCTGAATCACGAGAAGAATCTGAATCCCGTGAGAGTTGCTCCTGGATGCTGATGATGTCGTTGATGACGCCTTCCAGCATCATCATGGTGCAATCGCTGAAACGGGTCAGCTTGTCGATGGGCAGGATGGGACCGGTATAGTGCCAGCCGTCATAGATTCCGTCATCATAGATTTCCCTGCGTGCCTGCTCTATCTCCTGCTCAGAGACGTCCACGCGCGCCTCCACTATCAGCTGGAGTCCCGACTTCTCATCGGCTCCCTCCTTGCTGTTGCTTCCCAGGCATCGGGTGCGCAGGTTCCTGCCCTTCCGGGCAATGATGAGGGCTCTTACGTCCTCGCCCTCCAGGGCTGAGACATAGCCGATGAAAAGCTGCTTGTCGTAAGCTTTCACAGCCAGCATATCAAAGGGATTGGCGTCATCGGGCACAAGGCAGATGGTTCTGCCCTCTGCCTCCCTGGCGTATTCTACCTCACGACCTTTCACGTCGTTGTGGGTAAGACCTACTATATGGAATTTCAGTTTCTTCATTTTATGTTGTTATTATTGTTTTTATGTTGTATTTTGTTTGATGTTGTTATAGTCGGGTACAAAAGTACGGCTTTTCGATGAACCCACCAAGCATACTTGTTTAAATTTCCTAAAAGAGCATCTGGGAGCAGCAGGGGTTAACAGGGTTAACAGTTAACAGCTGTTTTTTC
>ERZ650306.1080-NODE-1080-length-15929-cov-18.251669_pt1 | contig 15929 bp, 16 predicted proteins | sample MGYA00376242_ERZ650306 | MGnify/ENA primary metagenome ERZ650306 (study PRJEB26733, sample SAMN07839244) | wastewater metagenome | biome: urban; feature: wastewater treatment plant; material: waste water | place: USA: North Carolina | collected 2016-03-31 ... | reverse complement strand
TGCGCACCGGCATCGCATCCAGCGCCACGCCTTGGTAGGCAGCGGCTTCAGCCTGCAGCAGTTCGGTGTGACCGGGGTAGTTCACACCAGCGGCAGACAGCGCCTCTTTGTGCAAAGGCGCCGTAACCAGTGCAGCCACCTCACCGCGCAGCGCGGCGCGTGCTGCCCACCGCACACAATCAGCAGCGGCGCGCCCTGCCTCGGCACTGACCTGCCCCACCGCCACGGTGTCGGGCAGACCCGCAAGCGGCAGCACCGGTACGCAGCGCGGGGGCGCATCCAGGGCATCTGCCGCCCCCTCGATCACCGCCACGGGCAGCGAAGGTATGCCCGGGCGTGCAATGCAGCCCGCGGCGCGTCGCAAGGTGGCCACGTTCCCGACGACGAAGCAGCCGCGCAGCACATCGGGCGCATCCCGGAACGCTTTGGCCACGATTTCAGGGCCTATGCCTGCAGGGTCGCCTTGGGTAATGGCGATGGGCTTGAGATTGGTTTTCATAAATTCTGGCGCTAACGCCCGTGAATCAAGCGCAAGCAGCTATGCTTTCAATAGCAAACCATTCACGCGGGGTTGTCGATTTCGATGAACTCGTGCTCGATGCCCAGCAGCCGCGCCACTTCACCCGCGACCGCCGGAGCGCCATAGCGCTCGGTGGCGTGGTGCCCTGCGGCAATGAAGGCCACACCCGTTTCGCGCGCCAGATGGGCTTGTGGCTCAGAGATTTCGCCCGTGATGAACACGTCAGCACCTGCAGCGATGGCGGCCTCAAAGTAGCTTTGCGCCCCACCCGTGCACCACGCCACTTTGGTCACGGGGCGCGTGCTATCGGCAGAAGTCACCAGCGTTGCCGGCCTGCCCAGCACGGCGGCCACATGGTCCGCCACGGCCTGCGCATGGGGATAGTCGGCATTGGCCACGCAGCCCAGCAGCTGTTCACCAAACTGAGCCACGCTCGTCCACCCCAGCATCTGGCCCAACTGGGCGTTGTTGCCCCACTGGGGGTGCGCATCCAGCGGCAGGTGGTACGCAAAAAGATTGATGTCGTGCGCCAGCAGCAGTTGCAGGCGCTGCTTCATCCAGCCCGTGACCCGGCCATCTTGTCCCCGCCAGAACAGTCCGTGGTGGACGAAGATGGCGTCAGCGCGGGCAGCGATGGCCGCCTCGATCAGCGCCTTGCTGGCCGTGACGCCGCTCACCACGCGGGCGATCTGTTCCTTGCCCTCCACCTGCAGGCCATTGGGCCCGTAGTCTTTGAAACGCTCGGGTTGCAGCAGGCCGTCGAATGCCTGCAGAAGGTCTACGCGGGATATGCTCATGCCCGCTATTGTCGCGCGGGCTCGCGCAGGCAGCGCCAAGACCCCACCCAACGCCGCGCCATGCGCCGCCAAGGCTTGGAGGACAATAGCAACTATTCCGAGCCCCGAAGATCACACTGCAGAACTCCGCGCACCCCACGCACCTTTGCCCTATCTACTCATCATGAAACGCATCTGGCTGCTGTTCTCTCAGGCCGTGACGGTTTTCGCCGCGGCCTATTTTGTTGTCGCCACCCTCCAGCCCGACTGGATCCGCCAAGGCGCCACCCGCTCGGGCGCCGGCGTGGCCCTGATGGAAGCGCCCCCAGCCCCGGCGGGGCAGCCTGCGGCGGGCAGTTTCAGCGGCGCAGCGCGCAAAGCATCGCCCGCCGTGGTCAGCATCAATACCAGCAAGGCCGTACGCCACCCACGCAGCAACGACCCCTGGTTCCAATTCTTCTTTGGTGACCAGGCCCCGCAGGCCCAGACCGGACTGGGCAGCGGTGTCATCATCAGCCCCGACGGTTACATCCTCACCAACAACCATGTGGTCGAAGGTGCGGACGAAATCGAAGTCACGCTGACCGACAGCCGCCGCACCCGCGCCAGCGTGATCGGAACCGACCCCGAAACCGACCTGGCCATTCTCAAGATCACGCTCGACAAGCTGCCCGTGATCACGCTCGGCGATTCAGACTCCCTGGCCGTGGGCGATCAGGTGCTGGCCATTGGCAACCCCTTTGGCGTGGGCCAGACGGTGACCAGCGGCATTGTCAGTGCGCTGGGGCGCAGCCAGCTGGGCATCAACACGTTTGAGAACTTCATCCAGACTGATGCCGCCATCAACCCCGGCAACTCGGGTGGCGCGTTGGTGGATGTGAACGGCAACCTCATGGGGATCAACACGGCCATCTACTCGCGCTCGGGTGGCAGCATGGGGATCGGTTTCGCCATCCCCGTGTCTACCGCGCGCCTGGTGCTCGACGGCATCGTGAAAGACGGGCAGGTGACCCGCGGCTGGATTGGCGTGGAGCCCAACGAACTGTCAGCCGAGCTGGCCGAAACCTTCGGCGTGAAAGCCACTGAGGGCGTGATCATCACCGGGGTGCTGCAAGACGGCCCCGCTGCGCAGGCGGGCATGCGACCTGGCGACGTGATTCTGAAGGTGGATGACAAGGCTGTGGGCAACGTGTCGCAGCTGCTGACTGCCGTGGCTGCGCTCAAACCCGGCACGCCCTCAGCTTTCGAGGTGCAACGTGCCGACAAGAAGTTGGAGTTGAACATCAACCCTGGGGTACGCCCTCGCCCCCAGCGCGCTGTGCGTCGCTGAAGCACAGTACAAAACTCCTGCGGCCCGCAGGAACTTATACGCTATCAATAACATAGCTGCTAGCGCTTTATTTTCGGGCGCTAGCAGCTATTTTTATTGGTAAAGAAAAAACCTATCCTGCTTTGGTGGCAACCAGACTTCCTCCACAGGAAACCGTCAAACCGACCACGCAGAGCGTCATGGGAGGAGCGCAAAGAAAGGCACTACGGCGCCGCAACAGTGGCAGCCCAATGCCGCCACAAAGCAGCGCCTCCGCTGTCAGGAAGAAGCGGTTTCTTCCTCTGCCGCGTTGGGCGCTTTGGTGTGCTTGATGAACAGTTGCGCGGCCCAGATGCCAATCTCGTAAAGAATGCACATGGGCACGGCCAGGGCCAGTTGCGACACCACGTCGGGTGGGGTGACGATGGCGGCGATCACGAACGCGATGACGATGAAGTAACCACGGAAGTTCTTCAGCTTCTCAATGCTCACCACCCCCATGCGGGCCAGCACCACCACCGCAATCGGCACTTCAAAGGCCAGGCCGAAGGCGAGGAACATGGACAGCACAAAGCTCAGATAAGCCTCAATGTCTGGCGCGGCCGTGATGCTCTTGGGCGCAAAGCTCTGGATGAACGCGAACACCTGCCCAAACACGAAGTAATAGCAAAAGGCCACGCCGATGAAAAACAGCACAGTGCTGGAGACCACCAACGGCAAGACCAGCTTCTTCTCATGCGAATACAGGCCCGGCGCCACAAACGCCCACACCTGCCAGAGCACGAATGGCAAAGCCAGCAAAAAGGCCGACATCAGCAAGATCTTGAGCGGCACCATGAAGGGCGAGATCACCGAAGTGGCAATCAGCGTGGCACCCTTGGGCAAATGCGCTACGAGTGGCGCTGCCAGAAAGTCGTACAGCGGCCCGGGGCCGGGAAAGAAAAACAGGAAGGCAGCAGCCACGGCAATGGCAATGATGGCCTTGACCAAGCGGTCGCGCAGCTCCATCAAATGCTGGACAAACGGTTGCTCCGTTCCAGCAAGCTCGTCTTCTTGGGTGGGGGTGTCTGCCATGTTGGATCTTCGAGGGCGTCAGGGCCGCCCATGCAGCGCGCGCGGGCGCAGCATCAGTGGAACTTTTTAGGGCGGTAGCGCGCTACCCGCGCCGCACCGGACAACGCTTTGGTGCGCACACCATTGCGGGCTTTGTACCACTGGGGGGTAGCGCCTTTCTTGAGGCGCCAGTTTTTGCCAGGGTGCTTGTAGGCAGGCAGCACAGCCGAAGCCGTGTCGTGACTCTCGGTCTCGAAACTGGTGGCTTGCGCCCAGTCTTTTTCAAACTCGCTGGCGCTGGTCTGGATGGACTGCTCCACGTCGCGCGCGGCGTTTTCCACCGAGTCCTTCATCTTGCGCAGCTCATCGAGCTCCATGGAGCGGTTGACTTCAGACTTCACATCGGCCACGTAGCGCTGCGCCTTGCCCAGCAGGGTGCCCACGGTACGGGCGACGCGGGGCAGCTTTTCAGGGCCGATGACGATCAACGCCACCGCCCCAATGAGCGCCATTTTGGACAGGCCAATATCAATCATGGAATCAACGCTCGCTCAAGCCATCAGCTTTTTTGCTTGGCTTCCACGTCGATGGTGGTCTTGTCGGCGGCTTGGCTGTTGGCCACTTGGCTGGGAGCTGGAGCTGCGGTGGGCGCGGGGGCGTCGCTTGCGCCGTCTTTCATGCCGTCCTTGAAGCCCTTGACCGCGCTGCCCAGGTCAGAGCCCATGTTCTTGAGCTTTTTGGTGCCGAAGACCATGACAACGATCAGCAGCACGATCAGCCAGTGCCAGATGGAAAAGGAACCCATGGAATTTCTCCTAACGAATTGCAATCATTTTAGACGCGCGATGTAACCCCGGCGTGAAGGGGAAAAGACCGTCAGCTCTTGACCTCAGCCTTTGAGCCAGGGGCGTGGGCCACCCATCACATGGATATGCAGATGGTGGATCTCCTGCCCGCCTTCAACCCCTGTGTTGGTGACGATGCGAAAGCCACCGTCTGGGTACGGATTACACCCCTGCTCCAGGGCCAGCCGGGGCGCCAGCGCCATCATGCGCCCCAGCAGCCCGGCGTGCTCCGGGGTAACCTGGGCCATCGAAGGGATATGCGCCTTGGGCACCATGAGAAAGTGCACCGGCGCCCAGGGATGGATGTCGTGGAATGCGAAGATTTCCTCGTCTTCATAGACCTTGCGGGAAGGAATCTCGCCGGCAATGATCTTGCAAAAAAGGCAGTTCGGATCGTGCATGGTGAAGGGATGAATGAAACCGGCCGCAGCCGCCAGATAACTGATTACAGAGCCCTGAATGACTCCGGGCAAGTTTTCGCATTGTCAGGGATATACACGGCGTCCTGCGTGTCCGCCGGCTGACGAAGGGCTGTCAGCCAAGGGCTGAGCAAGGCACCCGCTCGCCAGCAGCGCCAATCTCACATCTCCAGAGCCTGCCCCTTGTTCATGGCGACCATGCCGCGCACGATGCGGTACAGGAACCACAGGGAGATCAGCCCCCAGGCGATCCAGCCGGGCAGGATCAAAATCCACAGCGGGGCCGTCAGTACATAGAGCACGCCTGCCCAAATCACCGTGCGCAGGCGCCAGGAAAAATGGCTGGCCTGCCAGGTGCCTTCTGCGTCGCTCTTTTTGACGAGGTCGATCACCAGCGCAATCAACAGCAAGGCAGCGCCGGGTTGCGCACCGGGAATGACCGCCCCCACCGCCACGATCAGATGCAACAGGTAGCTGACCCAGCCGATGGCCTTCAAGTCCTCGGCCCGCTGGTCCTTGGTCTGCACATCGGTGAAGTCATCTGCCATGGCTGTCAGCCTTTCTCGTCTGCCGCGCGCGCGTCTGCCTTGCGCAGGGCTTTTTCTTCGATACCGCTGGTGCCTTCACGGCGGGCCAGCTCCTTGACCACATCCGCCGGGCTCAAGCCGTAGTGGGCCAGAGCGATCATGGAGTGGAACCACAGGTCTGCGACCTCGTAAACGATCTTTGCCTTGTCGGCGCCATGGTCCACATCCTTGGCCGCCATCACGACTTCGGTGGCCTCTTCGCCAATCTTCTTCAAGAAGGCATCCGGCCCCTTGTGCAGCAGGCGCGAGACATAGCTGGTCTGTGGGTCACCACCGTTGGCGGGTTTGCGGCTTTCAATCACGGCCGCCAGGCGGGCCAGGGCGTCTTGCTGAGACAGCACGTGGGAATCATTGGAACTCATGGGCTTATTTGTAGATGGATTCGGGATCTTTCAAGACCGGATCAACGGCCTTCCAGGCGCCATCCTTGAGCACGCTGAAGAAGCAGCTGTGGCGCCCGGTGTGGCAGGCAATGCCAGGCTCGTGCCCTTCCTGCGTGACCTTGAGCAGCACCACGTCGTTGTCGCAGTCGAGGCGGATTTCATGCACCGTCTGCACATGGCCCGACTCCTCGCCCTTGAACCACAGCTTCTTGCGCGAGCGGCTGAAGTACACCGCGCGGCCCAGCTCTGCGGTCTTGGCCAGCGCTTCGCGGTTCATCCAGGCAAACATCAGCACATCGCCTGTGCCCTGCTCTTGCGCAATCACGGGCACCAGGCCCTGCGCGTCCCATTTCACTTCATTGAGCCAGTTCATGGGCGGATTGTCGGTGATTTGCGCCGGAGGGCCGGACGGGGATCAAAAATTTAAACGTTTTTGGCCGCTAGCGCTTTTGCAGCAAGCGCCAGCAGCTATTAAATCAATAGCAAAACAAGCTACCGATTACAGACGCACGGGAATGCCACGCTCTGCCATGCGCTGCTTGGCCTGGCCCACGGTGTACTCGCCGTAGTGGAAGATGCTGGCAGCCAGCACGGCATCGGCACCGCCCTGCTGCACGCCGTCGGCAAGGTGGTCGAGATTGCCCACTCCGCCCGAGGCGATGACGGGCACGCTCACGGCGTCGCTCACCGCACGGGTCAGGGCCAGGTCAAAGCCGGACTTGGTGCCGTCACGGTCCATGCTGGTGAGCAATATTTCGCCCGCGCCGCGCTGCGCCATCTCCTGCGCCCACGCCAGCGCATCCAGCCCCGTGTTCTTGCGCCCGCCGTGGCTGTAGACATCCCAGCCAGGGCCTACCGGCTGCCCGTTGGCACCGATGCGCAGCGCGTCTTCTTCAGAGCGGCGCTTGGCATCAATGGCCACCACGATGCACTGGGCACCGTATTTGGCCGAGGCCGCATTGATGACGTCGGGGTTGGCAATGGCGGCCGAATTGAAACTCGTCTTGTCCGCGCCCGCGTTGAGCAGCCGGCGCACATCTTCCACCGTGCGCACGCCGCCACCCACGGTGAGCGGAATGAACACCTGGCTGGCCACGGCTTCGATGATGTGCAGGATGAGGTCGCGGCCATCGCTGGTGGCGGTGATGTCCAGAAAGGTCAGCTCATCGGCCCCCTGGGCGTTGTAGCGCGCGGCAATCTCTACCGGGTCGCCCGCATCGCGCAGTTCAACAAAATTGACACCCTTGACCACGCGGCCTCCGGTAACGTCAAGACAGGGAATGATGCGTTTGGCAAGCATGGCGCAGAGGGATGAGAAAAAAGAAGAATATCAATCAAAGAAAGCCGCAACCCCGAAGGCGCGGCCAGAGCGGCCCGTGCAAGATACCACGGCCATCCGCAGGGCCCGGCCCGCTCAGGCTTGCAGGCTGGCGCCCACACCGCTTTGCCAGCGCCACGCGTCTTCGCACATCTGGTCCAGGCCCAGTTTGGCAGTCCAGCCCAGCAGTTGCTGCGCCAGAGCGGGGTCGGCCCAGCACTGGGCCACATCACCGGGCCGGCGCGCCACGATGCGGTAGGGCACAGCCCGGCCGCTGGCGCGTTCAAAGGCGCGCACCATCTCGAGTACCGACACGGGCCGCCCCGTGCCCAGGTTCACCGTCAGCAGGCCGGGGTGGCTGCGCAGGTAGCGCAGCGCGGCCACGTGACCCTCGGCCAGATCGCACACATGGATGTAGTCGCGCACCCCGGTGCCATCGGGCGTGGGGTAGTCGTTGCCGTACACGCTGAGTTGCTCGCGCAGGCCCACGGCCACCTGCGCCACGTAAGGCAGCAGGTTGTTGGGAATGTCTTGCGGGTCTTCGCCGATCAAGCCACTGGCGTGGGCCCCCACGGGGTTGAAGTAGCGCAGGCGGGCAATGCGCCACTGGCCGGGCTCGGAAGCGTCCACATCGGCCAGCACCTGCTCCATCATGAGCTTGCTCCAGCCGTAGGCGTTGGTGGCCGACAGCGGGAAGTCCTCACGGATAGGCACCGAGGCCGGGTCACCATACACCGTGGCAGACGAGGAGAACACCAGCGTGCGCACATTCGCCGCCCGCATGGCGCCCAGCAGGGCCACCGTGCCCGCAACGTTGTTGTCGTAGTACCGCAGCGGCTCGCGCACCGACTCGCCCACCGACTTCAGGGCTGCGAAGTGGATGACTCCCTCGACGGCGTGCTCGGCAAACACCCGCTGCAGCAAGGCCGTGTCGCGGATATCGCCCTCGATGAAAGACACGGGTGCGCCAATGATGCGCTCTACCCGTTCCAGCACCGAACGGCGGCTGTTGCAAAAGTTGTCCAGCACCATGAAAGGAATGCCGGCCTGGGCCAACGCCACACAGGTATGCGAGCCAATGAAGCCGGCTCCGCCCGTTACAAGAATCACGCTTTTGCGCTCCTAAAGATGTGGATACAACGGACGACTCCGCTATAGGCCCCTCACTATACTGGCCGCGCCACTGCCCAAAAGGGCCCAGGGTTCCTTCACATTGGGCGCCAGCGGTCAACATTGTTAATAATTGCCCATGTCAAGCACTACACAATGGTGCGCACCCATGAACATGAATCCATCCACTGGCGCCGCGCCATTACGGCAGCCACTTCCTTCCGCACTTGAAAGCACGGTGGTGCTACGCCCCTCTGGCAGCTTACTTCCGAGCGAACGCGATGCCATGGCCTTTGCATCGTGGCCTGCATTTACCGCATCGGGCTTTGTCCCGTTGGGCTTTTATCTGGACGGCTGGGATGCTCCCGCGCTGGTCGCCCTGTGCGAATCCATACGCCACAGCCCATGGTGGGACCGTCCCATCTGGGCATCAGAAAGCTCCGCCCCCCCACCAGCGTGGGCGGATGCTGCAGGCCCACTGAGCGAAGCCATCGCTGCAGGCGAGCGGGCTCTCGCGGCACGCAGAAGCCTCAAACTAGATCCCTCTGGCCTGCATTTTGATGAGCGCGTGCTGTACTTCATGTACCTGCGCGACGGCGCAAAGCTGACCCCCTTGTGTGATCGCAACAGCGCACAGTTGTACCGCTACCCCTTGGTGGAGGCATTGGCCCACGAGGGAGACGATGTGGCGGCCTGCTTGGCCACACTATCGCGGCGGCGCCTGCTGGAGCCTGCCGAACTGATCGACCGCACACGCCACTGCAGAGCCTGTGGCAGCGCACACATCCACTACCTGGATGTGTGCCCCCATTGCTCCAGCATCCAGATCAACAAAGCCCCTTCGCTGCACTGCTTTACCTGCGGCCATGTGGCGCCTGAAAATGATTTTCACGACGACGGTGGCTTAACCTGCCCCAAATGCAGCACGGCACTGCGGCACATCGGCGTGGACTACGACCGCCCCCTCACCCAATATGCCTGCGGCAGCTGCCACCATGTGTTTGTCGAAACCAGCGTGGTGGCGCGTTGCCTGGATTGCCGCAACACCACAGAGCCCAACGCGCTGGATGTGCGCGAGATCGCTTCACTCAGGCTCAGCGCCCACGGGCGTGCGGCCCTCAGGGCAGGGCAAATCCGAGAGTCGTTTGCCGCCCTGGACACGGCCAACTACGTGGAGCCAGCGTACTTCCGTCGCCTGCTGGACTGGGCATTGGCCACCCATGCCCGCCACAAGGAAATGCACTTTGCGCTGATGCTCGTGGAGTTCCAGAACGCGACCGAAGTGATCGAGAAGCAGGGAGCCGCACGCGTCTTTCTGATGCTGGACGAATTTGCACGGCGTTTGCATGAACTCCTGCGCACCTCAGACCTGACCACGCGCACCCAGGAAGAACGCTTGTGGTTGATGCTGCCTTTCTCTCACCCTGAAGGCCTGACAGCGCGGTTGCAAAAAGTGTTGCACGAGCAGTCCAGCCAACATGGCGAAGCAGCTTTGCGCGTGCGCATTCGTCACCTGCAAATTCCTCGCGATCTGCAAAATCACGACACGGCCGTGCAACTCATGGGCCGCCTGCAAAACGCGGATTAGCGCATGTGGGATCAGGTCGTTTTTGCCTTTGTCACGCTGTTCGCCAGCTCCAGCCAGCAAAACTGGCTGGAGCTGGCCTGGAAATTTTTTCCCTTCGTCGTGGTGCTGGAGGCCCCCTTCTTTTTGCTGGTGACCGCCGGCATGGTGCGTTACGGCCTGCGCAGGCACCGCCCTGAACGACAGCGGGAACGCTACCCACGTGTGTCTTGCGTGGTGACCTGCTATTCGGAAGGCGAAGACGTGCGCAAGACCATCCAGTCTCTGGCACAGCAGTTGTATCCCGGCCATATCGAGATCATTGCCGTCATTGACGGGGCCATTCAGAACCGCCCCACCTTACTGGCCGCGCGCAATGCCCGCAGGCTTTTGGCAGGGCAAGCCAAGCGGAATCTGGTGGTGCTGCCCAAGTGGCAACGCGGGGGGCGGGTTTCGTCACTCAATGCAGGACTCTCCATCGCCACGGGGGAAATCGTCATGGCGCTGGATGGCGATACATCTTTCGACAACGACATGGTGCGCAACGCAACGCGCCACTTTGACGACCCTGGCGTAGTGGGTGTTTCAGGCAATCTGCGCGTGCGCAACGCCAAGAAAACCCTGGTCACCCGATTGCAGGCGCTGGAGTACATCCTGTCGATCGGGGCTGGCAAAACCGGCCTTTCCGAGTTCAACATCGTCAACAACATCTCGGGCGCCTTTGGCGTGTTCCGCACCGGATTCATCCGCAACCTGGGCGGCTGGGATGCGGGGTCGGCCGAAGACCTGGACATGACCATGCGGATCAAACAGTACTTTGGCAGGCACCCCGGGCTGCGCATTGTGTTCGACCCGCATGCCGTGGGGCACACCGACGCGCCCGACACCTGGCGCATTTTCTTTCGCCAGCGGCTGCGCTGGGATGGCGACATGTTCTTCATCTTCATCCGCAAGTTCCGCTTCAATCTCAGGCCACGGCTGCTAGGTTGGCGCAATTTCCTGTTTGTGGCCGTCAACGGGCTGGTGATGCAGGTACTGATGCCTTTTCTCATCGTGGGCTACACCAGCGTGATGCTCTTTACCCTGCCCGTCGGCGCAGTCATCGGGGTGCTGGCGTTCATTTACCTGGCCTACTTGCTGGCCATCATTTTTTACTTTTTGCTCTATGTGATCGCGGTTTCGGAGCGCCCCAAAGAAGACCTGGACTACCTCCGGTTCCTGCCATTGATGCCATTGTTCGCGTTTGCCAATCGCCTGCACTGTGCGTTCTCCATCTTGACGGAAATGACGATGAATTCCCACCTCGACTCATCCATGGCGCCCTGGTGGGTGCTGCGCAAAACCAAGTTCTGACATGTTGAAAAGCCACTGGAGCCGGACCCTGCAACAAACCGCTGTGCTGCTGTGCCTGGGCCTGAACCTGCATGCAGGCCCCGCTTGGGCCGACGCAGCCCAACTGACTGACCTGGAAACATGGGCCCGGACGTCTGCCCCCAGCGTGCGGCTGGCCCAAGCAGAGAAGGACGTGGCAGCCCACCGCGCAGATGCGGCGCGCGCCCGACAAGGCGGGCGATTGTTTGGTGGAGCCACCGTGGGCAACGCCCGCGAAGCCGTGACAGATACCGTGAGCCGCAGCTACCAGCGCGCCCAAGTGCAGGCTGGTGTGCGCTGGCCCCTGCTGGGCAGCCGTGAAGCACAACTGCGCGCTGTGACGGAAGCAGAGCAAGGGACTGCAGCGCGGCAGGTGCGGCTAAGGGCCGTACAACAGGAAGCGGTGCAAGCCGTACGCCAGTCCTATGTGCGCCACCTGCATGGCATGCAGCGCATTGCACTGACCCAGGCTTTTCTCACCGAAAAAGAGGCCATCGAGGCATCGCTGGAGCGCCGAACAAAGGCCGGGTACATGTTGCCAGCAGAGCGAATGGGACTGAGCGGCTTGTTCTCGTCCACCGAAGCCCTGCAGCGCACCTTGCAGTTCACCGCGCAAAGCACCCTGCGCGAACTGTCTCGGCTGACCGACCGCAGCATCACCGCGCTGGACACAGACCCCATAGTTTGGCCCGACGCATGCACCAGAGCCCAGGACGTGCTGGCACAGGTGGACGAACACCCCAGCGTGCAGCAAGCGCGGCTGGAAGTGGACGCCACAGACCAGATCGCGACCCACCTGCGCCGCGAAACGGTGGAAGCCGGAGTGTCTCTGTCGCAATCTGTCAGCCGAGATTTCGGAGGACAGCCGGGCCACAGCACGACCGTGGGCATTGACCTGTCCGTCCCTCTGGAATGGAAGGCCCATCGTGATGCGATGCTGGGCCAGCTGCAAAGCGAGCGTTACCGAGCGGAAAGCCAGCTGGAGCTGCGTCGCGGCGAATTCCTTACGGCAGCCGAGCTGGCACTGGGGCTGCGGCAAGTCAGACAGTCTGACCAATCCAATGCAGAGCGTCTGCTCCTGGTGGCGCAAGAGAACCTGCGTGTAGCCATGCTGCGCCAGCAACGCATCGACGACGGTGATGCCTATGCCAAGGTGCTGAACGCGCGCTATGCCCTGCTGCAAGCGGGGTTGCAGTGGGTGGAAGCGGCAGAGCGACTGGAATTGGCTACGGCAGAGCTTGCATCCTGGTCCGCCACAGGGTGCGCCCAAGCCACCACCGCGCCCCACAGGGTCGCCACGCTCCGGCCTGTTTTGCTCACGCTGATGGGCAATCCTTTTCCTCAAGCCTCCACCACGCGTCTGGCGTCTCTGCAGGCTAGCGCAGGGGGCCCCTCGCCACGCACAGCCGAAGGACTACCAGCCTTGGCCTTGGGCTGGTATGTCTGGAACGGGCCAGCGCTGCTGCAAGCCCCCAGCCAGTTGAAGGCGCTGCCGCCGGGCACCCACCGGGTGCTCATCTCCTTCACGAATCACCAACTCCAAGCACTGGCACAACCACCCGGCCAGCAACGCTTGACGCAGCTGGTCGCGAAGGCCAAACAGAGGGGCGTGAGGGTGGAGTTGCTGCTGGGCGAGCCCACCTGGGCCTTGCCTGAGGGGCGAGCGCAGTTGTTGAGACTGATCCAATCGGTGCGCCACCTGCCTTTCAATGCCCTGCACCTGGACCTGGAGCGCAGCCAATTGCCGGAGGCTGACCAACCCCAGTGGGACCAAGGGGTGTTGGACACAGTGAGGGCAGTACGGGGCATTGCCCCCTGGCCCGTGGCACTGACAACGCACTACCGCGAGTTTGAATCCCCTGGCTTCGCACAGCGATTGCAAGAAGCGGGTGCGAGTGAACTGACAGCCATGCTCTACGTGAGCAATACGGACCGCGCATTTGACATTGCGCAGCCTCTGCTGCAAGGGCCGCCGGGCCTGAAGTTCTCCATTGCGCAAAGCATGGAGCGTGCGCTCACGGCAGAGGAGAGCCATTTTCAGCTTGGCAAGGCTGTCGCACTGCAACGCTGGAGCGCATTGGCAAAGCAACTGTCTGCCCTGCCCCACTTCAGCGGAGTGATCGTGCAGTCGTGGGAAGAATTTAAAGAGGCACGCCCTTGAAAATCCAGTTTGATATTCCACCCAGCTCTCCTCAAGAGAGCAATGGTCTGTCCGTAAAGTACGCAGCATCCAAACGGCAGGTGCCGCGCTGGCGCTGGTACTTGCTGTTGGCCATGGTCCTGACACCACCAGCCTATCTGCTGGGCCGCTTTGTCGTGTCCTACTGGTGGGAAACCACGCCAGGACTGGTCGTCACAGAACAGACCGTGTTGCGCTCCATCACCCCAGGGCAGGTGGTGCACATCGCGGGCGTAGGTGACAGGCTTTCAGCAGGACAGGCGTTGATGGAAGTGCAACGAGACGCCCCCGCCAGTGCTGCCAAGGCGGACCCGCCGACGGCGGAACCTCCGCTTGCCTCTGCCGCTGCAGCCAATCCACCCAGCGAGCCCCTGGCGGAGCGCTTGGCATTCCAAGAGTCAGCACATCGCTTGAGCCAGCAGCAACTGGCACTGCAACAAGAGCGGCTTGCTGCCATACAGTCCTTGCGCGCAGAAGGCGCAGCCACACGCAGTGAGGTGGACAACGCACAGATGCAGGTCTTCCAGGCACAAGCCGAAGCCAGCAGAACCCGTGCCGCTGCGCAGGAGGCTCGGTTGACGCTGGCGCAAGCCCGGGTGCCGATCTCTCTGCCAACCCAAAGTGCTACACCTCAGCCCGAGTCAGGCGTGCAAAACAAAGAAGGACGCCAAGACGCGCCCCAGGCCGCGCTGAAAGCGCCTTTTGATGTCGTGGTCGTGCGCCAGTTGGTGCGCGCAGGCGAGCATGTGGAGGCGGGGGCCGATGTGGCCGTAGTGCAAGGCACTGCCAAGCCACCGCTGGTGCATGCGTATCTGCCCCCTAGCCAGGCCCGCTACGCCCAACCCGGCAGGCAGGCTACCCTGCATTTCATGGACGGCCGCAGCTTGCGCGCTGAGGTACAGGACGTCATTTCCGAAGCCGAACGCCCCCCCGCAGAGCGCGTGTCCCCCCTGACTCCGCGCATGCCGTCGATTGTGGTGCGCCTGCGGCCTTTGGAAGAACTCCCCCCCAGCTACCGCATCCACCACCTCCCCCTGGATGTGCGATTTGACTGGGTATGGGGAGGCTAAGGCCCTCATTGCCTCATTGCCCCGATCCAACCCCAAACACGAGCGCCCTATCAGGGTTGACGACTGCCCCAGAAACAAACAAGGCCTGAACAGCCGATGCTGTCCAGGCCTTGAGGGCAACAAAGGTCAATCCAAAGCTGCGCGGTACTCTCAGCCCTCGCCCAACTCGTCAGCACGCGCCTGCGCTGCGGCAAAGTCCAGGTCGCCACTGTAAATGGCACGGCCGCAAATCACGCCCTCCACGCCTTCGGACTCCACAGCGCACAGTTGCTCGATGTCGGCCATGTTCGACAAGCCACCCGAGGCGATCACGGGGATGCTCAAAGCCTGGGCCAGCTTCACGGTCGCGTCGATGTTGATGCCCGAGAGCATGCCGTCGCGGCCGATGTCGGTGTAAATGATGGACTCGACGCCCCAGTCTTCAAACTTCTTGGCCAGGTCCACCACCTCGTGGCCGGTGAGCTTGCTCCAGCCGTCGGTGGCCACCTTGCCGTCCTTGGCGTCCAGGCCCACGATGATGTGGCCGCCAAAGGCGCTGCAGGCGTCCTGCAGGTAACCGGGGTTCTTCACGGCAGCGGTGCCGATGATCAGGTACTCGATGCCCAGATCGATGTAGCGCTCGATGGTGTCCAGATCACGGATGCCGCCGCCCAGCTGCACGGGAATCTCGCCATCGACTTCCTTGAGGATGCTCTTGATGGCCGACAGATTCTTGGGCTGACCCGCAAAGGCGCCGTTCAGGTCTACCAGGTGCAGGCGACGGGCGCCAGCATCCAGCCATTTGGCGGCCATGGCTGCGGGGTCTTCACCGAAAGTGGTGGACTGGTCCATATCACCCTGAATCAGGCGAACGCAGTGGCCGTCCTTGAGGTCGATAGCGGGGATGAGCAACATGATGGTGATCTGCTAGCAAGTTTGGCCGTCAGAAATGGCCAGTGCACAAAGAAAAACTTCAGGGCTTCCAGCCCAGAAAGTTGCGGAACAGGGCCAGGCCCTGGTCCGCGCTCTTTTCGGGGTGAAACTGCGTAGCATAGAGGTTTATTTCGGGGACCGCCACGGAAGAATCGAACGAAATTCCGTATTCCGTTTTCGTAGCGACGTCCGAGCGATTTTCGGCGTCGAGATAATAGGAATGAACAAAATAGACAAACGAGCCGTCTGCAATGCCGTCATATATGGGGCAAGGCTTTTTGATGTCTGCGAAATTCCACCCGATGTGCGGAATTTTAAGCCCCATATCCGACGGAAAACGCTTCACCTTTCCTTTTAATATGCCGAGTCCGGAAACGCCGGGGCTTTCCTCGGAGGAGTCAAAAAGAAGCTGCAGCCCGAGACAAATTCCCAAAAACGGCTTGCTTCCGAGTGCCGCCTTTTTAACGGCCTCACAAAGTCCGCTTTCGGTCATACAATTCATGGCATCGCCGA
>ERZ650306.1073-NODE-1073-length-16027-cov-9.374718_pt1 | contig 16027 bp, 6 predicted proteins | sample MGYA00376242_ERZ650306 | MGnify/ENA primary metagenome ERZ650306 (study PRJEB26733, sample SAMN07839244) | wastewater metagenome | biome: urban; feature: wastewater treatment plant; material: waste water | place: USA: North Carolina | collected 2016-03-31 ... | reverse complement strand
GTCACGCATGGCAACGAGTTCGCCCGGTTGCAGGTGTTTCTTTACACGCTGATCCTCCTGGCCGGGTGCATGATGCCCTTCATCTACGGCATGAGTTCCTGGATCTATCTGGCTGCCGCTGTGCTGCTCAGCCTCGGTTTTTGTGGGTACGCGTTCGCGCTGTGGCGCAATTATTCGGACGCTCTGGCCCGCAAGACCTTCCGCTTTTCACTCATCCACCTGAGCGTGCTGTTTGCCGCACTGCTGGTGGACCACTATGCGATGTGAACACGATGCACAAAAGAAACGCTCTTAAATTGATAGCTGTTGGCGCTTTATCCATAAGCGCTGCAGGCATATTAGGCGCTTGTTCTGACAAAAAGACCGAATTTCGCGGTGTGGACATCACGGGGGCCGACTACGCCCGCGATATTCCACTGACCGACCACAACGGTCAAAAGCGCAGCCTGCAGGACTTCCGCGGCAAAGTGGTGGTGGTGTTTTTTGGTTATACCCAATGCCCCGATGTCTGCCCCACCTCCATGCAGGAGCTGGTCGAGGTCAAACAGATGCTGGGCAAGGACGGCGACCGCCTGCAGGGCATTTTCGTCACCGTCGACCCCGAGCGCGACAAGCCCGAGATGCTCAAGGCCTACATGGCCAATTTCGACCCCAGCTTTTTGGCGCTGTCAGGCACCCCCGAGCAGACCGCCGCTGTGGCCAAGGACTTCAAGATCTACTACAAGAAGGTGGATGGCAAGACGCCCACCAGCTACACCATGGACCACTCTGCCGGCAGCTACGTGTACGACACGGCCGGCCGCCTGCGCGTGTACCACCGCTACGGCAGTGGCGCAGCCGCCTTGGCGGCAGACGTGGCCACCTTGCTCAAAGAGTCAAAGTAGGGCGTAAGCAGGCAGCGCAGCTTGGGTCGCGGGCCAGCCAATTGGCATGGCCCGCTGCACTCAATCGGCCTTGATGCCCTGCTGGGCAATGATTTGCCCCAGGGTGGCCGTGTCTGCCTTGATGCGGTTGGCCAGGCCTTCGGGGGATGTGCCCGCCACCTGCCAGCTTTGCTGGAACAACTTGGCGCGCACATCCGGGGTGCGTGCAATCTCGGCCAGCACGTTGGCCAACCGCGCCTGCAAGTGTTTGGGCATGGTGGCAGGGGCGGCAAAAGCATTCCAAATTTCCAGCTCAAAGCCCTGGATGCCCGCCTCGCTCAGGCTGGGCACATCAGGCGCCAATGCACTGCGTCCCGCCGATGTCACCCCAATCGCCCGCAGCTTGCCAGCCTTGACCTGGGCCTGCGCCAGGGCAGGGGGCAGCAATGCCATCTGCAGTTGTCCGCCCAGCATGGCTGTGGCTACCTGGGGGTAGCCAGCGTAGGGTACGTGCACCGGGTTGATGCCGCTGCGCGCCTTCAGCAACTCTGTGCCGATGTGGCCCACCGTCCCCACGCCAGGCGTGCCATAGCTCCATTTGTCGCCTGCGGTGCGGGCGGCGGCCATGAATTCGCGGGCGTCGACAGTGGCAGACACACCGGGCTGGCTCAGCGGGGCTGTCAGCACCAGGGGCGATGTCCCCACCAGCGTCAGCGGTGCCAAGTCCTTTTGCGGGTCGTAAGGCACGTTGGCATTGATCAGCTTGGCAATGGTCATGTTGCCATTGATCATCAAGCCAATCGTGTGGTCATCCCGCGCCTTGGCCACGGCATCCGCCCCAATGTTGCCGCCAGCGCCCACTTTGTTTTCCACCAGCACGGGCTGCCCCAATGCCTTGGACAAAGGCTCAGAAAAAGTGCGGGCCGTCAGGTCGGGCGAAGACCCGGGTGGGAAGCCCACCACAATCTTCAGCGGCTTGGTGGGCCAGGGAACTTGGGGTGCTAAGGCGGGGGGGTTTGGGCCAGAGCCCAAGACGAAGCCAACGCCGTCAGCGCCAGAACAACGGCATTGCGGCGAGAGAACATGGGATGCATGGGGCTCCTTCAGGGTGTATGAACGTGTTGCATGCGGCACAGCATTGTCACCAGGCAAAAAGCAAAGCCCGCCAAATCTGTTGACTTGCTTGCGGCGGCGCCTCGCAGGGGCCTCTCCATCAGCGTCAACAGGTTCCTGGCGGGCCCTGTGGGAGGATCTACCGGCAAGGCTGCAAATGGTAGCGCGGCTGCGTGCCCGCGCTGTTCCATCCGCACCTTGCATCAACGGCTCAGGTGGGTTCCGTCAAAGCCTTCTTCATTTTCTTCATCGCAGCCACTTCAATTTGCCGGATGCGCTCAGCGCTCACACCGTACACGGCGGCCAGCTCGTGCAGCGTCATGCCGCCAGAGCCATCGTCGTTCACTTTCAGCCAGCGCTCTTCCACAATGCGGCGGCTGCGCTCGTCCAGACTGGCCAGCGCATTGGTAATGCCGTCAGACGCCAGCACATCGCGCTGGCGTGACTCGATCATGGCCGTGGGCTCATGCGAGGCATCGGCCAGATAGGCAATCGGGCCAAAGGCCTGCTCACTGTCATCCGAAGGGGTGGGGTCCAGCAACACATCGCCGCCCGACATGCGCGTTTCCATCTCAATGACTTCTTCACGCTTCACATTCAACTGCGCAGCCACCACATCGATTTCGTGGTCAGACAGCGTGTCGCGGTGCGTGGCCGCATCGGCAGCGCTGGCATCGGCCTTGAAACCCTGTTTCATCGAGCGCAGATTGAAAAACAACTTGCGCTGGGCCTTGGTGGTCGCCACCTTGACCATGCGCCAGTTCTTCAAAATGTACTCATGGATCTCAGCCTTGATCCAGTGCATGGCGTAGCTCACCAGCCGAACACCCTGGTCTGGGTCAAAGCGCTTGACGGCCTTCATCAGGCCCACATTGCCTTCTTGAATCAGGTCGCCATGGGGCAACCCGTACCCCAGGTACTGGCGTGAAATGGAAACTACCAAGCGCAGGTGCGACATCACCAAGCGGCCTGCGGCGTCCACATCGTTGTTTTCTTTGAGTTGGCGAGCGTAAGTCTGCTCTTCTTCCTGCGTCAGCAGGGGCAGACGATTGACGGCCGAAATATAGGCATCCAAGTTGCCCAGAGCCGGTACCAGCGCCCAAGGGCTGGTGGGTGTCACAGCAGTGATTGCGGTTCCAGATGAAAGCGTCATGCCGGGAATCCTTTCCTCAATGGCATCATGTTAGCACTCTGGTAGATAGAGTGCTAAGGCCAAAGTTCCCGCCCGCAGTGGGTATGTGGGATTGTTGTGGGGTTTGTTGTCAGTGTTCGTCACGCTTAGCGCGTCCACGATCAATAACTCGGTTGATGCGTTGCGCGCCAGTCTCTTGCGGGCCGTGTCAACCTGATTTTTCGAGGCTTGATTCAGCGGGCTGGTTCCTTCTTCTATATTACCCGTGCACTCTCTCTGCGGCTTTGCTGAGTTTCTGAACATGTACCAAGAAGATCAAGGAGCGCAAAGGGTTTCACGGAATAACCCCGCTTCGGATGGGTGGGCGCGAAAGAAGCGGCAGTGCTTTGTGATGTGGGCTCATTCTTCTGGGTGGTGATGCATAGCCTCTTGCAGTCTCGAAACAGTCTCTGGGCTTTCTTTCGATTGCTTACATACCTTCGTTGAGAAATTGAGTGGATTTGTAAGAAGATCGCGCCACTTTTAAATCCGCTTGCAATTTGTCATGGCTCCTTAGCCTTGTCTTTACATAGCTGCGCAAGGCAAGCTAGGGAAGACACAAATAGAGCATCAGCCGGATCAAAGCGCACCTAAGTGCGCCAGATGAATGAGGGGGGAAGTTTGTACGGGATCGAAAGCCTGAAAAATGCCCTGCGCGGCTCGCGCGTCAATGGGCATTTAACAACTCAAAACTCGCCAGCGCGCGCGGTGCCGCGCGTGGTGATTTGGGTTGGCATAACGAGTTTACTTACGGATCTTGCCACTGAGATGGTAGGTAGTGTCCTGCCTGCTTTTTTATTTTCTGTTCTGCTGTTGCCTCCTCTCATGGTGGGTTTCATGGAAGGGGTTTATCAAGGCGCTGCAGCAATTCTTCGATTGCCAACTGGCATTTGGGCGGATCGATTTCAGAAGCATAAATCTGTTGCCGCCCTTGGCTATGGAATGTCGGCAGTAGCAAAGTTAGCCCTCTTGCTTAGTATGCAATGGGGATTACTTGCTGCACTGATCAGCCTGGGCTTGGACAGAGTTGGTAAAGCGGTACGCACCGCTCCACGTGACGTTCTTATTGCCGCTCACGCTGAAAGTGGACAGAAAGGCGCGGCCTTCGGTCTGCACCGGGCGATGGATGCAGTTGGAGCACTGGCCGGCCCGCTTTTGGCATTTGCTCTATTGGCTCTGACACCTGAGGACTACACGCTTTTGCTCGTCGTGAGCTTGATTATTGCCACTCTGGGATTTTTGGCATTTTTGGGGAAGGTGCCAGGATTGAAGCCAGGGGGTAATCAAGAACGATCTTCCCGGTTGCTTGATCTTCCGATGTCGAAAACTCAGGATGAGTTCTCATCCTGGAAAGAGGTGCTGAAGCAGCTTAAATCTCAGCGTTCTTTTTGGATGTTGCTGTGGTGTGCTGCTGCACTTTCATTTGGCGTAATAAGTGATGGGCTGCTGTATCTCTACCTGCAGCAAAAATCTCAGGTAGCGGTGACTTGGTTGCCGCTCTTTTACTCGGGAACAGCCCTGGTTTTTGTATTGGCTGCCTATCCATTTGGAAAACTGGCCGATCGCGTGGGCGCTAAATGGCTCGTTGTTGCTGGCCACGCCCTGCTGATGATCTGGTACCTGAGCCTCCAGTTTCTTCCCCCTCTTGTCGGTATTGCCGGAACACTCCTGGTTATGGGCTGTTTCTATGCGGCAACTGATGGCGCGCTCATGGCACAAGCAGCCAAATTGCTCCCATCGGAGGTTTGTACGACAGGCATGGCGTTGCTTGGCGCCGTTGTCGGTTTGATGCGCTTGTTGTCTTCCACACTTTTTGGCGCTTTGTGGCAGTGGAATGGTCAGGTAGTGGCCTTCACCGCATTCTCTGTGGTGTTGGGTATTTCAATCGCTGTAACTGTATTCCTGTGGTCTAAGGCGGAAATTTAGTAACTTATGAGAAGAATAAAAAAAATCAGCGGTGGGATGGTTTGTGTATTTTCAATTTTTACCCACCAACCGGCAATTGCTCAAAAGGGCGAGGACAGCAAACCAGAAACATACACTGCATATGTTGTGCGTGCCAGTGATAGAGGTTATCAACGAGTGGAGGCTCTGACCGTTCGCCGAAAAGACCATGCTGTGCAGACTCGTGTTCCAACACGGTTGGGCTGTGACAGGGTTCACAGTGGAAAAGATAGGCTGTGGTGTTTTACGCGAATCACACCAGATAAACCACGGTATTACACCGATCCTACGGCATATGCATATGACTCATCCTCTCTTGCTCCTTCAAAACCACTGTTTAAGGTGAAGGGTATTGTAAGCCGTGCCCGAATTTCCTGGGATGGCCGTTTTGGTGCAGGGACTGCATTCACTACGGGGCATAGCTATCTCGGTGTCGGTGGAACGAATTTCTCGACAATGGCATTTATCGTTCCATTGGAAAATGGTCGCGAGCCAGAGAATTTGCAAAACTGGGAAATAAGCCACAAGGGGAAGCAAGTAACTTCCATTGATTTGAATGTGTGGGGTGTCACCTTTGACCCCAAGGATAGCGATCATTTTTTTGTGACAGTCTATTTTGATGGTCAGCCTTACTTAGGGGAAGGGCGATTTTCATCGAAAAAGATTCTTGTTTTGCAGCAAGGCGTGGAATGTCCATCGTTTTCCCCGGATGGAAAAAAAATTGCCTACAAGAGCCGAACTGGTCCTACCAGATGGAGTCCTGCAGTTTTGGATATTGCTACAGGAAAATCAGTTATCTACGAGTATGTGAAGGACTCTGTGGATGACCAGATTGAGTGGCTGGATGAAAGTACTTTGATTTTTCAAATCACTGACGCTCCGCTCGTTGGAAGTGCTCAAATAAATTTGTATACGCTGGATATGCGAGGGGTCCAGCCTCAGCCACGCCTTTGGCTTGAAGATGCCAAGTCGCCTGCGCTGGCAAGCAAATAAATAAGTTTCGAGAAAAAAATAATGTCGAATATCTTTGCATTTTTGCGCAGACTGCCTTTCGCTGCAAAAAATAAAATCCTCACTGTTGGGCTGCAATCGTTAGTCCTCATCGCTGCTGGTGGGGGCGCGTTCGCAGCGAATGCCTTTCCTTCTTCAGTTACGCAAAATGGTCTTGCCTGGCTTTCTTCACAGGTTCAGGCTTCCGGTGGCATGGCTGCAGGTGGTGCTACAGGGGCTACCGAGTGGCAGGTGCAAGCGGAAACGGTGGGTGCGTTGCGTACTTTCAATCAGACTTTGCCCCCCACACTGCGAGACAGTATCCAGAGCCGACCGGATGATGGCGTCACAGAACTGCTGTCAAGGCAGGTTTTGGTTCGCAGCGCAGCGGGCGTGGATAGCGTCGGGCAGCAATCCAAATTGATCTCGCTCCAATATGCGGGCTCTGGTTGGGGTGCTAGCGCTTCACACCAGCCGAATGCGTTGGATACGGCCTATGCACTATTGGCTCTGAATGCTGTCGCGAACACTTCTGGAGTGGAGTCTGGGCTTGCTTTTTTGAGGGGGCAACAGTACTCCAGCGGAGGCTTTGGCCTGCCCAGCTCGTCGGCTGAAACTGAGCAACCTAGCGTTTTTGGAACTTCGTTGGCGGTGCTTGCAATGGCGAGTTGGCGTCAGCAGTTTGATGCAGGGACATCGCTGGCCAATGCTCAGCGCTGGCTGCTAGCGAGTAGAAGTGCCGGTGTATATGGCAGCACTTTGGAAAACGCGGTAGCGTTAATGGCGCTTTCCCGGCAAACCAGTGACGAAGCAGTCCTGCAGCCCTTGGTGGATGCCTTGGTCCGTTCTCAACAGGCTAACGGCAGCTGGGATGGCGACGGGTATCTCACCGCTTTGGCATTGCGTGCACTGGGCACGTACAGTTTGGCCCCTTCTACACCCACGACAGGTAGTTTGTCGGGAGTGGTCGTTGATAAAGACACAGGCTCACCTCTGTCTAACGTGTCCATAGCGTTGGTCGGCTCGAGCAGCCAGACCGTCGCTTCGGCTGCCGACGGAAAGTTCTCCATCTACAACATTGCTCCCGGTGCATACAAGCTGAGCTTGTCTCAGGCGGGGTATGCAACGGTTCAAGTGAGTGTGGACGTTGCGGCGGGACAGCTTCTTAACTTGGGCGTCGTGCGCTTGAGTGCCGCGCCGAATACTGCCACTCTGAAGGGTACCGTCAAGAACATTTACGGAACGCCGCTTGCGAATGCACTGATTGCAGTGGGAGCCAATTCTGCGCTCACTGATGGAGCCGGTGCTTACTCTATAACTGGTATTGAGGCTGGAACTCGGGATGTAGTTGCGTCGTTGAGCGGCTACTCAACTGTCACTGTATCTATCGCATTTGGGTCCGGCCAAAACTATGTGTTCTCGCCAACCCTGCAGAACCCTGGTGGCAGTACGACTCTGAGTGGCACCGTGTTGGATGCAGACTCGGGCACGCCCCTTGTTGGCGCGACTGTAAAAATCGGCAGTGCAGCGGCGACTACTGCGGCCGGTGGGACTTTCACTCTTTCCAATCTGAGCCCAGGTTCATTCACATTGAACGTGAGTGCTACAGGTTATCCCCCTGCCGCCTTCAGCGGAGTACTGATGAGTGGCGCCAACAGTTTGGGCACCATCCGTTTGTCCAAGCAAGTCAGCGCGCCCTCTACGGCGACTTTGTCTGGTGTTGTCAAAAACACTGCGGGCACACCTCTGAAGGGTGTCTCCATAGCGGTGGCTGGATTGTCGGTGTTGACGGATGCCAATGGGGCATATGAGCTTGCGGCCATTCCCGCTGCCTATGCCAATGTGAAGGCGTCGCTCACTGGATACAGTGACATCAGCGTGCTTGTGAACTTTGAGGCTGGTAAGAACTATTTGTTCTCGCCCGTGATGGGATCTAACCCTACATACGCTTCACTGCAAGGAAAGGTAGTTGATGCGTTGACGGGGGCACCCATAGCTGGTGCAACTCTGACGTTGGGCGGCCTCACTCGTAACTCTGCTGCTGACGGTGCCTTTACGTTCCAGAGCCTGAACCCTGGAAACTTCACCCTCACCGTAGACGCAACAGGCTATCAGTCGGTGACAGCGAGCGGTACCATGACGCTGGGCGCGAACGATGTGGGTAGCATTCGTTTGACCAAGGTCGCGGCCACACGCAAGCTTTCCGGGATCGTGACTGATGCACTGACTCAAGCGCCGATCGCTGGCGCAAAACTGAGCCTATCAGGGGTGGCTGGGTCTGCCACGACGGGTTCAGACGGTCGTTATAGTTTTGACGCCGTTGCTGGAACTAGCGCGAGCCTGACGGCGACTGCGCAAGGGTACGTCACCCAAACCTTCGCTTTGACTTTTGGTCAACTTGGTGATGCCAGTTTTGATTTGCAGCTCGCGCGCCCTATTGCGTCGCGCATTGCCATCAACCATGTGCAGACGGACAAGCCTCTCTACGATCCATTCGGTTTGATCAAGCTGGAGGTTGAGTTGCAGAACGGAGATGCGCAGGCCGCTAGCTTATTGGTGGAAGCCGATGTCGTAGATCCACAAAATCGTGTTGTCTACACCTTCATGGCCAACGCCCCCACCGGTTGGGCAGGCTCTCGCCAACCCAATCAGCCCATCATGGTGCCAGGAAATGGCGCTCTCACCGTTCCGATGGAGTGGCATGTGCTGCGGCAACCTGCTGGCTCTTACGTTGTACGTGCTCGTGCGGTAGACGGACAAGGCAAAGTGGTGGCGGAAGGCCAGGCCCAATTTGAAGTGAGCTCCGCTGCCATGATGAGTGGGGGACTTATCACCAATCCGCCATTGCTGCAGTACGGCACTAATCAAAGCGTTGCGCTGACGGCCAGTGTCACGAACGTTGGAAATCAATCTATCCCAGCAGGCAACGTGGACCTGAAAGTGATTCTGGAAGCTCCTGACGCAACGGGGAGCAATCAGGCTGTGACACGGGCTACAACGATTGCGACGGCTGGTCCCATGAACGAGCCTCGTGGCCTGGAGCGCGATGCAGCTGGCAATCTCTACACCGCTAACTATTACGACGGCAAAGTGCTCAAGTACGACGCCAGCGGAGTCGCCTCAGTGCTTGCGACGCTGCCATCGGGTGCGTATCCAAATGGTTTGACCCTTGCCTCCAATGGCGATCTGTGGATTGTGGGCGCTAGCCTTTACAAGGTCACGGCAGCAGGCGTTGTCAGTACTTTCAACGTCGGGGCGCTAGGCAACTTGCGCTCCATCGGCATCGAGAGCACTGGTGCGTTGATTCTTGGTGGGACCGACAAAAAAACAGGGCAACCGCAGGTCATTCGCCGCGACACTGCCGGCACTGAAGAGGTCCTGTACACAGGCGGGTTGGCGAATCCGATTGGTTTTGTCAAAGATGATGCTGGCAACTATGTTGTGACCAACTACGGTGATCACACGTTGACCAAGGTTTCTGCTGCAGATGGTGTCATCACTCCATTTGTGGCCGTGGGAAGTGGGCCTGCTGCACTGAATCGCCCCTGGGGTATCACACGTGACGCGCAAGGCAACTTCTATATTGCCAACAGCGGTGCAAACAATGTGATCAAAGTGACTTCGGCGGGAGCCACCAGCGTGTACGCCAGCGGCTTCAGCAGTCCACGTGATGTGAAGTTTGACAACTCGGGTACGTTATTTGTCAGCAGTGCCGGAGACCACACCATTTACGCGGTAGCGCCAAACGGTGCGGTATCTGTCTACGCTCGGGGGGGGGTTGCAAACAGCCCACAGGGCATGCGCTATGACGCCAGTGGCAATCTTTGGATTGCCAACAACGATGGAACACTTCGTGTGCTCAACAGCACTGGAGAAACCAATGTGGTCGCTACCGGTCTGTCCAGTCCGCGTGGCCTTGCGCTCGACGGAAACGGCAATACCTATGTGGCAGGCTATTCCGACGGAACCATTCAAAAAATCAATAGCCTAGGCCAGCGTAGTACGTTTGTCAGCGGTCTCTCCAATCCGTGGGGGGTTGCCGTTGACGGAAACGGTGCTGTATGGGTAAGTGAATACGGTGCGAGTCGCATCAAAGCCTTTGATGCCACGGGAACACCTTTGCAATCGCTGGAAAGCCTGTTGGTGAGTCCGGATCAGGTGCGGATCGGAACCCAAGGCGAGACTTACGTGCGCAATGCGAGCACTATCTTGGTGGTCGATGGCCAAGGTCCGCGCGTTCTATACAAAGACGCAGCGGTGGTCATGGACGCGATTGCGGTGGATCCCAGTACCGGTAATCTCGTTGGAAAACGTGGGTTCGATCTCTATCGAATCGATAAGACCAGTGGAGTTGCAAGCAAGTTTGCAACCCTACCCAGCGGCAAATCCTGGTACGGAATCGCAGCCGACGCTGCAGGTAATGCTTATTCGATTGACTACTACGCACACGTAATCTACAAAATTACGTCGGCTGGAGTGGTTACGGCATTCTCTGATGCTTTGCCGTACTACGTGTCCGTCATTGGCAATGACCTCGCAGGTAATCTGACGGCGTACTACAGCAGCAGCATCTACTTTCGATTTGCTGCAGACGGCAAGCACACACAAATGCAGGTGGCCAACTTCGGGGGCGAGTACATCTACCGCTTGGCGGCGAGCAGTGACGGAGGTCTGGTGGCCGTTGGCTACAACAAGTCATTCTTGCTGGACCCGGACACCCAAACCTTGCGACGCACAATCAACGTGCCTACCTTGTACAACTACACGGACCTCGCTCTGAACAACGATGGTGCAATCCTTGCCGTTCATAGCGGTGAAAACCTGCTGTACAAGGGTGATTCGGGGGCGACGGCACTGAGTCCTGTCTTGTCCGGTATGTACTATCCGCAAGATATGGCTTGGGTGGGCGGTGAGCTGCTATTTGTCGGTTCTTCCAACCGCATGTACAAATACAGCCCCGGTGCTGCAGCCCCGACGCGGGTGGTGAATTCCCCCTCGCATTCGGGCTACTTTGCTACGGTGGGTGGGGTGACTTACCTCGCGAGTGGTGGTGCCGTGTACAAATTTGAAAACGGCACAGCTTCCAATTTCTCGAGCCTGAGCGGAAGCCAGGATGGTGGTCTTGCCGCCAAGGCAGATGCTCTGGCAGTTGCCTCCTATAGCCAAAGCCGCGTTTCAGTGCTGAACACCTCCGGTAGCACCACAGCTCAGTACGCTGGCATTCTGTCTCCGCATGGCTTGGCTTTTGACCAGTCGGGTCAGCTGCTGGTTGCCAGCCAAGGCAACAGCAGCATCGTTCGTGTTGCTGCTGCCAAGCAGTCGGCATGGGTGGGGGCAGTGCCATCACCCCAATCACTGGCGTTTGATGCCCAGGGTCAATTGTGGGCGACGTCAACCTCTGGATCGGTGGTGAAGCTCAGTCCTCAAGGCAATGTGATCGAGACGCGAAACACTGGATTCTCGACCTACGGTGTGGGCTTTGATGGCCAGCGCATGGTGTTGCCCAACTATCAAAGCCACCAGATGGGCGAATGGATTACAGACCGTTGGCAACCGTTCGCCTCAGGTCTTTCCTCCGCACCTGTGGCGCTGGAGGTCGATGCCTCCAACACGATCTGGATGGCCAGTGGTAATAACGGCAGCCTGCTGACACTGAAGAACAATGCTCTGCAGACCCAGGCGACCGGATTGACCAATCTGAGTGCCATGCGCTTGAGTTCCGCTGGCGTCTATCTGGGCGGCAATGGGTGGGCCAAATTGCGTACGAATGCCGGCGCCATGACAGATCTGCGGATGGATGGTTTCACCAACGGCAATCCTATTCAGGGCTTGGCGAATGGCAGTTTGTATGCGCTGGTTGCTGGCTCTCAGAAACAGATTCTGAGGCTGGACACGACCCTGCCGACGGCAGTGGCACCTGCCGGCACTGTTGCTTACCAAGTGACGATGCCCATGCCCGCCTTGCCTAGCGCTGACGGGTATGTGACCCTCGACCTTGGCCAATGGCTCCCTCCTTACGGTGGAGATTTCAAGGTGCTGGTGACACGCAGTGGTGTTCAGGGGAGCCTCGACAACTACCTGCATGTGGGGCCACACGCCACAAGTGATCTGCAGGCACTCAAAGCCGAACTGCCGCCGGGTGACCCTGAATTGCCTATGTGCATGAATTTGGATGGCGCAGATTTCACATCGATTTCTCGCGTGGAAATCGCCAACGTCAAGCCACTGGTGAACACGGGCTTTCCTCAGGGGCTGACCTCGGACCGCAGTGGCAACATTTTCTACACCGCTGGTGACACCTTGTACAAAGCAGCGCCCGGCCAAACCGCGGGGGTTCCGTTCGCCTCTGGTTTTGCGCCTTCGTTTGGCTTGGCGACCGACAGTTCTGAAACGATGTACCTCTCGTCGCGCAACGCTTCGACTGGCAACTACGAGCTGGTGGCTGTGGCTAAGGACGGTAGCAAACGGACCGTTGTGGATTTGGGCGTAAGGCAAACCAATGGCCTGGTGGTGAACAGCAAGGATGAGGTCATCATCGGAACAGCAGGACAGCTTTTGAAGGTTAACGCGCAAGGTCAACTTTCATCGCTGCCAACCGCTGGCCTGCCAAACCCTCGTGGCATTGCCATTGACGGCAAAGACAACATCTATGCGCAGAACGACAACAGTGGGCAGTTGGTGTCCATGATGAATCCTGCGGGTTCGGCAACTGCCATCTTCAATGGTGCGAATGGCGGAGATAACAGCCCGTACTTTGAGGGTGATGGATACCCGAACATTGCTGCAGACTGTGCAGAGAACTTCTATATCGCGCCGTATAACTGGACAAAGATCAGTCAGCTCAACACGGAAGAGCATGTTCTTGCCCAAGTCATCCCGCGTACCGGGCGCGTGGCAGTGTTGTTTGACGCACTCAAGATCAGCCCTTACTTCAACGACATTGACTACCTGGCCTATGACAAGCTGAACAATCGACTGCTGGTCTGGAACCACGGCGATAACAATGTGTGGGGTGTGCCCGTGACTTGCGGTGCGATCAGCGTGGACGTGCATCTGTTCACCAAACCTGGTCAGCGCATCACCGGTACCAGCAAGGCGCCTGTGGCGACGATTCCGCAGGCCGATGGCCGCACGGAATACGTCTGGAGCCTTAAGGACGTGACCAGCAGCGGTGCTCAAGTGTGCTTTGACGCAAGCCAAAAAGGCCTGCGCTTGGGGGAAAAGCGTGCGGCCATTGACTCTGGCTACATGAGCTTTCAAAACAGCTTTGCGCCAGCTCCCGTCACCGTGCCAGTTGCTATTCCGGATGTGCGCGGTGCCAACTTGGTGGGCATCACCGTAGCCGCAGACAAGGCTGAGTATCCGGCGCAGGATTCTGCTCAGATCACAACCGCTTTGACCAATGCCAATGTGCGCGATATCACTGGCGTATTGACTGTGGACGTGTTGGATTCGGCGGGCCAGAGTGTGGGCCGTGTGGTGCAGCAAGGGGTGACCATCCCGACAAAGGACTCGTTGTCTGTTCCCGCTCCTTTTGCGATCGGCTCCATCGTCCCCGCCAAATACACCGTCAGAGCCACTTTGGTTGAGGGTGATGTGGTGGTGGCGCAAGCTCTGAGCGATTTCATTGTTCTGGCAGACCAACAAAGCGCATCTGCAGTGAGCCAAGTGGGAACCGACCGTAAGACCTACCGGCCGAGTGATCGCGTTCAGCTGTCTTCCATGGCAAACAGCCGTTCAGCGAACCTGATTCTTAATAACCTGACGCTGATGGTGCGTGTATACGGCCCCGCTGGAGATTTGAAGTACAGCCATGGCCATCCCGTGCCTCAGTTGTTACCTGGTGCCTTGATGAACTTTGCTGCAGCGCAGCCTCTGGTCAGTGCTGCGCCGGGTGTGTACACGGTCACCCAGGAACTCCTGGATTCGCAAAACCGCTTGCTGCACAGCACGCAGACCACATACAGCGTGGGTTCCTCTGCGGACAGCGGCTTCGGTTTGGGCGGAACCATTGCTGTGCAACCCCAGGTTGCTCGCATTGGTGAGCCAGTCAGCATCACTGCACAGGCTACGAATCAAGGCAACAGCGCGCTGAGCAATCTTCCCTTGGCCATCTGGATCGTGGATCCTTCGACTCAGGCAGTTCTGCACAGGCATGACGTCACAGCCAATCTGAACGTCGGGGCTAGTACCAGCGTCAATGACTCGTGGCTCGCTGCAGGTACAGACGGTCAATCGTTGATGGCAGTGCTGGTGGCTACGGTCAACGGTAGTGGGGGCAGTCCGACCCAGCTGACTTTGGCGCAGGCGCACTTCACCCTCTCGTTGCAGACGCTTGTAGCCACTGGCGGCACTCCGCAGTCGACCAGAGTCCACAGCGCTTTCCCTCAGCAGCTGCAGGCAACTGTGCTGCGCGGTAACGGTATTCCGGTAGCCGGGGCAATCGTCACCTTCACTGCGGTTGGCGGCCAGGGCGCAACGGTGACCTTCCCCGCCGGGAACACAGCAACAACCGATGCCCAGGGCCATGCGCGCATCAGCTTGCTGGCCGGAGGTGGTACTGGCAATGTGACAGTGATCGCATCTTCACCGGTTGCGAGTGGTAGCGCCGTGTTCAACCTTGCTGTGAGTACCTCAGCAGGTGCTGAGCCCATCCCTGTGCCTATGTGGGGAGGCGAGGGCGGTGAAATCGCATTGGTCATCCTCAGTGCGCTGCTGATGATGCTCGCCTTTGCCCACCGTAGAAGCCAACTCGCCCAGGCGTCAAGAAACGCGCGGCACTGAAAACCTCTGGCCGCAAGGCTGAGTAGCTCAGCCTAGAACGTCCCCCACAGGTGACTCGGTATCCAGTCACCTGTGGGCAACAGACTAGAAAACACAAAAACAGAAGACCATGACCATGCAAGTATTCGAGAGGGAGCGTTCCCCAATGCCTACGCCACGTGACCGCGATGAACCGAGGGGCGACATTCCGCGCAGCACCTACCTAGGCGTGCCACGCCGCTTCATGCAAGGCATCACTACGGTATTGGTGGCTGCCTTGCTCAACACCGCCTTACTCCCCTTGACCCATGCCCAACAGTTACAAAGCGCGCAAGCAGCTCGCACGCTAGCTCTGGAGCAGGCAACATCCCCCACAGCGGCTGACCGCTACTACAACGCCCTGCAAGCACTCAAGAGCAACATGCAAGACGCAGTGGGCGATGGTGGGGGCACGAAGCGCAACACCCTGCGTCTAGGCATCACCTCTGCGAACCCCGCAACATTCGAAGCTATGGCCCAGACCATGCGCCAGGAATGGGCGCAGTTGCACGCGCAATGGCGTGAGGCGTCCGTGTCGCAAAAAGTGCTTGCGCAGCAAGCTGAGCTAGAAGCCGCGTTTGAGAAGAAACACAACGAACTCATGGCTTTGTTGGCTCAGCCGGTCAGCGCGGCCCAGCAGGCTGCCTTGCACAGCTACTTGAACGACAACATTCCTGAGCCAACGCACCACAAAATCGATCTGAAAAACCTGCCGTGGCAGGCGCAAAAAGCGACGGCGCAAGAGCCGCTGATGGACGCCCAATCCCTCAACGCGAAACTCTTGGCGGCAGACAAGCCCGCAGCCTCAGCCAGCCAACCGCAGAGCAAAGCTGTGGTGGCCGCAACGAACGCAATCGGCACGGAAGAAGGTTCGCTCAAAAAGGCGGCAGCCCCCACGTCAGCAGACCTTGCCCCCACACTGGATGCCCCCCAAACCGACGCCATCAAGGCCCTGGCCCAAAGCCTGGGCAACAACCCCCACAAGATCTACCAGTGGGTACACGACAACGTCTACTACTACCCGAGCCAAGGCAGCGTGCAAGGCGCGCAAGACACGCTGGACAAAAAGTCAGGCAACGCGTTTGACCAAGCCAGCTTGCTCATCGCCCTGCTGCGCAGTGCAGGCATACCCGCCCGCTACGTC
>ERZ650306.1070-NODE-1070-length-16077-cov-22.094183_pt1 | contig 16077 bp, 16 predicted proteins | sample MGYA00376242_ERZ650306 | MGnify/ENA primary metagenome ERZ650306 (study PRJEB26733, sample SAMN07839244) | wastewater metagenome | biome: urban; feature: wastewater treatment plant; material: waste water | place: USA: North Carolina | collected 2016-03-31 ... | reverse complement strand
TTTCTTTGTTGGCGTGGATACCGAGAATTTTAGGCATGCCCATGAGTGTATCCGCTTAAGCATCGCCCAAGATGATGATACCTTGAAAAAAGGGATTGCCACGATTGGGGAAGTGGTGAGGGCGGTTTACAATTCTTAAATTTCTACAGAAAAAATTGTGCTATATTAATCAATAAATCACAAATTTATGTGATATTTGGAATTTTATGATTAAATATATTCGATTTAATAATTTTTATTCGTATCTTGATGAGACAGAAGTGTCGTTTGAACTTAGCAAACAGGCGACAGTTTCTGCCTATGATTTTACCGTCAAAACAACCCAAGATAACATTCGCCTAAATAAAATTATGGCGGTAGTTGGAGCCAATGGGTCGGGGAAAACTCAATTTCTTAAACCATTGTCTTTTTTGACTTGGTATATATGTACTTCTGCTAAAACATTTGATAGTGATAAACAAATAGTTATACAAACCCATATATTAAGTGAGTCTGAAGATGCCATATTTCATATGGGTTTTTTGCTAAAAAACTTAGAAAATAATTTTGAAGAATACAGGTATGAACTAGTTATTAATAGGGAACAAATTGTAAAAGAAAATCTTTACAAAAAATCTAGTAGTCAATTTAGTTACATTTTCAAACGTTCATACGTTAACGGTGTTCTAGAATACAGGCATAATGGTTTCATTAGACCCTCTTTAGCAAATGATGCTCAAAAAAATGTTTCATTAATTAGTTACGCAGAAATTTTTGAAAATGAAATTGCTAAGCAAATTATTAATTCCTTAATGAATAATGAATCAAATGTTGTCGCTGGCGGTAGACTAAGTCAAAATGCAAATTCTATTGTTAAAGCTACTAAATTGTTTAACGAGAATGAAAAGCTTAAGAAAACAGCAGAGGATTTGTTATGCAAATTTGATACAGGGATACAGGAAATAGTTATCAAGGAAATCACTGCTTTGGCAAAAGACTCCTCGGAAACACAAGAAATATTATTACCTTTCGGTATACATAGAACTATAGACGGGAAAACTTTTGAACTGAATTTTTTCCAAGAGTCTAATGGTACACAGTCAGCTTTTAACTTACTAAGTTTAATCTTACCTGTCTTACAAAATGGCGGTATTGCTATTATTGATGAACTCGACAACGACTTACATCCGCATTTACTGCAAGAGATTTTTAATTTATTCCGTTCCGAATACACCAATCCCCACAATGCCCAACTTATCTTTACTTGCCATACGCCTGAAGTATTTAATATTCTCAACAAGCATCAAATTTATTTGGTAGAAAAAATCGACCAAAAATCAGAAGCATGGCGATTAGATGAAGTGGAAGGTATACGCAATGACGATAACCTTTATGCCAAATACATGGCAGGGGCTTTTTCTGCCGTACCGAATTTGTAAGGGATAGGCATGGCGAAGAAAAAAATCCGCAATCAACAACAAACCACTTTAATTATCGTGGGTGAAGGCGAGCATGAGGAAGCATTCTTGCAACACATGAAGTCGATTTATGATAATCGGTTGTCAGGTAAAAAAGTTACGTTAGACTTTGCAGGAGGTGGCTCACCGCATGATGTCATCAAATATACAGTCAAACAGACCCAACACCGAGCGTTTGATTATATCTATATTTTGATGGATTCAGATGTAGCGATTGAAGCAAAAGACACCAAAACCGCTAAAGAGAAAAATTTTATCCTACTACAATCTGAGCCATTGTGCCTTGAAGGAATGTTGTTAGAGGTGTTAAAACAGACAGCACTACCGACATCCCAAGCTTGCAAAAATAAATTACATCCGCAGCTATCAGGCGACCCAACTGAAGCCTGTAGCTATTCACCATTATTTGATAAACCTGTTTTGGATAAGACAACCAAAATGACCATTGTCATGTTGCGAGAAATCTTGAAAAAAAGCTACTAGATTCTCCACTCAACAAAATTCTTCAATAGCTGCAATCCAGCGGTATGGCTTTTTTCTGGATGAAACTGCGTGGCAAATAGATTGTCTTTAATCACGCTGGCACAAAACTCGACGCCATAATCACAGGTTGCCGCCACAATCGATGGATCAGACGGCACACAATAAAAACTGTGCACAAAATAAAAATGGGTATTATCTTCAATCTCTTGCCATAGCGGATGCGCCAAATCCATATGGGTGATAGTATTCCAGCCCATATGCGGCACTTTAATGCGTTCGTTTTTGTCATCTAGCCAATGATCATCAAAGCGTTTGACGTCACCGCCTAGTACCCCTAGACAGGCTACCCCGTCATTTTCTTCTGAGCGCTCAAACAACGCCTGCATTCCCACACAAATCGCCATCACAGGCTTACTAAATACAGCCGTTTTGACGGCATCAGCAATACCTGCTGCCTGCATCTCTGCCATGCAGTCGCGCATTGCCCCTACGCCAGGGAAGACGATTTTGTCCGCTGCCGCAATCACCGCAGGGTCACGCGTGATTGACACATCAGCGCCCACTGCCGTCAAGGCTTTACCCGCCGAATGTAAATTACCCATGCCATAATCTAACAATGCAACCTTTGTCATCTGTTATCCTGTTGTCAAAAAGCCCAAAACTGCGATTAAACGCTGATATCACTTGGCGCTAATCTATCTTTAATTACCAAAGAAGCTTTGAAAAATGCCAAAATAACCATTATATTAATATCATCACATTGCTGCGCGAATAGCATTATTCGCAAAATCGTAAGGACAATAATAATGGCAGAAAAAAACTATTATGACATTTTAGGCGTCGATAAAAAAGCCAGTGAAGCAGATATTAAAAAAGCCTATCGCAAACTGGTACGACAATATCACCCTGATATCAACGACTCACCCGATGCCGACGCCAAAATGGGTGAAATCAATAACGCCTATGAAACGCTCAAGGACGCTGAAAAACGCGCCCAATACGACCTGATGCTCGATAACCCTTATATGGGTCAAGGCTTTGGCGGTATGGGGGGTGGCATGGGCGGCGGTCAGGGCTTTAATGCCAATATGAGCCAAGCAGATTTGGATGAAATCCTCCGCCAGTTTGGCGCTGGGGCTGGCGGTCGTCAATCGCAAGGCGCGGGTGGCTTTAGATTTGATGATATTTTCTCGACATTCGGGGGCGGTGCAGACGGATTTGGTGGCAGACAGTCGCAACGCTCGACCAAAGGCGAAGATCAGCATGCCGAGTTATCAATTGATTTGAAAGCCACTTATAAAGGCGATACCCGTAAAATTAGCCTAAATTTACCGGTACAAACCGCGACAGGGCTGGATTATCAAACCAAAACCATTGAGGTCAAAATCCCCAGAGGTATTGCCGAAGGGCAACAAATTCGCTTGGCAAAACAAGGCAATCCAAGCCCGTATGGCGGTGATAATGGCGATTTGTACCTAAAAATTAAATTCAATCACCCAGACAATATCCGTGTAGAAGGCAAAGACGTGTTCCAAACAGTAGACGTTGCGCCTTGGGAAGCAGCCATGGGTGGTCAAATCACGGTCAACACGCCTGCTGGCAAGGTCAATGTCAATGTACCAAAGAATAGCCGCACGGGCACCAATCTGCGCCTTAAAGGTAAAGGTATCCCAGCCAAAGAAGCCGGTGATTTGTATTTAAGCTTAAATATCGTGTTGCCAAAAATTAATACAGACGCAGATATCCAAGCGTTTGAAGCGTTCAAATCGGCATTTGCCTCGTTTGTGCCAACGCGCTAATCTATTGATAATTAAGTTTTATTGATAACTAGGCAAAAAAAAATAGGCAGTACAATAAAAAAAATGACAAACAGGCAACAAACATAACTATAGCTAGATAAAAGGAGTGTAACATGGCTCAAACCACCCATACGGATTTATCATTACGCTTAACCTTAGATGATTTGATTATGGCGAGTAGTTGGGATAAAAGCTGGGTATTAGCGCTGATGGATGAAGATATTATTTATACTGAAACACCTGCTATCGACAGCCAGCCCTATTTTAATAGCGCACAACTGACCACAGTGCGCCTTGCCTCACGCCTACGCCGCGATTTTGATGCCAGTCCGCAAGCGATTGGCTTGATACTATCGCTGCTTGACGAGCTAAGACCGCTTCGGCAGTTACAGCGGCAAATCACGCTCACGCGAATGGTTCATGATGTGGATGACAGCTAGCAAACATCAAGTTAGCCAACGTCAATTTGGGTAAATTTAATGTTAAAAAAGGGCGGGTTATCGCGCGATAAGCAGCCCTTTTCATTTGCTATAGCAAACGATTATTGGGTATAACCGTGATTACGGAGCCAATTTTGTAGAAGTTGAATTTCGGCTTGTTGGGTATCGATTAGGGTATTGGTAAGGCTACGCACTTTGTCATCGTTACCATATTTGGCAACCACTTGTGAGAACGCAATCGCGCCTTTATGATGAATCAGCACGGTTTGGGCAAACGCTTGGTCGGCGTTTTTAGTCATGACTGTGTCCACCATTTCTTGCTGCATATCATCGATAATGCTATCGATTTCTTGCTGTGCTGCTACACTATCTGCCATCGGCTGATTAGGGTCCGCGGTGTTTTGAATCAGTTGCATGGCAAGCCAATTCTGTAATATTTGTGATTCATTTTGGCGTGAGCTGATAATGTCTCGGGCTAAACCTAGCAGTTCAGGGTTTTTGCCGTATCGCTGCTCAATACTGGCAAGCGCGATGGTTTCATCAAAATGACTTAGCATGGCTTTGACAAAAATCATATCAGGCGAGATGGGTATATAGTCAAATTGATTGAGCGCGGTTGGCTCACTGGCTGCAGCCGCATCGATGCTTGGCTGCTTGATGACAGTAAAATACGCTTCTTGATAGTCATTGATGGTACTTGAGTCAGGCATCACATAGCCTTGTGCCAGTTGACTGACGGTAAGCATGTTTTTATTGATTGCCTGTGTGTCTAATACTTGGGGCAATGGTTTATCATCAAATTCTTGGGGCGCGCTCACGGCGGCAGCGGTAGGGGGTGCTGGCTGCTGAGAATCCGATTGCTCACAACCAATCATGCTGATAACTGCGATGACAAGCAAGATTGGTGGTGCGGTGTTGGCCATGCATCGGCTCCCATGCCTTGATTTTATACGGTGTGTTTTGAAATGATGATTGTAAGCATTAACTGTAAGCGTTGACTGTCAGCATTGATTATCAGTCTTAGGCAAGAGTATAAAATAGGGCAAGCACAGTGACTATATCAATTGTGTCATGGCAGCTTGCTTATCATTTGCTAACTGCCGATTATGCTAGCTGCCGCTTGCGGGCAATATTCCCGCCAAGGTAAAAAACGCCCGATAAGCGGCTACTTTTTTCTCCAAGCTTTGTGGGTAAGCGCGCGAGGTCGATGGCAACCGATAAATACCAAATGTTCGCCCAAAAGCGTTAACTTCAAGAAACTGATTGGTTTTTGGCAGTTTATAGGATGTTTGGCTGGGATCAAAATAGGGTGAAGTGGGGTCACTGATGCTTTGGTTCACCAGCGCTATCAGCACTTCTGTGGCTTTGCCACCGGTGGTATAAATCCACTTGACCTGCTCAAGCTGTGCCAAAACTTTACCCAAATCAACTGTAGCAACCACGGTTAAATGTTCATCAGCCGCATTGCCTTTTTCGCGGATGACATGAGTGACTGAGGGACATTCACCGATTTTATAAGCCTGTAAAAATGCTTTAATTTTTTCGGCATCAAAGCGTTTTTCTTCACCGACTCGAAAATAATCGATATCATCAAAAAACACCTTGCCCATGATACGCCACATATCATTATAAAAGTTGGGGTAATGAAATGCCATACACCATTTATCAGGTGTGGGCGGCATGGTACCCATCATCAAGACTTTGGTATCAGCAAAAAAGAAGTTACCAAACGGATGGGCTTCGACACGCGGGTCAGTCAATAAATCAGCAGACATATCAGTTTTTATTTCTAATTAAATACACGCCAAGCGTGGCACTGGCAATAATCGGTAACAGCACCATAAAAAACGGTGAAAATCCCGTGCTTAGACTGACAAACCCGACCAAATCTTGCAGATAACTAAATACCAAGCCAAAGAGCAGAGCAATCACAATGCGATAGCCCAAGCTTTGGTTACGCAAGGAGCCAAATACAAATGAACAAGCAACCAACACTAGCGATAGCATGGCAAAAGGCGACAATAGTTTTTTCCAAAAGGCAACTTCATGCTCAAGCGAGCGGCGTTTGTCTTTGGCTAAGAGCTGTTGGTGCTGCCATAATTCGGTCACTGACATGTTATCAGGGCTGCGTGTTAACAGATAAATCGCTGACGGCTCAATGGGTAACTGCACCGTCATAGTCGGGATGGTAGTCAACTGACTGTGCCCATCGGCGGCAATGGTTAATTGTTTGATTTGTTGCAGCTGCCAGCCCGATGTCTTATCGGCGGTATTTTGACTGACAAAGCTGCCGGTATCGGCTTGCAGCACTTGCTGGATATGGGCAGTGTCGTCTAGCTGCCAAACTTTAATGTTTTTGAGCTCGCCTTTGGTATTGGCATAGTCAATATTGATGATGCGGTTGGCTTGTTTGTCCCAATAACCATTGATGGCACTTGATAGCAAAGGCTTGTCATGTTTGATTTGGTGCGCTAACTGATTGCTAGCTGGCACTACATACTGGCCAAGCAATAGACCGATAATGACAAAAAGAATCGCTGGTTGCATCACCCAACCGACTATTTTAAAGCGGCTGATACCTGCTGCTTGAATCACCGTCAACTCACTGGTGTTGGCAAGCAAGCCTAGACCTACCACTGCGCCTAATAGCGTGCCAAATGGCATATAGTCGAGTAAATCACTGGGTGCACTATAGGCAATAAAACGCAAGGCATCTAAATAATTGTAATGATCATTGAGATCCTGCAACTCTGCCAGATAATCAAAGACGACTTTAAGTAGCCAAAGACCAATGATAGCCCCTGTCATGGCAAAAAGCGCTTGTTTTTTAACGTAACGAGATAAAATCATGGCTGACCGCCTGGGGACAACTGACGACTTTGGCGATGATAGCGAACACGATGCACCACGCGGCTTTGCCAATTTAACAACAATGCAAATGCGATAAAACCAACGATTAGCCAAATATAGGCGTACTCACTAATGCGCTCTTTACCAATGGCAGTGCGTAGCGAAATGATACTAATCGCACAGCTAGCAAATATGAGCACGGAAGGTAACAAACGAAGCCAGCGTCCTTGACGGGGGCGTACCTGTGCAAGCGGGGTAGCAAGCATCGCCGCAATGATAATCAGCCACGGCATGGTAAAGCGATAGCCGAGCTCGGCTTTGACTTCGGGTTTTTGGGTATTGGCAAGCAGTTTGGCAGTAGTTTGGGTTTCGACATTGGTTTCGGTAATTTTTTCACTGGCAGGTTTTTCTAGGGTAATGCGATATTTTTCAAAACTGGCTTGGTTGTATTTGGCGTTGTTGGTGCCAAGCTCATAGCGACGACCCTGAAACAAATCTAGCTGCATTGAGCTATCTGTGTCTTTACTGGGTACTTGATAGGCGCGCGTGGCGGTGATGATAACATCGTTTTTGGCGATTTTGCCGCTTTTATCGGTTTGCTGCTGCACCACGTATATGTTTTTGAGTTCACGTTTTTCTTTATCAAACTCATCGACATACAGGTGATAGTTACCACTGCTGATAAAGGTTTTTGGACGCACTAAATCGAGCAAACTACCGAGCGACTGGGTTTGCCAAATGTGCTCACTGTTAGACAGTCCCCATGGTTTTGCCCAAAGACTAATTCCCATTTGAAATACAAATAACCCAGTAATTAGTGGAATCATCAAACGTGTCAAACGGCCACGACTGATACCACTGGCAAACAGAACGCTCATCTCCTGCTCCACGTACATACGACCGAGCACGAGCATCAGCGCAATAAAGAATGACAGCGGTAAAATTAGCTCAAGAAAGGTTGGAATGTTATAGCCAATAATAGCAAATAGCAAACCCACATCCAGCCTGCCTTCTGCAGCGATACCAAAATAGCGGATTAAACGACCGCCGAGCATCAGCGCCATCAGAAATAACAGCACAATCGCAGTATTAGCGGCGACTTGTTGCGTCATATAACGTCGTAATATCACAAGTAACCACCTAATATTACTCAAAGATTAATCAATTCAAACAGCTAGGAAAGTAAATGCCAATATTGTACGACATCATACCATTCGGCGCATCTGTTAATCGGCTATTTTAGCGCGTTGCCGAGAGATTATGAATATGAATACTGTAAGGTAACATTTCACAATGACTTTTCACCACCACTTTTTACAGCCGCTTTATCAAAGCCACTTTTTACAAAGACTTTTCACAACCGCATTTTACCCTACGCAATGACGCCTGCTATCCCATCGCCCAATATTATAAGCCAAATGCTATGACCCAAATACGATAATAGGTATGCTATGATAATAGTTATTTCTTGATGACAATAATTAAGGAGCTTAAATGAGTTTGACATTGACACTAGCGACCGCGCTTAAAAAACCGGTCAAGAACAGCTATCACGTGATATTGGTAGATGACAATAGCCAAACTATGGGGCAATTAACGAGCGAGCTACAAACCGCTGTCAATCGCTTGATTGAAGCAAGTCGTTTTAAGGGTAAGCTTGCCGACACCGCAATCAATTATGGCACTGACAACAATACGGGTCTATTATTGGTTGGCGTGGGCAGTCAAGATAAATTAAACGGCGGTAGCCTGCAAAAAATTGCCAAAGCGATTTATGCAAGTTTAAGCAGTCTTACCAAATCTGCCGTTATCAGCTTAGGCGATAGTATGGATGAAGTGAGTTTTGGTCAGTTGGCGTTAGCCCTGTTGAATCAATGCTACACCTTTGATACTTATAAATCGCAAAAAGCGGATAAACCTACGCTAAAAGACGTGACCTTATTGGTCAGTGCAGACAACCAAGCCGCGTTTGACACCCTGCTACAGCTGCAACAGGCGACTGCCCAAGGTCAATCACTCACCAAAGATTTGGCAAATCAGCCACCGAATGTGTGTTTCCCTGCCTATCTTGCAGAGCAAGCGCAAAGCTTGGCAAATCAATACCCAGAGCTATTGACGGTCAAGGTATTGGGTGAAAAAGACATGCAGCAATTAGGGATGAACTGCTTTTTGGCAGTCGCTCGCGGCTCCGCGCATGAAGCTAAGCTAGTATTACTTGAGTACAATGGCAAAACTGCCAAAAAAGACAAAAACAGCAAAACCAAAGGCAAAAAATCAAGCCTAGAGCAACCGATTGTACTGGTGGGCAAAGGCATCACTTTTGACAGTGGTGGTATCTCACTCAAACCTGGTCTGGGTATGGGGGAGATGAAATACGACATGGGCGGTGCAGCTGCAGTCATGGGGATGATTAAAGCGCTATGTGAAGCGCGTCTACCGCTGCAAGTCGTTGGCGCACTCGCTTGTGCAGAGAATATGCCATCAGGAACAGCGACTCGCCCTGGCGATATCGTCACCGCCATGAATGGTAAAACCGTGGAAATCCTCAATACGGATGCCGAAGGTCGTTTGGTACTATGCGACACCTTGGTATATGTACAGCGTTATCAGCCAAAAGTGATTATCGACATGGCAACCTTGACTGGGGCGTGTATCGTGGCGCTGGGTTATGTGCGCTCAGGTCTATACAGTAACAATGAAGATGTGATTTTTGAGCTTGAACAAGCTAGCGAATCAGCGTATGACCGTGTTTGGCACATGCCACTGGATGATGACTACCAAGAGCAGCTTAAATCCAACATGGCAGATATGCAAAACATTGGCGGTATGCCAGCAGGGTCAGTCACAGCGGCGTGTTTTTTATCGAAGTTTGTCGAAGATATCCCTTGGGCGCACTTGGATATTGCAGGGACAGCGTGGCAGTCGGGCAAAGAGCCAACCGCAACCGGTCGTCCAGTACCGCTATTGATGCATTATCTTTATCGCCAAGCTGCCCAAGATGCAGTCTAGGTGATAGGACGCTGACCACCCCATGATGGCCTCGCAAATTAGTTTTTATATTTTATCCCCGCAAAAAAAACAGCTAGCGTTTGTCTGCCAGCTGATTTCAACCGTGCTAGCCAAAAGCGAGGATAGCATTATCGTAGTGGCAGCATCCGAGCTATTACCCTCACTTGATGACCGATTATGGTCATTGAGTGATGTGGCGTTTATTCCCCACCAAATTATCCAGCAACTTGATGCCTTTTATCACCAAAAACTCCCTGCCAGTGTGGTACTCACCGATAATATTGAGCTCATCACCCAATTTGATGGCGTCGTCATCAATCTCACCAACGAAGCAATTGTAGACACCCAAGCTAGCCGCCTGCTAGAAGTCATCGACGCCGCCCCCGAACAGGTTGAAAGTGGTCGTCACAAATACCGCGTTTATCAAGCACAATTGCAAGCCCTAGCAACTAGCAGCGCACCTACCATCCAAGTTTTTCAAATCCGATAACCTCTCTACCCAACACTTTGATAGCTTTAAGTTGACGATTTTAAAAATAATTTATGCAAATTGTTAAAAAATGTTAATATATCAGCCATTTTTGCGGTGAAATATTAAGAGGTTATTATGTTAAAGCTTATCCAAGCGTATCAGCGCGTGGGGTTGGTGCCTTTGATTGTGATAGGGCTGATACTTGGTATTTTAGTCGGTTCATTAGCCAATCCGACTATCATCGGCGGTTTATCCATGAGTGTGGCGCAAACCATCTCAATTTTGGGTGCGTTGTTTGTCGGTGCGTTAAAAGCGATTGCACCGTTGTTGGTGTTTATCTTAATCATTGCCGCTATCAGTCAGCATAAATCAGGCACTCAGGTTAATGTCCGCTCAACCTTGATACTGTATATGGCAGGTACGTTCTTGGCAGCTTTGACTGCCGTCGTGGCAAGCTTTTTATTCCCAACTGAATTGATTTTAAAAGCCGGTGAAATCAGTCAGACGCCACCGTCATCCTTAGCAGAAGTGATAAAAGCACTATTGACCAACATGGTGGAAAATCCTGTCAAATCGATCGTCAATGCCAACTACATGGGCGTGCTTTCTTGGGCGGCGATTTTGGGTCTTGCCTTGCGCCATGCCTCAGAACATACCAAGCAAATGATTAACGATTTAGCGGAAGCGGTCTCAAGCGTGGTCAAATGGGTAATTTGGTTTGCGCCATTGGGCGTGTTTGGCTTGGTGACACAAACCATCGCTGAAACGGGTCTGTCGGTGTTATTAAGTTATGCCCGTTTGCTAGCGGTGTTGGTCGGCTCTATGGTGTTCATCGCGTTGGTTGTAAACCCGTTGATTGTGTTTGTCAAAACCCGCAAAAATCCTTATCCACTGGTGTTTACCTGCCTTAAAGAAAGTGGCATTACCGCCTTCTTTACTCGCAGTTCAGCCGCCAATATTCCTGTGAATCTAAACCTTGCGCATAAGTTAGGTTTGCATGAGGATACCTATTCAATCACTATTCCGTTAGGTGCCACCATTAATATGGCAGGGGCAGCGATTACCATTAATGTCATGACATTGGCAGCGGCACATACGCTAGGTATTCATGTGGACTTTGGGTCTGCGTTGTTGTTATCGGTGGTATCTACCTTAGCTGCGGCGGGGGCATCGGGTGTTGCAGGGGGTTCATTGCTATTGATACCATTGGCCTGTAGTTTCTTTAATATTCCTGACACCATTGCCATGCAGGTAGTGGCGATTGGCTTTATTATTGGGGTAGTACAAGACTCGGTTGAGACAGCACTCAACTCATCAACGGACGTGTTATTCACCGCGGCAGCAGATCCCAAATATGCTGCTTATCACCGCTAAAAGTTGCTAAAGATTTTGAGTCATATAACGATAAAAAAGGAACAATAAAAAAGGGTATCAAGCGTGTCTTTTTTATTGTCCAAATAATCAATAGACTAATTAGCTAATAATCCACAAAAAAAAAGATGCCACGTAGGCATCTTTTTTTATAAAAATCGTTTAACAATTAGCGATTATGGGTTTACTACAACAGGTACAGTTTGTATGTCAACGGGTACGGTTGTCGTTGTTGAGGCAATCGCTGTGTTATCATCAACCGGTTGCACGGTGACTGATTAAACCGCAGGACCTGTTTGGGTAACTTGCGCTACTGGTACCACCCAGGATTTGATTGGGCATTTCTAGGCGCGACTGGCGCAACAGATTTGTTGCTGCTTTCGTCGATTTTTAGGTCAGCTGGGATATCAATGTTTACTTCACTGGTTCTTGGAGCTACTTTGCTGCCTTTTTTAGCCTTGGCTGAAGCTTTGGTGCTGTGAGTATTTTTTGATGCTTTTGTGGATTTTTGCGGTTTTGCTTTTGCCGTTGCTACGTTTTTGTGTGTGGTAGTCGATTTGGTCGTAGTCGTTACTTTGGTCGCTGCTTGGGCACTCACGGTAAGACCTGTTGCTATGACTAATGCAGTAAGCGTTGTGGCTAATTTTTTCATAATTTTTTCCTCATAGTTGATTGCTAGCTTGTTTTCTATAGTTATATTAGGTAGTTAGTATAATCCTCGAATATGACCGTATTATTATTTATCAAGAAAATGGTTCTCAATAAAATGCTTTAAGGGAGTACTAAACGCCTAGGTGCTATTATAGAACAATCATCCGACACAAGAATGTAAGGATTGGCGGCAAAATGTTGAGAATGCGTAAATAAACCCTATTGGCATTAAGGAAGTTATTCGGTAGCGTTAACAATCAGTGAAATTGTCAATGAAACGCGGTCAAATTTCATTTTAGGGTAAATTTTGTGGTATCAGTAAAAGATTAGGTATGGGAATGTATTAACAAAGCGTTGCAAAACTTACTAAAGCTTACTAGAAGCGTCAACGTCATCAACCTTGTAGGGCTTTTTTTTGCACTTTTTTATATAACGGCTATGAGAATGCCACAAACCTTACAAAATTGCTCGTTACAACAAGATAGAATCATTTTAATATGCAGTCATGTGATAAAGCATAGGTCAACATGCTTTAACAACTAAAATGCAAAATGTCTAAAAGTTTCAAAGTATAGAAGCAGGACATTTAAAACAATAAAAAAAGGAGAATTATCATGTTTCGTTGGGCTATTATTTTTGCTGTAATTGCACTGATTGCGAGTTTCTTAGGTTTTGGTGGTGTCGCAGGTTTATCGGCAAACTTGGCATATGTGTTCTTGGCGGTCGCGGTTATCTTATTTATTATCGCCTTTATTAGCCGAAAAGTTTAAACACTCAAGTAATAAGATAGGTCTATTTAATTTGGTATGATTGTACCAAACACGCTTAAAATAACCTTTTACTATATGAAAACACGTTTGTTTGATGCAAAGTGTTAAAAATGTAAAAGGTTATTTTTTTTTGTCAGAATTTTCACTCAAATATAGCTTTGCCTCATATGCCAACAATGCCAGTAAGGCAACCAAAAATGGCATGATGTAATACAGTAATCTAAAAATCAATAACACCGCCAGCATCTGCGTCCGATCGACTTTCGGCAAAGCCGTAATCATAACCACTTCAAACACCCCCAGACCGCCAGGGACATGACTTAAAATACCGATTGCCATTGATTGAATAAACGCAGAAAAGGTCGCCCAATAGCTGATATGTTCAGAAGGCGGCAATAGTAAGTATAGTACCAACGCCACGGTACTTAAATCTAAAATGGCAATCGCAATCTGTTGCAGCACAATTTTGGCAGGCGGCAAGTCAAAACGCCAACCCCGAATTACCACATGTTTGCCTTGCTTGCCAGCGTACACAATAATCGCCGCAATCATACTTAACATGGTGATGCCAAGCATCCGTACATACAAAGTATGCTCAAAGATGCCGAGGGATTTATCCAGTTCAGATAATAGTTGAACGGTAATCTCAGGATGGCTAGTCAAAGACGCCCCAATCAACGTAGTAATGCCAAAGGTAAACGCCATCGACACCATCCAGACGATATTGGCAATTTCATTATGAGTCAGATTAAAACGGCGATAGTTACGATAACGGATACCACTCGCCGTCACAAGATTGAGCCCAATGGTGTGGCTAATGGCATAAGCGGTAAAAGAGGTGAGGGCGACATGCGGGTAATCAATTTTTTTGCCGATTTGGCGTAGCGCAATAAAATCATAAATGGTGAGTACTAAATAACCAAAAGCCACCACGATGGCGGCGATAAAAAGATGGAAGGTAGGAATATGCGCGATAGCGTCTAGAACGTCTTGATAGTGCACAGTTTTGGTCAAACGATAAAGCGCACGAATTGCCATGAAAAAAATCAATACCGTAATCGCTGTTAATGCAAGTCGCCAAACCTGCTTAAACCAAGAACTATTCATGCATTCAACCTAATTTTTTTTAGTAGATATTACAATCATTTAATCGCCAACATTATTTTCATTATCTTCAAACAATGTCAAATTTATCTCATCATCTTGCGCAGTTTGGGTGGGGGTTTGGTGCGCCAAACGCTGGGCACGCAGTCGTTTGAGTCGTCGGATAGTCAATAACTTAAGTACTTGCCGCTTTTGTGAGTCATTCATCATAAGCCAAAGGTCACGCTCGGTGCGATTGCGCAAACAGCCTTTACAATAACCTTGTTTATCAAGCTCGCAGACTTGAATACAAGGACTGGCAATCTCAAATAACTCTTGCTGCTCCATCGCGGTGATAACTCCTGACTACGCCATACAAATGGACGAGTAATCCACCTATGCAGAGATAGGGTTAACTGGGCTGAAAATCAAATAACACAGACAAAAACGTACCACCAAACACGGCTATCTAACTCACACGACAAATTTTAACGTGTTGAAACCTCGCATCATGGCTATTTTAGCCAAGCAATGCTAAGATTAAATGTTAGCCAAACCAACAACAGTCGATATGATAATTTACTATAATTAAAAATTTGAGATAAAGCCATGCAAATTGTGTATATTCACGGACTTGATAGCAATCCAAACGCCGAAAAAGCGCAAAAACTCAAAGATTTTTGTGCCAAAAATTTCCCACAAATCAAGGTTGTTGCGCCCGATTTGAATCGTTCACCCAATGAGTCGATTGCTTTAATCCAAGAAATTATTGCCAAAGACCCCAATACAGGTTTGGTCGGTAGTTCGCTCGGTGGATTTTATGGCAATATTTTGGCAAATTTGACAGGCAAAAAAACGGTATTGCTCAATCCAAGTGTGCACAGTGGCACAAGTCTCAAACGTTTTTTTGGGGAAGATTTTGACAGTTTGCCCGATGATTATATCGGTCACGTGACCCCCGATGGTTGGCATATTAGCAAAAAAGATATTGAGTGGCTGGTAGCAAATCGCCCCGAACAATCGCTCAATCCGCAGAATTTATTGGTAATTTTGAAAAAAGGCGATGAGCTGCTTAATTTCCAAGATGCAGTCAATTATTTTAGTCAAAGCGCTTTGGAAAAAAGCAATGCCCAAAGTCATATCATCGTGGAAGACGGTGGCGACCATCGTATGAGTGATTTTGAAACCAAACTACCGCAAATTATACTGTTCTTGTTTGGCTTGCCGTTGATTAAATGATAGTTATTCGAGGTTATCAGCCACAAGATAGTAAAGCATTAGCCAAAATTTTTGAAAATGCGATTTTGGCAATTGATAATCGTATTTATTCAACCAGTCAAAAACAAGCATGGATTGGCAATCATTCAGATGAGTTTTGGCAACATCGATTTGAAAAGACGTTGCCGTTTATGGCTGTGATTGGCGATAGGGTAGTAGGGTTTATTGAGTTTGGTTTTGATGATGGGATTGGTGAGATTGATTGTTTTTATATCGAGCCAAAATTTCAACAGCAAGGTGTCGGGCAAGCGTTGTTTGAAAAGGTTTTAAGCGTTGCCAAAGGAAATAATGTCTATCAGATTAACGTGAGTGCTTCACATATCGCTAAACCGTTTTTTGAGAAACAAGGGTTTAAAACGGTTCAAAAAAATTCGGTCGAAAGGTCAGGCGTTATCCTAGAAAATTGGTTGATGG
>ERZ650306.1063-NODE-1063-length-16109-cov-8.407873_pt1 | contig 16109 bp, 12 predicted proteins | sample MGYA00376242_ERZ650306 | MGnify/ENA primary metagenome ERZ650306 (study PRJEB26733, sample SAMN07839244) | wastewater metagenome | biome: urban; feature: wastewater treatment plant; material: waste water | place: USA: North Carolina | collected 2016-03-31 ... | reverse complement strand
TCAACCTCACATCCCAATATAGACAACTATTATTTCAATTTAAAAAATACAGAAACTAAAGTTTCTTTTTCTATCAAAGCAAATACAATACCAACCCGAGTTAGTTTCAAAATTAACGGTAAAAAGTTACATAAAGGCGCTATATGAGTTCTTTTGTGACCAAAAACAGCCGTTACCTCACTACTGGGATTATTAAAAATGCACCATATTGTGAAACTATGTTCCTTTTTGGTGCGTTTTGGGGCGCTACAAAAGTGAAATGAGGAGTCTTGATGGAATTAGATAACGCAACGGTTATTGCTGAAGTGACCGCTTTATTTCTGCAGTATGAGCAGGCCTTAGTCAGTAATGATGTGGCAACACTCGATAAACTATTCTGGAACCACCCGAAAACGGTGCGTTATGGTGCCACCGAGAACTTGGTTGGTTATGAACAGATCCAAGCGTTTCGTAGTCAGCGCTCTTCTGTGGGGCTAGCAAGAACATTGGAAAACACGGTGATCACGAGCTTTGGCTTGGATATGGTCACAGCGAGTACCACGTTTACCCGTGAAAATGAACCCCGCATCGGCCGTCAGAGCCAAACATGGGTTCGTTTTCCGGAAGGGTGGCGGATAGTCGCTGCGCATGTGTCTTGGATGAGCTGACACTTTTATTTGTAACTGAAGTTTTAACGAAGTGATTCTGTACGATTTTTTGATACATTAGTTTCTATGAACTGGTTAGTAGAAACATAACGTACAGGATTTTTATGCCGCGCTCAGAACTAGCACAACGGATTTACCTTCAGCTGGAACAGATGGGGCCGAAAGAGCGGCAACTCGCCGAATTTCTGCTGACGCATGAGGCGGAACTGGCGATTTATTCCAGTGCCGACATGGCCCGTTTGGCGCGAGTATCCAAACCAGTTGTGAGTCGTTTTTTTAAACGCCTCGGTTACGATAGTTTTGCTGAAGTGCGACAAGATCTACGTAAAGTGCAGACCTCGGGTTCGCCATTACTGGCTGATCAACAACCTTCGGATATCGGCACCTTATTAGCCAACTATCAGGCGCAGGAAGCGAGAAACTGGCAGCAAACGCTGACGGATTTACAACGTTTACCACTGGATGTGATTGCAGAGACGATGGGTTCTGCCCGACAGATCAAGGTGATCGGTTTTCGTAACAGTTATCCGGTGGCACTGCATTGGCGCCAGCAGTTGTTACAACTGCGAACTGGGGTCGATATTGTGCCACAGCCGGGGCAAACACTGGCGGAAGAATTAAGTCAGCTCACTGAGCAGGATCTGGTGATTATGGTGGCCATGCGTCGCCGCCCGGTGAATGTGAAACGCCTGATGCAGTGGTTGGGTAAATCATCGGCAAAGTGTCTATTAGTCACTGATCCTTCCGGATTGGAACATGCAACCCATGCTGACTGGACGCTGACCTGCCATCAAATCAGCCCCGGTGGCTTTGCCAGTTATGCCAGTGCAATGGCGATGGTCAGTTTGATGTCGAACCTTTGCCAGCAGAAACTCTCGGATGACAGCCGGGTGCAGGCGATTGACGATTTGTTTGATCTGATGGACGAACTGGAACCCTCTCTGGGCGGTTAGTTCCTGAATTAACGGAAAGATAAAACTTCTGCGTTAAGTAGTCTTACGGCTAACGCAGATTTTTTATACCTCGAAAAGAAATAATAGTTCCATTGTATTTACTAAAAGAAACAATAGTTGTTTAATGGTGCTATTGCAGTTCGGATTGGAGTGATGAACTTGACTGATTTTTCTGTTTACTGCCCGCATGGGCCACATAATTTCAGGGTCACACAGGAAGGACCGTTAAGCGATCTGCGTCTTGTTTACAAAGATCTCTATCATGTGGCGGGATATCCAACCGGGGCAGGCAACCCAACCTGGCTGAACACCCATGAACCCGCGGTTGCCACATCGCCTGTGTTACTCAAATTAATGAATGCCGGTATGCAAATAATTGGCCGGGTACAAACCGATGAACTGGCGTATAGCCTCAATGGCTGCAACATCCATTACGGCACACCGGTTAATCCTGCGGCCCCAGATCGTTTGCCCGGTGGTTCTTCCAGTGGCAGTGCCGTTGCGGTGGCACGTGGTGATGCCGATGTTGGTTTAGGCACAGATACCGGCGGATCGATCCGCGTTCCTGCCTGTTACAACGGCTTGTTTGGTATTCGCCCAACACACGGTCGTTTATCGTCGGAACATATGGTGTCGCTGGCACCGCGATTTGATACGCCGGGCTGGCTGTGTCGTGATGCGGCCACGCTGGAACGGGTAGGGGTGCAGTTATTCGGTGAAACGCCGGTCAAATCAGAGCCCGTCGATTTACTCTGGGCCACTACACTGTTTGATTTATTACCGGAAGAGCTTCGCCCCGCGATTGTACCGATCAAGCAACAGTTAGCGGCGTGTGAGGCTTCTGTCAAAGAATGGGATTTTGATCCGGCCCGTTTGAGTGAACTGAATAATACGTTTCGTACCTTACAAGGTCGCGAAGTTGCCCGTACGCATTCTGTTTGGGTATCGCAGCATCTGGATGCGTTCGCACCAGATATCGCCGAACGTTTTCAGTGGGCCTGTCAATTAACCGCAGAAGCTGAAGCACTTGCGGAGGAAATGTGCCAGCAGTGGAAATCAGAAATCATTGCCAAGCTGGAAGCTGCTTTCCTTGTTATTCCTACCACGCCTGATTTGGCACCCTTGCGCAGTGCCAGCGATGCTGATTTAGCTGATTTTCGCATGAAATTGCTGGGGCTAACGGCTCTGGCCGGTCTGGCCGGGCTACCACAGGTGCATCTGCCGTTAGTGAACCTTGGGGGCGTGCCGTTTGGTTTTTCCATTATCGGCAAGCCCGGCAGCGACATGCAGTTGCTGGCATTAGCACGACTGTTCAGCGATGTCATCGGTAAGGAAAAATCAGATGAAGCAAAATGAGATGAAGCAGTTAGCTTTTACCGCCTCTCATTTTCAGGCTTCCGAAGCTGGTATGCAGATCCTGAAAAGCGGTGGCACCGCGATAGAGGCAATGGTCGCGGCGGCGGCGGCGATTGCTGTGGCATATCCACACATGAACAGTCTGGGCGGTGATGGTTTTTGGCTGATCCATGAACCCGGTCAGCAGCCCATTGCCATTAATGCGGCGGGAGTCAGTGCTGCGCAAGCTTCTGCTGCATGGTATCAGGATCAGGGGTTTGCGCAGATCCCATCTCGTGGCAGTTCGGCAGCATTAACCGTGGCGGGAACGGTTAGCGGCTGGCAACTGGCACTGGAAATCAGTGAAAAATGGCAGGCGGGGATCGGGCTGGATAACATTCTGCATTCCGCTATGCACCTCGCTCACAATGGCATCACCGTGACCGAAAGTCTGGCAGCTGCCAGTCGTAAAACCGTGCATGAACTTAGTCAGGTCGAAGGGTTCAGCGAACGTTATCTGCCAAACGGTAATGTACTCAACGTGGGTGAAACATTACGTAATGAGCCGCTGGCTGATCTGCTGCAACATTTAAGTGTGGCTGGTCTGGATGATTTTTATCGTGGGAAAACAGCCGATTGCATCGCTGCAGCATTTGCAAAAACCGGCTCGCCACTGACGCGTTCTGATCTGGCCGCTTACTACGCTCGTCAGGTAAAACCTTTATCGGTCACAACCAGTAAAGGTACGTTTTATAACCTGCCGTTACCGACGCAGGGCATTGCATCTCTGCTGATTCTGGCATTGTTTGATCGCTGTTTTGACCCATCACTGGATGAAAGTACGCAACTGCATTTGCTGGTGGAAGCGACCAAACAGGCCTTCCGTGTGCGCAATGCGGAAGCACAGGATGCCTCGCTGGCGATCAGCGACGTCGGTCGCTGGTTACAGGAACCGGCATTGAAGAAACTGGCTGCAGAAATTGACCTGAAGCAGGCGGCACCGTGGCCCAATCCGGCTATTCCGGGCGATACCGTCTGGATGGCGGCCCGCGATAAAGATGGGCGGATGGTGAGCTTCATCCAAAGTATCTACTGGGAATTCGGCTCCGGTCTGGTCATTCCTGAACTGGGTCTGTTGTGGAATAACCGCGGTGTCAGTTTCAGTCTGAAAAGTGGTGCCACCAATGAACTGAAGGGCAATATTCAGCCATTTCACACGCTGAATCCTGCTCTGGCACATCTCAATGATGGCCGGGTTTTAGCTTACGGCACCATGGGCGGGGAAGGACAACCGCAAACTCAGGCTGCGATCATCTGGCGTCATCTCTATCAGCAGCAATCACTCCGTGACGCTATTGCTGCCCCCCGTTGGCTGCTAGGCAGAACATGGGGTGATAACAGCCATAACCTGAAAATCGAAACGGATATGCCAGAGCATATTCTCTCTTCGCTGCAGCATTGGGGGCATGAAATACAACAAATTCCCGCCTGTTCAGAACTGATGGGACATGCCGGTGCGATCTCGGCAAACGAAGCTGGTGTGGTTGATCTGGCAACCGATCCCCGTTCTGACGGCGCAGCGCTTACTGGTTTTTCTGACGCTTCGCCGAGCGAATTTTTTAACTAAGTTTTTGGAGAAATTACGTGGAATTTATTCAATCTGTAGCCCCGATTTTGTTGGCTCTGGTGATGACCGGCGTTGTTGCCGGTATTCTGGCAGGGCTGCTGGGTGTGGGTGGTGGCATCGTCATGGTGCCGGTGCTTTATTTCATCTTCCAGAGTTTTGAGGTTGCGCCACAGCATGCCATTTTGCTGGCAACGGGTACCTCGCTGGCTGCGATGATCCCGACTTCGATTATGTCTATCCGCTCGCAAAAGAAGCGCGGCAATGTCGATAGCGATTTGCTTAAACGTTGGGGGATATTCCTGCTGATTGGCGTATTGGCCGGCGCGGCACTGGCTACCCACTTCGGTGGAGTCTGGCTGACCGCCATGTTTGGTAGTCTTGCCATGTTGGTTTCACTGAATATGTTATTCCGTGCAAAAGCAAAACCTTTTGCCTCTGCATTACCCGGCAAGGCTGCGCAGTCATTCATTGCCATGATTATCGGGTCGGTCTCCGTCATGATTGGCATCGGTGGCGGCACCTTGAGCGTTCCTATTCTGACCAGTTGCAGCTATCCGCCACATCGTGCTGTCGGCACCTCTTCTGCGATCGGTTTGCTTATTGCTGTGCCGGGCGCTATCACCATGCTGGCGACAGGAACAACTCCCGTTGATGCACCGTTTGGCACAATTGGGTTGGTCAATCTGCTCGGTTTTGCCTGCATTGTGCCTATGTCGGTGGTGTTCGCACCAGTAGGAGTACGTCTGGGCCAGAAATTAAACCCTGTTCGTTTGAAACAAGTTTTTGCGGTGGCATTAGCGTTTACCGGTGCCCGTATGCTGTTTTCGGTGCTGTAAGAGGAATCCGACCATGTTAGATATTCAGGCTTTTGATCAAATTAATCCTCCAGCTCGTTTGTTGATGGGGCCGGGGCCAATCAACGCTGATCCGCGTGTATTGCGTGCCATGTCGTCACAACTAATCGGTCAGTATGACCCTGCGATGACGAAGTATATGAATCAGACCATGGCGTTATACCGGGCGTTATATAAAACCAGTAACGAATGGACTTTCCTGATCGATGGCACCTCTCGCGCTGGCATCGAAGCGATGCTGGTTTCAGCGATTCGCCCTGGTGACAAGGTGCTGGTGCCGGTCTTCGGCCGTTTTGGTGATCTGCTGTGCGAGATCGCCCGTCGCTGCCGCGCGGAAGTGCATACCATCTCCGTACCATGGGGCGAGGTGTTTGATCCGCAAATGGTGGAAGATGCCATCATCGCGATCAAGCCGCGGGCATTACTTACCGTGCAGGGCGATACCTCGACCACCATGCTGCAACCGCTGGCGGAACTCGGCGAGATCTGCCGTCGTCATGACGTGCTGTTTTACACCGATGCAACGGCATCTTTCGGTGGCAACCCGATGGAAGTCGATGCCTGGGGGCTGGATGCCGTTTCTGCCGGATTACAAAAATGTCTCGGCGGTCCGTCAGGTAGCTCACCGGTAACACTCAGTGATCGGTTTGCCGAGGAAGTGAGAAAACGCAAACACGTCGAGCAGGGGATCCGTAATGCCAATCATCAGGATGGCTGTGATGAGATCATCTATTCCAACTATTTTGATCTTGGAATGATCATGGATTACTGGGGACCGGAACGGCTGAATCATCACACTGAGGCGACCAGCATGTTATTTGGTGCCCGTGAATGCGCCCGTATCATTCTGCAGGAAGGCATCGACACCTGTATTGCCCGGCATAAGCTGCATGGTGATGCGTTGCTGGCTGGCATTCAGGGCATGGGATTAAAACCATTCGGTAACCTGAAACATAAAATGAATAACGTATTAGGCGTTTATATTCCTGAACATGTACACGGCGAACAGATCCGCCAGACTTTGCTCAACGATTTTGGCATCGAAATCGGCACCTCGTTTGGCCCGCTGCACGGCAAAATCTGGCGCATTGGCACCATGGGTTACAACGCGCGTAAAGATACCGTGCTGACGACGCTTTCTGCGCTGGAAGCGGTATTAAACCGTTTCGGTTTCAAAACCGTGCAGGGCGCTGCGTTGCAATCGGCATGGGATGTTTATGCCACCACGGAGGTCTGATATGGATGCAGGCATCCGTGTTTTTGAGCGTTGCAATGAACTGGCGCTTCTCAGCGAAGAGACGGATGCGCTAACGCGCGTCTATCTTTCAGTACAACATCAGCAAGCTAATCAGCTTGCAGGTGCGTGGATGCGTGATGCCGGAATGCAGGTCTGGCAGGATGCTGTTGGTAATATTTGCGGGCGCTATGAGGGGACGGAACCAAATGCCCCAGCGTTGTTGCTTGGTTCACATCTTGACACCGTTCGGAATGCCGGAAAATACGATGGTATGCTGGGCGTTATTACCGCGATTGAACTGGTCTCTCGGCTACATCAGCAAAATAAACGGTTTCCTTTTGCTATCGAAGTGGTTGGTTTTGGTGACGAAGAAGGGGTCCGGTTCGGTGTGACCTTACTGGGCAGCCGCGGTCTTGCGGGTAGTTGGGAACCAGACTGGCTGAGTAAACAAGACAGCAATGGCATTTCACTCGCGCAGGCTTTACGAGATTTTGGTCTGGTATCGGAGCAAATTCATCTGGCAAAACGAAAACCCTCAGATTTCATTGGTTATCTGGAGTTACACATTGAACAAGGTCCGTTACTTGAGTCAGAGGATCTTGCACTGGGTGTCGTAACGGCTATTAATGGTGCGAAACGGTTGAACTTTTCATTGAAAGGGATAGCCGGACACGCCGGAACCGTACCAATGTCATTACGGCAAGATGCGTTGGTGGGGGTGAGTGAAGTGATTCTGGCTGCAGAATTCATCGCGAAAGAGTTTGCGGTGGTGGCCACTGTCGGGAAAATTGCGTGTCATCCCGGTGCGGTGAATGTCATTCCGTCTGACGTATCATTCAGCCTGGATATCCGCGCACCAGATAATCAGCAACGCGATGTCGCTCTTTTTGAGATAACGAAAGCAGCAAAAGAAATCGCCGTCCGACGACAATTAGAGCTCAGTTATGACTGTTTTTACAGTTCAGATGCCACGCCATGTTCGGGCTTCCTGCAAGAGAAATTGACGGATGCAGTGACCAAAGTGCAAGGACGAAGTATGAGTCTCGCCAGTGGTGCCGGACATGATGCCATTGCAATAGCTGCGTTGTGTGAAGTTGGCATGCTCTTTATGCGATGCAAGGGCGGAATTAGTCATAATCCACTGGAAACTGTTTGCATCGATGATATTGATTTGGCATTAGAAGCATTGGAACAGACGATTTATGCGCTATCTCAGTCATAGAAACAATGCCGCCTTAAGCGGCCATTGATATTCTATTGATCAGACATGCTTTTTCTTAACTTACGAATCCAGTAATCTCAGTGAAATACTTGCCGCCGCAGTGCGGTTATCAACATTGAGCTTTTTGTAGATCTGCTCAAGATGTTTATTCACTGTTCTTGGGCTCATTTCAAGAATAGTGGCAATTTCCCAATTGGTTTTACCGAATGACAACCAGTAGAGCACTTGAGATTCGCGCTTGGTGAGGTTGAGTTCGCGTTGCAAATCTTCTTCTGTGCCCCGTTTTTTCGGTGTTACCAAGCGGATCAATGCATGCAGCTGATCATATTCTCCGGCGTATTCGGCCTGAATCGGCGGGGTAAATTGGTTCAGTTGCAGGGGCTCTTTCCGATGCTCGGATGTGATCCAACGGGCGATGTCGGGTTGAATGCTTTTCCATGTATCCAGAATATCGCCATTTATCTTGCCGATCAGCTCTTGTGCGTAGGGTGTGGCCCACTCTAAGCGACCCTGTTTTGATACGCAGAAGATATATTGCCCTGCGTAATCGAGGGCAAATTGTGCCGACTTGGCCAGTTTGGCGTTATGGCTGTGCACTTTAATTCGCGCCAGCACTTCGTTCGGCACAACCGGTTTGGTGATGTAATCGACGCCGCCCACTTCAAAACCATGAATAACATGCTCTGAGTCGTTAAGCCCGGTCATAAATATAATGGGGGTGGAAGGGAGCTTTTCTTTCAGTTTTTGGCACGTATCAAACCCGTCCATTTCCGGCATGATTGCATCCAGCAACACTACATCGGGCTGCACTTTTTCCACGATCGCTAATGCTTGTGCACCGCTCAGCGCGACTAGCACGGTGAGCCCCGCTTTATTGAGCGTGGCATTGAGCATGCCGAGCGATTCGGGTGAGTCGTCGACCACTAAGACAATGATGTTACTGAATTCAATAATGCTCATTTATCAACTCGTTCAGGTTATGTACGACTTTTTCAAATTTACATTGCGAGGCATCGCTGCGAATTGAACCGAAAAAAGCCTCTGTGCTGGTGCCAGTCCTGACGATCTCATCAAGTTTTTCGAGGAATGCGGACATGAAGCCAATTTCCGCATAATTGATCAACTGGGTCAGATCGGCATGGGAAGGGATCGCGGTTTGCGCCACGGATGCATCTGAATTAGCGACGACGGGTTCTTCCGGCTCGTCTGCAAACAGCCAGTCGACGGGCAATAAGTTGCTGAGTTTCGTGAGCAATTGTTCCCGCGAGATGGGTTTGCTCAGGTAATCATTGTGATATTTGGCGAGCACATTGCTTTTTTCCAGCTCATGAATGTTGGCGGAAAGCATCATAATTGGGCTGCGGATGCCTTTTTGCCGCAGCTGGATTGCCAGTTGCCAGCCGCTGACTTCGGGCATGGTGATGTCAAGAATATAGAGGTGAATGGTGTGATTTTCGGCCATCTTCAGCGCTTCAGCCGCGCCATTCGCCTGTAAAATGTTGAAACCCAGTGGGGTGAGAATGTTGCTCACCAGATTGCGTTGGTCTGCAATGTCGTCAACGACCAGAATAGTCTGTCGCGCGCCGGTGTAACCGGTAATATTTTGGCTAATCAGCACCGGAACTGAAACCGGGCTTTCGACTGCCGACATCATCATGGTCAGCGTGAAATTGCTGCCCATGCCCGGCTGGCTTTGGCAGGAGATATCGCCGCCCATCAGGCTGGCCAGCGCATGAGAAATCGTCAGCCCAAGCCCAGTGCCTTGAATGGCACGCGTGCTTTGCGTTTGAATGCGCTCAAATGGTTTAAAAATCTGCTGGATATCGTGCTCGGATAGCCCAATACCGGTGTCTTGTACGGAAAAACGTGCCACCTGATTGCGGTAAGTGACGCGAAAAATCACTTTCCCTTCGCGAGTATATTTAACTGCATTATTCAGTAAGTTGATGAGGATCTGCCGTAGGCGTTGTTTGTCGGTGGCGATGTAGACGGGCAGATTTATGCAGGGGATGTATTCAAACTCAAGCCCTTTCTGGGATGCTTCCATCGTAAACATTTCAGCCAGCTCATCGAGCATGGTTGCCAGATTAAATTCAACGCGTTGCAGCTCAAGACGACCCGCTTCAATTTTGGAGATCTCCAGTAGCCCTTCTAACAGATCAGAGAGATGTTTCCCATTCCGCCGGAGAATATGGGCATATTCACGGGTTTGGTGATCCAGTTTGCGATCGTCACTTAATAACTGCGCGTAACCCAGCAAGACATTCAACGGTGTGCGCAATTCATGACTCAGCCCTGCCAGGTAGCGGCTTTTCGCATTATTGGCAGTTTCCGCAGACTTTTTCGCTTGTTCCAATTTTCGGGAAGTTTTTTCGTGCGCACTGATTTCATGCGTCAACAGTTGGGTGTGGGCTTTCAGCTCAGTGATGGCATTACGACTGGTGTTGCGTGCCAGCACAAACAGGCCACTGATAATGCCAACCGGAATCAGCAGCATCACGAACGCTTTGAACATGCCGCCCGTGATTGTGTGCATGTTATCGGGCGCCAGCGAAGGGATCTGGCTGTAGGCGATCATGAAAATGGCAGCCATAAAACTGCTGACGATGGTTAACACAATCATGAACTGACTGATGGGGCTGGATAGTTTGTGCAGCAATTCATCGGGAAGAAACGGATGCAGGAATGTGTGTATCTGCTCATGGATGGTGGCTTTGGGGCGGCATTTATCTTCACAACGCACATCGAGCGAGCAACATAACGAGCAGATATGACCGCCATAAACGGGGCAATGGGCCATATCTTCCGGTTCGTAAGCATTTTCACATACCGAACAGGTAAGTTCGTGATCGTGATGAACATGACTGTGTGTATTGGCGTTGACCAGATAAAATTTGCCTTTGGTAAACCAAGCAATCAGCGGTGCAGTGATAAACGGCAAGGCAAAGGCGATGTAGGAAGCAAACGCTTTGATGGCTTCATTAAACACATCGAGGTGGGCGGCTATTCCAATCGATGAGGCAATGATCATCGAGCCAAGACCGACCGGATTAATGTCGTACAGTTTCGAGCGTTTGAACTCGATACCTGCTGGGCTTAACCCCAGTGGTTTATTGATAATGAGATCGGCCACGAGGCTGCCGATCCACGCTAAAACCAAGACGGAATAAACTTGCAGGGTTTTTTCCAGCAGCTGGTAGATGCCGAGCTCCATCAATAACAGCGCAATCACGACATTAAACACCATCCAGACCACACGGCCCGGATGGTTGTGCGTTAAGCGAGAGAAGAAGTTCGACCAAGCGAGTGAGCCGGCATAGGCATTTGCAACGTTGATTTTAAGCTGCGACATAATGACAAATACACCTGCCGCCAGCAGTGCCAGCTTGGTGTTTTCAGTCATATAACTGAATGCATTGAGGTACATATGCGCCGGGTCGCTGGCCTCTGCAACGCCAAAGCCATGACTGATGGCCAGCCACGCCAGATAGCTGCCAAGGGCGAGTTTGGCGGCACCGAATAGCATCCAACCCGGCCCGCCGAATAGCATCGCTAACCACCATTTGAAACGACCGGTCTTTTTTTGCTCTGGCAGAAAACGCAAAAAGTCGACTTGCTCGCCTAACTGCGCAATGACGGCCAGTAATACGGCTGACGCGCTGCCAAACAGTAACCAGTTAAAGCCATTTCCATTTTGATTAATGCCGGTGTAAGCCAGCCAACTGTCGAGTTGTGAATCAGGGTGGCTGAAGACATAAAACAGCGGCACGATTTGCATCGTCAGCCACAGTGGCTGCGATAACATCTGAAAACGGCTGATATTGGTGATACCAAACAGTACGAGGGGGATCACGGCAACTGCACTGATGATATAACCCCAAAACAGCGGAATACCCAATAGCAGTTCCAACGCCATCGACATGATCGCGGCTTCCAGCGCGAAAAAGATAAAAGTGAACGAGGCATAAATCAGCGAAACGATGGTGGAACCGATATAACCAAACCCCGCGCCACGGCTGAGTAAGTCAATATCTACACCATATTTGGATGCGTAATAGCAGATGGGAATGCCGCTGAAAATGACAACACCGGATACAGCAACGATAGCCCACAGTGCATTGATGGAACCATAAGAGAGCGTAATCGAGCCGCCCAACGCTTCCAAAACCAGAAACGAGACAATGCCTAGTGCGCTATTGGCTATCCAGGTCGCAGACCATTTGCGGGCTCGTTTTGAGGTAAAGCGCAGCGCGAAGTCTTCCAACATCTCATTGGCGACTAACTTATTGTATTTACGCCGATTAACAGGAACCTTTTGCATAATAGGCAGTGCTTCCATTCATGATAAGTAGCTCTTGATTGCACTCCTTGCGATCAAGTGAGGAAAGACATCCTCCTACATCAGTATATCGAATTATCAGCCATTCACCTATGCGTCATTTGACGTAGTTCTCTGCACGATATGCGCATATTCAGCCTGCTATTTTTTCTCAATACTGAACCTGCTTGTTCAAAGGGTGATTGTCTTGAAACTTCAAGTGAACAGATACCGAGAGAGGGTTTGTTCATCGCTGAAAAACTAATTTAAGGAAGAATGCGCATGAAAAGGAAACTACTCGCAAGTTCTATTCTGGTTGCGTCTTTGTTTGGTGGTCACGCGTTTGCGGCAGATGGCACCATCAAAGTGGGTGTGTTGCACTCGCTGTCGGGCACCATGGCGATCAGTGAAACCACACTGAAAGACACCATGCTGATGCTGATTGATGAGCAGAATAAGAAAGGTGGCTTGCTGGGCAAAAAACTGGAGCCTGTGGTAGTTGACCCTGCGTCAAACTGGCCGTTGTTCGCGGAAAAAGCGCGTGAGCTGATTCAGAAAGACAAAGTATCAGCCATTTTCGGTTGCTGGACTTCCGTTTCCCGTAAATCAGTGTTGCCTGTTGTGGAAGAACTGAACAGCGTGCTGTTCTACCCAGTGCAGTACGAAGGGGAAGAGTCGTCTAAAAACGTGTTCTACACCGGTGCGGCACCAAACCAACAGGCGATCCCTGCTGTTGATTACCTGATGGATCAAGGCGTACAGCGTTGGGCATTGTTGGGTACGGATTATGTGTATCCACGCACCACCAACAAAATTCTCGAAGCTTATCTGAAATCTAAAGGCGTGAAAGCGTCTGACATCATGGTGAACTATACCCCATTTGGTCACTCAGATTGGCAGTCTATCGTGGCTGACGTGAAGAAATTTGGCTCTGCAGGTAAGAAAACCGCGGTGGTTTCTACCATCAACGGCGATGCAAACGTGCCGTTCTATAAGGAACTGGGTAACCAAGGAATCTCTGCACAAGACATTCCTGTTGTGGCGTTCTCTGTCGGTGAAGAAGAGCTGTCAGGTATCGATACCAAACCGCTGGTCGGTCATTTGGCTGCGTGGAACTACTTTGAAAGCGTAGACACTCCAGCTAACAAAGACTTCATCGAAAAATGGCACAAATTCACCGGTAAAAAAGAGCGCGTAACCAACGACCCGATGGAAGCGACGTACATCGGTTTCAACATGTGGGTGAAAGCGGTTGAGAAAGCGGGCACCACTGACCCAGCGAAAGTACAAGATGCACTGATTGGTGTCTCTGTGCCGAACCTGACTGGCGGTTACGCAGCGATGATGCCAAACCATCACATCACTAAACCTGTGCTGATCGGTGAAATTCAAGACGATGGTCAATTTGAAGTAGTGTCTGAAACCAAAGGCACCGTAGTTGGTGACGAATGGTCTGACTTCTTACCAGGCTCAAAAGACCTGATCTCTGATTGGCGTAAACCGCTGTCATGCGGCAATTTCAACGTGAAAACTGGTAAATGCGGCGGTTAATTCCGTGACTGACAGGGCGGGAGATATTCCGCCCTGAATTTTTAAGCTCTTCATTTTTAAAACACCTTTGGAATTCAAGAGAGAAAGCTCATTTTCTCTGGGACAAGGAAAGCATGATGCGATTAATACAGGCAGGATGCAGTCGAATCATCGTGGTGGGTTTAACCCTGATGATGGGTCTCTGGTGTGTCATTGCGCAGGCGATGACCACCGATGAGGCATTAAAAGCACTGAGTGGTCGTGATTTTACCGCCAAAAAAGAGGCCATCACGACCATTGCTGCCAGCGGCGAACCTTATGCAACCGATCTTTTTACGGCGCTGGATAAAGGGGAGCTGTTTTTCCGTAAAAGTGACGAACTGATGGTCATTCGTCAGGGTGAAACCTTTGTGAATTTAACCGACAAACAAGCGGTTGCCGGTGACAGTTCTGATTTCAAACGCGTGGCGATGAACAATGCGCTGCGCCGCCAAATTGCTGAATTATCAGCCCAACTGGCCTTAAATGATCCGAATGCAGAGAAACGCCTGAACGCAGTGAAATCGATGCTGGGAAAGGTGGCTGATTCTGATCGTGCTGCGCTGATTGCTCATCAACAAAAAGAAACCGATGCTAAGGTGTTAGCCGCCTATGACATGGTGATCGCATTCAGCAAATTAGTCGATAGCGATGCAGCGGTGCGTCTGAGCGCTGTCGATGCTCTCAGTGAAGTGCATAACCCTGAAGTAGTAGGGCAGCTGAAATCAGTCGCTCAGAACGATGCCGACACCAAAGTGAAAGCGTCTGCAGCAGCGGCGGTGAAAAAGCTCGAACGCAGTCAGTCATTTTACAGTGGCATTGAGACTCTTTATTTCGGCATCAGCCTCGGCTCTATTTTAGTGCTCGCAGGTATTGGTCTGGCGATCACCTTTGGTGTGATGGGTGTGATCAACATGGCACACGGCGAGATGATGATGCTGGGTGCCTACACCACTTTTGTCATGCAAAAACTGTTACCGAATGAACCGGGCATTGCACTGCTGCTCTCTATTCCTGCGGCATTTTGTGTCTCTGGTCTGGTCGGAATTGTCATTGAGCGCAGTGTGATCCGTTTCTTATATGGTCGCCCGCTGGAAACGCTGTTAGCAACTTTCGGTATCAGCCTGTTGTTACAACAAGCGGTGCGCTCGATTTTCTCACCACTGAATCAAAGCGTGGTCATGCCTTCGTGGATGAGTGGCACATGGGTGTGGAACGACTTCCTGTCGCTGACGCTGAACCGCATGTTCATCATTCTGTTTAGTCTGTTGGTTTTCGCTGGCCTGATGTGGTTGCTGAAACGCAGTCGTCTGGGGTTGGAAGTCCGTGCCGTTTCGCAAAACCGCGCCATGGCCCGCAACATGGGCGTTCGCTCAGATTGGGTGAATGCCAGAACTTTCGGTCTGGGATCTGGCATCGCTGGTATTGCCGGTGTGGCGTTGTCTCAGCTGACCAACGTTGGCCCGAACTTAGGGCAGGGTTACATCATCGACTCCTTCATGGTGGTGGTGTTTGGTGGTGTCGGCAATTTATGGGGCACGTTGGTGGCGGGTCTGTCACTGGGTGTGGCGAACAAACTGCTGGAACCCTATGCCGGTGCTGTGCTGGCAAAAATCCTGATTCTGGTTGCGATCATTCTGTTTATTCAGAAACGCCCGCGCGGACTGTTCCCGCAACGTGGCCGTGCGGTTGAGGGCTAAAAACATGCTATTCAATTCTGTACTCAAAGATAAAGCGGGCCTGAGTTTGCTCAGTGCCATTCTGGTTGGCTCGGTGCTGGTGGTGTTATCAAACCTGCTGTTACCGCAAGACAGCATGCTGTATGTCGGTTCCAACACCGTGACGCTGTTAGGCAAGTATTTGTGTTACGCCCTGCTTGCCGTGGCTCTTGATTTAGTCTGGGGTTATCTCGGCATTTTAAGTCTCGGTCACGGCGCTTTTTTTGCGCTCGGCGGTTATGCGATGGGTATGTATCTGATGCGTCAGATCGGCACGCGCGGTGTGTATGGCGATCCGGTTCTGCCTGATTTTATGGTGTTCCTGAACTGGCATGAGCTGCCTTGGTTCTGGTATGGCATGAACCATTTCTGGTTCGCCATGCTGATGGTTGTGTTGGTTCCTGGCTTGCTCGCGTTTGTGTTCGGCTGGCTGGCATTTCGCTCACGTGTCACCGGCGTTTATCTGTCGATCATGACGCAGGCGATGACCTATGCACTGCTGCTGGCATTCTTCCGCAATGAAATGGGCTTTGGCGGTAATAACGGTTTAACCGACTTCAAAGACATCATCGGTTTTAGTCTGACTGATGATGCCACCCGGGCGGCGTTATTCCTCATTACAGCCGTTG
>ERZ650306.1056-NODE-1056-length-16139-cov-19.041283_pt1 | contig 16139 bp, 13 predicted proteins | sample MGYA00376242_ERZ650306 | MGnify/ENA primary metagenome ERZ650306 (study PRJEB26733, sample SAMN07839244) | wastewater metagenome | biome: urban; feature: wastewater treatment plant; material: waste water | place: USA: North Carolina | collected 2016-03-31 ... | reverse complement strand
CAATCGGTGCAACGATCGCTGGAATTAAGGTGTATCGAACATTATGTAAGAAAATAAACATGACAATAAAAACTAAAGCCATAGCTTCAAGCAATGTCATGATTACTTTTTCAATCGAAACTTTTACAAAAGGTGCAGTGTCGTAAGGTATAGAGAATTTCATACCATCAGGCAATGCTAGACTTAATTGTTCAATTTTTGCTTTTACACCCTCTGCAGTCTTAACAGCATTGGCACCAGGACTCATTTGTATCGCCACAGCTGTAGAGGCTTTACCATTTTCTAAAATCGCAAAGTTATACATTTGCGCACCAATTTCGACACGAGCAACATCCGATAATCGAACAATGGCACCATTTTGTTGAGCACGTAAACTAATGTTCTTGAATTGCTCTACAGTTTCTAATTGACCTTGAGCAGTCAAAGGAATGGTGATTTGTTGCCCCTTCAACGCAGGAACATCACCAATACGACCCGGTGATATCGGCAAGTTTTGGTTTTGGATGGCTGTATTCACATCTTGAATACTCAATCCATAAGAGACCAAGCGGTCTGGATCGACCCAAATTCGCATGGCTTTCTCAGCACCAAAGTTTTGGACTTTACCAACACCTTCGACCCGTTTTAATTCTTCAATTACATAGCGAGTCATATAGTCACTGACATCAATTTCACTATATTTGCCATTTGGTGAACTCAACCCCACCATCATTAAAAAACCAGATGATGCAGCATCAACCATCAGCCCCTGTTGTCGAACTGTTTGGGGTAGGCGCGACTCAATGGCTTTAATTTTGTTTTGTACATCAACTTGTGCCAGTTCTACATCTGTGCCTGGTTTAAAGGTTGCGGTGATTGTTGCTGTTCCAGAACTATCCGAACTTGAACTGTAATACAGTAAGTTCTTGACACCTGACATTTCCCGCTCAATCAATGTCACAACACTATCATTCAGTGTCTTTGGGGTAGCACCTGGATAGATTGCAGTAATACTGATCTGTGGTGGCGCAACACTCGGAAATCTTGCAATAGGTAACTTGGGAATACTGAGTACACCTAACAAAATAATAAATAAAGCGATCACCCATGCAAAAACAGGACGCTTAATGAAAAATTGAGACATTATTTCTTGCCTCCACTTTCCTGAGTATTTGTAGGTTGCCACTGCTTAATTTTTAGTTTTTGCTCAGGCTGTATACGATCAGCGCCTTCAACAATAACTTTTTCGCCTGCTTGTAATCCTTGTGTTACTACATAGCTATTTTGATAACGTTGACCAAGCTGAATAGGCTTGCTTTGCGCTAAACCTTTTTGATTAACAATCGTAACATTGGCTTTACCATTAATATCATGTTGAATCGCTTGTTCAGGTACTAACAGCGCATTTTCAACTTGAGCTCGGCTCATATTGACTCGAACATACATGCCTGGCAAAAGTTTTTGATTTTGATTATTGACTAGAATACGAATCGTGACATCACCCGTGTCAGGATCAACTTTAGTATCTGAAAATAGGATTTCACCTGTGACATTATAAGGTTTACCCTGACTATTCAGGATTTCAACCGTATGTTTGATGTTTGACACGTCACCTTGCTGCAAAGCTTCCTGTAGCTTTTCATAATCACTAATTGATTGCTTTACATCGACGTAGACTTTATTAATCTGTTGTATTACGGCCATCGCATTGCTATCGCCTTGACCAACCAATGCACCTTCAGTCACTAAGATTTCACCAATCGTTCCTGAGATGGGTGCTGTGACAGTGGCATATTTAAGATTGAGCTGCTGTCTACTTAACATAGCTTGCATTTGCGCCACATCGGCTTTTGCTTTTTTATAATCTTTTATATCACCATTTGCAATAACTGGAATTGAAATAGCCTCTTTCATCTGTTTAATTGCATCATAATCTACAGGTGCTTTATATTTTCCAGCTCTTGTTCTTCCATGAACTGATACAAAATCAACTCCACAAGCTTCAACCGCTTTTCCAATTTCAACTGGAATTTTTTCATTAACTCCAAGCCTTACTTTTGCACTTGTGTACTCTTTTTTTGAGTATTTTTTGATAGTACTTAAAATCTCTTCAAGCTTTTTTAAATCACCTAAAAGATTAGAACCTGAACCATGAGAGAATACTTTAGGAGCAGGACAACCGCAGTTTAAATCAATTCCATCAATTCCTTCAACATCATTTAATATTTCAACTGCTTCTCTTACAAGTTGAGCACTATTTCCAGCAATTTGTACAAAATATGGGTCTTCTGAAGGAGACTTTTCTATCATCTTAAGTGTTCTTGCACTTTTATAAACCAAAGCATTTGAACTTATCATCTCTGAAATTGTAAGATCAGCTCCAAACTTTTTAACAACACTTCTAAAAGGTAAATCTGTATAACCAGCAAGTGGAGCAAGCACTATAAGAGGCTTGCTAAAATCTAATTTTTTTTTCATTCTTAGTTATACGACAAGCTTTCCAAACTATAATGTTTTCCAGCATCTTTTAGTTCAATTAGTGCTTTAAAAGGTGCGAAATCATTACCTTCTCTATTTGCTAAATTTTCTCTTAGTTTATCTTTCATCTCAAATTCACTCAAAATATATAAATATGCAACTGTAGCTTCTTCTTGTTCTTGTGAAATTTTTTCAAAAAGTTCTATTAAAACATCTGGATTCAGACTATTTTTATATTTTTTAGCAAGTTGAATATAATCATCTTTTGAAAGTTTTATATTTTTAACAAGTTCCAAAATTTCGTTATTTTCAAATCCAAATTCACTATTTTCAATATTTTTTTCTAAAAGTTTAATTGTAAGTTCTTTATCAAGATTTACATTTTTGTAAATCTTTTTAATTGTTGTCATACTTTTTTCACTCAAAGATTTCAAAAATGCTACTTTTACAATATCACTATCATATTTTTCAGCTTTTTTTACAATATCAACAGCAAAATCAACTTGTGAATTTATTTTATTTATTAAGTTCTGTTTTCCTAAAGATGATTTTTCATCAACTTTTAGATTTTTATCAACATAAATACCATTGTTTACATTTTGTATAGCAGCAACCGTTTTGTTTAATTCTTCATTTGTAGAACTAAATATCTCTTTTGGTACTTCAAGATTTAATTGAGTTAAAATATTTGCCAACTCTTTTTGTTTTCTTGTTCTAAAACCAATTTTATGCTCTTTATTTAGTAGTTTTAATTTAATTAATTCAACCATATTATCTAAATCACTATCTACTAATCTAAGTTTAAAATAGTTAATAAGCCCGTAAAAAATAATATGGATATAAGTTAAAAGACTTAAAAAAATTATAGGTAAAACAAACCAAACAGAAACAGGTAAAGTTTCACTAAAACCAAATAAACTAAGAGTATATTCTCCAAGTTCTAAACTATGAACAAAACCAAACAATACTATTATTAAAAGTATTGTTGAAATTATATAACTTTTAAGACCCATCTTCTTTTTTCCTTTTTGAAGAGTTAATTGTGTTTTATTATACAAAAAAGTTTATAAATTACTTATGATATGGATGATTATTTATAATACTTAAAGATCTAAATATCTGTTCTGATAGTATCAAAGTGGCAATTTTATGGGCAAATGTAAGATTACTTAGGGAAATTACACTATCACAAAGAGATAAAAACTCATTTTCAAAACCAAAAGCTCCACCTATGAAAAAATTTACCTCATTTTTATCTTCCAAAAGCTTAGAAAAAGCAAAACTATCGACACTTTTACCTAAAACATCAAGAGCTATATTGTAACCTTTCAAATATGGTAAATAACTTTTTGTATATATTTTTTTTGATTCATTTTCTCCGATAGTTTGTGCTTTTGCTATATCTTTATTAAATATATAAAAAATTTCAACTTTTGCATATTTACTAGACATTTTAATAAACTCTTTAATAAGTTTATCAAAATCATCATTACTTGGTTTTACTATTGAGTAAATGTTAATTTTCATTTAAAATAGCACTTCCAACGCAATTAAATTTTGTATTTTTGATAATATCATCAACTTTTACACCACCAATAGCACAAACAGGATGTTTAGACATTTTTGCCAAATATTGTAGTTTTTCACCCAAAATATTTGAAATATCTTTTGTATTTGTAGCTTTGTAAGCACCTAAACCAATCATATCAAGCTCAAAATTATTTGCTTCTAGAATTTCTAGTTCATTGTGAGTTGATAGTCCTAAAAGTTTATTTTTTACTCTTTTTCGTAAAAGTTTTATAGCTAATTTTTTATCTTTGTCTATCTTTAAAACATCATCTTGACCTACATGCAAACCATCTGCATAATCAATTAATTCTACTTTATCATTTACAATAATAGGAATATTTAGATTTTGTTTAAGGAAAATAAGATTTTGTTTTTGTAACTCTAAATCTGAAACTTTGTCTCTATACTGTAAAAGTTTTACATCATATTTTTTTAAAATTTCCAAAAAATTTTCAAGAGTTATATTTTTTTTTAAAAGAGTTTCGTAATCACACAAAACATAAAGATAGTTAAAAGCTTCAAGATTAAATCCCAAAGCTTTTTCTAAATTTGAAGACATTAGCTAATTTTTTCTTGTCCAAAAATAGTTAATAAATCTGTAAGAGTTTTTTTCATATCTCTTCTATTTACAACCATATCAATAGAACCTTTTTCTAGTAAAAATTCAGCTCTTTGGAAACCTTCAGGAAGATCAGTTCCAATTGTTTGCTTAATTACTCTTTGTCCAGCAAAACCGATTAAAGCACCTGGTTCTGCCATAATAATATCACCTAAAAATGCAAAAGAAGCAGAAACTCCACCCATAGTTGGATCTGTTAATATAGATATATATGGAAGTTTATAGCTATCGAGTTTTTTCAAAGCTGCAGATGTTTTTGCCATTTGCATCAAAGAAAAAGTTGATTCTTGCATTCTTGCACCACCTGATGCTGATACTATAATAACTGCTTGTTTTTTTTCAATTGCTCGATTAACTGCTCTTACTATTTTTTCGCCTTCAACACTACCTAAACTTCCACCCATAAATGCAAAATCAAAAACTACAAGCTGAACACCAATTGAGTTAATTGTACACTCACCACTAATAACACTTGATACTCTTCCTGTTTTTGCAAGTCCTTCTTCAACTCTTTTTTTATAAGAGAGTTTATCTACAAACTTCAAAGGGTCATTTGGTTTTAAATTTGTATCAAACTCTACAAAGCTATTTTCATCTGCAAGGATTTCTACTCTTCTTTTTGCCCCTATTCTCATATGAAATTCACATTTTGGGCAAACATTATCTTGATTTTCAACCTCTTTGAAAAACATCAAAGAGCTACAACTAGGACATTTTATCCAGTGACTTGGAGCATCTTTCTTTGTAGCTTGCTCTTTATTTTTGTTATCAAATGAAATTTTGCTAAATAGATTTTTTAAATCCACTACCTTTTCTCCTTTTTTTCTAAAGCAATATTATAGTTAAATCTAACTAAATATTTTTAAATTTATCTAGTTCGTCTAATTTTTCCCAAGGATAATCAGGTTGTCCAACTTGACCACGAGCTGCTACATCTGCATAAAGGAATGTTGTAGCACTTGGTTTATCTAGATTAAATTTTTCTGTAATCCATCTTGGTGTTAAAGGGAAATTTTCCATTACAAATGCAGATAAAATATCATCATTATGTTTTGTATATGTTCCCATTGTATCAACAGCAACAGAAGTAGGACGTGCCACTCCAATAGCATAAGATATTTGCACAATAGCTTTTTTTGCAAGTCCTGATGCAACTATATGTTTAGCAATCCATCTTGCTGCATAAAGTCCACTTCTATCTACTTTTGTATAATCTTTTGAAGATTGAGCTCCACCACCAATTGGTGCATATCCTCCAAAACTATCAACAATCAGTTTTCTTCCAGTTAGTCCACTATCATGTAAAGATGAGTGATTTACATATCTTCCTGTTGGATTTATGTGAATAATTGTGCTATTTTTATCATAAAGTTTACTTGGAAGTCCAGAATTATCAATTAATTCTTGAATTATTGCTCTAACTTCTTCTATTTTCATTCCTTCAACACAAGGTGCTGAAACAACAATTGTATGTATTTTTTGAGGAAGTCCATTTTCAAAATTCTCTTTTGTTCCATAATCAACAGTAACTTGAGTTTTTATATCAACTCCTAGTTTTTGATTATTTTTTAAAGCATAATTATAAACTGTATCACATAATCTTCTTGCATATACTATTGCTGCAGGCATAAACTCAGCTGCCTCATTTGAAGCAAACCCAAACATAATTCCTTGATCTCCAGCTCCAATTTCTCCAGTTGTTTGATCAACACCTTGACTTATATCTGGGCTTTGTTGATTTAATAATACTTGAACTTGTACATCATCTGGATGAAGTGCTTGCTCTTTTGTAAAAGCACTTTTTCCATCGTATCCAATTTTTGCTAATGCATCTTTTACTATTTTTTCATAATCATTTTGTGATAATTTTGCATTTGATTTTACTTCACCACCAATAACAACATGCTTTCCAGCAACAAATACTTCACTTGCAACTCTACTATTACTATCTTCAATAATAAGTCTATCAACTATACTATCAGCAATAATATCAGCACATTTATCAGGGTGACCAGGGCTTACAACTTCACTTGTAAACAGATATTGAGATTTTTTTTCCATTTTTGTTTTCCATCCTTTGTTTTCCACAAGCTTTGCTTGCATTGTTTTCCATCTTTTGTTTTCCATTTAGTCTTTTGTATAAAAAAATTAAATTAAAATTTAAAGAGTTCGATTTTCCGTAACTTTTTAAAGTTACGGAAAAAAGTTTTGTAGTGTAACTAAAAATTAATTAGTTTTCTTTTAAATAGTTTATTACTCAACAGTTACAGATTTTGCTAAGTTTCTTGGCATATCAACATCATTTTTAAGTCTTATTGATATCTCCATAGATAAAATTTGAAGTGCTACCAACATCTCAAAAAATTCAAGCATATAGTGATCACACTTATTTATTTTTATAAAATCATCTGCAAGTTCAAAATCAGCAGAAGATATTGCGCAAATTGTACTGTCCCTTGCACTTAACTCTTCGACATTTGATTTTATTTTATCATACAACATATTTTTTGGCATAAGTGCTATTGTAAAAAGTTCTGGGTCTGCAAGAGCAATTGGTCCATGTTTCATCTCACCTGCTGGATAACCTTCAGCATGTAAATATGAAATCTCTTTAAGTTTTAAAGCACCTTCTAAAGCAAGGGGATAAAATACATCTCTTCCTATAAAGAAAAATCCATGACCGTGTAAATATCTTTTTGATAATCTTTTTGTTTTTTCATGAATATTTTCATGAACTTTTAAAGCTTTTGGAACTTCTCTTAAAGTATTAACTTCATTTTCAAGTTTTTCCTTAGAAATAGTTTCTTTAATTTGTGCAAAATATAAACTTAACATCCATAAAACAACTGTTTGAGTAGAAAATGCTTTTGTAGAAGCAACTCCTTTTTCAATTCCAGCACGTGTTAAAATTGTAAAATCTGCAACTCTTGTCATAGAAGAGTTATCAACATTACAAATTACCAAAGTTTTAAGACCTGCACTTTTTGCCATTTTTAAAGCTTCTAATGTATCAGCTGTTTCTCCACTTTGAGAGATTACAACAAATAGTGTATCTTTTGTCAATAGTGGCTCTTTATATCTAAACTCACTTGCAACTTCAACGCTACATTTTATTTTTGATAATCTTTCAAACAGATATGAAGATGCAAGCCCTGCATGATATGAAGTTCCACATGCACAAATTTTAATCTCATTTATTCCATCTAATATTTTTGAATCAATCTCATCAAAATTTATCTCACTATCTTTTACACGACCTAACATACAATCACTTACAACAACACTTTGCTCATAAATCTCTTTTTCCATAAAGTATCTAAAACCATCTTTTTGAGCAAACTGTTTTGATGTTGGAAGTTTTGACCAAACAATATTTTTACTAAAAAACTCGATACCATCTCTTGAAGCAACTCCACCAATTTTATCATCAAGATATACAACATCATTTGCAAGTCCAATAAGTGCTGAATCTGAAGATGCAAAAAGTACTTCATCTTTTTCTATACCATGTCCAACAATCATTGGACTTCCAAGTTTATAGAAAAATATTTTTTCTGGGTCTTTTTTTGTAATTAATAAAATAGCATAAGCCCCTTCAAGTCTTTTTATAGTCTCTTGAAATGCTTTTTTTGCATCATTTAATTTATTGTTGTAGTGCTCAAAAAGATGAACAATAACTTCTGTATCTGTTTGTGAAACAAAGTTGTGTCCTAAAGATGTTAACTCATCTTTTAACTCTTTATAATTTTCTATTATCCCATTATGAACAACATAAGAGTATTCACCTAAGTGTGGATGAGCATTAACTTCTGTTGGTTTTCCATGAGTTGCCCATCTTGTATGTCCAATTCCTAAATTATATCTATCTTTATTATTTTGATTAACTTTTTCCTCAAGATTTACAAGCTTCCCAACTGCTTTGAATACATCTATTTCATTTCCATGTAAAACAGCAATTCCTGCGCTATCATATCCTCTATATTCAAGTTCTTTTAAACCATCTAATAAAATCTTTGTTGTATCGTATTTCCCTATGTAACCAACTATTCCACACATAAAAAGTCCTTAAATATCATTTTAAAAAATATAAGATTTTATCAAAAATTAACTAAATATCTAGTTTACTTAGTAATTTATCATGAATTTTACCATTTGAGGCAACTATATATTTATCTTTAAACATATCAAAAGTAGTACCTCTAATATTTGTAATTCTTCCACCAGCTTCACTTAAAATTATAACTCCAGCACTAACATCCCAAGGTTTCAGATTCATTTCATAGTAACCTTCATAAACGCCTTTTGCAACCATACATAAATCAATAGATGCACTTCCTAATCTTCTTAAATCTTGACACTCAGGTAAGATATTCTCAATTTTTTTTATCACATCTTTTAAATCTTTTGTATTTTCACCACTACTATATGGAAAACCTGTGGCTAGAAGTGATTTTTGTAAATCATTTTGCAAACTTACTTTTATTTTTTTACCATTTAAAAATGCACCTTTTTTATGTTTTGCAAAATATAACTCATCTAAAATAGGATTATATACTACACCAATATATGGCTTTTTATCTTTATAAACTCCAACAGAAATTGCAGTATGTGGTACACCATTTACAAAGTTTGTAGTTCCATCTATTGGATCAATTATTATTGAATTCCCAAACTCTACCAAACTATTATCTGACTCTTCAGCTATAAGATTAAACTCTTTGAAATATTTAGAAAACTCTTTTTTTAGATAATTTTCAACTGCTAAATCATATTTTGTAACTAAATCTTTTTTTGCTTTAAAATTTACATCTTTATTTGAGTAATAACCTTTTTTTAAAATTTTTCCAGCTTTTTTTATAATTTGAATAAGTTTCTTTTGCATGATTTTCCTTAAATTTTTTGATATTTTATCTAATTCTTTTAAAATCTATGTAAAATTGCACCCATGAAAAACTTTGTAAAACTTGAAGATAAAAATATTAAATTTGGTGATTGTAATAATTGCTTTGCTCATTGTTGTAGTGGAATTTTTGGTTCTATTTTTTCACAAATTCTAAAAGAAGAGTTTGAAGATGTTTATAAAAACTTTCCTATTTTATTTATTTTTGGCTCTTTAGGTTTTGTAAAACCTGTAATTTTACTATCAAATGGTTTTGATTTTTGTCCACATTTAAAAGATTTCAGATGTACAATTTATGAAAATAGACCAAAAGTGTGTAGAACTTATCCTTTAAGTCCAAATATAGATAATTTTATCTATATTGACAACTCATGTCCCGAATTAAACAAAGCAGATAATATCTTAAATTTTGAAGATGAGATATTTGAAAATTATCAAGAGAAATATATTAATACTCACTTTGAATTTGAAAAACTTAAAATTGAAGAGTTTGAAAAAATTTTATCTATAAAAGGAGTTGATTTTTACAGATTTATTGGAGATGAAAAATCTAAATATTTAGATTTTCATAAACTCTCAATTAAACTATTAGAAAACTTTAAATTATAAAAACTATTTATCTTTAAATCTTTTTTTATTTACATCTTCAATAATAAGTTTTGAAATACTATTTGTAGATATTGCAATATCTTTTGTTTGAGACGTAACACTAGCATTTTGCTGTGTTTTTTGATCCAAAATAGCAACTGCATTGTTTATCTGTTCTATTCCTAAAAGTTGTTCTTTGCTTGAGTTTTCAAACTCCTTTATAAGCTCTATTGTCTGCATAATATCACTATTTAGTTCACTGTACCCATTTATCATACTATTTGCAATATGTTTCCCTTCATCTGCCTTTTGTGTTGCAATCTCAACTATATTTTTTATCTCATTTGCAGCTTGTGCACTTCTATTTGCAAGATTTCTCACCTCACCAGCAACAACTGCAAACCCTTTTCCTGCTTCTCCAGCAGTTGCAGCTTCTACAGCTGCATTTAGACTTAGGATATTTGTTTGAAATGCTATTTGGTCTATTACACTTATTGCCTCATTTATAGATGAAATTTTTATATTTATCTCTTCCATAGATGAAACAGTTTGATTTGCTAATTTTTCTCCATTTTTTGCTCTAGAAGTTACGCTTGAAGCTATACTTGCCATTTTCTCTACATTTTGAGTACTACTTCTTAAATTTGAAGTCATCTCTTCTAAAGAAGCAGCTGTTTCTTCAAGATTTGCAGCTGTACTAGTAGAACTTTCATTTAATTTTTCAACATTACTCAAAAGTATATTTGAACTTTCAGATAAAGTTTCTCCATTTTTTTTATTTTCAATTAACATTTTTGTTATTGAATCTCCCAAAATATTAACACCATTTGCAAGTTTTAATATATGATTTGAAATTTTTGTTGTATCAACTCTATTTACATAATCATATTTACTATATTCATCTATTACTTTTAAAACATTCACAATATTCTTTTCTAATTCCTGTGCCATTTGATTCATAACAGATTTTAATTTTGATAGATTAATATCATCAACTTCTATATTTAATCTTTGAGATAAATCTCCTTTTTGGAATTTTTCTAAAATATCTATTGTAGTTTCAATAAAAAGATTATTATCGTCTATCTCTTTTCTAGCAATCTCAATATTTTGATCAAGTATTTTTGACATATGACCTATTTCATCTTTTGAATAATTCTTGATTCTATCAACTTTATTACTTTCATTATTTAAATATTTAAAAAATGACTCTAAAGTTGTTTGAAATATATTTAGTGGTTTTAGAATAATTTTATTTATAGATGGAACAATTATAGAAATCAAAACAATATTTAATAAAACTGTAACACAAATAGCTATCCAAAAAAGTATATTTATATCTCTATTCATCTCTTCTTGTAATTCATTTATATCTTTTTCAATATCATCTGCATATATTCCAGTTACTAAAACCCAGTTAAATTCTGGAATAAAAATAGATGAAGCCATTTTTAACACAACCTCTTTTGTTGATGGATTTTCATAATGATAAGTTATATATTTTTGCTCTTTTGAAAATTTAATTAAATCTTCTCTAAAAGCATAACCTTTTGCATCAGGAGACTTTATATTTGTTTTTGTATTATTTAATTTTGGATTTGCTGGATGAAAAGCAAAATAGTAATCATCACCTCTTTGCTCATAAGCAAAAAAATATCCACTTTTATCATCTAAATATCTAACACCTGTTAAAAGCTCTATAACTTTTTGTTTTGCTAACTCTATATTTTGTTCTTTTTCAATAACTGTTTTTATAAGGGTTTGGGCAACTTCAAATTGATGTTGTATTAAGGACTCTTTCTCTTTTGTAATAGTAGTTTCAAACTTTTTTAATGTATTATTTAAAGTGTTTTGTGTTTTTTCAAAATTAATTCCAGAAAGTACAAATATTCCTATAGTAAAAGGTACAATTGTTATTAAAAGTAACTTTATTTTTAGTGAATTTATATTCATTATTATCCCCTTTTTTGTAGCGAACTTAAATTTTATAAAATAAACTTTAAAGATAGATTAAATAATCTAATATTTGTTATAAGAAATATCTATTTATCTATATTTACACATTTTGAATATTAAAAATAGATATTGAATCAATTTTTTATAAATTACTTATTTAAATTAAGTGTTAATTAATATTTAATCAATTATAATTCCACTCCAATTTAAGAAATGTTTTGATTTATTAAATGTGATTAAAATATTAAGTTTATTTTAATTATTTTAAAGTATAATTTCAATCCTTTTTTAAGAGGTTTATGCGGGAGTAGCTCAGTTGGCTAGAGCTTCTGCCTTCCAAGCAGACTGTCGCGAGTTCGAGTCTCGTCTCCCGCTCCACTTTTTTAAGTGTGTTCTTTATTTTTTTATCGCGGAATAGAGCAGCTAGGTAGCTCGTCGGGCTCATAACCCGAAGGTCATAGGTTCAAATCCTATTTCCGCAACCAATTAATTTATGTAGGTCAAAGTAGCTCAGCTGGCTAGAGCGCTGGTCTCATAATCTTTTGAAATCCCCAAGTAATCGACCTTTTCACAAATATATAATTTTTTTGTTATATTTTGTTATAGTTTTTCTAAGTTTCAAAATTTTAAAAAAAGTTTGAAAATGACAAATATATATCTTAGAAACAATACTTTCTATTATAGAAAATCAATCCCAAATCATTTAAAATTATTTTTCCAAAATAAAAAGCTTTATATTCGTACACTAAGTACAAAATCAAAAACTTTAGCATTAAAGTATGCTAAACTATTAAACAATAAATTTAGTGCAATAAAAGAGGTTTATAGTATGTCTTTTGATATTAACTTAATATATCAATTAGTGGAAGAATTTCATAATACACAATTAGAACTTACTGAAAATGATTTAAGAAACACACCAAAGCCTGAAGATACTCTTTTTGCTATATTGCTGGAAGATAGTATTGAACAACTACAACACAATTATCAAAATAATATTTTTGATAGTGAAGAAATTCAAATTATATTGAATAAACTTCATTACAAGCCAAATAACGAAGAAATAACACAAATAGGTAAAATACTCCTAGATAGTAAAATAAACCATTTAAAAGCCATTAATGACAATTTAAACAAAGGTTTATATTACAAAGCTAAAAAAGTATCTTGTAACAATAAAATAACAACAATAAAAGAGAATATTCAAGAAGTGGAAGAAGTAAATACTATTGCTTCAACTTTTGACAAATATATCCAATATCAAAGTAATCAAGATAATTGGACAAATGATACTTTACAATTAAACATAAGGGTTTTTAAGCTTTTAAATATGTACTTCAAAGATAAGTGCATATATCGGAATACTTGAACAGTGTTTCCAGAATTACTTGAACACTTTTTGTAAGAATATTTTCTGAGTTTTAATTATAACACAAAGTGTTCAAGTGTTATAAAAAATCATTCATAATTATCATTAACTTTTTCATATTTTGGTCTTAATGAATCTCCTTTTAAATGAATCCTATGTGATGAGTTTACTATTCTATCAAGTATTGCATCTGCAACAGTATTATTTTGCAAATATCCATACCAATCTTTAACTGGAAGTTGTGAAGTTATAATTGTTGAAGATAATTGATTTCTTGTTTCAATTATTTCAAATAGATTTGTTGCATCATCAACAGATATTGGTGAAATACCAAAGTCATCAAGTATTAGAAGTTTATATCTTGCAAATTTTTTTACTAAATTTGTATAACTACCATCTATTCTTGCAAACTTTATATCTTCAAGTAAAGTTGCTGCTCTTATATAATAAACTGTAAATCCATTTTGAATAGCTCTAATTCCAAATGCTTGAGCCATGCTACTTTTCCCACAACCTGATTTTCCATTTATTATTATGTTTTGATGAGAACGAATAAAGTCCATCGATGCTAGTGATAAAATTTGAGCTTTATTAATCTCTCTTTTTGGATCATAATCTATATTCTCAATAAGTGCATTTTTATCTTTTATTTTTGATAGTTTTAAATTCATTTGAGTTCTTCTATTATTTAAAAAAGTATCTTGAGCATCTAAGAGTTGATATAATCTATCCTGAAATGATAAATTATGATAATTTACATCTTCCATTTGCCTAAGATATGCTTCTTTAAATCCTTTATATCCTAATTCAGATATTTTATTTATAACTGTTGTATGGTTCATTTTTTATTTCCTTTTTATAAGTATTTATAGTTTTTATTGATAAATATTTCCACGAAGATATTCATGGTTATTAAATATATGTATAGATGCAACATTATTGTTAGCTGGTTTTTGCAAATAAAGTTTTTTATCTAAAATAGATTTAATTGATGAAGTTGCTGTTATATTATGGGTTATGGCATATTGTAATGCAAACTCTAATTCAGATTTCCCATAAGTTCTTGCCATACTTAAAACAGCATTTAGTTTTCTATAGGCATTTGGTGCATGGGTAACTTTTTCAAACTCTTTTTTAACCCATTGCAATGTTGATATTCCAATATCTTTTGCCCAATTTAAATACTTCCCTGGATTTATCTTTTCATTTGCATATTGGTGATTTGCTGGCATATGCTCATTTAATGTTGATGTTTGTCCACTAAAGTGAAGTCTTGGATGAAGAGCTATTTGTATTCCCTTATAATAAATAGATACACTTTGATTTGAATAAGATACAAATACTTTAAAGCCTAGATATTTATATGGAACAGAATATTCACATCCTTCTAAGAAGATATGATAACTTTGAGATACAGTAGCTTCTTTAAACTCTTTATAAATATATCTTTCATTTGGTAAAGATTGTAAAAATGGTTTATCAAGTTCTAAAAACATTTCAAATCTACTTTTACTAAATCTTTTAACAATTTTTGCATTATATTTATCTAATAAAAGTGATATTGCATCATTTAGTTCATCAACACTGAAGAAGGTTTGATGTCTTAAAACAGCTAATATCCATCTTTGAATTCCTTGAACACCTTGTTCTACTTTACTCTTATCTTTGGGTTTATATGGACGTGCAGGACTTACTGCCATATTATAATGCTTTGCAAGTGCAGCGTAACTTTCATTAAGTACAATTCCATCTTTTTTTGAGTTTTTTATAACAGCACTTTTAAGATTATCAGGTACTACAATTAATGGAGTCCCTCCAAAGAAATCATAAGCTAAAGTATGAGATAAAATAAAGTCTCTTTGTTTTTGAGAGTATGTTGCATGTACAAATGTATAACCACTTGCTCCAAGAACTGCTACGAATATTTGAGCTTTAGTAATTTCACCAGTTCTTTGATTTACAATTGGAATAGTTAAACCACTGTAATCAACAAAGACTTTTTCACCAGAAATATGAACTTGTTTCATTGATGGGTTAATTTTATTCAAAAACTTTGAGTAATACTCTCTAAATTGTGTTGATCCATAGTAGTTATTAGGATTAGCTTCTTTATACTCTTCATAAAGTAAGGACAATGTTACTTTAGTCTGTTTTTTCCTTTTTAATTCATTATGAATATAGATGTAATCTGGCATTATTTTTGAAGTTTGTGGTTTTATATCACAAACATTTTTAGGATAAAAAAGTTTCTCTTGTTCATACTCATTTAATGAAATAAACTTATCTATATCAATATTTAACTCTTTAAAGCGATTAACATAATTACTTGCAGTTCCAAGGGATATTTTTAAAAGAGTTGCACTTTGCCTAAGAGACAGATTTAACTTTAAATGAAGTCTTAAAACTTCAACTATTTTTCTCATTGATACTTTCCTCAATTCTACTCCTAAAATTTTATTTTTTAGAAGTATATTTAATCTAGAAAATATCCTTATCTTAAATAAAACTGATTTTTCGGTTTTATTTAAAAGTGTTCAAATAATCACTGTAAATAGTGTTCAAATAAAAGTGTAAACACTGTTCAAGTATTTCTGGAAACTGTGTTCAAGTGTTTCCGATTTTTGCATTTAGAAAGAAAAAATGCTAATAATAAAGATGGTAAAAGAGATTATGATAATAGA
>ERZ650306.1054-NODE-1054-length-16155-cov-23.844783_pt1 | contig 16155 bp, 16 predicted proteins | sample MGYA00376242_ERZ650306 | MGnify/ENA primary metagenome ERZ650306 (study PRJEB26733, sample SAMN07839244) | wastewater metagenome | biome: urban; feature: wastewater treatment plant; material: waste water | place: USA: North Carolina | collected 2016-03-31 ... | reverse complement strand
GCGAAGCCATGGTTCTGGCTGGTGATGCTCACGCGGCCGGTATCCAGGTCCTTCACGGGGTGGTTGGCGCCGTGGTGGCTGTGCGTCATCTTGAAGGTGCGCGCACCCGAGGCCAGGGCCATGATCTGGTGGCCCAGGCAGATGCCGAAAGTGGGGATGCCGCTGTCGACAATGGTCCGCGTGGCGGCGATGGCGTAGTCGCAGGGCTGCGGGTCGCCAGGGCCGTTGGAGAGGAACACGCCGTCGGGGTTCAGGGCCAGCACGTCGGCGGCCGGCGTTTGCGCGGGCACCACGGTCACGCGGCAGCCGCGTTCGGCCAGCATGCGCAGGATGTTTTTCTTGACACCGAAGTCGTAGGCCACCACATGGAAGCGCGGCGCCTCCTGCGTGCCGTAACCCTGGCCCAGTTGCCATTCGGTCTGCGTCCACTCGTAGGCCTTGGGGGGTGGTCACCACCTTGGCCAGATCCAGCCCGGCCATCGATGGGGCTGCCTTGGCGGCCGCCACTGCGGCGTCGATGTGCGCCTGGGTCACCGAGGTGCCTGCAGGCAGGCCCACGATGGCGCCGTTCTGTGCGCCATGGGTGCGCAGAATGCGCGTGAGCTTGCGCGTGTCGATGTCGGCAATGGCTACCGTGCCCTCACGCACGAGGTAGGACGAGAGCGTCTCGCTCAGGCGAAAGTTGCTGGCCAGCAGCGGCAGATCCTTGATGATCAGGCCCGCGGCATGGACCTTGTCGGCTTCGATGTCCTCGGGGTTGACGCCATAGTTGCCGATGTGCGGGTACGTGAGCGTCACGAGCTGCTGGCAGTAGCTGGGGTCGGTGAGGATTTCCTGGTAGCCGGACATCGAGGTGTTGAACACCACTTCGCCGACGGTGGTGCCGGTGGCACCGATCGAATTGCCGATAAAGACCGTGCCGTCTGCGAGCGCCAGGATGGCGGGCGGGAAGGTTCCCTGGATAGACAAAAGCACTGGGTTCTCCGGATGGTTACGGTCGCCCGGCGCCTGCTAGCCACTCGCAGGGCGAGTGCCAATGGCTGCTCTCAGATGGGTTATTGCTTTGGGTGCGGTCGGGCGACGCTGTTGCGAGAAAAGCCCCCGATTATACCCGCACACCTCTAAACCACGATGCAAAATGATGCGCCGCAACATGGATTTCCGGTAACAAAACCGTGATTTGCCCCACGGGCTGCCTGGGCAAGGGCGGTTACCTCAACGCGCAGCCCCGCTGGCGTGCAGGCAGATGGCTGCCGCAGCCGCCACGTTCAAAGACTCTTCACCGCCAGGTTGCGCGATGCGGATGCGCAAGGATGAGCGGGCTTCCAGCGACGGGGCCACGCCCTGCCCTTCGTGCCCCATGACCCAGGCACAGGGCCAGGGCAGATCGGCCTGGTGCAGGTAGCTGCCGCCGTGGGAGCTGGTCACCACCAGTGGCACCTGCAGCGCAGCCAGGTCTTCCTCGCTCACGCCTTCGACCAGGTTCAGTGCAAAGTGGGCCCCCATGCCGGCGCGCAACACCTTGGGCGACCACAGGGCCGCACTGCCTTTGACGGCCAGCACCTGCCGAAAGCCAAACGCAGAGGCGCTGCGCAAGATGGAGCCCACATTGCCCGCATCCTGCACGCGATCCAGCACGACCGTGGCGGCCATCGCGTCCAGCGGCTGCGCAGCAGGCAGATCCCAAAGAAAGCCCATGCCCGCCGGCGATTCCAGCCCGCTGATGTCCTTGAAAAGCGCATCTGGCATCACTACGATTTTGATAGCTGTCAGCGCTTTCTCATGCTGCCATTGCGGCCAATAAGACTCTGAAAAAACGGCCATGGCCGGGCGCACGGAACGCTCCAGCGCGGCGCGGCAGAGGTGGTCACCCTCCAGCCAGACCCGGCCTTGCTTGCGGTAAGCCGTGGTGTCTTGCGCCAGGCGGCGCAGGTCTTTGACCAACGCGTTGTCGCGCGACTGGATCAGGGTGACGGCGGAGGATGTCATGCAGGCGTTCTTTCTGCGGCCGAAGCCAGCACCTTGGCCACTGGCGCAAAGGAGCGACGGTGATAGATCGAAGCCCCATGGGCCTGCAGCGCCGCCATGTGGGCCGCGGTGCCATAGCCTTTGTGTCCGGCAAAACCATATTGCGGGTACTGCTCGTGCACCTGGCGGCACCAGCGGTCACGGTGCACCTTGGCCAAGATGGACGCCGCAGAAATGGACTGCACCAACGCATCGCCTTTGACGATGGCCTCGGCCGGAATATCGAGGGTGGGAATGCGGTTGCCATCGACCAGCACCATCACGGGCTTCAGGCGCAGGCCCTGCACCGCACGGCGCATGGCCAGCATGGTGGCTTGAAGGATGTTGAGCTGGTCGATTTCTTCCACGCTGGCCTCGGCAATGCTGCAGCACAAGGCCTTGGCACGGATTTCATCAAACAGCTTTTCGCGCCGGGCTTCGGTGAGCTTTTTCGAATCCGCCAAGCCGGCAATCGGACGCAGATCGTCCAGGATGACGGCCGCGGCGACCACGGGGCCCACCAGCGGACCGCGCCCAGCCTCGTCCACACCCGCCACCAAGCCGGGCGGGTGCCAGGGCAAACTGACCTGCTCAGGCAGCGAGGACTTTTTCGATCGCATGGGCGGCTAGTTGGGAGGTGTTGCGTTGCAGGCTTTCGTGCAGGGCATCAAAGCGCTGCTCCAGGGCCTGGATTTTTTCGGGCTGTTGTTCACGGGCCTGCAGCCATTGCAGGGTGGCCGCGCACAGGGCCTCGGGGGTAGCAGCGTCCTGGATCAGCTCGGGCACCACGAATTCACCGCACAGGATGTTGGGCAAGCCCACCCACGGCTGCAGTTGCTTGCGGCGCATGAGCCACCAGCTCAACGGGTGCATGTGGTAGCCAATCACCATGGGGCGCTTGAACAGCGCGGCCTCCAGCGTGGCCGTGCCGCTGGCAATCAGGGTCGCATCGCATGCCGCCAGCACCGTGTGGGACTGCCCGGTGACTACGCGCACGGCCCCCTCCAGCCCGGCAGAGCGCACCAGTTGCTCGATACGCGCCTGCAACAACGGAACGGCAGGTACTATGAATTTTGTAGCTGGCCGCGCTTGATGGATAAGCGCTGCAGCCGAAAAGAAGGGTGGAGCAATGTACTGCACCTCGGCCGAGCGGCTGCCCGGCAAAATGGCCAGCACCTCGTCTTCAGGGGCAAAGCCCAGCGCGGCGCGCGCACCAGCGCGGTCTGGCACCCGGGGGATGACATTGGCCAGCGGATGCCCCACGTAGGTCGCCGCAATACCGTGCTTGGCCAACAATTCAGGCTCGAACGGGAAGATGCACAAGACATGGTCGGCGCTGCGCCGGATTTTCTCCACGCGCTCGGCGCGCCAGGCCCAGATCGAGGGGCACACAAAGTGCACCGTTTTGATGCCCGCAGCGCGCAGGTCTGCCTCCAGCCCCAGGTTGAAATCCGGGGCGTCTACGCCAATGAACACTCCAGGGCGTTCACGCAGCAATCGCTCGCGCAGTTGTTTGCGAATGCCCAGCAACTCGCGCAGGCGGCGCAGCACTTCCATGCTGTAGCCATGCACGGCCAGTTTTTCGCTGGGCCACAGGCATTCAAAGCCCCGGCGGGCCATCTGAGGGCCGCCAATACCTTTGGCTTGTAATTCGGGCCAGCGGGCCTGCAGGCCATCGAGCAGCAGGCCTGCCAGCAAATCGCCAGAGGCCTCGCCCGCCACCATTGCGATGCGAGGATGGGATGCCATCAACACCCCCTCAGCGGGCAATGCCTGCGCTGGAGCCCGCGATGAAGGCGTCCATCAACGCCACATCGTCCCGCGCCTGCGGCATCTTCTCGGGCAGCGCCATGATGGCGGCGCGCGCCTGCTCCAGCGTCAGGCCCTGGCGGTACAGCAGCTTGTGCATTTCGCGGATGGCCGCGATGCGCTCATCGGAGAAAGCGCGGCGGCGCAGACCCACCAGGTTGACACCGCGCACAGCCAGCGGGTTGCCGTCCACCACCATGAAGGGCGGCACATCTTTGCCCACATGGCTTGCAAAGCCAATCATGGTGTGGGCGCCAATGCGCATGCGTTGCAGCACGCCCGTGAGACCGCCCACCGTGGCCCAGTCGCCCACGTCCACATGGCCTGCCAGGGTCGTGTTGTTGGCGAGGGTGGTCTGGTTCCCCACCTGGCAATCGTGCGCAATGTGCACGTAGGCCATGATCCAGTTGTCGTCGCCCACCCGCGTGACCGCACGGTCTTGCACGGTGCCGGTGTTGAAGGTACAGAACTCGCGAATGGTGTTGCGGTGGCCGATGACCAGTTCGGTCGGCTCACCTGCATATTTTTTGTCTTGAGGTTGCGCGCCCAGCGAAGCGAACTGGAAGATCCGGTTGTCCTCACCGATGGTGGTGCGCCCCTCGATCACACAGTGGGCGCCCACCGTAGTGCGCGCACCAATGGAAACCTCAGGGCCGATCACCGCATAGGGCCCAATCGTCGCCGTCGGGTCAATGCGGGCGGCAGGGTCAACGATGGCGGTTGCGTGGATATTGCTCACGGTCGGTCAACATCAACCCACGGCACGCATGGTGCACATCAGCTCGGCTTCGCAAGCCACTTCGTCGCCCACGCGGGCCACGCCCTTGAACTTCCAGATACCGGCGCGCACGCGATCGATCGTGATCTCCAGGTGCAGCTGATCACCGGGCTCCACGGGCCGCTTGAAGCGCGCACCATCAATGCCGACGAAGTAGTAGATGTTGTTCTCATCCGGCACCTGGCCCATGGCATCAAACGCCAGCAGGCCCGCAGCCTGGGCCAGGGCTTCCAGAATCAGCACCCCGGGCATCACAGGGCGGCCTGGGAAATGGCCCATGAAATATGGCTCGTTGAAGGTCACATTCTTGATGGCCAGAATGCGCTCATTGCGCTGGAGCTCAAGCACACGGTCCACCAGCAAAAACGGGTAGCGGTGGGGCAGTTGCTTGAGAATTGCGTGAATATCCATCATCGAGTTGTTCTTCCGTTCATGCTGCTTTAAGAGCCTGCTCAAGCGCCTTGATGCGCTCACGCAGACTGTGCAGTTGTTTCAGTGTTGCAGCGTTCTTTTCCCACTTCGCATTGTCGTCGATGGGGAACATGCCCGTGTACTGGCCTGCCCGCGTGAGCGAGCGGGTCACCACCGTTGCCGCCGACACGTGCACGTTGTCCGCCAGCTCCAGGTGACCCAGCACGATGGCGCCCCCACCCACGGTGCAGTGGGCGCCAATCGTTGCACTGCCCGCCACCCCCACGCACCCGGCCATGGCCGAGTGGCGACCGATGCGCACGTTGTGCCCGATCTGAATGAGGTTGTCGAGCTTCACACCGTCTTCAATCACCGTGTCCTGCAGGGCTCCACGATCAATGCAAGTGTTGGCGCCAATTTCCACATCGTCACCAATGCGCACGGCCCCCAGCTGTTCGATCTTGACCCAAGCCCCCTGGTGGGGAGCAAAGCCAAAACCGTCTGCGCCGATGACCACCCCCGGATGCAGCAGGCAACGCGCACCGACCTGGCAGTTTTCGCCCAGCGTGACCCTAGAGGTGAGCACCGAGCCTTCACCTACCACAGCGCCGCGTTCGACCACGCACAGGGGCCCGACAGTCGCCGTAGGGTGAATCTGCGCCGAGGGGTCTACCACCGCACTGGGGTGGACCCCCGCGCTACGCGCAGGCATGTGCCGCTGCTTCCAAAGCTGCGTGACCCGTGCGAAATACACGTAGGGGTTGTCCACCACGATGCATGCGCCACGCGCCAAGGCGGCATCGCGCATGGCGGGCGCCACAATGACACAGGCCGCCTGTGAGGCGGCCAGTTGTTGTTGGTAGCGCGGGTGACTCAGAAAACTGATGTCACCCGGCCCCGCAAACTCCAGTGGCGCTATGCGGTGGATGGGGGTGTCATTTGCACCGCCCTCCAGCGAGCCCCCCAGCACATCAACGATGTGCCCCAGTAGCAAGCTCACGCCACCACCTGCTGCGTCCAACTATTTGGCCGCATTCAAAGCCTTGATCACCTTGTCGGTGATGTCGTGCTTGGGGTTGATGTAGACGGCTTCCTGCAGGATGACGTCGTACTTCTCAGCCTCGGCCACCTGCTTGACAACCCGGTTGGCGCGTTCCAGCACCTGTGCCAGCTCTTCATTCTTGCGGGCGCTCAGGTCTTCCTGGAACTCACGGCGCTTGCGCTGAAAGTCGCGGTCTTGGTCCACCAGCTGGCGCTGGCGCGTCGTGCGCTGGCTCTCAGCCATCGTGGGCGCTTCGCGCTCGAACTTCTCGGTGGCGGACTTCAGGGAATTGCCGATGTCCACCAGTTCTTTCTCGCGGCGGGCGAATTCCTGCTCCAGCTTGGCTTGCGCTGTCTTGGCTGTGTTGGCTTCACGGAAGATGCGATCCGTATTGACAAAACCTGCCTTGAACTCTTGCGCCTGGACCGAAGTGGCCAACGCAGCAGTACCGATCAACAGGGCCAAAGATGTCTGACGGAAAAGGGATTTCATTAGAAAGACGTTCCAATCTGGAATTGCAGTTTCTGGATTTTATCGCCAGCGAACTTACGCACTGGCTGGGCAAAGGCAAGGCGCAGCGGCCCCAAGGGCGAGATCCAGCTCAAACCGAGCCCTGCAGAGGCTCGCATGTCGCTGAAAGTCACCTTCTGGTTTTCACCGTACACATTGCCCACGTCCACGAATGTGAACACACGCAGCGTACGGTCATTGCCAGCGCCTGGGAATGGTGCGATCACCTCGGCATTGAGGGTCACCTTCTTCGGGCCACCCAAGGAAGCACCGGTCACGTCACGCGGGCCCAGGGTACCCTGATCGAAGCCGCGCACCGAACCCAAGCCGCCCGAATAGAAGTTCTTGAACACCGGGAACGGACGGCCATTCAGCCCCTTGCCGTAGCCCAGTTCCCCGTTGAACGCCACGGTGAAGCGCTTGTTCAGCGGGATGTACTGCTGGTACTGGTAGTTGCCCCGCACATAGCGCGCATCACCCGCCACGGACCACTCCGAGTTCAGACGTTGGTAACGCCCGGAGTTGGGAGCCAAGGCGCTGTCACGGTCGTCGCGCGACCAGCCAACGGTCAGGGGAATGGCGTTGCTGGTAGCGCCATACGTATTGGCATAGGCCAGATAGGTGGCGGGGATATTGGTACCTGCCTTGATCTGGGTCTGCTCAAAACCACCACCAAAGAAGACCGTGTCCGTCTCACTGAACGGGATACCAAAGCGCATCGACGCACCCGTGGTCACCAGCTCGTAGTTACCGCCCTGGTCTTCATAAGGCTTGTCGGTGCGGTAGTACAAATCCACCGTGCGCGAAATGCCGTCCTGGGTGAAATAGGGATTGGTGGTGCTGAACACCAGGGTACGGCGGTACTTGCTGGTGTTGACGTCGATACCCAGGTAGTTGCCCGAGCCAAAGAAGTTTTCCTGCTTGATACCGAACGACAGCGCGACCTTTTCGGCGCTGGAGAAACCTGCGCCCAATTGCAGCGAACCGGTAGGCTTCTCGGTCACATTGACCACGAGATCCACCTGGTCGGGAGCGCCTGGTACATCCTGGGTCTCCACGTTCACTTCAGTGAAGAAGCCCAGACGGTCCACGCGGTCGCGGGACAAGCGAATGCGCTCACCGTCATACCAAGCTGCTTCATATTGGCGGAATTCACGGCGAATCACTTCATCACGCGTGCGGTTGTTGCCGCTCACGTTGATCTTGCGCACATAGGCGCGGCGTGAAGGCTCGGCCTGCAATACCAGGGTCACACGGTTGTTTTCACGGTCAATTTCTGGCACCGCCTCGACACGCGAAAATGCAAACCCAAAACGGCCGAAGTACTCCGAAAACGCCTTGGTGGTTTCTGCGACCTGGTCAGCGTTGTAAGGTTCGCCCGCACGGATGGAAACCAGCGACTTGAACTCGTCTTCACGCTCCAGGTAATTGCCTTCGAGCTTGACGCCTGCTACCACAAACCGCTCACCTTCCGTGACGTTGACGGTGATGGTGATGTCCTGCTTGTCGGGAGAAATCGCCACCTGTGTGGAATCCACGCGGAACTCAAGATAGCCGCGCTGCAGGTAGTAGGAACGCAGCGTTTCCAGGTCAGCATTGAGCTTGGTGCGCGAGTAGCGGTCAGACTTGGTGTACCAGCTGAGCCAGCCGCCCGTATCCTGGTCAAACAAACCCTTCAGGGTGGACTCACTGAAAGCCTTGTTGCCGTTGACGCGAACTTCCTTGATGCGTGCGGGCTCGCCTTCCACCACCGTGAATGTCAGGTTCACCCGATTGCGCTCAATGGGCGTGACGGTGGTGACGACTTCAGCGCCGTACAGGCTGCGGTTGATGTACTGGCGCTTGAGCTCCTGCTCCGCGCGGTCGGCCAGCGCCTTGTCGAATGGACGACCTTCGGTCAGACCCACATCCCGCATGGCTTTCTTGAGAACTTCCTTGTCGAATTCACGCGTGCCCGCAAACTCCACGTCGGCAATGGTGGGGCGCTCTTCCACCACCACCACGAGAACGTTGCCGGACGCTTCCAGGCGCACGTCCTTGAAAAGCCCCAGGGCAAACAGCGCGCGGATGGCCGCAGCGCCCTTGTCATCGTTGTAATCGTCGCCCACGCGCAGCGGCATGGAAGCGAAGATGGTTCCCGGTTCCACGCGCTGCAGGCCTTCCACGCGGATGTCCTGAACCTTGAAAGGCTCCAGGGCCCACGCAGCGTTGGCAACAAATACCATGGCTGCAACGGCAGAGGCGGTGCGCACGCCAAGGCGAGTGATGTGTTTTTTCATGAATGGAACTGAAGCCGATATGGCTAGGCAAATACGGCCAGAAGTTTGGCGAGGTATCGGGAGATATCGTTAAAAAGAGCGATAGACATCATCAGGGCAAGCACTGCCACGCCGCCACGCTGGAGGTATTCCATCCAGGTGTCGGAGACACTTTTGCCAGTGACTCCCTCCCAAAGATAATACATCAGGTGCCCTCCATCGAGCACTGGCAGAGGTAACAGGTTCAGCACGCCCAGGCTCACGCTGATGAGCGCGAGGTAGGACAGGTACTGCATCAATCCCATCTCGGCGGAGCGACCTGCATAGTCGGCAATGGTCAAAGGGCCGCTGAGGTTCTTGAGAGACGCCTCGCCAGTCAGCATGCGCCCCATCATGCGCAAGGTGAGAGTTGACACATCCCAGGTACGCTCAAAGCCCCGGGCCAACCCCTCCCACAGCCCGTAGTCCACCTCGACCATCTCGGGGCTATCCCCCACATAGGCATTGATCCGCCCCACGGAGACGCTGCCGTCCGTGACGTTATCGGGCACCACCTCCAACTCCAGCATCTGCCCACCGCGCTCCACCATCCAGATCTGTGGAGCCACTTTGCCCTCTTGCACCGACGAGCGAATCAGCTCGCGCAGCTGCATCCCGTCCACCACATTGGTATTGCCAACCCGGCGCACCACATCGCCGTTGCGCAGCCCCGCACGCTCAGCAGCTCCCCCTGGCATGACTTCACCAATGGATGGGCGCGTCCATGGAGCCATCACGCCAATTTTTCTAAAGAGCTGGGCATCGGCATCGCGCACATCCAGCACAGACAGATCCATCACCACTTCGCGCGGGGAACTGTTGGGGGTGTTTTGCAGCTCCAGGCGCACACGCTCGCCGTCCAGGGCGCCTTGGGTCAATACCCAGCGCAGCTCTTCAAACGAACGCATCGGTACCAGCTCGTCGTCGCCCGTCGCAGCCCGGCGCACCAGCTCACCACCCACCAAACCAGCCTTGTCCGCCACCGAACCGGCAACAGGGCTCGATAACACGGCTTTGGGCTCCTGCACTCCACCCCAATTGACGATGGAATACAGCAACACAGCCAGCAGCAGGTTGGCCAGAGGACCCGCAGCAACAATCGCAGCGCGGGAGCGCAACGGCTGGGTATTGAACGCCAGGTGGCGCTCGTGAGGATCCACAGGGGCCTCACGCTCGTCCAGCATGCGGACATACCCCCCCAAAGGGAACAGCCCAATGACAAACTCCGTATCGGAGCCCTTGCCCTTCCAGGTGAACAGCGGTTTGCCAAACCCCACCGAAAAGCGCAACACCTTGACACCGCAGGCAACCGCCACCCGGTAATGCCCATATTCATGGATGGCGATGAGAAGCCCCAGAGCCACGAAAAAAGCAACAACGGTCAGCATGAGACGCTCCTGAAGAAACAGTCAGTCAAAGCGCCAGAGCAGCGGCCGCACGTTGCGCTGCCACACGAGCGGCGGCATCCAGCGCCAGCAAGGACTCCAGCGAATCCGGCTTGGAGGGCTGCACCGCGTCCAAAGTTGCAAGGTTGACCGCATGGATATGGTCAAAACGCAGTTTGCCCGTCAGGAAGGCGTCCACAGCCACCTCATTCGCGGCGTTCAGCACTGCCGTGGTGCCTTCTGGGGCGTTCAACGCCTGCCACGACAGATGCAGTCCAGGAAAGCGCCGGACATCCGCTTCTTCAAACGTGAGGGCCGCCAGCGCTGCAAAGTCCAGTCGGCTGGCACCACTCTCGATGCGTTCGGGCCAGGCCAGACCGCAAGCGATAGGCACACGCATGTCGGGCGTGCCCAGTTGCGCCAGGATGGACGCATCTTTGAACTGCACCATGGAATGGATGATCTGCTGCGGATGGATCACCACCTTGATCTGCTCAGGCGCCAAATCAAAAAGCCAGCGGGCCTCGATGACTTCCAAAGCCTTGTTCATCATCGTGGCGGAGTCCACCGAGATTTTTCTTCCCATGGAGAAATTGGGATGCGCACAGGCCTGTTCGGGGGTGATCTGTGCCAAGGTCTCTGGCGCACGGGTACGGAACGGGCCGCCAGAAGCGGTGAGCAAAATGCTGTCCACCCGCTCGGCCCAACACGCGGGATCTTCAGGCAGGCACTGAAAAATGGCTGAATGCTCGCTGTCGATGGGCAGGAGGGTGGCGCCGCCCTCGCGCACAGCGCGCATGAACACATTACCCCCCACCACCAGCGCCTCTTTGTTGGCCAGCAACAGGCGTTTGCCCGCGCGGGCGGCAGCAAGGCAAGGCGACAAGCCCGCAGCCCCCACGATGGCAGCCATGACGGCATCCACCTCTTCGTGCGACGCTATGATTTCAAGAGCGCCTTGCGCTTGCAGGACGGACGTTGGAAGCCCATTTTGCTTGATTTTTTCTGCCAGCAACTGCGCATGGGGAGCGCTCGCCATGACAGCGAAGCGGGGCTTGAATTGGGCGCACTGCTGCAGCATCAAATCGACCTGGGTCGCCGCGCTGAGCGCAAAGACCTCGTAGCGATCCGGGTGCCTCGCCACCACGTCGAGCGTGTTTTTTCCGATGGACCCCGTGGAGCCCAGAACCGTGATTTTTTGCTTCATACAGAAATAAGTCGGGTGAGCATCAGCGCCAGGGGAAGCGTTGGCAGCAACGCGTCAACCCGGTCAAGCACGCCCCCATGGCCGGGCAGCAGCCCGCTGCTGTCCTTCACGCCCGCGCTGCGCTTGATCAGCGATTCGACCAGATCACCCGCCACACTCATGGCCACCATGAACACCACGGCAATGGCCAGGAACCACCAGCCAGCGGAATACAGGCGGGTATAAAAACTGGCGACGTCCGCCTGGAAATAACGGTCAGCCGCAACCCAGGCCACGGCCAGGCACAACACCCCCGCCAGACCGCCCCAAACCCCCTCCCAGCTTTTGCCAGGGCTGATGGAGGGTGCCAGCTTGTTGCGGGTAAAGCGCAGGCCAAAAGCCCGGCCGGCAAAATACGCAAAGATGTCAGCCACCCACACCAGGGTGAGCACCGACAACAAGAAATTGATACCGAGGATGCGTGCCTGCACCACGGCAAGCCAGGCCAGCCACAGCGCCAGCACACCCAAAACGATGCGCACAGGCGCGGGAATGAGCGGCCAGCCGGGCACACCGGCGCGCAACAACCAGGCGGTGCATGCCACCCACAGCCCGCCGCCCAACGTCCACAACAGCGGCAACGGGCGATCCAGCCAGCCAGCCCACCAACTGCCGGCACATAAGGCCAAACACACAGCCGACAAGCCCAAGGCGGCTGCATTGCCGCACCCATTCAAGCGCCCCCACTCCCAGGCGCCAGCCGCCATGAAGACCAGAACCACCAGGGCAAAAGGAGTGACGGAGGGATAGAACAACGCTGGCAGCAGGATGGCCAGCAGGACCAGGGCAGTGATGACGCGCTGTAGCAGCATGGGGCCTTTCAGCCCGGCATCGGATCACGATGCGCGGACGCTATTTGTTCAGAGGTTTTGCCAAAACGGCGCTCACGCGATTGGAAGGAGTCCAATGCCTCGTCCAAGGCGGCTTCATCGAAGTCGGGCCACAGACGGTCACTGAAAAACAGCTCGGAGTATGCGGCCTGCCACAGCAGAAAATTGCTGATGCGCATCTCGCCGCCGGTGCGGATGATCAGGTCAGGGTCGGGCACATGGGACATGCCCATGGCGGCGTGCAGGCTTGCTTCGGTAATCGGCATACCCTTCGCGGCCAAGCCAGCTGCTGCTTGCGCGATGTCCCAGCGGCCACCGTAGTTGAAGCACACGTTCAGGATGAGGCGGTGGTTGTCAGCCGTGGCCGCCTCCGCCTGGGCCAGTCCCTCACTCACTTTGGCAGACAGACCTTCGCGGCTGCCGACAAAGTGCAACTGCACGCCATCCTTCTTGAGCTGGGGAACCTCTCGGCCCAGGGCCATCGCGAGAAGCTCCATGAGGCCCGAGACCTCATCGGCCGGGCGGTTCCAGTTTTCAGAAGAGAAAGCAAAAACGGTCAGGACGGAAACGCCCCGCTGCACGCACGCACGTACGCAGCGACGAAGCGAATCCACCCCTTGCTTGTGCCCCGCCAAACGCGGCAGGAAACGACGTTTGGCCCAGCGGCCGTTGCCATCCATGACGATGGCAATGTGGTGTGGCACCACCGGGGAATCAGACATGTCAACGATCAGCCAGCTCCAGCGGTGGGAGCTCAGACCGCCATGATTTCTTGTTCTTTGGCCGCGACCAAAGTATCGATCTCGGCAATATGCTTGTCTGTGAACTTCTGAACGTCGGCTTCTGCGCGCTTTTGGTCGTCTTCAGAAGCGAGTTTGTCCTTGACCAGCTTCTTGACCCCTTCATTGGCGTCGCGGCGCAGGTTGCGCACGGCGATCTTGGCGCTTTCACCCTCATTGCGGGCCAGCTTGGTCATTTCCTTGCGGCGCTCTTCGCTCATGGGCGGCATGGGGACGCGGATCAACTCGCCCATGGAGGCAGGGTTCAGACCCAGATCGCTTTCGCGGATGGCCTTTTCAATCTTGGCGCCCATGCCCTTTTCCCAGGGCTGGACGCTGATGGTGCGCGAGTCGAGCAAGGTCACGTTGGCCACCTGACTCAGGGGCACCATGGAGCCGTAGTACTCGACCTGAATGCTGTCCAGCAAAGCAGGGTTGGCACGGCCCGTGCGGATTTTTTGCAGGTTGTTCTTGAACGCTGCGATGGACTGGTCCATCTTGGTTTCAGCGGTTTTCTTGATATCGGCAATCGTCATGATGGGTTCCTTGGGGCGAGACTGCTGGGGTTCTTGGGGAAGGTCAGGCGTACACCAACGTACCTTCGTCCTCGCCCATCACCACGCGCCGCAGGGCGCCATGCTTGATGATGGAGAACACTCGCACTGGCAGTTTTTGATCACGGCACAAGGCAAATGCGGTAGCGTCCATGATGCCCAGATTGCGGGACATGGCCTCGTCAAAGCTGAGCTTCGTGTAACGCGTGGCAGTGGGATCCTTGTGAGGGTCGGCAGTATAAACGCCGTCCACCTTCGTTGCCTTGAGTACCACTTCAGCGCCGATCTCGGCACCACGCAGAGCGGCAGCCGTGTCCGTGGTGAAGAAGGGGTTGCCCGTGCCTGCCGCGAACACCACCACCTTGCCCTCTTCGAGGTACTGGAGTGCCTTGGGGCGGACATAGGGTTCCACCACCTGTTCAATCGCAATGGCAGACATCACGCGAGCGGTGAGGCCCTGCTTGTCCATGGCATCGGCCAGGGCCAGCGCGTTCATCACGGTGGCCAGCATGCCCATGTAGTCAGCGGTTGCTCGGTCCATACCGACTGAGCCACCCGCCACACCACGAAAAATATTGCCCCCCCCAATCACCACCGCGACCTGGACACCCAGGCGGGTCACATCAGCAATTTCCTCCACCATGCGGACGATGGTGGCGCGGTTGATACCAAAGGAGTCATCGCCCATCAGCGCCTCACCGGACAGCTTGAGCAAGATACGCTTGTGGGCTGGCGCGGCGATGGTCATGGGCAATTTCTCCAATGGTTGATGGTGTTTGGGGGTTGAGCGGGGTCGAAAAATTAGGCAGCAGCCTTGGCAGCGGCCACTTGTGCAGCCACTTCAGCGGCAAAGTCGTCCACCTTCTTCTCAATGCCTTCACCCACCACGTACAGCGTGAAGCTCTTCACGGTGGTGTTGGCGGCCTTGAGCATTTGGGCCACAGTTTGCTTGCCGTCAGCAGCCTTCACAAAGACCTGGTCAGCCAGCGAGACTTCCTTCAGGTACTTCTGCACTGCGCCATCGATGCGCTTGGCGGTGATTTCAGCGCTTTGGGCAGGCTTGCCAGCAGCGATCAGTTCCTTGTTGGCTTCGTCAGCCTTGCCTTCGGCCACCGAACGCTCCTTGGCGATCAGGTCAGCAGGCACGTCAGCGCTGGTCAGGGCCACGGGCTTCATGGCAGCGATGTGCATGGCCACGTCCTTGGCAGCCACTTCGTCGCCTTCGAACTCGACGACCACGCCAATGCGCGAGCCGTGCAGGTAAGAAGCCAGCTTGGAGCCAGAGAAGTACTGGAAGCGGCGGAACGACATGTTTTCGCCGATCTTGCCGATCAGGCCCTTGCGCACGTCTTCCAGGGTGGGGCCGAAGCCGTCTTGCTCGTAGGCCAGAGCGCCCAGGGCTTCAATGCTGGCAGGCTTGTGCTTGGCGACCAGCTCCGCTGCGGCCTTGGCCATGGCGATGAAGCTGTCGTTCTTGGACACGAAGTCAGTTTCGCTGTTCACTTCCACCAGGGCACCCGTGGTGCCGTCGATGAAGCTGGCGACCACGCCTTCAGCGGTGATGCGGGAAGCGGCCTTGCCTGCCTTGGTGCCGAGCTTGACGCGCAGCAGCTCTTCCGCCTTGGCCATGTCGCCATCAGCTTCCGTCAGAGCCTTCTTGCATTCCATCATGGGGGCGTCGGTCTTGCCACGCAGTTCAGCAACCATGCTTGCGGTAATTGCAGCCATCTGTGTTCCTTCCGTATTCAGTTCAAAGTATTCAAAACTCGGGATAAAAAAAGGGGGCTAACCAGGAGCCCCGCTTTCCTTCGCGACCGCAGTCGCGCAGTCGGGTGCTTAGGCAGCCGACTCTTGCACTTCCACGAATTCGTCGGTGCTTTCCGAAGCAGCAGCCTTCACCACTTCGTTCACAGCGTTGGCGCGGCCTTCGATGATCGCGTCAGCAATGCCGCGGGCGTACAGCGTCACAGCCTTGGCCGAGTCGTCGTTACCGGGGATCACGTAGTCGATGCCTTCTGGGGAGTGGTTCGTATCGACCACACCGATCAGAGGAATGCCCAGCTTCTTGGCTTCGGCCACAGCGATCTTGTGGAAACCCACGTCGATGATGAAGATGGCGTCAGGCAAAGCAGCCATATCCTGGATGCCGCCGATGTCCTTTTCCAGCTTGGCGATTTCGCGGCTGAAAGTCAGTTGTTCTTTCTTGCTCAGGTTGTCCAGGCCGGTTTCCAGCTGGGCCTTCATGTCCTTCAGGCGCTTGATGGAAGTCTTCACCGTCTTGAAGTTGGTGAGCATGCCGCCCAGCCAGCGCTGGTCCACGAAAGGCACGCCAGCGCGTTGCGCTTCAGTAGCCAGGATTTCACGGGCTTGGCGCTTTGTGCCGACCATCAGGATCGTGCCGCGGTTGGCAGCCAGTTGCTTGGCGAACTTTTGGGCTTCCTGGAACAGTGGCAGCGACTTTTCCAGGTTGATGATGTGAATCTTGTTGCGATGGCCGAAGATGTAGG
>ERZ650306.1049-NODE-1049-length-16252-cov-9.850281_pt1 | contig 16252 bp, 15 predicted proteins | sample MGYA00376242_ERZ650306 | MGnify/ENA primary metagenome ERZ650306 (study PRJEB26733, sample SAMN07839244) | wastewater metagenome | biome: urban; feature: wastewater treatment plant; material: waste water | place: USA: North Carolina | collected 2016-03-31 ... | reverse complement strand
AACTGGCTTGTTTGCCAAAGAAATCATCATCATAAATAATCGCTCCGTTTTCATCTTTCTTCAAATCATAAAGATTCTTGGTAGTAACCTGGAACATCTGTCCCGCACCTTCACAATCGGATGCTGTGATAATAGGTGTATGAAAATAGAAGAAACCACGTTCATGGAAGAACTTATGGATAGCGATAGCCATGTTGTGGCGGATGCGGAATACAGCTCCAAATGTATTGGTACGGGGACGCAAATGAGCGATCTCACGAAGAAACTCCATCGTATGACCTTTCTTCTGTAACGGATAAGTATTATCACAAGTACCTAATACTTCGATTCCACGCGCTTGAACTTCGGCAGCCTGACCAGAGCCAATGGATTCGGTCAACTCACCGTTCACACTGATACATGCACCGGTGGTGATCTGCTTCAACATTTCTTCGTCAAAGTTTGCCAAATCAACAACAATCTGCACATTATTTATTGTAGAACCGTCATTCAGGGCGATAAAATTTACCTGTTTGCTACCGCGGCGGGTACGAACCCAACCTTTTACATTGACCATCGCACCAAAATCACGGCGCTTCAGCAAGTCAACAATCTTTGTTCTACTAATTTTTTCCATTGTTTTGTCTCTTTATTGTTTATTATTCAAATGAGCCCATGCGGAGCATGTTCACTTCTTGTTCCGTCAGGTAACGCCAGTCACCGCGACGCAAACCTTTTTTAGTCAGGCCAGCAAAATAAACGCGGTCCAGCTTGATTACCTTATATCCCAAGGATTCAAAAATACGACGCACAATACGGTTCTTTCCGGAATGGATTTCAATACCGACTTGTGATTTGTCTGTTTCCGATGCATAGCTGATGGCATCTGCATGGATCTCTCCATCATCCAATGTCACACCTGCTGCAATCTGGTCAAGATCTGCCTTGGTTACATTCTTATCACAATATACATGATAAATCTTCTTCTTCAAATACTTAGGATGAGTCAGCTTGGAAGCCAAATCACCATCGTTAGTTAACAGTAATACACCGGTAGTATTACGATCCAAACGCCCAACTGGATAAATACGCTCCTTACAAGCACCTTTCACAAAATCCATTACAGTCTTACGTTCCTGAGGATCATCAGAAGTAGTCACACAATCCTTCGGTTTATTCAACAAAATATAAGTTTTGCGTTCAATACTTACCGGTTCGTCATGGAACTTCACTTCGTCAGTACGCTTGATCTTAGTACCTAATTCGGTTACCACTTCACCATTTACACTGACTACACCTGCTGTAATAAACTCATCAGCCTCACGACGGGAACATATACCTGCATTAGCCAAGAACTTGTTCAGACGAATCGGCTCATTTGGATCGGTCAATATATCTTTATATTCAATCTGTTTCTTCAGACTATACTTTGCATTCGGGTTATAATCAGCCGTACGGGGGCGATAGGGACGATTGTATCCACCACCTTGATAACCACCGGTACGAGGACGATAAGGACGGTCGCCGCCTTGATTATAACCGCCGGTACGAGGACGCGGAGTGTAAGAACGCTGTTCACCACCTTCACCGCTGTTAAAACGGGGACGCGGAGTATATGGACGCTGCTCACCACCTTCGCGATTATATCCTCCGGTGCGGGGACGCGGAGTATAAGGACGCTGCTCACCACCTTCGCGATTATAGTTTGTACGGGGACGGTATTGACGTTCACCACCTTCCTCACCATTATTGAAACGAGGGCGCGGAGTATATGGACGCTGCTCACCACCTTCACGATTATAATTTGTACGAGGACGGTATGAACGTTGTTCTCCTCCATCCTCACTGTTAGGATTAAAGCGGGGACGTTGCGGACGGTCACCATTATTATTATAGCGATTATAGGAAGGACGGTCACCGTTGTTATAAGAAGAACGGTAAGGACGGTCGCCACCTTCGCGATTATAGCTGTTCGTACGAGGACGGTAAGGACGCTGTTCGCCGTCGTTGTTGTATCTGTTGTAATTACTGTCTCTGTTATAAGACTTATAACCACCATCACGGCTTACATTCTGGTTTTCTTCGTTTGCAGCACCTTCTTGTCTGCTTTCATTTTCTGTACTCATGGTTTTCCTTTTGTTTATTAATTAATGTATAACGCCCTCTCGGGCTTTTTTGATTAAAATCCAACTAACTATTTTTTAAATACCTGTATAATTATGCGGTGTAATCACTCGCAGTTCCTTTTTAATATCTTCGCTTACATTTAGTGTTTCTATGAATTCTTTAATAGCCCCTTCTGTGATAGCTTGGTTTGTACGGGTCAAAGCTTTCAATGCCTCATACGGATGAGGATAGGCTTCGCGGCGCAAAATAGTCTGGATAGCTTCCGCCACCACACTCCAACAATTATCCAAGTCGGCATAGATTGCTTTCTCATTCAGCAACAGTTTACGCAGACCTTTCAACGAACTTTGGATAGCAATCACAATGTGACCGAAAGGTACACCGACGTTACGCAACACAGTAGAGTCTGTCAAGTCACGTTGCAAGCGGGAAACAGGCAACTTAGAAGAAAGGTGCTCCAAAATAGCGTTTGCCATACCTAGATTACCTTCAGCATTTTCGAAGTCGATGGGGTTTACTTTGTGCGGCATAGCGCTGGAACCGACTTCGCCCGCTTTAATCTTCTGTTTGAAGTACTCCATAGAGATGTACTGCCAAAAGTCGCGGTTCATGTCAATCATAATGGTATTGATGCGCTTCATGGCATCAAAGATGGCTCCCAGATTATCATAATTAGAAATCTGAGTAGTATATTCCTCACGTTCCAACCCCAGCTTCTCTGCCACGAACTGATTTCCGAATGCTTTCCAGTCATATTCGGGATAAGCTACATGATGTGCATTGTAATTACCCGTCGCACCACCGAATTTAGCCGTGACAGGACAAGCTTTCAATACAGCCAGCTGACGATTCAGACGATAAACGAAAACCATGATTTCTTTACCCAGGCGAGTAGGAGAAGCAGGCTGCCCATGTGTTTTTGCCAACATAGGGATATTTGCCCATTCTTCAGCGTATGTAGTCAACTGAGCAATCAGCTCTTCAATTTGCGGATAGTACACTTGTTCCAATGCCTCCTTTATAGACAAAGGTACAGAAGTATTGTTTATGTCCTGTGATGTCAATCCGAAATGAATGAATTCCTTGTATTCCTCCATTCCGCCCAACTTATCGAATTCTTCTTTGATGAAATATTCTACAGCCTTTACATCGTGGTTTGTTACACTTTCTATCTCTTTAATACGCTGTGCGTCAGCTTCTGAAAAATTCTTATAAATAGCGCGCAATGCATCAAAACGTGCATGATCAAAGCTTTTCAGCTGTGGCAACGGTAGTTCACACAGAGTGATAAAGTATTCAATTTCTACCTGCACACGGTACTTGATGAGTGCAAATTCAGAAAAATAAGAGGCCAAAGCTCCCGCTTTTCCTCTGTATCGACCGTCAATAGGTGATATTGCCGTGAGTAAATCGAGCTCCATATTATATTCTTTGATAATTATCAGACTGCAAAATTAATTCTTTTTCTTGAGTTTAACGGCCTGAAGATGCATAAAGTTTGCGAAAATGAAGATTTATTTCACAAATCCCTTTTTAGTCCATTTCAGACTGTTCCAACGCTGTACAAAGATAATACCACGAAGATTTTCATCCAGCACAAACGCACACCACATACCTACCAATCCCCATCCCCAATGAATGCCGAACAAGAAACCACAACCTACGGCAACACTCCACTGAACAACAAATCCTACATAAAACGGATAATTTACATCACCCGTTGCACGTAAAGCATTCGTCGCATAAATATTAATAGCCCGTCCCACTTCCAAAATCACATCAATAAACAGGATAATAGTACCCAGACGGATAATTTCCGGATTATCTGTCAACCAGCTAAACAAGGTATGCCCCATCAAAGCCCAGATACAGGATAAAACCAAAGAAACCAAAATAGAAATACGCATCACATATTTGCCTAACAGATAGGCTGCATGAATTTTCCTTTCACCTACCAGATGTCCGATACAGATGGCTCCGCCTTGTGCCATGGCAATAGCAAACAAATAAACGAACATCACTATATTCACCACATAGGTACGGGTAGCCAGCGCTTCATTCCCCAACATATTAATAAAATAGGTCAATACTACCTGAGAGAAACTGTAGGACATATTTTCTCCGGCCGAGGGGACTCCGATTTTCAACAGGTTTTTCAGCTCGACAAACGGGAAGGGGCAAAAATAGGATAACGGAAATCTGGGAATATGCTTGCGGAAAAGAATTACAAAAAGTATCACCATAGATACCCCTCGGGCAAATGCTGTAGAGATAGCCGCACCTTCCACTCCCAAAGCCGGCATGCCGAACTTACCGAAAATCAGCGAATAGTTACCGATGATATTCAGAATATTCACAACTACCGTTACCATCATGGGATAAACCGCTTTGTTAGCACTACGCAAAGAGGCAGAAATAGTCAGAGATATGGCTTGAAAAAAAGCGAATGCCCCTACTATCTTCATGTAACTCACTCCATATTCCATCAGTTCGGGACGAAGTCCCATCATAGATAGCAGAGAAGTGGCTCCGTAATGCAGAATAGCACTGACAAACAGGCCGAACACCAAATTGAGTATCAATGATACTCCCACCACCTGCACCATATTCTTGTGCATTCTTGCTCCCAAATATTGCGAACAGAGTACGGAAGTTCCTATATTAATCACCTCGAATATCAGGAAAGCAAACATGATGAGCTGGTTGACCACCCCGACGGCAGCCACACTATTGTCTGAATACTGACTCAGCATCACGGTATCTACCGCGCCCAGCATCATAATCAGCAATGTTTCAATGAAAATAGGAACCGCCAGTCTGGCAAGGTTCTTTCGTACACTTCTCGGTTCTTGAATTACGTCCACTTGTTACCCTTGATTTTCGGGGTGCAAAGGTACAGACTTTTCACGATGTAACGGTTTGATTTATATCAAGAAATACGAACTTAAGATTTTTACAAGGAGATAAACAGGAATCTGATCTTTTCTTTTTATCTTTAGAACCGAATCTTAAATCAACATATTAACATGAAAAAAGGACTCCTCTTGTTATCTGCAATTCTTGCATTGGGCTCCCTGTCTTCATCCGCCCAAAGAAGAACGGCTACCATGACTGATGAAGAAATGTACCTTGATGCCATGCATCGTAACATCACTACCGAAAAGATTTTCGGTTATGTAAAGCAACTTTCAGACCCGGCCTTGGAGGGACGACTCGCAGGTTCGCCCGGAATGGCTAAAGCTGTAGATATCGTAAAAGGATATTTTAAAGAGTGGAAACTAATACCTCGTGGTGAGAATGGTTCCTACATACAGCTATTCCCCCACCCTTGTGTAGAGATACAACCGGGAAGCACTATGGATATCCTATTTCCTGTCACCCAAGACAAGAAAAAAACTGTATGGATCTCCAAGACATACCCTTGGGCAGATGGTTGGTTTGCCGGAGGAATGACCAGTAACGGAGAAGTGACAGCCGATGTGGTATATGCCGGATTTGGCGTTACAGCACCCGAATTAGGATATGATGATTACAAAGACATAGATGTAAAAGGCAAGATTGTGCTGGTAGAGGGAGAAACACCCAATATAAGCCGTAACCCCGATTCACTGGCCATGTGGTACAAACATACTTTGCACCAAACCAAGCTGAACAACGCTGCAGCCCATGGTGCGGCAGGCTTGTTATACAAATGGGTTCCCGGTCCGAATGCCCCCTATAATCCGGGATTTGTCTATTGTCATGTTACAGACACTGTGGTCAATGATATTTTCAGGGGAACAGGCAAGACCTATAAAGAAACCATCCGGCAGATTTATAAGACTCAGAAGCCTGCCTCTTTCCATACCGGAAAGAGAGCCCACATCAAAATGAATGCTACCTATAATCCCAATGCTACTGGAAAAAATATTTTGGGCATGATCAAAGGCAGTGATCCTATACTATGCAATGAATATGTAATCATTTCCGCCCATCTGGACCACTTAGGAATGATTCCTTTCCTAATTGAAGGAGCGAATGACAACAATTCTTCCTCCGCTGCCATGCTGGGAGTAGCCGAAGCACTGGCAAAATCAAAGATAAAACCGAAACGCAGCATCATCTTTATGAGTGTGGACGGCGAGGAGGCCGGACTCACCGGAAGTACCTACTACACCAACCATTCCCTTGTGCCCCAAAACAAAGTGGTAGCAATCCTGAATCTGGAACAAGTGGGTGTAGGTGAGATGCTAGGAGCGAATTATCACTATAAATACCCCGAACTGGCTGAGCTATCAGAGAAAGCCAATGATAGGTATGTACATCGACGTCTGTTCACTAGTGAGACTCATTTCCTGACCCGCCCTCGCACAGACGGTGCAGTCTTTATGAAAGCCGGCTATCCATGTATAGACTTATGGGCCTTGGGAGGCGGTTATTACCATCATCCCAAAGATAACACCCAATCTATCAATCCCGATATCCTCCGAGCTGCAACCGAATGGTTATACTGGACTACAATTTTTATAGCAGACAAGTAACCGGATATAAGAAATCCCGGCGAGTCATCGCTCTGCCGGGATTTCTTTATCTAACCGATGTTGTGTATGTGTTGTCGTAGATGTGCTTGGTGTTGTGTCATTGTTGAGTCAGATATTCCTTATACATTTTTTCTATCTCCTTCATGGGAATATCCAATGTCTTCACTTGTCTGAAAAACTCAGGCAGGTCTTCATGCAGGAATGTATTTTTCCGTAAAGCAATAATCCGGTCTTTAGCCCCTGCCGATACAAAATAACCAATGCCGCGTTTATTGTGAATGATCTCTTGTCCCTGAAGGTAATCATACGTGCGGACCACCGTATTTGCATTCACCTCCACTGTGGCGGCGTATTCTCTGACCGATGGAATACGCTCTTCTTCCGTATATTGTCCTTGCAGGATTTCATCACATATCCGGTCAGCTATCTGCAAGTAAATGGATTTACTTTCTTTAAATTTCATAGCAAGCGGAATTTGGGTTTAATAACTTGTGAACGGGTAAAGAGCCGGTAACTCAGCCACCAGTTGAACATGGTGAATGCACTGAAGAACGCCACCCCTAAGGAAAGTAACTTGTTTAATGTCACCCACTGGAAATTAGCTTCCAGCCATTCGGCGAAACTACGCATACCGTCATTGCCTACCCATGATATGATATGTACTGACAAGACCGAACACAGAATAGAAATAAGCATCAATGTACCCAATGTCTTGAAAAAAGGTTTCTTGTACCAATAACTACCCCCTAGAATATAAAGTGAATGTGACCACACCAAGAAAGCCCATCCGCACAGCTCACCCAGCCAGTTCTGGTAGGACATATTCAAAGCGGATCCCGATCCCCTAAATACCTGTTCTCCATCTATAGCAGCCATAGAAAGAAGATGGTACAACACTGATTGATGGAATGCCTCGGGCAAATTAAACAAAGGAAGTACAAGATAACGCGTAATCTCTGCCAATGAAGCGGCAACTATAATGGCTGCGGCCATCCCTACCGTAACAATTAAAAATCGTGCTACAAATTTCTCTATCATAGTCGCCGGAAGCATCAGAAAAGCGATACGTTTTTCTTTTGTAATCATGTTTTCCATAATGTTGGCAGCATAAGCAATACTGGCAATACCAATGATAAAAACAAAGGTCCCCATTATATTAGAACAATAAGCAGTAAACGATATCTGAGAAGACCTACCAGAACTCATTGTCCACATATGAAGTATCATTACCAAGGCGAATGCAGCATAAATTCCTATCAAACGATAAAGATTCGTTTTCCAATTTTCCATAATCTCGCGTTTCATTACCATTGCAATACGCGAAAAGCTAAAGAAGTTATTCGTATCCATAATGTTTGTGTGTGTTACTTGTTAAACATGGTTTGCATTTTTTCTCTCTCTGCCAGCATAGCGTTGAATAATACTTCCAGATTCAAATTCGTTTCCTCATTCTCAGTGTTCGGGAAGATGACACTGTTTCCCTGGACGGACGGCTGGACATAGAGTGCTGTGTCCGTCGGTTCATTCATGCCTTGCTCTGCAAAATAGACTTTGTCACAGATGGTCTTTACCGATGCATTCAACAATACGCGGGTACCGTCAATAATAACCACATGATCCAGCAGGCTGTCAATATCTCTCACCTGGTGCGTAGAGATGATGACTGATTTTTCATCGGTCATGCCCGAAGCGATTACTTTACGAAACTGACTTTTAGAAGGAATATCCAATCCGTTGCTGGGCTCGTCCATTACCAACAAAGAGGTATTGGTAGCTAATGCAAAGCACATAAATGCTTTCTTCTTCTGTCCCATCGAAAGCTCGCCCAAATGAATATCTTCATTCATATCAAAATCACGAAGGCAAGTGCTCAAGAGTTCATTGCTGAAATTCGGATAAAACGGAGTATTCAGCTTCAAGTATTGTTTCAAACTGACTGATGGCAAAGCAAATTCTTCAGGCACTAGAAACATGTCCTGCAAAGTCAGGGGATAGCGCATGGAAACATCCACCCCTTTGTAAAGCACCCGTCCGGCCTGAGGACGAAGCAAACCTGTCATTAAATAAAGCAAAGTAGATTTACCTGTACCGTTCTTCCCTAAAAGGCCGTAAACTGAACCTTTGTCCAATGCTAGCGAGAAGTCATCAAAGACTTTCTGTTTTCTCTTTCCATAACTGAAAGACAAGTTCTTTACTTCAATCATCATTGTGTTTATGGTTTTATTAGTTATTTAGTGTATTAGTTGATTAGTACACTGTAAATGTATATAGTTTATTTGAATAAACAAGAAGAATGACTCATCTTTAATATTCATTAACTATGAAACGAATTAAGCGGGCGGCAACCAAGTACTGTCCGCTCAACTCAAATGATAAATGAAAAAAAGAAGGACTATTTAATTCCTCCTAGTGCTTTAGTAGCAGTTTCGTTTCCAGGATCAATTTCCAATATCTTATTCCAATACAGTTTTGACTGGTTATAATCTTCTTTTACAAAATAATAATATCCCAAATAGCTGTTACATTCCACCAACACTGATTTAGTAGCATCAGGCTTCTGTTCCAGAATACTCAGTGCAGCCTCATAATAAGGCTTTGCCAATCCCTGAGTTGTTTCAGGATCACGCAAAGAATTAACACGAGCACGCCAGAAATTTCCTAAATAGTTATCGGGAACTTTAGCAGCCACTTGTGCAAAAATAGTATCGGCTTCAGCTAGATAAAGTGGTTGCTTATCCTGATAAGCAGAATCAGTAGCCGCATAATAGTTCAAACGTCCATATAAAAACAGGTCACTAATATCCGGATCACCTTTCATTCCGCCCAAATAATTTTTATAAGCCTCTATGGCCTTCGGAAAATCACGTTCCTTTTCGTATACATCAGAGATATCTTTATAGATTTCCGTATGCGATTTGTCCATAGCCAGTGCTTTGTCGAACTGTGCCACCGCTTCATCATACTGCTTGTCAGCTTCCAGCAAACGGGCGAAATAAACGTAATCCAAATATACATAATCCGGATTACCGGGATTAGAAAAGAAAGTGGCGGCTGCTTCCAGTCCTTCTTTGTAATCCTTTAACTCCAGATTATCATACATCGCCAGACGTTTCAGCACATGATTTTCCGGAGCAAGTTCCAAACCTTTCTTTACCATATCCGAAGACTGCGCATAATCCTTATTCAGATATAGCAACATGGCATAGCGGGTATAGTCCTGTTCGGTAGGCGTACCTACTTTCAGATAACTTTCATAAGCTTCTTTTGCTTTGCCATACTGCCCCATCGTATAATATACATCGGCCAATTCCTTACTGATACGGTTATCGTCCGGAGCCTTAGTCTGCAAACGCATCAACATATCCAGTGACAGTTGAGGGTCTACACCTTTATATACCTGTGCATATTTAAAATAAGCTTCGCTGCAATTTTCATCCAGATAAATAGCCTGGTTATAATCACTGCTGGCTTTGTTCACATCATTTAGTTTCAATGCCACATCACCACTCAGCAGATAGGCTACAGCACATTTACTGTTCACATCTTTAGCGCGCTGTGCATATTCGGCAGCTTCTGCTGTTTTTCCCTGGTCCAGATAAGCCCGGCCTATCTCTACCAACAAGGAAGTATTCTTCTTATTTTTACCTTTCATCAGTTCATCAAAAGCCTCGGAGGCTTTTGCCGGATTCTCCTTTATCATCGTGGCAGCCTGTTTCACTTGGGGTGACCATTCGCTGCCTGCTGGTGTCTGTCCCCACATAGTTACGGCCAGGCACAGGCTCATCACGGTTAATACTAATTTTTTCATGGTTCTTCTTTTTTGTTCATTTATTATTCCTCTTTTACATCTACAATCCTCACAGCAGCCGTAGCAGGTACCAGTCCTGATTTCAAGATGATACGCTGTCCCCGGAAATCTGTCAGGAAAGAAGTCAGACCACTGGGCAGGCCACTTTTAGGATCATTGAGTAAAATGTACACATTGCGAGTGAGCGGATACTGGTTCAAAGCCAGATAAGCTTGATAAGGCTTGAAACTATTTCCCACTGTAGCCGAATCCGCACGGCTGACAGCCATTATCCGAATGGCGTCATTGAAAGAGAGTCGCGTACTATCCGCAGGATTTCCTATCCAGTTGACACCGATAACCCCTAAAGCTGCGGGATTCTTAGCCACATACGAAATCACCTCCGGATTTGTTTTCTGCGCCTTCAGGTCCTTCGACAAAGGCATACCGCCGCAGATCGAATCAAGTACATAATGTACGGTGCTCGAATTGGGATTATCAAATACCAGTTGGAGCTCACCCAAACGGGAAGCAGGATTCAACTGTTTCCAGTCAGTAACTTTCCCCGTCAGTATTTCTTTAAACTGGTCAACCGTAATTAATGAATCCGTATTTTGCTTGTTCACTATCAAGGCCAAACCATCTGTCGCCATCTTTACCGATACAGGAAAGAATTTCTTGTCATTAAGATAGGCTGTTTCCTGCCTGGTGAGTTGCCGGGTGGTTATAGCCAGACGTACACTATCCGCCAGCAAAAGTTTCATGGCTTCCACTTCGCTGCAATAAATGGGATGCACGGTGGCATCCGGTGTCAATGCATGAAACACCTGTAACTCCTCTTCTATAATGGGACGGAAAGTTTCGTCCACCGCTATCGTTATAGTGCCAGAGGTCAACGTATCGTCTTCCCCCGGTTTGGGTTTGTTGCCGCAGCCCGAAAGCAGCAGCAACGAAGCAGCCAATAATGCAATATACAGCTTCATCATCATATATAGATATTATTGTAGCTTAAAAGTTATAGGAACGGTATAGTACACGGGAACATTACGTCCGTTCTGTCTTCCCGGAATCCACTTCGGCAATGACTGGATCACCCTGATGGCTTCCTTGTCGCAATACGGGTCCAGAGAACGCATCACCTTCACATCCTTTACGTCACCTGTAGCCGAAACCACAAAGCGGACAAACACTTTACCCTGTATTCCTTTTTCCTGCGCAATGGTAGGATAATGCAAATTCTTTGCTATAAAAGACAGCAATTCTCTATCACCACCCGGGAACTGAGGCATCTGTTCTACCATAGTATATGGTTTTTCTTCTGCTTCGGGGGCTTTGGTTATCACTTCTTTCAGTTCAGCAATATCTTTACCGTTCAGCTCATCATTACCTTTCACATCGGCAATAGAGATAGCCACTTTGGTCTGAGTCAATTCTTCCTGACTCTTTATCTCTTCATCATCACGCACTTCTTCATCTTTTTTGATGACAGGAGCTGTAAATTTGATAGAGCTTTTCAGAGCGGGAGGCGGAGCCACCGGTTCCACTTTCTTGAACTCTTCCTGTTTCACTTCGGGTTCTTCCAGTTGTGACAAGGTAGTCACCTCTGTCATCACCTCTTTCTGCTTCGGGGTTGCCAGTTTTACCAATGTCGGTATACTGAAACCTATGGCAGCAATGATCACTACAATTACCATTGCCCACGTGTGGCGTTTAGGTGAATTGGCACGCATCTTATAGGCACCGTATGCCTTGTTCTTACCTTGGAATATCAGTTCACACCATTCAGGTGAGGTCAAATCTATTTTTGCCATTTTCTTTTCCTCCTTTTAAATGTGTGTTACTATTCCGCAATGTCTTTACTCAGATCGCCCTTCGTATCATAGTTCTTGATCAAGAACTGATCTGCATCTGCGATGTCTGTAATTACATACTTACCTATATTGCATATTTGCATTTCATCCAGAGCATCAATCAGATTCTTGTATGAAGAGTCATCCGTTGCTTTAATAATAACAGTCGGGGTATCCTTTCCGCTTTTTATTTCAGCCAGTTTTTTCGTATACTCCTCCTCTGATATCTTTAGATCAGCTTTCTGTTTTTTCAGATCGTTTACTTCACGAACTGCCGCCGAGTTCTTTTTAAGAAGAATGGAACGCAGACCATCTGCATTATAGGAAGTTTCCTTCAGCGATGTATAGTCTTTATAATTAGGTTCTCCTTCATAATAATACAATTTATCTCCTCCGGCCAGTAACAGGGTAATTGCTTGTGAAGCCTTCACCTTGCTCTGCTGCTCTTCAGTGATGTTCTTGTCATTGCTCGGCATACTTATTTCCATCGTCTGAGGTTTGCTCAGCGTGGTACACAGCATAAAGAAAGTAATCAGCAACATGTTCATATCCACCATAGGCGTAAAGTCTACGCGGACAGTCATCTTTTTTTGCTTCGAACCCTTTCCTTTTTTGCTGCTTTCTTGTACTTCAGCACTCATAATTATTCGGTTTTATTTATCAGAAGTAGTCTTCAGAGAAGTAATCAGATTGTACCGGTTCTCTCTGAGGTCCTGAAGTGAGCTCATTACGTTTTTAATCACAGCGTAGGGAGTTGACGCATCAGCTTTGATAGCAATACGTAAATCAGGATTCACCTGACGAGCACTGCGTACCCATGATTTAAACTGATTATCTGTACTGTCACAGGGGATACCTTCATTTTTCAACAGTTTATCCTGCTGGTCGGAAGGCAGATCCAGATATTTCTGCATGCTTCTCATCGGGACACCAAATGTAGAAGCTGTCACAAATTTCTTCTCCTGCTCAGGAGTAAAATCAACTCCGTACTCCTCACCCATTTTCTCCAATACGGCCTTCATGTCGGGCTGTTTGTCGAGGCTCATAAATATTTTCCCTTGCGGGTCCACCAGAATCTGAAGGATATTCGTTTCCGGAATCTTGATTTCAGAAACGGAGGCTGGAGTAAACACCTGTACCGGCTCCTTCTTTACGAATGTTGAAGTCAACATAAAGAAAGTAAGCAGCAACACAGTGACGTCACTCATGGCCGTCATATCTATGAACGTACTTTTCTTTTTAATCTTTGCTCTACCCATAGCAGTTTATTTTAAAGGGTTGGCACGATTATTTATGAGAAGCCGCAAAGGTCTGTACAATAGAGAAACCTACTTCATCGAGGCTGTAAGTCAATTTATCAATCTTATTAGTGTAGTAGTTATAAGAAATAACCGCCAATGCACCTGTCAAGATACCGAATGCCGTATTGATCAACGCCTCGGAAATACCTTGTGACAAAGCCATGGAGTCCGTACCACCACCGGCAGACAAAGCTGCAAATGAACGGATCATACCAATTACCGTACCGAGTAGTCCCATCAAGGTACCCAATGTGGTGATTGTACCGATAACAGGCAGATTCAGCTCCATCATAGGGAGCTCCAGTGCAGTTGCTTCTTCCAATTCTTTTTGAATGGCCAGTACTTTCTGGTCCTTGGAAAGTGTCGCATCGTTTTCCACGTCGGCATACTTTCTTAAAGTCGAAGTAACTACATTGGCTACAGAACCGCCTTGTTTATCACATAGCTCTTGTGCCTTCTTCATATCACCAGCGGCCAGGGTAGATTTAATATTAGCGACGAATTTCACCAGCGAACCTCTGCCAAAAGCAGACCGGATGGCTAAATAACGCTCAACGCTCAACGCTATGACGGTGAGCAACAGGGTCTGGATAATGGGCACCACTACACCACCTTTGTAAATTGTTCCCAGGAAACTGCCCGGCAACGGATGGTTATTAGGGTCATTATTCATAAAGTTGGATGGATTCCCCAATATGAAGTGATAGATACAAACTGCAATGATAAAGCAGCATATAATTACCCAACCCGCATTTTTAATACCTACAATCTTATTAGTAGTTTTATTTTGAATAGTTTCCATGATATATGTTTTAATTAATCGTTATAGTTAAATGACAATTCTATACCAACCCCGACACTCTGCAGGGCGCCGGAGAAGGTGAAACAACTAAATTTATAACGATTAATTAAATCAAAATGCGTCTCAGCGTGAACACGAAATAATGACATGCCGGAGACACACAATGAATGGGATTAGACGGAAAGATCTTAGCGCGGTCAGTTGCCAGTATTTCTTCCCGTAGTGAAAAACGACCTATGAGAATTTTTAAGAAGTTCTGTTGAAGTTCCTCTGCTCTGCGGATACGGAGATCGTCGGGCATTAGTTTCGCTAATACCTGCTGTTGCCCTGTGAGTAAAGAGTGGGTGAAAGACATGGTATCCAATGTACCATGATCAGATGCCATATTATCTTGATGTTCTGTAGTAGTAGCATATCTGTCAATAGCGGAAGAAACAACATCTGCATCGACTCCCTGATAATTAAACATTAAAAGCAGGACTATTAATCCTATTTTGACGATAAGCTTCATTTTGGCTACTAGTTTCGAAAGATTCTCGGTTTATATTATTGAAACAATTCTATTGTTTTTTTGTTCACGCAGACCTAAAAATTATTCAAGTTCAAGTGGTAAATATATTCGATAATCATAAAGAAATTATGAAATACAATCTTTTTAACCCCTTTTCTAATTCTAAATAAAAGTTCTAAATCATTTAAAATACTTCCTTGAAATGACACAGTATGAAGAAAGTTCAATACTAATTTAACAATCTTGCCATTGAAATTAAAATTATTTGTTATATACAAATAGTCTGTTTTACTAAGTAAATAGTTTTCATATTCAGAAGGGAATATATAACCTAAAACCAATTTAATTTTTTTTGTTCAAATAAACCTAATCCTAAAGCATGAGCAAACATTAAAGTTCTTGGGTCGGTTCTATAGCAACGATTTAATATTATATCGACTGAAACCTCTTCATTCTTGTTTTTGTCAAAAATATCTTGGAAAATGTCTCCAGCAATATAGACCTTATGTCTTGCTACTTTTCCGCAAAGGTCAAAAAAAACACTTGGAAAGTCTTGTCGTTCATCTATTAAGATATAGTCAAGAGCATAATCGAAATCATTTTCATCAATATTATTAATATGTTTTAGAAGATTTGAAAACATGAAATGATAATTATCTTCTATAAATTTATTGTATTTGTGGAATGGTGCATTATAAAAATTACACAGATAACTATACAGTCCTGAGTTATGTCTATTACCAGAACCCCAAGCATGAGCTATCCATAAACTTGAATCCCAGTCAATTTGTTTGTTCACTTTCATGAAGTTAAAAAAATCTTTAGTTTTCTCTTTTAGATAATTTGCTAAAGCAATATTGTGACAAGTAAAAAATATTTTGACGTCCTCATTATTAATATATAGCTCTTTCAATTTATGTAAAAGTAATTCTGTTTTACCTGTGCCAGACAACCCTTGAATTGAAACTGTCTTACTATTAAATTCTTGAAAAATAAAAAATTCGTGTTAAAAATGCAAAGTCTGCGGGCGGCTAAGCGCTCCATGCGGACCCGCCCGGGGTCAGACTTCGCATGGAGCTTTTACACTGCAAAGCTGCATATTTTTTCCTTCTTTCTCAAAAATTGCCGTATAATAAGGTCAATTTTAAAATAGCATGAATTACCGGGTTTATCAAGTTGCAAAGTGTATTTGCATCGCGGACAAATTGCGTATATCCTATGAACAATTTAAGCATTTAAAGCGTAAGCAGCGCAATAAACTTTACATTTTTTTAGATAATACTTGATAAAATGCCCTTTTCATGTTATTCTGTATACAGGAAGAAACGCGGAAAGATGTCCGCGAGATAAAAACACTTTTTACTTGAACCGTCAG
>ERZ650306.1048-NODE-1048-length-16257-cov-12.031169_pt1 | contig 16257 bp, 13 predicted proteins | sample MGYA00376242_ERZ650306 | MGnify/ENA primary metagenome ERZ650306 (study PRJEB26733, sample SAMN07839244) | wastewater metagenome | biome: urban; feature: wastewater treatment plant; material: waste water | place: USA: North Carolina | collected 2016-03-31 ... | reverse complement strand
AAGAGTTATTCATTATGGAACGCTTCGATCTGGATGGTGACCAACGTCTGGGTATGGAAGATTTCTGTGTGTTAGCGGGCAAACAAAGTGAGCAAAAATACACCGGCTCTTATGACATGGGGGCCAAAATTGTCAGCTTGTATACGCAAGATCAATCAGAGGTTGAACGTTATTTCCGTTATGTTGCTTTTAGTTGTCTCGTTGGTAATGGCGATGCGCATTTAAAGAACTTCGCGCTGTTGTATACGGCTGATCAGCCTACGCCAACACTGAAATTATCGCCGATGTATGATGTGGTGAATACGACCTGCTACCCAACGCATGATAAAGAGTTAGCGCTGAAGCTGAATAAAAGCCATACATTTCCGGATCATGATGGGCTACTGCGATTCGGGCGTGATTTGAAAGTGATCAAACCGGCGGTCATTCTGGAGGAAATCGCCGATACGATCGCTGATCATCTGAATCAACCTGATTTATGGGATGATTTATCCTTCCTGAACGAAGCGATATCGGCGTCGTTATCAAAAGCGAGTGCCCGCAAACCGGTATTTATGACTGTCGATGTGAAACGGGATAAAAAGCGTAAAACTGATAAGTTACTGAAATGAATCAGCAGGGTTTCCCCTGCTGATGTCATCAGATATTTGCCATTTGCTCTGCAAAACCCAGCCGATTTTTCTGCTCTGCCAACGACAAGCCATACCATCGGCGGCGGTGCCCGCACATAAAGCAACTGCACGGATGCGGCGTCTGAAAATGTCTGCCAGCGGCTTCAGGGTCGTGAGTTCTTTTATCGCTTCCCCAATGATGCGTGTGTTGATAATAGCGTTTCAGGCGTTGCGTATGATGACGGCGTAAGGCGCGTTTTGATGCTGATTTTTCCATTGATACCTCTCTGGTTGTGAGAGGCGACCACCGCTTCCGGCGATCGCCGACGTATCAATGGGGGAATGGGTAACATCATCGGGTTCATGTTTATGGGCCTGCTATCTCTCGGGTTATCTTGTAATATAACGAGTAATTCATGGTTTGCAGAGATCAATGCCGTTATGCCGTTTCTCGATTGGGTTAATAAAAATCAGGCCAAAACTGTCAGCACGCAAGTGCCGTATCACCTGCTGAAAAAAGAGGCTGAATATGGTGAGTCAGCGAGCGAAAACATGCTGATTCAGGGCGACAACCTGCTGGCGTTGCGGGCGTTAATGCCGTTTTATGCAGGGCGAGTGAAGTGTATATATATTGACCCGCCGTATAACACTCAATCGGCGTTTGAACACTATGACGATAAACTAGAGCACAGTCAGTGGTTGTCGACGATCTATCCTCGTCTGGTACTGTTACGAGAGTTATTGCATGAAGATGGCAGTATATGGGTTTCTATTGATGATGCTGAAATGGCTTATCTCAAGGTATTGATGGATGAGGTTTTTGGCAGAAATAATTACGTAACGACAATATCATGGCAGCAACGAACAACCAGAGAAAATAGGAAAACATTTTCAAGCAACCATGAATACGTACTCGTTTATTCTAAAAAATATTCTGGCTTTACATCTGTAAGAAACGATCTAGATCTTACTTCATCAGTGAAGGATAGATATAAAAACCCTGATAAAGACCCTCGAGGTTCATGGCAATCTGTATCTGCTAATGCACAAGCAGGTCATGCTACATCATCCCAATTCTATACATTAATTGCACCTAATGGAAAAAGGCATGAGCCACCAGAAGGTCGATGCTGGCTATATACTAAAGAAAAAATGGATGTAGAAATTAGCAATGGAAATATTTGGTTCGGCAAGGATGGTAATGGAGCTCCTAGGATAAAGAAATTTTTATCCGATGTAACAAAAGGCCTAACACCAGAAACACTTTGGTTTGCTGATGATGTAGGAACAAACGATTTTGCAAAGAAACATTTATTATCTTTATTCAAAGAGGAAGGTTTGTTTGATACACCGAAACCAGAAGAATTAATTGCGAGAGTTATTCATATATCAACCAATCCTAGCGATCTAGTTCTGGACTCCTTTCTTGGTTCTGGCACTACCGCCGCCGTCGCCCATAAAATGGGCCGCCGCTATATCGGTATCGAAATGGGCGAACATGCCAAAACGCATTGCGTTCCCCGCCTGCAAAAAGTAATTGAGGGCGAGCAGGGCGGCATTTCTGAATCCGTCAACTGGCAAGGCGGCGGTGGTTTCAGCTTTTATTCATTACACCCTGAACCGGTGTTTCTGCCGAATGGACAGATCCGCGCTGATATTAAATTTACCCCGCTGGCGGCTTTTCTCTGGCAGTATGAAACCGGACTTGGTGCGATTCAGGCGCTGGATAAACCCTATCTGGGCGAACATAACGGCACCGCCTATTACCTGCTGTATAACGGTATTCTCGGTGATCGCCGCCCTGACAGTGGCAATGTGCTGACCCGCCAACTACTAAGCTGGCTGCTTGAAACCTACCCCCATGATGGCCCGAAAGTGATTTATGGCGAAAGCAGCCGCATTGGAGCGGAACGGCTGGCACTGGCTGGTGTGACGTTTAAACAGATCCCTTATGATATTCTTCAGCGATAAACGAGGTGCGTGGTGAGCTTTACTCTGAAACTTTATCAACAACGCGCCATTGATGCTTTGGGCAACTTTTTCTCTCAGTTAGCCAGTGGTGAATCATTACACGAGGCATGGCATCAACAGCCTTTTCAGGAGGAATACCGAGCACGCGGTGAGCCGTTATTGCCTTATCAGGAGGCGGCTTTTGCTGAAACGCCGTGTGTCTGTATGCGCTTACCAACCGGTGGCGGTAAAACCCTGCTGGCATCACATGTGATCGGTACACTGTCAGAAAAATTCCTGTTTACGGAAACACCGGTAGCCTTATGGCTCGTGCCTTCCGATGCCATTCGTGAGCAAACGCTGGCTGCACTCAAAAATTTGCGTCACCCATACCGACAGGCGTTAGATGAACGCTTTAACAACAAAGTCAGAGTCTGCGATCTCGAATCGTTGATCACCGTTGGCCCTCATGAAGTTGGTACGCACGCGATTATTATTGTGGCTACCATTCAGGCATTCCGTGTTGAAGAAACCAGTAAACGAAATGTCTATGCTTTTGATGAGGCTTTATCTCCTCACTTCCAACACGTCACTTTGCAGCAACACAATGATTTAGAAGTGGTCACAGAAAAAGATCTGGCATCACAACCTTATCTGACCTCGAATGATTTGGGGCGCATCAAAACATCACTAGCCAACTGGCTGCATGTACAGCGCCCGGTTGTAATCGTCGATGAAGCGCATAACAGCCGCACTGATAAGAGCTTTAATACGCTGAAACGGTTAAACCCGAGTGCAATTATTGAGCTGACGGCAACCCCGCTGAAGGGCTCGAATGTGCTCTATCATGTCAGTGCGCAAGAGCTGAAAAACGAAGAGATGATCAAACTGCCGATCATGTTGGTTGAGCATATTACTGGTTGGCAAGATGCGGTGCGTGATGCCATTCTGACACAACGCCGACTTGAGTTACTGGCACAAAAAGAGCCGGACTATGTGCGCCCGATTGTGCTGTTTCAGGCTGAACCAAAAGGCGGAGATGTCACCGTTGAGGTGTTGGAAACACACCTGAAAAACGTCGAAAAACTGCCGGAAAATCAGATCGCGGTGGCAACCGGCACACAAAAAGATCTGGACGGCATTGATCTGTTAGATACGCAATGCCCGATCCGGTTCGTGATCACGGTAGAAGCCTTGAAAGAGGGCTGGGACTGTTCATTCGCCTATGTGCTGTGCAGTATGCAGGAATCGCGCAGTGCGAAAGATGTTGAGCAGTTGCTTGGCCGTGTATTGCGGATGCCTTATGCCAAATCGCGCCAGTCGCCTGATCTGAATCAGGCTTATGCACATATCACCACTCGTAGTTTTGGCTCTGCGATGCACAGCATTCAGGATAATCTGGTCAATAACATGGGCTTTGACCTGATGGATGCCGCGATGGCGGTTCATCAGTTGCCAACTCAACCTGCACTCAATAATTTACAAACATCATCAGCATCAGGTAGTGCCACACAATCGACACCACTGATGAGCATTTCCATGCCGGTGATGCCGAATATTTCTGTGCCAACACACCTGCAAACACAGATTGAAGTGCGCCCTACCATGTCAGGGGCTACTGCCATTATTCGCGGCACGACACTGACCCCGGAAGCGGAAGACTTCATTCTGACCGCCGTTCCTAAAAAGCATCAGCTCGCCGTGCAGCAACGGATTGAACAGGAAAAAGCCCGTGTAGAATCAGAAACCAGCCCGAGTGCACGTGGCGTTCCGTTTGCTCCGATGCCTCTGCTTTGTTGGCGTGAAAATGGTGAGCTGTATCTGATCGACCGTGAATTATTGGATGAAATTACCAATTTCAGCCTGCTGGATGACCCGATAGTCCTCCCTCATTTCTCAATCAATGATAAAGCGAAATCATGGTATCTGGACATGCAGCAAGGCCATCTGCGCTCCGGATTCTTATCTGGTGAACAGCTACATCTGGATGGCGTCGCTTCGAATATCACGGAAAATGATTTGGTTTATTTATTAGATAAATCGTTGCGGCAACCCTATTTTTATCAGAATGATATTCAGGGCTATCTGACTCGCATGTTACGTTACTTACAACAAGATCGGGCTTTCACGCTTACCGCTTTGGTGAGAGGAAAATTCCAGCTGGTTGAAGCATTAAAGCGCGATATTGAACAGCGTCGCGAAAATGCCGGTAAGCGGGGTTTTCAGCAGGAACTATCAATGATGATGGCGGCTGCACCTGATGATGGTATGGATTTTCATTTCAGCTTCCGAGCTGGTTACTACGCGGGTAGACCTCCTTATTACAAGGGCAGTTATCAGTTTAAAAAGCATTACTTTGGCAATGCACAGATCCACGATCTGAGAGAGAAAACTGAAAAAGGCAAATACAGCGAAGAGTTTCTTTGTGCACAGGCGATTGATACCCATCCGAAGATTAAACATTGGGTGCGGAACGTCGAGCGAGAACCACGTCTGTCATTCAAACTACCAGTATCCAGCGGTAATTTTTACCCTGATTTTGTCTGCGAATTGAATGATGGTCGGTTACTGGTTATCGAATACAAAGGGGAACATCTTCAGGATAATGCAGACAGTCGAGAAAAAGCGGCAGTTGGCGCGCAATGGGAGAAGACCAGCAGTGGGCGTTGCTTATTCCTGATGGCGATAAAAAACGATAATGGCGCTGATGTGGCGTCACAAATTCATAGCAAAATAATCTGATGAAATTTACACAGCGCCAGAACTCTCTTCTCTGGCGCTGCTGTGAACACCTACCGTAGCCATACCGGCTGTTTTGAACCCATTGTTTCAGTAAATAGCGTGCCAGATCGGCTTGCCAGGTTTGGCCCATAACTTTGAAGCACTTCACAAAGCTGACATTACCTTGTCCATTTCCATACAAAACGTCCGTGTTTGTATCGATCGTTTCTGCGACATAAATCACTATTTTGAAAATAATCGTTATATTTCAATATGTTGTTTTGTTTGGCCTGATTGGTATGTGACGTGCATTTATATATACGTCAACGTCATTCAGAGGAGAAACGACATGGCCTTACGTCAATGTGCAATCTACGGGAAAGGTGGTATCGGTAAATCTACTACCACTCAGAACCTGGTTTCTGCATTAGCAGAAATGGGTAAAAAAGTGATGATCATCGGTTGTGACCCGAAAGCGGATTCTACTCGTTTGATCCTGCACGCAAAAGCCCAGAATACCATCATGGAAATGGCAGCAGAAGTTGGTTCTGTTGAAGATCTGGAATTAGAAGACGTATTACAGATCGGTTACGGCGGAGTTCGCTGTGCTGAGTCTGGTGGCCCAGAGCCAGGAGTTGGTTGTGCTGGTCGTGGTGTTATCACCGCTATCAACTTCCTGGAAGAAGAAGGCGCCTACGAAGAAGATTTAGACTTCGTATTCTACGACGTACTGGGTGACGTTGTATGTGGTGGTTTCGCGATGCCAATTCGTGAAAACAAAGCACAAGAAATCTACATCGTTTGCTCTGGCGAAATGATGGCGATGTATGCCGCGAACAACATCTCTAAAGGTATCGTGAAATACGCGAAATCTGGTTCCGTTCGTCTGGCTGGCTTGATCTGTAACTCACGTCAAACTGACCGTGAAGATGAATTGATCATCGCACTGGCAGACAAACTGGGTACTCAGATGATCCACTTTGTACCACGTGACAACATCGTTCAGCGCGCAGAAATCCGTCGTATGACTGTAATCGAATACGACCCAACCTGTAAGCAAGCGAACGAATATCGCGCGCTGGCTAACAAAGTTGTTAACAACAAACTGTTCGTTGTTCCAACACCAGTGACCATGGATGAGCTGGAAGAGCTGTTGATGGAATTCGGCATCATGGATGTTGAAGACGAATCGATCATCGGTAAGACCGCAGCAGAAGAAGCTGCCTCAGCTTAAGGTCTCTACCCGGCGGCTGGCAGGGATGCTGCCAGCCCGGATTGTCCGCCCATTCAAGGAATTACTGCTATGACTAACAGAACTCGTGAAGAGAATCTGGCGTTAATTCAGGAAGTGCTCGAAGCCTATCCAGAAAAAGCGCGTAAGGATCGTTCCAAACACTTAACCGTGAACGACCCAACGCTGGAAAAAGCCAGCAAATGTATTACTTCTAACCGTAAGTCTCTGCCGGGCGTTATGACCATCCGTGGTTGTGCTTACGCCGGTTCTAAAGGGGTAGTATTCGGCCCAATCAAAGACATGATCCATTTGTCACATGGTCCTGTTGGTTGTGGTCAGTATTCCCGTGCTGGTCGTCGTAACTACTACACTGGTATGACTGGTGTGAACAGCTTCGGCACCATGAACTTTACGTCTGATTTCCAGGAAAAAGACATCGTATTCGGTGGCGATAAAAAGCTGGCGAAAATTATCGATGAAATGGAAATGTTGTTCCCACTGGCGAAAGGCATCACAGTTCAATCTGAATGTCCTGTTGGTCTGATCGGTGATGACATCGAATCAGTAGCCCGTCAGGCGAAAGCAAAAACTGGTAAAACTGTTGTTCCTGTACGTTGTGAAGGTTTCCGCGGCGTGTCTCAGTCTCTTGGTCACCACATTGCGAATGACGTAGTTCGTGACTGGATCCTGGGTAATCGTGATGAGCAAGAATTTGCTGGCACACCTTACGACGTTGCAATTATCGGTGACTATAACATCGGTGGTGACGCTTGGTCTTCACGCATCCTGTTAGAAGAAATCGGTCTGCGTGTGGTAGCTCAGTGGTCTGGTGACGGCACCCTGGCTGAAATGGAAAACACACCAAAAGTGAAATTGAACCTGGTGCATTGCTACCGTTCAATGAACTACATCTCTCGCCATATGGAAGAGAAGTACAACATCCCTTGGATGGAATACAACTTCTTTGGCCCGACTAAGATCGCTGAATCACTGCGCAAAATCGCGGCTCAGTTTGACGAAACTATCCAGAAAAAAGCGGAAGAAGTTATCGCCAAATACGAAGCCCAAACTGCGGCAGTTATCGCTAAGTACAAACCACGTCTGCAAGGCAAAAAAGTCATGCTGTACGTCGGTGGCTTACGTCCACGTCACGTGATCGGTGCTTATGAAGATCTGGGCATGGAAATCGTCGGTGCCGGTTATGAATTCGCGCATAACGATGACTACGACCGTACGCTGAAAGAGTTACCTGAAGCAACACTGTTGTTTGACGACGTGACTGGTTATGAATTTGAAGAGTTCGTGAAGGCAGTGAAACCTGATCTGATCGGTTCTGGTATCAAAGAAAAATTCATCTTCCAGAAAATGGGCATCCCATTCCGTCAGATGCACTCCTGGGATTACTCAGGCCCATACCACGGCTTCGACGGCTTCGCCATCTTCGCCCGTGATATGGATATGACCCTGAACAATCCGTGCTGGTCAAAACAGACTGCGCCATGGAAGAAAAGCGCGTAATGGCCCCGGTATTTGATTCCATTACCCCGTTAGTTCACAGATGAGTGGCGCGGGAAGGAGAGTTGTATGAGTCAGAATATAGAGAACATCAAATCCTGTTATCCACTGTTTGAACAGGATGAATATCAGAATCTGTTCGCTGATAAACATGCGAAATATGAAGAAGCGCATGGCGAAGAGAAAGTTCGTGAAGTGTTCGAGTGGACGACCACGAAAGAATACAAAGATCTGAACTTCAGCCGTGAAGCGTTAACCATTGATCCAGCCAAAGCTTGCCAACCATTAGGCGCGGTGCTGTGTTCACTGGGTTTCGAGAAAACATTGCCTTACGTGCATGGTTCTCAAGGTTGTGTGGCTTACTTCCGTACTTACTTCAATCGTCATTTCCGTGAGCCAGTGGCTTGTGTATCTGACTCGATGACTGAAGACGCGGCAGTATTCGGTGGCCATGCCAACATGAACGACGGTCTGCAGAATGCGTTAGCACTCTACAAACCAGAAATGATAGCGGTTTCTACCACCTGTATGGCGGAAGTTATCGGTGACGACTTGCAAGCCTTCACCAACAACGCCAAGAAAGATGGTTTTGTACCGAAAGAGTTCCCAGTGCCTTATGCACATACACCAAGTTTCGTGGGCAGCCACATTACTGGTTGGGACAACATGTTTGAAGGTTTCTGCAATACCTTCACTGCTGACAAAACTGACTACAAGGTAGGCAGCAACGGCAAGCTGAACATCGTAACCGGCTTTGAAACTTATTTGGGTAACTACCGCGTTATCAAACGCATGCTGACCGAAATGGGTGTGCCATTCTCTATGCTGTCTGACCCATCAGAAGTATTAGACACCCCATCTGATGGCCAATACCGCATGTATGCGGGTGGTACTACTCAGGATGAAATGAAAGACGCGCCAAACGCGATCGATACCCTGATGCTGCAACCATGGCACTTAGTGAAAACTAAGAAAATGGTTAAAGATACATGGGGTCAGCCAGCTACCGAGCTGAACATTCCGATGGGTCTGGAATGGACTGATGACTTCCTGATGAAAGTCTCAGCACTGACTGGTAAAGCGATCCCTGCTTCACTGGAACTGGAACGTGGCCGTCTGGTTGACATGATCACCGACTCCCACACCTGGCTGCACGGCAAGAAATTCGGTGTCTATGGTGACCCTGATTTCGTCGAAGGTCTGGTTAAATTCCTGCTCGAACTGGGCTGTGAGCCAAGCGTGATCCTGTGTAATAACGGCAGCAAAAAATGGAAAAAATCCATTGAGAAAATGCTGGCCGATTCACCATACGGTCAAGGCAGCGAAGTGTACGTGGGTCACGACTTGTGGCACTTCCGTTCACTGATGTTCACTAACAAACCCGATTTCATGATTGGTAACTCATACGGCAAATTCATTCAACGTGACACCCTGGCGAAGGGCAAAGCGTTTGAAGTGCCATTGATCCGTCTGGGCTTCCCAATCTTCGATCGTCATCACCTGCATCGCATGACTACCCTCGGTTACGAAGGTGCCATGTATATGCTGACCACACTGGTTAACGCCGTGATGGAAAAAATTGATAACGACACCATGGAACTGGGCAAAACAGATTACAACTTCGATTTGGTTCGTTAATCGACAGCGTAATCAGGGGCAACTGGTTTGCCCCTTCAAGCCCGGAACCGTTTTTGCAACGTTCCGGGCTTATTTGTTTCAATCATAAGAAATTCAATCGATTGCAAAGGGAAGGGGTTGTCGCATGCCTAACATTATGTTCCGTCAACACGACGATGGGTTGTACTGCTACATAGCCAAACGTGATTTAGAAGCCAAAGTAGCTCAACTGCAATTCGAGCAGGACGACAACTGGGGTGGTCGGGTTGATCTCGACAACGGCGAAGCTTATTTCCTGGAACCGCAGGAAAAGCCTTCATTGCCAATCACACTGCGCCTGAAACGCGCAGGCGAATAACTAAATCAGGTTACGGGAGGCTGTGATGAAAACTCTGTTAGAAAGTCAGGTTTACTGGCGTCTCATCGCATTAGCACAGGCAGTGCCGGAAGTGGGGCAATCGGTATTGTTCGATTGGGTCAGTGGTGCACTGCAAGGCCCGCTGAGCATCGCCCAGATGGAAAAACTGACCGTAGAGGCATTGAAAGAATCCGCACCAGCAGAATTGGCCGGTTTGAGTAATGCCCGCTGGCAAGTGTTGCTGGAATGTCTGCAAGGGCAGTTGCCAGTGCACCTCGATCCGAAACCTGCGGTGTCTGATGCCGATGCATTACGTGTCGCCTTTTCATCCAGTGATGGGTTAACGGTGAATGGCCATTTTGGCAATTGTCATTTGTTCTTCATTTACCAAATTACCAATCAAGGTTCTCAACTGATTGATATTCGTCATTTTGTTGCTGATGAAGCGCAAGAAGACAATGAAACCCGCGCTCGTTTGTTGCATAACTGCCATTTGTTGTTCTGTGAAGCGATTGGCGGCCCTGCAGCAGCGCGAGTCATTCGTCACGGTATTCATCCAGTCAAAATCAAAAAAGACAATCGCATCAGCACCCAGTTAGATGCCTTGCAAGAGCTCATGCAAGGGCAGCTACCTCCTTGGTTGGCCAAGGCGTTAGGGCGCAAAGATGATTTGGGTAAACGCTTCAGTGATGAGTTGTCGGAACTCGACTAATCGCATATCCGGAAGCTAATTGCAAAATCTAAGCTATCACCCTTGCTGATTTGGCTGGGGGGTGAAATCAGCAGGGGTGATAGCGCTCTCACTGTCGTGATTGTTACAAAGATGACAATTATAAAGTCTTAAAAATCAATAGATTAAAAATGGACTGCTCCTTGCACCACTAAAACTGAGAGCTCGCGCACATTTCAGGAGGGAGCGATGAAAGGCAACGAAATAGCGGCATTGATGGATGAACCCGCCTGTGGCCATAACAGCAAAGCCAAATCAGGCTGTAGTGCGCCGAAACCCGGTGCTACCGCCGGCGGTTGTGCTTTTGATGGTGCGCAAATCACTTTATTACCTATCGCAGATGTTGCCCATCTGGTGCATGGCCCCATCGGCTGTACTGGCAGTTCATGGGATAACCGCGGCGCCCGCAGTTCCGGCCCCGCACTCTATCGTCTGGGTTTTACCACCGATTTAAACGAACAAGATGTGATCATGGGGCGTGGTGAACGCCGTCTGTATCACTCCGTCAAACACATTGTCGATCGTTATCATCCGGCTGCAGTGTTTGTTTACAACACCTGCGTACCAGCGATGGAAGGCGACGACATCATTGCCATCTGTAAAGCGGCTGAAACCAAAGTTGGCGTGCCAGTGATCCCGATTGATGCCGCAGGTTTCTATGGCAGCAAGAACTTAGGCAACCGTATTGCCGGTGAAGTGATGGTCGATAAAGTGATCGGCACTGCGGAACCCGCACCGTGGCCGACCGATCATCCGATCTCCGCCGAACGGGGACACGACGTGGCCTTGATTGGTGAGTTCAATATCGCCGGTGAGTTCTGGAACGTGCAGCCACTGTTTGATGAACTCGGCATTCGCATTCTCTGCACCTTGGCCGGCGACACGCGCTTCCATGAAGTGCAGACCATCCATCGCGCCGAGCTCAACATGCTGGTCTGCTCACGGGCGCTGATCAACGTCGCTCGTAAGCTGGAAACCAAATACGGCACGCCGTGGTTTGAAGGCAGTTTTTACGGTGTGCGTGATACCTCGAAATCAATGCTGACCATCGCCGAGATGCTCGGTGATGCCGACTTGCTTGCCAGAACGCAGGAATTAATCGCGCGTCGAGAAGCGGAAACCGAAGCGCAACTCGCACCATTCCGCGCCCGCCTCAAAGGCAAACGCGTGTTGTTGTATACCGGTGGCGTGAAATCGTGGTCGGTGGTCGCGGCACTGCAAGATCTCGGCATGGAAGTGGTCGCAACCGGCACACGTAAATCGACCGAGGAAGACAAAGCCCGCATCAAAGAGCTGATGGGCGACAACGCGATCATGTTGGAAGACGGTAACGCCCGCAATCTGCTGGATGTTGCCTACCAATACCGTGCCGATCTGATGATCGCCGGTGGTCGCAATATGTTTACTGCCTACAAAGCGCGGTTGCCGTTTCTGGATATCAATCAGGAACGTGAGCATGCGTATGCCGGATATGAAGGCATGGTTGAGCTGGCGCGTCAGATCTGCCGCTCGTTGGAAAGCCCGATCTGGGCACAGGTTAAACAACGCGCGCCGTGGCAATAACGCAGGAGGCACCCCCTATGGCTCAAGTAATTAAAACCCGCAAACCACTGGCGACCCAACCCATCAAAAGCGGGCAACCGCTGGGTGCGATCCTGGCCAGCCTCGGTATCGAACGCTGCATTCCGCTGATCCACGGTGCGCAGGGCTGCAGTGCGTTCGCGAAGATTTTCTTTATCCAGCATTTTAACGAACCGATCCCGCTGCAATCGACGGCGATGGACCCAATCACCACGGTGATGGGCTCTGATGACAACATCATCCAGGCGCTGGCACATCTGTGCGAAAAGAGTAACCCGCGTCTGGTCGTGCTGATGAGTTCAGGTTTATCGGAAGCGCAGGGTTCAGATATGAACCGGGCGTTGAAAGCGTTCCGTCTGCAATATCCGAAATTTGAGCGTAATGAAATCGTCACTGTCAGCACGCCCGATTTTTACGGCTCACTGGAAAATGGCTACAGTGCGTTAATAGAGAGCATGATTTCGCAGCTGGTGCCCGAGCAGAAGCTGCGTAGCATCCGGAAAAAACGCATCAACTTATTACTCAGCCACATGCTGACGCCGGGTGATATTGAGCTGATCCGCCAATATGTCGAAGCCTTTGGTTTGCAGCCGATCTTAGTGCCCGATATTTCCCGTTCGATGGATGGTCATCTGGCCAAACCCGATTATCTGGCGGTTAGTCAGGGTGGTACCGACGTCAACATGCTGCGCCAGTTAGGACAAAGCAGCCTGACCTTAGTGGTTGGACCATCGATGCAACGCGCAGGGCAGATCTTAAATTCCCGCAGTGGGGTGGAGAGTGTCTATTTCCCACACCTGATGACACTGGCGGAGATGGATCGTTTTATCCAGACCTTGCAGCAGCTGTCTGATCGCCAGGTGCCGGAGTGGATCGACCGTCAGCGTGGTCAGGTGACTGACACCATGATCGACACTCACACTTGGGTTAACGACACTCGCATTGCGATTGGCGCGGAAGCCGACTTGTTGGTGGCCTGGCTGGCGTTTGCTGAAAGTGTCGGTATGCAGCCGGTCTCGGTGGTGGCACCGGTCAATCAGCCGTGTCTGGCGACACTACCGGTCGATACTGTGCTGATCGGTGATCTGGAAGATCTGCAAGATCAACTCGCCGAAAAAGGCTGCGACGTATTGCTGGCCAATTCGCACGGTGCGGTGATGTCAGAGCAACTGGGTTTGCCGCTGATGCGCATCGGTTTTCCTATTTTCGATCGTTTTGGTGAATTTCGCCGTGTACGTCAGGGTTATGCCGGTATGCGCGATAATCTGTTTGAAATTGCCAACTATCAACAACAGGCCTGCCATGGCCGTCCGGTTTATCACTCACCGTTGAAACAGCCGTTTGCCCAAGCACCGATGGCTGAGGAGGTCTTAGCATGAATCATTTGCAGCGACATTTACGCGTCAGCGAAGTTCACGTTCCGCATCTGAAAGTGGCGTTTGCCAGCTCGGATATGAAAACGGTGAATCAGCATTTTGGTTCATGTGAAAGCCTGCTGGTATATGGGGTGGAACCCGATAGTTATGAGCTTATTCAGGTAGCTGAATTTCAGGTGGTGGAAGGGCATGTTCCGGCCAAAGTGACCAGCCGGATTGATGTCATTGATGGCTGTTTTGCCGTGTATTGCAACGCCGTCGGTGAAGCTGTGTTTCGTCAGTTAATGTCGCATGGCATCCGGGCGATCCGCGTGGAATCCGGCACCCCGATCACCGATCTGCTGCATCAGCTACAAGAGCAATGGCCGCAACGCATTCCACAAAAATCCGCACGCACCACGTCTGCCGACAAGCTGGTTGATGCGTTGGAAGAAGCGGGCTGGGACGAGTAATTATTGATAGCAACACAAAAACTTAGCTCAGAGGAGAGAAATATGAGTGGATTTATTACCGGTCTGACCCGTGGCGGTGCTACTTGGACTCCGGAATTTGTAACTGGCGTCGATGCTCACACCTGTATTGGTTGTGGTCGTTGCTACAAAGTGTGTTCCCGTGATGTGTTCAATCTGGTCGATCGAGCCGATGTGCTGGATGACGATCTGGATGATGAAGAAGATGATGCCATGATGGTGATGACAGTCGCCAACGCCGACGACTGTATCGGTTGTGGTGCCTGCTCACGCGTGTGTCCGAAAAATTGCCATTCGCATGCGACCATGCCTGCGTAAATCGCTGACTTAATTTATTACTGCGTTGTTAATGGAAATGGGTCCTTTGCAATCTTGGGTGGTAACACCCGAATGCGTTTTCACCCGGGAGTAATCCCGGGCTTTTTTATTTTCCGTGCATGATATTCGTCAGGCACAAATTAGTTTGCTGTACGAAATGAATGAAATTGAAATAATCTTCACTTTCTAACGCACGGCCACTGGCGGCGCGATCGGCATAAAACAGCCCGATACTTTGCTTATCAATCACGATAGGTGAAAGGAAAAATCCCCGTGCGCAACTGATGGCTTTGGTGGCAGCAGAAAGCAGATGATTCCAGCGCGGATCGGTGTGGCTTTTGATCCACAAAGTTTCCTGTGACTGTAAACAATGATTGAAGATTGAACGCACACCGGTCAGATCGACAACAAAGATCTCTTTCAGTGGTCCCTCTTCCAATGAGGAGGCAAAGCGTGGCTGTAATTGCGTTTTCTCCCGATTTAACAGCAACACCAACACCCGATCCATGCCAACCCCCGCGTAGATCCCATGCAATGACTTTTGCATGATCAGGTTAATATCGGCTTTTTCATGTGCCAGTGCAGTGAGCTCGCGTAGCGTTTTCAGCTGAATAGCATCATCGGGTTCATTTACCGGAATAGCGGTTTTTTCGGAAGTTAACAGCGGTGCGAGGCCGGCATCGAGATAAGGTGACAACATTAATGCGCCATAGGTATAAGCCAGTTTGATGGTCTCTTCGGCGCAGTTTTTGGCCCGCTGTTTTACCTCTTTGACATCCAGTTTCATCAGTTTACTGAGCACATTCAACTCTTGCTCAATTTGTACTGGCGTAGTTTTCGGGTTTTGTAATAACGCACTGAACGTATTGGCTTCGGCAATGGCCTGTAATTCGGGAGTGCGGCGTTCCGGATCTTTGAGCGACAGTTGTAACATGCTGCCCATATTCCAGGAGCTGGCTAACCCGGCACTGATCTTCATAAAGCTGGTGCCGAGCATTTCCCTGATGATTTCATTGCTATCGCCCTGCGTTTGCCGCAGTTTTTGATCCAGTTGTTCGGTGATCGGGCCACCCATACTCCAAAAGGCACTCTCGCCGAGATTATGTAGCAGGGCGGCGATATAGGCTTCTTCGCGGGTAGCTTCGTCGTAATCGGCGAGGATCATGCGGGCCAGCATTGCGGCATGAAAAGATTGTGCGATCAGACGTAATAAGCGTTCATAAACGGGCTGCGAGATATCGTGGCTTTTGAGCAAACTATCGACCAGTTTGGCTGTAATGCAGATCTGTTTCAGCGCATTGAACCCCAGCAGGACTACTGCCCGGCTAATGGTGGTCACCTGATTACTGCCGCGGCTATAGGTAACGCTGTTGGCGACGCGTAAAATACGGGTGGTCAACCCGTTATCATGCAGGATCGATTTACCCAGATCGGCGAGCGACATATTGTCATCTTGCGCCATTTTTTCCAACATCCGTACCGTGGCACACAGCGCCGGCATTTCCTGCACACTGATGCGCTCGATCCAGGCATCGGTTCCACGGGTTGATTGAATCGCCATCATCCTGATTTCCCGCCGTTATTTATATACCCTTCCCACTTGACGTTGCAGCGGCGTTGGCTGCGTTCATTCGCCCCAATCACATAGTTTATCTATGCTCATGGGGTCTCATTCACTTGCCGCCTACCTGCAACTCCAAGTTGTTTGGGTATAGGCTTAATGTTGCTTTTTTGCTAAAATAAGCGCCGATTTTCCATCTTTACTGATATCCCGAT